>Ga0172373_10000640_pt1 | contig 57290 bp, 49 predicted proteins | sample Lak10m_2_FD_114546 | JGI IMG/M metagenome (GOLD analysis project Ga0172373, IMG submission 114546) | Freshwater microbial communities from Kabuno Bay, South-Kivu, Congo - kab_092012_10m | ecosystem: Environmental > Aquatic > Freshwater > Lake | place: Democratic Republic of the Congo... | reverse complement strand
TTTATCGAAATGGTACAAAATGCGATGCATTACTCGCCAGGTGCGACTGATGCCGATGATACCAAGGAAGGCTCTATCATTGTCGGCAAAAAAGACGACAAATATTTTGTTATTTGCGCAAATTTTATTGAAAAACAGCATGAAACACGCATAAGCAACAAGCTTGATCCGATCCTGAAAATGAGCGCCGACGAGATCAGGCAAGCTTATCGTGCACAATTGAAAAATGATCAGCACAGTGACGATACGATCAGTAAAGGCGCGGGTCTTGGATTCTTAACGTTGGCAAGAGATTCAATCGAACCTATCGAATACGCTTTCAGAGAGGCCATAGGTTTTGAAAATGAACTGTCTTGCTTTTATCTCAAAGCTACTATTTAAGGTGAGTTATCATGACCGATTTATATATTCCAGCCACTTCCGACACGCCTGAAATCGATTTTAAATTTTCAAGCAATACGCTGAGCATGTCCGGCGAAGCCTATCCTGAAAACGGCGTTGAATTTTTCCTCCCCGTTCTCAGGCGATTGCAAAGTCATTTGAAATCAAGCAGCGGCAATACGGTTGAATTTAATTTCCAGCTCACTTATTTCAACAGCGTCAGCACTAAAATTCTTTATAGCCTGTTTGAGTTATTGAACGAATATGCTAAGGCCAACCCGAATTGTGTTTCGTTAAACTGGTACCATGATGAAGAAGACGACATGATTTTAAGCTTTGGCCTCGATATCCAGGAAGACTTCACCTGGATCGATTTTAACGCGATAGCAACCGCGTAATCATCGACACGTTCATCCGTTTGGGCACATTGCCGTTCGTGCCAAGGATCGATGTACATTGATGTCGGGCAACGGTAAAGCTGTTGCCCGATCTACCTGACTTATTTAGCCGCTTGATAATATTCGGCCAGCTCCCTGATTTCCGCATCGCTCAATTGCTGTGCAATCAATCGCATACGGCTGTAAATATCATTATGTCGTTCCCCGCTTTTATAGGCCATCAAGGCATTCGCAAAATAATCCGCCTGCTGTCCTGCGAGCGCCGGAATATCCATTTTCTCACCCTGGCCCTTGCCGCCATGACAAACGGAACACGGCGGCAAGATGCGTTTACCATCACCTTGTGTCACCATTTTTTCCGCTTTGGAAAAATCCCGGCCGCTGGATTGATTATTTCCTAACGGTTTTAATGACGCATACCAGGCCGCTAGATCGGCTGCATCCTGTTCGCTCAAGCCTTTTGCAAGCGGCGTCATCGCGTCATTAACCCGGTCGCCGTTGACATAATCACGCAACTGTTTGTAAGTATACGTGGCCATCTGCCCCGCCAATGCAGGGATAGCGGGAATCGTCTCATCATCCTGAATATCCGCCTTGACGCCTTCGCCTTTTTCACCATGACAAGCTGCACATGCCGTAGCCAGTTCTTTACCCTTGTTAAGATCGCCTTGTTTAACGTTTTGCAACATTTCAGGCGTCCACGCGATTTGCGATGCCGGTTTGGCATTGACGATAACGGGGACAATCAATGCGATAACTAATAATATTGGTTTCATGATTAATATCCCCATGCGCTTGAACCAAAAGTTTCGATAAAAAAGAACTGCAATATCGGCACACCGAAACTGATTGCCATGAGTACGGCGATCACTTTATTCCAGAGCTTAAAGTCATTCAGGTATTCAGGAAGCGCCGTTACCGGGTGAATCGGTTCGGCATATTCAATGGCTGGCTCGAATGCCTCGGAAGACGGCTGCAACTGGGTCTTGACCAGGATGACAATAAACAGGCAGGCCGATCCCAGCAGGACGAAACCGCCGAAGATCATCGCCAGTTCGTAAGGTTCCCACGCCAGCGTCAGCAAGTTATTGTAAACCACGCTGGAGATGCGGCGCGGCTGGCCTAACAACCCTAAGATATGCCACGGCGTTGTTAAAATAACCATGCCGATAAACCAGGTCCATAACTGCGTTAACGCCATCGCATTGGAAAACAGCGGTTTCCCGGTAAGCATGGGCCATAAATAATAAGCCACGGCAAAATATAGGATGACCGTCGTACCGCCAAAAATCAGGTGAAAATGTCCCGGCACCCAGGCCGTGTTATGCACCATCGCATTCATCGCATAACTGGCGTTGACGATGCCTCCGAAACCTCCGAATATCAGCATCAGCAAGGCCAGGATGACCGCCAGCACCATCGTGTTCGTCCACGGCAACGTGATTATCCAGCCAAACAGCCCTTGCCCGCCGCGCAAGCGTCCGGCGATTTCCAGCGAGGCAATGACGGTAAAGCCGGTGACCAGCGTGGGGATTGCCACGACAAACGTGCCGATGCCGTGCAATAACTTCCAGCCTGCCGCCTGCTCGGGATCCATGTAAAGATGATGAAAACCTATCGGCAGAGCGAATACCACCAGCACGATAAGCGCAGCCCTGGCCACTTCGTCGCTGAATAGGAAACCGCCCGCCTGTTTCGGCACAAACACATAAAACGCGGTATAGGCGGGAATCAGCCAGAAATAAACAATCGGGTGCAAGGTCCAGGCGAACAACGTCCTCGCAAGACCCGGATCGATCGTATCGATCCAGCCCAACGACAACGGGATCAATTGGAACAGCACTTCCAACGCTACGCCCGCGCTGGTCCAAAGCCATAGCAGCGCATTGGCCGCCGTTGCAAACATCGCCAGCGGCACCGGCAAGCCGGGATTGTTTTGTTTCCATTGGCTAAACATCACCAGCATGATGACGCACCAAACCCACGATCCTACTACCAGCAAGGTTGCGCCGATATAAAAAGCGGCATGGGCGACAATAGGCGGATAAAACGTGTACAGCACCGACGCCTTGCCGGTCAACAGCGGAACAGCCGCCAATACGACGCCGAACAATGCCAGCCCGAATCCGCCCCAGGCCAGTCGCATATTCCATATCGGCTGTTTCAGGCTGCTTGCCGCAATGACATAGCCAAAACCCATGATAAAAAAAGTCGTCAACACAAACGCCATCAATACGCCATGCGTACTGACCGAAGCAAAATAAACAGGGGCTGAATCCAGCGCGGGAATAAAACCACTACGCTCCAACACCTGGTATTCGCCCATGAAACAGGCCGCGATAAAGGCGGCAAATGCCACCCACAAATGGCTTAGCGCCAATTTTCTTGTTGCATGATCGTTCATTGTTGCTCTCCTTTGGCTGGCGATTTTACCGGTGCTTGCCAATCTTCCTTGGCGATGACGGAAATATTGCTCCACATGTGGTTATGGCCCAAGCCGCAATATTCATTGCACAGCAAAGGGTATTCACCCGGCTTCGGGAAGGTGGTGGTAATTTCGGCGACATACCCAGGCACTATCATCGTGCTCATATTCGTCATCGGGATATGTACGCCGTGCAAGACATCCATGCTGACCCAGCGGAAAGTTAATGGGGTTTCCGCGGGAACATCGATATGTTTCGGGAAAAAAGAATAGCGTCCGGCGACCATGCGGATGATGATTTCGCCTTTATCATTGACATCTACACCCAGGTTGTCCTCGGCAAATTCCTTGCTGAGATGAAGGCTCGCAGAATCGATGGTTTCAACCTTGCCGGGCGGGTTAACGCCATGAAAGAAGGCGTCTATCGTGATAATACCGACCAACAGCGCAATAACCATCATCGAGATGGCTATCCATTTGCGTTCCAGGTGGTCGATATGAACCGCGTTAAATTGGGCGCAACAATCCCGCAGGACCTGTTCGCATTTTTGTATGAATGGCTTAGTTTGCATCATCAAATCCTAGCCTCTTGGTAAAAATACGCCGTAATAGAGAAATAGCCATGCGACGACCATAGCGCCGATCACCGCTGACATCAGCGCAAACGTACCGACAGGCGGGCTTTCGAGAATACGTTTACGGTCTTCTTCACTCATTTGATCCATACTATCCCCCAGTTTCGTTATTAATAGCCGGTGTTGCGCAGACGGATAAAACAGCAGGAAGAACAATAACACGGCTGTTTCGGCAGATTTCCACTCGCGCAACATCACCCTCTCAGTTCAATGCCATAACTATGGCAAACTGATTATAGGGCTAAAGATTAATATTGTCTGTTTAATGAACAGCATCTGTAACGGCTCGCATTTAACACGGTTTTGAGCTCGAATTAATTGCAATCAGTCACGGCTTCGCGGCGGCATGCGTCGAATGCGCACCGGTCAACGGCACAAAACTTACCTCCAGAATGGTTTGCGTTTCGATGCTGCCGTCTGCGTTTTTCTGCAACACCCTCAATTCTTGACAGCCATACGGCCGGCCAACCGGGATAACCAGGCGCGCACCTATCCGCAACTGGTCGATCAGGGCTTGGGGAACATGCGGCGCGGCGGCGGTGACGATAATGCCGTTATAAGGGGCATGTTCCGGCCAGCCGTAATAGCCATCACCGCTACGCAGCTCGATGTTCTCATAGCCTAGTTTATCGAGTCGCTCACGAGCGGCGATGGACAGCTCTTCTATGATTTCCATGCTGTACACTTGCCGCACCAGGCAAGCGAGAACGGCTGATTGGTAGCCTGAGCCGGCGCCGATTTCCAGGACGGTATCGTCCGCTTGCGGATTCAGCAAGTCGCTCATCAACGCGACCATATACGGTTGTGAGATCGTTTGCCCGGAACCGATCGGCAACGGGCCGTTGTAAAAGGCGTACTGCTGGAGTTCTTCGGGGACGAAATGCCGGCGCGGCACCTGTTTTATCGCCGCCATGACGCGCTCGGCCAGTGCATCTTTACCGGTCAAATGACGGGTTAATTTGACCTCTATTTCAATATCCTGCAACATGCTTTCCATAGTGTTCATCGGGAGTGGCCTCTTGAAAATGAATGCCTATCGTAAGTTCGGTTTGGGTTCGGCCGGTGCTGGCTATACTTCGAGCGGTCATGTTTAGGGCTTTTATGGCACGCCAGAAAACCCAAAATGTGACCGTTCGAAGTCTATGGCAAACTATAAACGAATTACGTCACCCGCGCCTAATAACCGACCTTTTTCGACAGAGTCTAAGCTATGAAAAAAACACCGCTAGCGCCCGCCCAGCTTTACAAGTCCTGCAATATTGAGCAATTAAAATTCTCTTCCACCGACGAGCTGCAGGATATTGATATTGTCGTCGGCCAGGAACGGGCTATGGAGGCCATCAAGTTCGGCATTCGCATCGATAAAAACGGCTACAATATTTTTGCGATGGCCCCGGACGGCACCGGGAAATTGACCACGGTCAAGCAGCTGGTCGAGCACGAAGCGTGTCGGCAACCGGTTCCTTCCGACTGGTGTTATGTGCATAACTTCAGCCAGCCCGCCAAGCCTGCGGCAATCCGGCTGGAACCTGGGCAGGGCAGGGTTTTCCAGATGGATATGGCCGAGTTGATAGACGAATTGAGCGTCGCGATACCGGCGGCATTCGACGGCGACGAATACCGCGCCAGGGCCGGGGAGTTGGAAAGCGAATCCCGGCAGCGGGAAGTTAGCGAAATCAATAAATTGCGCGAAGAAGCCGAACAGGCGCATGTCCTGTTCACGGAAACGCCAACCGGCTACGCGTTTTTACCGGCCGACGACAATAACGAAGTGCTGACGCCTGAGCAATTCAATAAATTGGATAAAGACCGGCAGCATAAATTCCAGGACACGGTGCTGGGTCTGCAGGAGCGCGTACAGGATGCGATAAAAAAGTTCCCGCTGTGGCGCAAGGCGACCAAGCGTAAGTTACAGGCGCTGAACCGGGAAATGGCGGAACTGGCGGTCAACCACCTGATAGACGAGCTCAAGGATAAATACGCCAAACAGCAGGCCGTGCTGGATTACCTGAACGCCGTGCAAAAAGACGTTATCGAGCATGTCCAGGATTTTATACCGCATAGCGACAAGGCGCTGCCCTTCATGGAAATGGTGCAGGAACCGGACCCGTTCAAACGCTACCAGGTCAACCTGATGGTCGATTTGAGCCATAAGCGATCGGCGCCGGTAATCTGCGAGGATTTGCCGAATTACGGCAACCTGATCGGCCGTATCGACCATCAGGCGCGCATGGGCTCGCTGGTCACCGATTTTACGATGATCAAGCCCGGCGCTTTCCATAAAGCCAACGGCGGCTACCTGATTATCGATGCCCGTAAAGTCCTGTTACAGCCTTATGCCTGGGAAACGCTGAAGCGAACCTTGAAAGCCGGTGAAATCCGCATCGAATCGCTGGAACGGGCGCTCAGCTTGATCAGCGCCTCGTCGCTGGAGCCGGAACCGATACCGCTGGATGTCAAGGTCATCCTGCTCGGCGATCCGTTGATTTATTACTTGCTGAGTTTCTACGATCCTGAGTTCCAGGATTTTTTTAAAGTCGCCGCCGATTTTGCCGGCGCCGTTAAGCGTGAAAACAACGACCTGGAATACGCCCGCCTGCTGGCGACGATAGCGCGCCGCGAGAAATTACGCCCGCTTAGCCGGGATGCCGTGGCGCGGGTGATCGAGCACAGCGCCAGGATGGCCGGCGATGCGGAAAAATTGCTGACCCACTTACGAACGATCAAGGATTTGTTGGCCGAAGCCGATTACTGGGCCGCGGAAAACGGCCATACCAATATTGCCAACAGCGATGTGCAGCAGGCTATAGACCGGAAGACCCATAGGCTGGACAAAGTGCGCGAGCGGCTGTACGAGATGATCCAGCGCGGCACGGTATTGATCGACACCGAAGGCAAGGTCGCCGGCCAGATCAACGGCTTGTCGGTATTGCAATTGGGTGAATTCGCTTTCGGCCAGCCGTCGCGGATTACTGCGACAACGCGCTTGGGTAGCGGCAAAGTGGTCGATATTGAGCGCGAAACCGAATTGGGCGGCGCGATCCATTCCAAGGGCGTGCTGATCTTGTCGAGCTTCATCGCCGCCCGCTATGCCCGCAATAGCCTGTTTTCGTTGGCCGCGAGCCTGGTGTTCGAGCAATCCTACGGCCATGTCGAAGGCGATAGCGCCTCGCTGGCCGAATTGTGTGCGATTCTGTCGTCGCTGGCCGAGGTACCGTTACGCCAGGATCTGGCGATCACCGGCTCCATCAACCAGTTCGGCCAAGTGCAGCCTATCGGCGGGGTCAACGAAAAAATCGAAGGCTTCTTCGATGTTTGCGCCGCCCGGGGCCTGACCGGCGCTCAGGGCGTCGTTATCCCGGCCAGCAATGTTCCGCACCTGATGTTGCGTTGGGATGTCGTGCATGCGGCGCAATCCGGACAGTTCCATATATTCGCGGTGAGTAATGTCGATGAAGCGCTTGAGTTGTTGAGCGATATTGACGCCGGTATCGCCGACGGGCAAGGCCAGTATCCGGCGGCATCGTTTAACGGCAAGATCGACGCCCAATTGCGGCAATTTACGACCTTGAAAAGGAGTGCGGCGTTAAAGAAGCCGGCTGGATAGGCGTTCTTCCACTGACAGCGGGAGGCATGATGCGAGTTGACAGTGGTCTTTGTTATCGGATGCAAGGTATTTCAATCGGGTGAACCTTGCCGTATGAAACGAAATGATTTAACTCGATTGCTTGTTGCCAGTGGGCTGCATTAACTGTTGCACAACAAAAAACCGCGCAATCCTCAACGGCTTGGGCGGTTTTTTTATGCGCTGTGTTAAAATGCGACCGCATCGATGGGACCGGATAGCGCGAATACAGGCTGTTCGCGCCAGCTAACGGTGCCCGGCTAAATCAACTTATGAAATAAGGAAGCGAGTTAATGAATGACAAAAGAACGGTACTGCATGTCGGCTGTGGTTATCCCAATCCGCAAAAATTGCACCGGGCATTCCGCGGCGATGACTGGCGGGAGATTCGCCTGGACATTGATGCGGATGCGCAGCCCGACGTGGTTGCCGATATGCGCGATTTGTCGAAAATAGAGGCGGGGTCTATCGATGCCTTGTGGTCTTCGCATAATGTTGAACACCTTTATCCCCATGATGTTATCCCGACCTTAGCCGGTTTTCGGCGCATCTTAAAGCCCGACGGCATAGCGCTGATTACGCTACCGGATTTGCAGGAAGTCGCAAGACTGATTGCCGAAGATAAACTGGATGAGCCGGCTTATGTGTCGCCGGCGGGGCCTATTGCGCCGCTGGATATAGTGTATGGATTCCGTGTCGCTATGGCGCAGGGTAATTTATTCATGGCGCACCGCACCGGGTTTACCGCGAAAACATTGGCGCAAGCCATCATAAACGCCGGCTTTGCTATGGTGACGGTACAACGCGAACAAAATGCGTTTAATTTGTGGGCTATTGCTTTTTGCACGCAGCCGTCACCGGAACAGCTCGATGCGGCGCAAAAAATAATGTTCCCGCTTCCGGTCGCATCTTAGCCTTAAATACAGCATCATTATGCGGATACTTTTTGTTCACCAGAATTTTCCAGGGCAATTCAAACACCTCGCACCGGCGCTGGCTAAAAAGCCGGAGCATGAGATTGTTGTCTTGACTATAAACCAGCAATCAGCGCATGAGCGCTTGCGGGTTGTCGCTTATAAGCCCGCACGCGGCACTACGCCGAATATGCATCCCTGGGTTTCGGATTTTGAAACGCAGACGATTCGCGGCGAAGCGGCGTTTAGGGCTGCGCTCAAACTCAAACACGAAGGTTTTTCACCGGATGTGATTATCGCGCATCCCGGTTGGGGCGAGTCGCTGTTCCTGAAGGATGTCTGGCCTCATGTCAGGCTGGGTATTTATTGCGAGTTTTTCTATCATGCCGAAGGTTATGATGTCGGTTTCGATCCTGAGTTTTCGGTGCCTGATCCCGGCAACGCCTGTCGGCTGCGCTTGAAAAATGTCAATAATTTAGTACATTTTGAAATAGCCGATGCCGGTATTTCCCCTACGCATTGGCAGGCGAGCACGTTTCCCGAGCGCTTCCGTAAACAGATCACGGTGATTCACGACGGCATCGATACCGAGGCGATAGCGCCGAATCCATCGGCGTCCCTGACGCTGAACGGCCAGTTGGTCTTAACGCCGCAAGATGAAGTGATTACCTTCGTCAACCGCAACCTGGAGCCTTATCGCGGCTATCATACCTTTGTCCGCGCCTTGCCGGAACTGCTTAAGCGACGTCCCCAAGCGCGGGTCATTATTGTCGGCGGCGATGATGTCAGTTACGGCAGCCGCGCTCCTGAAGGCCGGAAATGGCGGGATATTTTTTTTAACGAAGTGAAAGACCGGGTGGATTGCAGCCGTGTGCATTTTGTCGGCTATATTCCATACCAATACTTTATTCCCTTGCTGCAATTATCGACGGTTCATGTTTACCTGACCTATCCGTTTGTGCTGTCGTGGAGCTTGCTGGAGGCGATGAGCGCGGGTTGCAGCATTGTTGCGAGCGACACCCAGCCCTTGCATGAGGCCATCCGTCATAATGAGACGGGGCGATTGGTCAGCTTTTTCGATGCTGACGCCTTGGGCGATGAAATCGTTTCTTTATTGGAAAATGCCGGCGAACGGCAACGATTGGGCGTAAATGCCAGGGCGTTTGCGATCAAAAATTACGATTTAAAAACGGTTTGTTTGCCGAAACAATTGGCGTGGGCGGAAAACTTACGGAAGCCCTGAATAAGGCAACGTTCCATTTTTAGCTATTGAGCAGTAGGGGGCATCAATGCGTACCCTGCTTAGCTTGTTCAGCGCTTATTTTTGAATTCAACCATTAACTCTTCATGTTAAATTTTAAAAATATAGCCTTGCGCCGCGGCGCGCGGGTATTGTTCGCCAATTCCTCTTTCACGATACACAAAGGCCAAAAAGTCGGCTTTACCGGCGCCAATGGCGCCGGTAAGTCCAGCCTGTTTGCACTGGTAAAGCATGAGCTGCATCTCGATGAGGGCGAGTTTTCAATGCCGCCTCATCTCGAAATCGCGCATGTCGCGCAGGAAACGCCTGCCGTCGCCTGTTCCGCTATCGATTATGTGATCGACGGCGATGCCGAATTACGGCGTTTGCAGCAGCAAACCAACGCGGCAGAGCTTGCCAATGACGGCATGAAACTGGCCGAATGCCATGCGGCGCTGGAGATTATCGGCGGATATACCGCCCAGGCCAGGGCTTCACGTTTAATGAACGGCTTGGGATTTTCCGCGGACCAGGAAAAAAACGCCGTCAGTTCCTTTTCCGGCGGTTGGCGTATGCGCCTTAACCTGGCCCAGGCCCTGATGTGCCGTTCCGACATGTTATTACTCGACGAGCCGACCAACCATCTCGACCTGGATGCCGTGATCTGGCTGCAGGATTGGCTATGCAAATATCCCGGCACCTTGATGTTGATTTCGCATGACCGGGATTTTCTCGATACGATCACGGACCATATCGTCCATATCGAACAAGGTAAGGCGGAAATCTATACCGGCAATTATTCGGCTTTTGAACGGATGTGTGCAGAAAAGCTGGCGCAACAACAAGCCGCCTTCCAGAAGCAGCAACGCGAAATAGCGCATATCCAGGGCTTTGTCGATCGCTTTAAGGCGCAGGCCACGAAAGCGCGGCAGGCGCAAAGCCGGATCAAGGCCTTGGAACGCATGGAATTGATTGCGATGGCGCATGTCGATTCGCCGTTTGATTTCAGTTTTGCCAAACCCGGCAGGATGCCGAACCCCTTGCTCAGTCTCGACAAGGCCGACATCGGCTATGGGCAAACCCTGATTATCAAGCAGGCGGGACTTTCCATTTCGCCCGGCGACCGTATTGGCCTGCTCGGCCCGAATGGCGCCGGAAAGTCCAGTTTAATCAAAGTGCTGGCCGGCGATATGCCGCCATTGTCAGGCACAAGGCTGGAAGCCGACGCATTAAAAATCGGCTATTTTGCCCAGCACCAGTTGGAGCAGTTGCGCCTCGATGAAAACCCGTTATGGCATCTGCAGCAGATCGATAAACAGGCTAGCGAGAAAGAACTGCGCAATTTTTTAGGCGGTTTCGATTTTCAGGGCGATAAAGTGCTGGAGCCGGTCAAGCCCTTTTCCGGCGGTGAAAAAGCGCGCCTGGTATTGGCATTGTTAGTCTATCAAAACCCCAATTTATTATTGCTCGACGAGCCGACCAACCACCTGGACCTGGAAATGCGCCATGCCTTGAGCGTTGCGCTGCAAGATTACCAGGGCGCTATCGTCGTGGTATCGCATGACCGGCATCTATTACGTTCGGTGACCGATCAACTGTTGCTGGTCGCCGGCGGTAAAGTACAGCCGTTTGACGGCGATCTCGATGATTACCGCGTCTGGTTAAGCGATCAGAAGAAAAATGAAGAAAAAACGCCCGTTGAGTCGGCATCAACCGTATCGCGCAAAGACCAGAGGAAGCTCGATGCCGAGCGTAGGCAACGCCACAAGCCGTTATACGACGCGCTGAAAAAAGCCGAATTGGCCGTTGAAAAATACCATCAGGAACAGCGCCAACTGGAGCAGCAACTCGCCGAGCCGGCGATTTATGCCGAATCGGAAAAAGCGCAATTGAAAAAACTGATGGAACGCAAGACGCAGGTCGATAAGGCATTGGAAGATGCCGAAGCGGCATGGCTGGATGCGGAAGAGCGCTTGGAGGAAGCTGGGTAAAATCCGCAGTAGTGCTTGAATTTCAATTGGCGTCAAAGCGGGGTGGTATTCCTGATGCACTCAATAGCAACCGTAGGGTACGCGCCGCGTACCTTTTCAAAGTTTCAGCTGCCCCCAAAAGCGCTTGATAAAGGTACGCGTTACTTCTACTTCAAAAAAAGCAGTAAGCACGCTATTCCCGCGTAATAAAGGCCAGCTTGCTGATGCCTTCCTTGCGCGCGACCGCCATCGCTTCGGCGACTTTACCGTAAGGCACGGTCTCGTCGGCTTGCAGTTGTACGGTCAGTTCCGGGTCGGCTTTCTGCATATCGCGCAATTGTTGTCCCAGCGTTGCCAGCGGCTGTGGTTTTTCGTTCAAGGTGATATTGCCCTGCGCGTCAATCTCAAGGGCGGCGAGATGGGCGTCGGGCGCCGGGTCGGTTTTCTCGGTTTTCGGCAGCTTGACATGCACGGCCTGGGTCAACAACGGCGCCGTGACGATGAATACCACTAACAATACCAGCATTACGTCGACCAGCGGCGTAACATTGATTTCGCTCATCGCTTCGCGGTCGGACGACGAATCGGTCTTGAATCCCATCATTATTCTCCTGCGTTGGCTTTGAGTCCGGCTTTAACGGCTAGGTTAAGAAAATCGGTCGCGAAATATTCCAGCTCGGCTTCGGACAATTTGATGCTGCGTATAAAGAAATTATAAGCCAACACCGCCGGGATAGCCGCGGCGATGCCGATGGCCGTGGTGATCAACGCTTCGCCTATCGGGCCTGCAACGACGTCGAGGCTGGCGGACTTGGCCTCGCTGATGCTTTGCAGCGCATGCATGATGCCCCATACCGTCCCGAACAGGCCGACAAAAGGCGAGGTGCTGCCGATACTGGCGAGCAACGAAAGCCCTTGTTCGAGGTTTTTGCGCTCCTTGCTGATTTGCTGGCGCAAGGAGCGCTCCAGGATAGACTGGATGTCGCCGCTCAGTTCGAGCATCGTCGGCGTGTTATTGCGTACATCGCTTAGCGCGTGAAAGCCGACGCCGGCGATGCGTCCTAGTGAACTGGAATCCTGTTCGAGAGCGGCCGCCGCGCCAAGGTCGCTTGCCGCCCAGAATTTATCGGCATACGCCCGGTTGCGGTGGTTGATCGTCCACATCATCCAGCTTTTAAAAAAAATAATCGTCCAGGTAATGACTGAAAAGCCGATCAGTATCCATAAGGTGATTTGTACGATATTGGTGGAAGAGATTTGTATCATTAGCGATCCTTAGTGATTGAATTTGAAAGTAATTGGGACCCTGACCCAGTCCTCGACGGTTTTATCGCCTTGATGGGCGGGGATGAAACGCCAAGTCTTGACCTGCTCTATGGCGGAGTCGTCCAATATTTCATGCCCGCTGCTGCCGACTATCCTGACTTCTCCGGCCGAACCGTTCGCCAGTACCTGTACTTCTAGTTTCACCGTGCCTTCCCATTGTCGCATTTGCGCGATGCGCGGGTAGTGCGTCGGCGGGTTGTTTAACGACGGTGACGAGTAGATGGCCTTGACCAGCGGCGCCGGAGCGGACGGTTTGGCCGCGGCCTGTGTTGGTGCCGTCCCGGCCGGTTTAGGCGCGGAATCTGTATTGTCCGGCGTCGTCGGAACAGCCGAAAGGACCGGTTTTTGTGCCGGCGTAGATACCGGTTTAGGCGGCGGCTTCGGTTTTTTAGTCTTAGGTTTTGGTTTTTCCGTTTTTTTAGGCGCCGGTTTTTGCTGTTGCGCTTGTTCCGGCGGCGTTTCCGGTTGGGGAGCTACGGCGGGCAGCTGTTTGACGGCAGGCGCGGTAAGCGCGACTTCAATGACTTGCGGCGGTGTTTGCACGGGCGTAATTTCAGCAGGCGCAGCCTGCCATGTGAGCCAAGTCCCGATATGTAATGCGACCGAAACAGCTGAGGCCAATAGCGCAGCCGGATACGGATCGCGTCTTGCGAAGGTTGGAATTTGAATCATTAGCTTATGTACGAATACCTTGCAAGACTTCTGTGGTTGTTAGGATAAGCGATTGCTGTTGCCTTTGTTCAATAAGAGCTGAATGCAGCGCTGACGAGAGATTGAACCGGATTATTCAAGCGGGTAAATAAAAAGGATTTTATCAGGCGACTGCTCGAAAAACGAGTATTACTGTCAGGCGCTGTTATTCTGGCGGTAACGGCAGGATAGCCGGGTGATGTCGGCCGGGAGTTTATGGGATAATGCTGCTGGTTCAGTCTGCCGAGCTTGCCGACGACTGGGTTTCTCAAACCCTTCAGCAGCGCAGGGCTGTCTGAAGCCGAATCAGGGCGATGACCGTACCGCTTTGATGGATAAGGTAATTTGCTAATCGGGGAAAATTATGAAAAAGATTCTCGTGGTTGGACACAGCCACGTTAATGCGCTGAAAGATAGTAATCCGGAAGAGGGGTTTGAGTTTTGCAGCTTGGTTGGCGCCAATGGATTAGCCAGCTTCGTAAAAAAAAACATCCCGTCCAGTGAGTATGATGCGTTGGTTTGTTCGATACAAGGCAGCCAATACAATATCTTTGGCCTGGTCAAGCATCCACAACCCTTCGATTTTTATTGGCCTGATGAACCGGGATTGCCTATCGATGAAGACGCCGAACTCTTACCGCTAAGCCTCGTGACCAGCATATTCAAGCGCGATTTGCGCGCTACTTTTCATATCCTGGATACGATAAAAAAAATATCCAGGATTAAAACCTATTTTCTGGAGCCTCCGCCGCCTGTGCCGAGCGAGGCGCACATCAGGAAACATCCCAGTTCTTTCAGGGAAAAGATTAATCAGCACGGTGTTTCTCCGGCAGTGTTCAGGTACAAACTTTGGCGTTTACAGGCAAAACTTGTGCGGGAACATTGCGCGAGCCTGGGCCTGGATTATATCCCGGTGCCCAAAGAAGCCCAAAACAGGCAGGGGTTATTACGCAGGCCGTATTGGAATATTGATCCTACGCACGGCAACGCGGCTTATGGTGCCCTGGTGCTAAACCAAATCCGTTCGCTGCATTACCATGAGGACTGACAGCCATGAAAAAAACCGCTTATAGCCGTTTACCTGACCATTGTTTTTGGCAACGTAGCGTATCCGCTATCACTCCACAGGCCCTTGATCCTGTCGTTACTGTGCCGTTTACCATTGCTACTACCGATAAAATAGCCACGGCAGGCAGTTGTTTTGCGCAGCATATCGCCCGCTATTTGCGCAATACAGGCTTTCATTTTTTAATTACCGAGCCTGCGCACCCTATAGCGAGCGCTGATGAAGCCCTGATTTATAATTACGGCACGTTTACCGCGCGCTATGGCAATTTGTACACGGCCAGGCAATTATTACAGCTTTTTCAACGCGCTTACGGCATGTTTTCGCCCTCGGAAGCCGTTTGGCAAGGCGATAACGGCGAATTGATCGACCCGTTCCGACCACAGATCCAACCTGGGGGCTTTTCATCACTGGCGGAATTCAATGCCGACCGGGCAAAGCATTTACGCGCGGTGCGCACGGCATTCGAGACCTTAGATGTGTTTGTTTTTACTTTGGGGCTTACCGAAGGCTGGGAGTCTAAAGATGACGGCGCCGTATTTCCGCTGTGTCCAGGTGTTGCCGGCGGCGTCTACGATGAAAACAAATATCAATTGCATAATTTCGATGTTTCCGAAGTCGTGCAGGATATGTTGACTTTCATCGAACTATTAACACAGCTTAATACCCGTGCAAAAATTATTTTAACCGTCTCGCCCGTGCCGTTAATAGCGACAGCCTTAAGCGACCGGCACGTTTTATCCGCTACGACCTATTCCAAGTCTGTCTTACGCGTTGCCTGCGAAACTATCGGTCGGCAGAGCACGGTGGCGGCTTATTTTCCGTCCTATGAAATTATCACGGGCCATTATGCGCGCGGTGGCTATTTTGCCGAAGATTGCCGTTCCGTGACCGAAGCAGGCGTAGCTCATGTGATGCGTGTTTTTCTTAAACATTTTGCCGGAATGGCGCTTGATGTTAGCGCAACAGTGGATGCTGTCAGCCAGGAAAAACAGTTATCGGACAAACATCTTCAAGAGATGGCGGAGCTGGTTCGCATTAATTGCGATGAAGAAGCCATCGATAAGCGCTTTATTCCTGCCGAAAAGAACATACAAACAGGAAGAGGAAAAAGCAGCCTGGCAAGTATTTTCAAGCAATGGCGAAAATAGTTTGCGTTGTGCGTTGTAGAAATCATCGACGGTCGCCGCCGACAATTATCATCCCTCTTAACGAGAAAACAATATGCTGCACGACACAATTAACTGGCTGATCGCTACGATAGGTTCGATGGGCTATATCGGTATTTTCCTGCTGATGGCGATGGAAAGCTCGATTATCCCGATTCCCAGCGAAATCATCATGCCGCCGGCCGGGTACCTGGTGCACCAGGGCCGGATGGACATGGGCCTGGTGATACTGAGCGGCGCCCTGGGCAGCTTGGCCGGCGCTTATGTCAACTATTTCGCCGCCCGTTTCCTGGGCCGGCCGCTATTGTTGAAGTATGGGCATTATGTGTTGATAAGCGACGAGCATTTCGATCGCGTCGAGCGTTTTTTCCTGAATCACGGCGAGATTTCGACGTTTGTAGGACGCCTGTTGCCGGTAATCCGGCACTTGATTTCGTTACCGGCAGGATTGGCCGGCATGAGCCATATCAAGTTCTCGATATATACCCTGGCCGGTGCGTTCATCTGGGTTTCCGTGCTGAGCTGGGTAGGCTATTTCCTGGGCCATAATGAAGCATTGATTCAGCAATATTCGCATCAGGTGATTATCGACATACTCGCGGCCAGTGCGGTGTTGGTGACCGTCTATATCATGCTGCATCGCAGAAAGCTTGCCCGTATTCGCGCTGCATCGCAGGAATAAGCGCACACTAGCAAGCATGTACGCATCGCGTACCTTTTGTGTTGATTTTTATCATCATTCCACAAAGGTACGCGACGCGTACCTACGAAAGTCTGTAAAAGCCGTAAACATGATCGTGTGAAGTTTATCCCAGCCTTGAAAAAAATCGACACGTCCCCACATCATGGGCACTATGATTTTTTATAACCAGGAGACGTAATCGTGACTGTTGAAGCACACAAAGAAACCTTAGGCTTTCAAACCGAAGTAAAACACCTGCTGCATTTAATGATCCATTCCTTGTACAGCAACAAGGAAATCTTTTTGCGCGAGTTGATTTCGAATGCATCTGATGCGGCGGATAAATTACGCTTTGAAGCCCTGTCGAATGAAAGCCTGTATGAAGGCGATAGCGAGTTAAAAATCCGCCTGGAATTCGATAAAGACAAACGCACGATTACCGTTATCGATAACGGTATCGGCATGACCCGCGAGGAAGTCCAGGAACATATCGGCACGATTGCCAAATCAGGCACCAAACAATTTTTCGAGGCGCTGACCGGCGAGCAGGCCAAAGACAGCGAATTGATCGGCCAGTTCGGCGTCGGTTTTTATTCGGCGTTTATCGTCGCCGATAAAGTCACGTTAACGACGCGGAAAGCAGGTGCGGCAGCCGGTGAAGGCACACGCTGGGAATCGGCGGGCGAAGGCGATTACACGATTGAAACAGTCGAAAAAGCCCAGCGCGGTACGGAAATTGTGCTGCACCTGAAAGAAGCGGAAAGTGAATTTTTAGACGGCTACCGTATCCGCTCCATCGTCAGGAAATTCTCCGACCATATCTCCCTGCCTATCGTCATGGATAAGGAAGTCATGCCGCCATTGGCTGGTGAATCGGAGGAAGAAGGCGAAGAAAACGCCGAAGCGAAAGCCGCGCCGGTCCCTGAAATCGTCGAGGAAACTATCAACAGCGCATCGGCGTTATGGACCAAAGCTCGCCAGGACATTTCCGACGACGACTACAACCAGTTCTATAAACATGTCGGACACGATTACCAGGACCCGATGACGCATGTCCACAGCAAGGTCGAAGGCACCAACGAATATACCTTATTGCTGTATGTCCCCAGCCATGCCCCGTTCGATCTTTGGGACCGCGACACCAAGCACGGCGTAAAACTGTATATCCGCAAAGTCTTTATTACCGATGATGCCGAGCAACTGATGCCGCGTTATTTGCGTTTCATCAAGGGCATTATCGACGCCAATTCGCTGCCGCTGAATGTCTCGCGCGAAATCCTGCAACAAAGCAAGCAAATCAGCACGATTAAATCCGGTGCGGTTAAAAAAGTCTTAGGCATGCTCGAGAACCTGGCGAAAAACGAGGCTGAAAAGTACGAGAAATTCTGGACTGAATTCGGCGCCGTGATAAAGGAAGGCGTTATCGAAGACCACAGCAATAAAGAGCGTGTCGCCAAATTATTGCGCTTCAGCACGACCCATACCGATAACAGCAAACAGGACCAGACGCTGGAAGATTATGTCAGCCGTATGAAAGAAGGCCAGGAGAATATCTACTATGTCACGGCCGACAGCTTCCCGGCTGCCAAGAACAGCCCGCACCTGGAAATCTTCCGTAAAAAAGGCGTTGAAGTCCTGCTGTTGTCCGATCGCATCGATGAATGGCTGGTCACTAACTTAAGCGAATTCGACGGCAAACATTTGCAGTCGGTTGCGAAAGGCGACCTGGACTTGGGTAAATTGGAAGCCGAAAGCGAGGAAGATAAAAAAGCGCAGGAAGACGTCAAGCACGAGTTTGAATCGGTGCTGAAACAGATCAAGGATGTGTTGGGCGAGAAAGTCAGCGACGTGCGCTTAAGCCATCGCTTGACCGAATCCCCCGCGTGCCTGGTCGCCGATATTTACGGCATGAGCCTGAACATGGAACGCATCATGAAAGATGCCGGACAGTTAATGGGCGGCATGGGCATGGGCAGGAAACCGGTTTTCGAAATCAACCCTACCCATCCCTTAGTCGTGCGCATGAAGGCGGAACAGGACGACACCCGCTTCGCCGACCTGACGCATATCCTGTTCGACCAGGCCATACTCAGCGAAGGCGGCCAGCTTGACGACCCGACAGCCTTTGTGCATAAGCTGAACAGCTTGTTGCAGGGATTGTTGAACTAACAGGCTGTTTCAATACTTCAATGGTGTGAGAAAGGCCGGCTAAACGCCGGCCTTTTTTATTGCCCGGAAACTGAAATGTTAAACAGCCAGGTTTTCGGTTTTTATGTACCTACAACATATAAAAGCAGTTATTTCTGCGAACTGCGCCTTGGGTCAAACGCATCCTGCACCGTATCGGCGAATAAATTAGCGGCCAATACCAAGGCAAACATGAATGCAAAGGCGGCGGATAATGACCACCAGACTACAGGTTCACGCGCCATTTCCAGTCTTGCGCCGTTAATCATATTACCCCAACTGTATGTGGTCGGGTCGACGCCGATATTGATATAAGACAACACGGCTTCCGCCAATACCAGCGAGCTGAAATCCAGCACCACGGAGATTAGTACGATGTGCATGACATTCGGCAGGATGTGGCGGATTAAAATCATGCCTTGCTTCACGCCCAGCGCATGCGCCGCCTGCACGTAGTCCATTTCCCTAAGCTTTAGCGTTTCCGCGCGCAGCAAGCGGCACAAGCCCGTCCAGCTCGTCACGCCCAGGATCAGGCACAGGAACAGCAAACGCATATCGGCACGGACGATGACGCTGGTAAAGTCCTCTTCGTGATTAGCCATATAGACCTGCACCATCAGTATCGAGGCTGCGATTAGCAATACGCTGGGGATGGAGTTCAGCGTCGTATAGACATACTGGATGATGTCGTCCACCCAGCCCTGGAAAAAGCCGGCGAGTATGCCGAAGATGAGGGCCATAGGCAGCATGACCAAGGTCGTCAGCGTGCCTATCACCAAGCCGGTGCGTATGCTTTTTATCGCCTGGTAAAACACGTCTTCGCCGACCTTGTCGGTGCCCAGTACGTGGTAATAGCCGGATAAATAGCACAGCGCGTAAGCGCTGCTCAGGATAATGAAAACGCTTGCCAAGACGGCCCGTGTCGTCGGCTTCGGCAGCAGGCGTTTAAGCAATCCCGGCAGCAATAGCACAACAAGTAAAGACAGGCCCGCTCCTTGCATCAAACCCAGCGCCGTTTTTTGCAGGATGTCCGCGAGGCGTTGCCGTTCGGGATCATCCAGGTGGCTGCCGCCGAATGCCAGCCGCGGGTAGCCCCATTGCGTCGTCCCGTTTGCCAAGGTCATCATTTCCTTGCTGTAAAGCGTCGTTGCGAACGGCGAGGAATAGGTTTTTTCGCCATGTTCCCGGAGCGGTGCGGCGAAAGCGTCCAAGAGGCTGGTAATCTCGTTGCTTTTATTATCGGCAGGCTTGTAATGCACCGAATCCAGCAAGCCGATCACTATAAAAAACAGCAAGACCACCAGCGACACCATGCCGGTTTTATTATGCGCGATTTGCTGCAGCGGGCGCTTGATATGTTCTTTGCCGCGCAGGTAGAACACCAGGGCTAATACAATAAAGCACAGGATAAATATCAGTGCATCGGTCCATAAAACGATCATGAGGGCAGCCTTACTTTCAAATAACGATAACTTCAATTTCTTGAATAACAGATAGTTTTTTGTCACCCGTTAAAAACTTATCGGCATTTGCCTGTAAAGCGCATGCTATCTGCAAGGCATCAGGCGTTCTTAATGGATAGCTTGCTCTTAAATCAGTAGCCATATTAATCACATCTGCCGTAAGTTCTAAAATAGTTTCCGTTATATTCATGTCTGGTTCCCCCCTTAAATGCATAAGTATCTACACAAGTTTTTTAGCTGTCATTCCGGCAGGGATTGCCGGAATCTAAGTCACAGGGATGTGAATCTATGATTTGGCACTGTGACTAAATCAAGCCCTTATGTATTGTGAAATTACCATCCTTGGCTCTGGATTCCGGCCAACCCTCGCTTCGCTCTCCCTGCCGGAATGACGATGTTCAGACTTGTGTAGATACCCATGCCTTAAATGGGTATCAATTACGACAACCTGACCCTAGGATCGACCAGCGTATAGGAAATATCCGTCAACAGCAGCCCTATCACATACAACACCGAACCCAGGAACACCATGGACCGGACGATGGCAAAGTCCTGGCTGTTAATGGCATCGATCGTGTAGCTGCCCAAACCCGGAATGCTGAAAAAAGATTCCATCATCAGGCTGCCCATGAATAACAGCGGCAAGATCACGACGACGCCGGTCAATATAGGAATCATCGCATTGCGCAAGACATGGCGGAACAGCGTCCGGGTTTCGCTCAGGCCTTTGGCCCTGGCGGTGCGCACATAATCCTTGCCGACTTCTTCGAGGAACAAGGTCCGGTACCAGCGTGCGCCCGAGCCTATGCCTGAAAATACGCCGATCAACACCGGCAAGACCAGGAACCTGACCGCGGCGATGCCGTCGTCGTAACCGGAGATAGGCACTAATTTTAATAGCTTGGCGACGACAAACTGGCCGCCGATGATATAAAACAATGACGAAACCGACATTAAAATCACGCACAAGACGATGCCGGCCTGTTCCAGGTAACTGCTGCGAAACAGCACCATCATCAACGCGAAGCCGATATTGACCAGCAAGCCGATGCATAGGGTCGGTAATGCCAGCGCGAGACTGGGCCAGGCGCGTTCTTTAATGTCCGCGCCGATATTCCTGCCGCTATCGGATACCCCGAAGCGAAACAGGAACAGGCCTAGCGATTTTTGGTAAAAAATGGTTTGGGTTATTTTTTCTGCGGCTTGTGCCTGCGGGTTCCACAATAACGGCACATCATAGCCGTGCTGCTGTTTCCAGTTTGCAACCGCGGCTTCGGTGACGTGCTTTTGCCCGAGCTGCATACGCGCCATATCATCGGGGCTGTTGACGATGAAGAACAGCACAAAGCTGAGAATATTGACGCCCATCAACAGCGGTACAGCATATAAAAAGCGGCGGATAATGTATTGGGTCATCGGTATTCCTTACTATAATGCAATATCAGTAGCGGCAATGCCGGGCGGGCGCGCCGGCAAATCGCTAAGCGTTTTTAGGCTTATGCGCAGTTCATATAATAAACGCAACAGTAAAAATTTGCCCCTTCCTCATCAACATAAAGGCCTCTCATGCACAAATTTCTATTTCGCCTATGCAAACCCTGGTGGCTTCCTGTGTTGTCCGGCCTGTTTATCGGCACCAGTTATATCCCTTTCCCGCCCTGGGCGTCGCTGTTCTGTTTTGTGCCCTTATGGCTGTTCTGGAACCGGCAGGACGATGTTAAAAAGGTGTTCATCGGCGGTTTAATCACCGCTTTCGTCTTTACCTTGATAGGCTTCAACTGGATTACCTATACCTTGCATGAGTTTGCGCGCCTGGATTGGCCTGTTGCGTTCGTCGGCATGCTGATCTATGCGCTGATCGCGCACTTGTATGTGCCGCTGGCCGGGATCTTATGGTTTTTAGGCCGGCGCGCATTTCACTGGTCAGGCCGCTTGTCGCTGGGCTTGATGGCGGTCATCACGGTGATCTCTGAAGCCTATTCGCTGACACTGTTCGATTGGAACTTCGGCTATTCCTGGTACGGCGCTAAGCTCCCGGTCTACCATTGGGCCGAATTTATCGGCTTCAGCGGACTCAGCGCGCTTACTTTGCTGTGTAACCTGCCTCTCTATATCGCCTGGCAGCAGCGTAGCCGGCCTAAAGGCAGGCGCATACTGGCGGCTGTCGTGACCGGGTTTATCATGCTCAATGCCGGCGGGCTATGGCTTAAAGCCAGGTTGCCGCAGCCGGATGCGGCGCTTAACGCCTTGCTGGTGCAGGCGAACATCGGCAATTCGCAAAAACTGTCGGCGGAGCTGGGCCAGGGTTACAGCGATGAAATACTGAGGCGTTATACCGAGCTGACCGATAGCGCCATTAAAGCCCATAGCGATACGAAAATTGATGTTGCGCTATGGCCGGAAACGGCTTTCCCGGCCTTACTGGGCGAGGCCTTCAAGCTCAATGAAAAACCGCTCGCGTTAAGCCGCTTTGTCCGCGAACGGCAGGTGCCGCTGATTACCGGCGCCTACAGCGTCGACGAGAGCACCCGGTTGATTACCAATTCGTTGTTTGTCCTGGACGGGAATGGCGAGATTGTCCCGCCCCATTACAGCAAATCGATATTGCTGGCGTTCGGCGAATACATTCCCGGTGAACAGCTCTTCCCGCAAATCCGTAAATGGCTGCCGGCGACCGGCCATTTTGCGCGCGGTGCCGGGCCTACGCAATTATTGGGCTTGGGCGATTATAAAATGGGCGCGCAAATCTGCTACGAAAGCCTTTTTCCCGGTTTTTCACGCGGACTGGCGCAACTCGGCGCGTCTATCATCGTCAATGTGACCAACGATTCGTGGTACGGCAATTGGCAGGAACCCTACCAGCACATGGTCATGACGCTGGCGCGCGGCGTCGAATTCCGCAGGCCCGTGTTGCGGGTCACCAATACCGGCATTTCCACCGTCTCGTTGGCTTCCGGCGAAATCCTGGAACAATCACCGATCTATCAGCCGTGGGCCGGTTTATACCGGGTGCCTTACCTTAAAAAGCCGCCGGTTACATTTTACCAGCGTTATTTTTGGCTGGTGCCCGGCTTGCTTTGGGGGGCTTTATTCGTGTTGTTGCTGATAGGCATAAAGAAAAACGACTTACCTGGAAAAATGGAACGCGGGTAACGCTGATTATTATACCCACAAGTGATTAGCCCAGATTTTTCTTAACTATTCAGCACCTTGCTGTAGGGCAAGGAACTGAATGATTACAGTTTATTCGTCAACAAGATGCTTTACTTTATGGCATTAATGTTGTAATTTCAAAAAGTTCCCGATTTTCGGGGGCTTAATAATAATTCTGAAGAGGGTATTAACATGAACACGAAATTAATCGGTTTAGTGGCTGGCATCACCCTGTTTGTCTATTCTTTCTGCTCGTATGCTGCGGAAAGCCACCTGGCGGAAGCGCTCAAACACGCCGAAGCCGCAGCCTCGGCGTCCGATGCCAAGGCGGTTGCCGAACATGCGGAAGCGGCGAAAACCCATGCAAAAGTCGCCGACGAACATCTCGATGCAGGCATCAAGAGCCTAGAAACGGCAATTGAACACGGTAAGCTGGGTCACGCCGATGTTGCCAAAGTCGCGGCAGAAGAAGCGGTTACACATTTAAAAGCCGCTGAATAAAAAGGGCTTTCCAGGTATGGGAAACGGCGGGCCGAGTCCCGCCGTTTTTGTTTTCCAGGCATGGCAATGCAGGTTTTCGCCATTTCAGGCCAGCGGCGAAAGCTTGGGAGAGGCCCAAGTAAAATCAGGAAATAACATCGTTTAACGTATAATACCGGCACGTTGTTTACTTTAGAGCATAGCACGGCATGTTTTCAGTACCCCGCACAATTCTCGTCATCTTCCTGGCATTGCTGCAATTGCTTGCGCCGCTGGTTCATGCGCACGCGGGTGAAGGTTTTTTTGCAGGAGACGCCGGTAAACTGCATATTCCGGGACTTGAAGCGTATGAAGGCGATGACGGCCTTTCGGCTTACGATACGGAAAACACGCCGTATTGTCGCGCGAAGCTTGATGGAGCGCCGGATGGCATTGTCGTCGGTGTCGATGCAGGCATTGAACAAGACCGGGATGACGCTATCGCCGATGCGGATCATGACTGCTTGTTGCCCCGGCGAGCCATTGTTTTTAATGCGCGGATTGCGCTGCTTGATAATGCAGGCCCGCGTTCCCCACCGCGTTTATTGAGCTGTTATTTATTTTCCCCACATGCCCCACGCGCACCGCCCGTCCACTAATCCGCTTGTCTTCGAGACCTCGGCGCAGCCGGTTCTCAGTCCTCTTTTTTAAAGCTGTTCCAAAACGTTTTAACGCGGTTATTGCCGCATTGAGTTTATCTTATGATTTCTTTGCCTACTCGCGCCCGGCGTGAGTCTCAAAACCGGCATCGGCTGGTTTTTTTACTGGGCTGCCTGTCCGGGTTTATTCCGTTCGCATGCCTTGCATTGGACGATACCGATGTCCAAAAGGAAGAACAGACGATCGTTCCGCATCGGGACCTGATTGTTGCGGATACCGCCTTGAGTTTAGCCAAACTCATCGACTTAACATTGGAAAAATACCCAGACGCCAGCTGGCTTAACGCCTTGGAAGAAGAAGCCGAGGCTTTGCGTAAGCGCGGCGAAAGCTGGACGGCCGGCGCCTCGCAAGCCGGCTTGCGTTTCCAGGAAGCGAGCAGCGGCACATTGCATTATATCGATGCGACGGTGCAGGTGCCCTTATGGAATTTGGGGCAGCGTGATGCGGAATTGGCAACCGGGGAGAAAGCCGGGACCAGCGCGCAAATGCAGGCGGCGGCGCTTAAATTACGCATCGCGGGGCTGGTCAGGGCGGCATTGTGGGACATGGCCTTGCAAAAAATCCGTTATGAGCAGGCCTTGGCGGAAGTGGATGTTTCCGGGCAATTATTGGCAAAAATCAAGCGCCGTGTCGAATTGGGGGATTTGCCCCGTTCTGATGAATTGCTGGCGCATACCGAGTTATTGCAGAAACGTTCGCTGCTGACCCTGGCTGAAGCCGAATTGATGCATGCGCGCAAACGCTATGCCAGCATTACCCAGACCACAAAAATCCCCGGCTCATACCAGGAAAACCTGGTCGCATTAAAAGAAATCCAGCAAAACCATCCCGCCTTGATGGCGGTTAACAGCCAGGTTGATCGAAAGCAAGCTGAGCTTAATGCGTTAAAACGGGTAGGCTCAGGTCAAACCAACCTGACGGTCGGCGTCAATAGCGACAGCATGACCAATGACCCGCGCAGTAATAAAACCGAAAGTTTTAGTATCGGCGTTAGCGTGCCTTTTGGCGGCAGTGCGCATAGCCAACCCCAGATAGCGGCTATTAATGTCGAATTAAACAGACTGGTTGCCGAACGTGAGCTGCTGCACCGGAACTTAGAACAACTCCACCATGAGGCCGAACATAACCTGGAAGTCAACCGCGTCGAACTGGACATCGCCAATGAACTGAAGCAGGTTGCCGAAGAGCACCTGGATATGGCTCACACGGCTTTTTCAGCCGGTGAAATTGACCTGATGGATTTGCTGAAGATCCAGTCCAGGACCCAGCAAGCGATTTTGAATGCCAAAGAACGCGCCGTGATGTTGCTGCGCGACCAGGCGCTTTATAACCAGGCAGTAGGCGTGACACCATGAAGACATTTAAAAACAGTGCGTTTAAGAAACCATCAACCACAAGCGGCGCCATGCTGTGTTTTGCGTTAAGTATCGTCGCGTCGGCCTTGCTTTGCCTGTTGCCGGGCACGGCCTCGGCCGATGGTAATGCGATACGCATACCCGAAGACCACATTACCAACCTCGGCGTATCGCTAGGCAAATTGATGCCCGTGTCGCAAATACCGGTGTTATACGCCCCCGCCAAAGTGGTAATTCCGCCGACGCAGGAATATATCGTCAGCGCGTCGCAAGCGGGCCTGGTTACGCGGCTGAATGCGGCGATAGGCGATAAAGCCGGGCAAGGCGAGGTGCTGGCGGAACTGAACAGCTCAGACCTGCTGTCGATGCAAAGATTGTATCTTAAAGCCGATAGCGACCTGGAATTGGGGCAATTCGCTTACCAACGCGACAAAAAACTGTTCGAAGACGGCGTCATTGCCGAACGGCGCTGGCAGGAAACGCGTTCCTTGCATAATGCATTGGCATCGGAAGCCGACGAACACCGCCAGCTCCTGGAAATTGCCGGTATGACGGCTAATGAAATCGACAAGCTCAGGAAAACCCATCGTTTATCGGGCCTGCTTTACATTCGCTCGCCGATTGCCGGCGTCGTCATGGAGCGCATGGCGGTTGCCGGGGCGCGCATCGACGGTCTTGCACCGCTGTACCGTATCGCCAATCTCGATGAACTGTGGCTGGAGATCAATATTCCGCAGGAACGTCTCGGCCAGATCAAAATCGGCGATAAAGTCCTGCTGGAAAAACCCGCGACAGATGCCCAGGAACTGGAGCAACGGAAAGAGCCGCAGGCCATGCCGGTTAGCGCGCAAATTACGTTGCTGGGTCAATACGTTAATCCCGAAAACCAGACTATCCTGGCGCGGGCCTTGCTCAAGGGCGCGCCGACCGACGTTCGTCCGGGGCAACGGATTAATACGCAGATTATCCAGCGCAATAACGGCGTCGCTTTCAATGTGCCGAATACCGCTATTGCACAGCATGAAGGCAAGTCGTTTGTGTTTGTCCGCACCGCCGAAGGCTTTAACGCCAGCCCGGTGGCCGTGATCGGCAAACAAGGCGATGACTCGACGATCAGCGGCGATTTTTCCGGTGACGAAACCATCGCCGTCAAAGGCGCCGTTGCGCTGAAAGCCAACTGGCTGGGTTTAGGGAGCGGCGACTAATGGCTAATTTGATCCGTTTTGCGTTAAGCCAGCGGCTGTTGATGATGATAGCCGTGCTGTTACTGGCCGGCGGGGGCTATTACGCGTTTAAGCATATCCCGATTGACGCGTTTCCCGAAGTCTCGCCGACCCAGGTCAAAATCATCGTCAAGGCGCCCGGCATGACGCCTGAAGAGGTTGAGGCGCGCATCACGGCGCCTATCGAAGTCGAATTGCTGGGCATTCCGCATCAAACGATGTTGCGTTCGATCGCCAAATACGCATTGACCGATATTACCGTCGATTTCACCGAAGGCACGGATATTTACTGGGCGCGCCAGCAAATTGCCGAACGCTTGAATACCTTGTGGGGGAGTTTGCCTACCGGCGTGCAGGGCGGCATCGCGCCGATGACGACGCCGCTGGGCGAAATGTATATGTTCAGCATCGAAGGCGGCGATTTGAACTTGATGGAACGCCGCGATCTTTTGGATTGGGTGATACGCCCGGCGTTGCGCACGGTGTCCGGCGTCGCCGACGTCAATTCACTCGGCGGCCTGGTCAGGAGCTTTGAAGTCGTGCCCGACAATACCCGTTTATCGGCCAGGGGCATCAGCATGGACACGCTGATACAGGCCCTGCAAAACAATAATCGCAATGACGGTGTGGGGCGGCTCAGCGATGGTGAGGAAGCGCTGATCGTGCGCGCCGAAGGGCGGATTAAGACGCTGGACGATGTGCGCATTATTGTCGTCGATAACAAAAACGGCATACCGGTGACGGTCGGCGATATTGCCGATGTAAAAACCGGTACGCTGACGCGCTACGGCGCCGTCAGTAAGAACGGCGAAGGCGAGGCGGTGACAGGACTGGTGCTGAGCCTGCGCGGCGCCAATGCCAGAGAGACGATAGCCGGCATCGAGCAAAAACTGGCGGAAATCAGCAAGAGCTTTCCTGATGGCGTAGCCGCCAAGGTTTTTTACAATCGCGGCAACCTGGTCGACAAGGCCGTGGATACCGTGCTGCATGCCTTGCTGGAAGCGATTGCGCTGGTGCTGGTGCTGCTGCTGCTGTTCCTCGGCAATTTGCGCGCGGCTCTGGTCGTCGCATTGGCGTTGCCGTTGGCGGCATTGTTCACGTTTATCCTAATGCACACGATGGAGATGTCGGCGAACCTGATGAGTCTTGGCGGCTTGGCGATTGCGATCGGTATGCTGGTCGATGCCGCCGTGGTCGTGACCGAGAACATGATTACCCACCTGGCGCATACGAAAACCGCCCGGCGCTTGCCGCGGCTGCATGTCATTTACCGCGCTACTTCTGAAGTGGCGGTATCGGTCACGTCCGGTATCCTGATCATTATCATCGTGTTTTTGCCGTTGCTGACGCTGCAAGGGCTGGAGGGTAAATTATTTACGCCGGTCGCGTTGACTATCGTATTTGCACTCAGTGGTTCACTGGTCTTGTCGTTGACGGTCATCCCGGTTATTGCCTCCTATTTGTTGAAAGAGGTTTCCCATGAGGAGCCGTGGCTGCCGAGACATTTACAGGCCCTCTATCGCCCGGCCTTGGCCTGGTGTCTCGGCAACAGCAAAACAGTCTTTGTCGGCGCCGGTGTCTTGCTGGCGTTGACGGCGGCGGTCTTCATGCAAATAGGCAGCACATTCATGCCGACGATGGATGAAGGCGATATTATCGTGCAATTGGAAAAGCTGCCGTCGATTACGCTCGAACAATCCGTGGCACTCGACGGGCAGGTGCAGAAAAACCTGCTGAAGAATATTCCTGAAATAGCCACGGTGGTCTCCCGTGTCGGTTCCGATGAACTCGGTTTGGACCCTATGGGCCTGAACGAGACCGATACGTTTTTGGTGCTTAAGCCGAAAGCGCAATGGCATACGCCGGACAAGGATCACCTGATAGAAGACATTCGCAAGGTCATGATGCAGACGCCCGGCATCGCCTTTGGCTTTACACAGCCGATAGAAATGCGTGTTTCCGAAATGCTGACCGGTACGCGCGGCGATGTCGCCGTTAAATTATTCGGTCCCGATCTTGCCGTGCTGAATGAAAAAGCCGGCGAAATAGCGGAAATCCTCAAACATATCCAAGGCTCCAGCGACGTCTTCATTAAACAAAATGAAGGCATGCAGTTCCTGCAATTGACGATTAATAAAACCGCGGCCGGGCGTTTGGGCCTGGACAGCGACAGCATCGAAACCTTGTTGCGCGCCCAGGTGGAGGGCTTAAACCTCGGCATCGTCCAGCAGGGCATTAAGCGCACGCCGTTACTGCTGCGCGGTAACAGCAACACGTCGAATTTCGACAACCTGCAAATTACCTTGCCGAATGGCGGCCATGTGCCGGTCACCGCCGTCGCCAAGCTGGACAAGGTAGAAGGTGTCGTGGCTATCGGCCGGGAGCATGGGCAGCGTTTTGCCGTTGTGCGCAGCAATGTACAGGATCGCGACCTGGTCGGTTTTGTCGATGAAGCGCGTAAAGCCGTTGCAGGAAAAGTGTCATTACCGATAGGCTATACGGTTGAATTCGGCGGCCAGTTTGAAAACCAGCAACGCGCGGCGGCGACTTTGTCCGTCGTGGTGCCGGTGTCGCTGGGGCTGATCTTTTTATTGCTGTTTTCGACCTTCGGCTCGGTGCGGCAAGCCGTGCTGGTGCTGTCGAATATTCCGCTGGCGATGATCGGCGGCGTGTTCGCGTTGTGGCTGTCCGGTGAATACCTGTCGGTGCCGGCGTCGGTCGGCTTTATCGCGTTGCTCGGGATTGCCGTATTAAACGGCGTCGTGATGGTCAGTTATTTCAACCAATTGTCAGCGACCGGCATGGACATCGCCAAAGTCGTGCTGCTCGGCTCGTCACGGCGTCTGCGTCCGGTGCTGATGACGGCCAGTATCGCCGCGTTCGGCCTGATACCGTTATTGTTTGCAACGGGTCCCGGTTCCGAAATCCAGCGCCCGCTAGCCATCGTCGTTATCGGCGGGCTGGTGTCGTCCACTTTTTTAACGCTATTTTTACTGCCGATGTTGTACCAATTATTCGGGCAGGCAAAAGACGATCCCGTAGCGAGGTAAGCGATGATAGAGCAAGAATACTTAGTCACCCTTAATGTACCGCCGAGTCTTGAAGAAGAGCTGGTTGATTGCCTGTTGATGCTGGAAGCCGAGCACGGCTTTAGCAGCCTGGCCGTCAATGCCCATCATCATGAGAACAAGGGCTTGTCGCTCTCCGAGCAGGTCAGCGGCAGGCAGAAAAGAATCCGCTTCCAGATGTATGTGGATGCCCAGGATTTGCCGGCATTATTGGCGCAGTTAAAACAGGAGTTTGCCGGTGCGGGCATCCAGTATTGGGTGTTGCCGGTGATTGAGAAAGGGGTGATTTGAAACGTTATCGTCATGGACTGTCCCGGCGGCTCAATGTTGTTGCATTAAGCCGCCGCTGAGCGGAGCCGAAGCGAACAACGGGTTTCGATTCCTGGCGCCGGCGCTACGCCTATCGAAGTTAATCTCAGGTCAAGCTCAGTCGGCGGCAATCCTGCCCAAACCGGCTAATCAAAATTAAAATCCTGCAAAAATAGTTGGTTTTTATTGCAGGCTTCTCACAATTATTGCAGTAACGGCATTTTTTAAGCAGGACATAGGCTTGCCTGGTGTGTTTAAAAAAGTAAATCTCATCATAAATCTTATGGTTATAAATAAGCATCGGGTCTGTTTTTGATCTGGCATCAAATGTGCTTTATCTATTGCTGAAACTTTAAATAAGCCGGAGCTAGACGCTTGTTATGCTGCAACAGGCGTCGATGCGCCTGCTCCCGTTTATCATTTGTAAAGTCAGCTGTTGTTTGGCGCAAAGCGCTTTTGAGTACAGAAAACTATTTTTAACCATCAACCTTGCCGCGTTGGGCTCTTCAAACCTGAAAGCTGCGGCAAAGCTAACCTAACCTAACCTGGAGAACTTTATGAACCGGTATAGATATAAACTCATTTACCAATGCGTTATAGGGCTTGTCATAGCGCTGGGAACCTTTGGTAATGTTGCTTTGGCAACGTCATCGTATTTCAATAATCTCGATAAGCAATGTGCGGCTCTCAATGGCGCAGGCGCTGTACGTAATGCATCAGTCAGCTGTACAACTTGCCATAATAATTCCTATGTAAAAAATTCGATCGGCAACGCTTATGCCGGCGCCGGCCGTAAACCCACGACTGCAATATCGGCTATTTTATGTAGCCTGCCATCCATTCCCAACACGGCGCCAACAGCCAACGCGGGGCCAGACCAGTCCGTCAGCAATGCCCTCCCGGTAACGATTACGCTGAACGGAACCGGGACCGATAAGGAAGGCGATGTACTGACTTTCAAATGGTCGCTCACGGAGAAACCGGCCGGCAGCCAGGCGACGCTGTCGAGCGCAATTGCCGCTACGCCGACTTTTTCAGCGGATATTGCGGGGCAATATGTCGTACAGCTGGTTGTTAACGACGGCAAGCTAAACAGCGCCGCGGATTTGGTGGCTATTACGGTCGGTACGGCAGGCAATACGCCGCCGGTAGCTCATGCCGGCCTGGACCAGCATGTTTTGCCCGGTACGCTGGTTACGCTTAACGGCACGGGAAGCGATGCCAACAATGATCAATTGACTTACCGTTGGGTGCTGGAAGTTCCAAGCGGGAGTTCGGCGACGCTATCGGATGCGACGGCTTTAATGCCGACTTTTACAGCGGATGTGCCCGGGCTGTATAGGGCAACGCTCATCGTTAACGACGGTAAAGCGGATAGCGCCCCGGACTCGGTGGCTATTACAGCCGGCGCCGGTAATACGGCGCCGGTAGCGAATGCGGGTCCGGATCAAAATGCACTGCTCGACCAGAATATAACACTGAACGGCAGCGGATTCGATGCAGACCAGGACCCATTGACTTACCAATGGTCATTTACGAAGAAGCCGGCAGGCAGCACGGCAATACTATCGGACCCGACCTTGGCTGCGCCGGCTTTTATAGCCGATAAAGTTGGCGAATATGTGGTACAGCTCATCGTTAATGATGAAATGCTCGATAGCAATCCAGATACCGTATTGATTAAGGTCAGTAATCCGCCAAGCGGTGAAGTCAACGTTAACCTTGCGTTGAATGTCGTGCCTTCCACATTAACGGTTGAAGAGTTCGGCAGGTCAGTTGCGTTACAAATTAATATCAGTGTTCTAAATAATGTTGCGCAGTTAAACATCCCCGTTCTTGTTAACGCCAGCGTCAAGAAACCTGGCGGTACTATGCAAACGATTGGTCAAAAGCGCATATCGCTTAAGAATGCTTATAAACTATACGGGCAATACACACCAAAAATAGCGGGTAAGCATACTATCAACGTTGTAATCAGTGATCAGGCAGGTAAAAAACTTACCGGGCAAAGCAAAGATTTAACGGTGATACTGCAAGATGACAGCGACGATGATGAAGGACACGATAACCATCATAAGGATCACAGTGACGACGATGATTAGTTGCGAATAGGGGCAGAGCCGATAGGTTTTGCCTGCCCGGACTCAATGCCAGCTAAAGCATCCCGCCTTGCAGCGGGATGCTTTGTTTTTTGAAATGACTTAAAAACATCACAAGCCCGATCGAACGCATCCAGATTCTGAAGGTTGCCCGAAAATGGTTTTCACGCCGCCATTAGCCGCTATAATGGCGGTGTCTTAAAGCCTCAGCAAGGTGAACCATGTCTGCCGTACTTAAACAAACTCATTACACTGCCGAAGAGTATTTGCTGCTGGAGCGCAGTGCGCTTTATAAAAGCGAATTCCGGGACGGTCAAATTCATGCGATGACCGGAGCAAGCCGCAAGCATAACCTGGTAGCGGTTAATATTGCCGGAGAATTACGTGACCAGCTCAAAAAACGTCCCTGCGAAGCCTATATCAACGATATGCGCGTCAAGGCCGCCGAAGCACGCAGTTACCATTACCCGGATATCGCCGTCGTCTGCGGTGCGCCGCAGTTTGAAGATGCTCATGTGGATACGCTGCTTAACCCTACCGTGCTGATTGAAGTGCTGTCGCCTTCCACCGAAGCTTATGACCGGGGCGGCAAGTTTACGCATTACCGGAAAATACCCAGCCTGCGCGAATACCTGTTAGTTGCGCAAGACCAGCCCAGCATCGAACATTATGTTCGCCAGGAAGACGGCTGGATATTAACGGAAGCCGTCGGGCTTGACGCTTCCGTGCCCTTGGACAGCATAGCTTGCGTGCTCAGCCTGCGCGAAGTCTACGATAAAGTGCTGGATGATGAACCGCCGTCTTCAGGCGATTAGCCTTGTACTGGCCGTATGGGCTGCCGGCGTATCGGCCAATCCCGTTATTATCCTGGATGCCGGACACGAACCGTCAAAACCGGGCGCGACGGGGCGCTGTTTTAAAAAGGAAGTGGAATATAATGATGCGGCAGTGAGTGCGTTGAGCGCATCGCTCAGCGGCTACAAACTGGTTTTGACACGCACGGCAAATGCGGAAGTCAGGAACCAGCGCGAAGAGTTACGGCATTATCTCGATCAGCATGCGCAGCCATCCTGGGATAAACATAAGTCGCTGCTGGCCCGCGCCGCGTTGGCGAACGCACAGCAGGCCGACCTGTTTATTTCGATACACCATGATTCCACGGTGGAGCAGCAACAGGTAACGGACGCTACGCTATGTAACGGTCAGCGCGGAAAAAAATTGCGCGACGCGTTCAAACAGCGCTACCAAATAGGCTTTAACCTGTTTATTAATGATAAGGCCCCCGAACCGCAGCGCAGCCTGTCGTTAAAAATAGCCCGATTGATAGGCAGGCGTTTGATCCAATCGGCAAGAACTGCGTCAAATTATCACCAGGATGATTGCAAATCCTGCCGCATTATCGATGGCGACTTAGGTATCTGGCACCAGGACTTGGCGGTATTAAGGTACACGCGCATGCCCGCCGTGTTGATAGAAGTCGGTAACCTGATCGATATTGAAGACGAAGCGCTGATCAGTACAAGCGATTTCCAGAGGCGTTTTGCCCATATCATCAAGGCGGCGCTGGATGACTATTTCTCAGGCTCCATGACAAAAAATAAATACCAATGCGATGTTTTTCCCTAAAGACTTTGTAGAGACAGCCGAAGGGTTGATATTTGCCCTGGTCGAGCAAGGAACGGAACAGGATAAGGTGCTGTGTTTCCTGCGCTATGTCAAGGAACCGTCCGGCTGGCAAAAATATGCAACAGGGCCTGCCAATGCGTTTTTGCAGCGGCATTATCCCGAGTACCTGCATTATTCGCCCGTGCTTGATGCCAATTTGCATGCGGTAGCGGTAGACAGGATCGCCAAACACCACCGGCCCAGGCAACGTTTGCAGGCGATTATGCAGGGAGGTCCGAACGATGCGGTGGAGCGTGACCTGTTCCAGTTGGGTGAGTTATTGCAGCAGTATGGGCTGGATTTGGCCGCGATCGGTATTACCGGTTCTATCCTGGTCGATGTGCAAAACCCGGCATCGGATATTGACCTGGTTTGTTATGGCCGCAACGTGTTTCATGTCTGTCGGAGCGTTACGCGCGCTTTGATTGAACAGGGCTTGTTACAGGAATTGAATGAGCAGGATTGGCGGCAATCCTATCAGCGGCGTTCGTCGGCCTTAAGTTTTACCGATTATGTCTGGCATGAACGCCGTAAGTATAATAAAGCGGTTATTAACGGGCGAAAATTCGATTTGAACTTTATTGATGAATCGCCGCGTTCCGAATCGATCAATTATCAAAAATGCGGGCCGCTTACCGTGCAATGTACGGTCATCGACGATCACCGCGCATTCGATTACCCGGCTGAGTTTTTCATCGGCCATGATGACATCCGCTCTGTCGTGAGTTTTACAGCGACGTATACAGGGCAGGCGGTCAGCGGCGAAACAGTCGAAGTATGCGGCGTGCTTGAACAAAACGAATACGGTGTCAAGCGTATCGTGGTCGGTTCCAGCCGCGAAGCGCACGGCGAATATATCAAGGTGGTGCGTGCTTAATCCCGGCGATTTTGCGGCGGTCATCTTCGATATGGACGGCCTGGTGCTGGATACCGAAAGCACCTATTGCCTGGCGTGGCGACAGGCCGCCGCCGCTATGGGCCAGGATTTGCCGGATGCATTTTATTGGTCGCTGTCCGGGCTGCATTACCGGGATGTCGAGCAAAAACTGCTGGCGTCCTGCGGCGCTGATTTTAAGTTGCAAGTTTTCCATGATACTGCCGGGATGTTTTGGCGCGATTATGTCGGCACGCACGGCATAAAAATCAAGCCCGGATTCAGCGAATTGCTGGCGTATATTATTCAACGGCAACTCCCTTTTTGCCTGGCGACCAACAGCCGCGCCGTTAATGCGCATGAATGCCTGGAACTGGCCGGTTTAAACGGAGCCTTTGCAACGCTGATCACGCGCGATGATGTTAAATGTGGCAAGCCGGCGCCGGATATTTTTTTAACGGCGGCCGATGCCTTGCAAGTTGATATTCGCCGTTGCCTGGTGCTGGAAGATTCCTATACCGGCATTATTGCAGCGGCGAGGGCAGGGGCGTTTCCGGTTTATGTGCCGTCGGTAACGCCCGCCGATCCGGCGGCTGTTACCTTATGCGGCATGATGGCGGATGATTTGCGGCAAACGCTGGATATTCTCCGTGCCTGGGAAAAACTATAATTAAAAGCGCGGGAGTCCGTAGATACGCGCCGCGCGCGCCAAAGGGCAAGATCTGTCCAAGTATCGGAAAAGGAGCGCATGGCATCATGTCCGGCAGTTCACCCATAGCGGTAACGATCAGGTATAATTCCCCCCATATTTCTGCAATCACTTTCCAACATCAGCCATTAACTTGATAGTTCAATATTCCAAAGTCTCAGTTGTTGCACCGGCCAGATTGCACATGGGCTTTTTCGATTTAAGCGGATCACTAGGCCGTCATTTCGGCAGCATCGGTATTGCGTTGAATGAGATCAGCACACGCTTATCGGTAATGTATGCCGATTCCTGTTGCATTACCGGTCCCTCCTCAGCGCGGGCAGAACAGTGCCTGAAGCAGTTATGCCAGGCGCTAAACGTACCGGACAAACTCAATATCAGCATTGAAGCGGCTATTCCTGAACATGTGGGTTTGGGTTCCGGCACGCAGATGTCACTGGCTATCGGTTCCGCGCTCAATGCGATATACGGCCTGGATATGACGGTGCGCGACCTTGCCGCGGTAACCGAACGCGGGCTGCGTTCCGGTATAGGCATCGGTATTTTTGAACAAGGCGGACTGGTAGTCGATGGCGGACGCGGCGAAAAAACCATTACGCCGCCGGTGCTGGCTCATATGGATATACCGGACGACTGGCGCTTTATCCTGGTTTTTGACCAGCGAGGGCAGGGTTTGCACGGTTTGCAGGAAATCCAGGCCTTTAGTGAATTGCCGCCTTTCCCGCAGCAGGAGGCGGCGCGCTTATGCTATTTGCTGCTGATGCAGGGGCTGCCCGCTCTCGCCGAGCATGATCTTGCGAAGTTCGGTGATGTGATTACCCAATTGCAATGCTCCGTGGGCGGCCATTTCGCGGCTGCTCAGGGCGGTGTTTTTACCAGCCCCGAAGTGGCCGTCGCGATGCAATGGCTGGCTGAACAAGGCGCCGTGGCCATCGGCCAGACCTCGTGGGGACCTACCGGCTTCTGCGCGGTGGATGGCGTGGAATTGGCCGAAACCATCATGCGCCGCTTGACGCAGCAGTTCGCACATTTTGACAAGTTGAGTTTTGTTGCCGCCAGCGCCAGGAATAGCGGCGGGGATGTGCTTATCGAGCCATTGCCGTAAAGTCAAAGTGTGTCCTGGTGGCACTTGTTTTATCGAATTATCGGGCTTACAGGGCGTTGATGTTATTGGGTAAATCGTACGAGATGACGTTATTGGTCCACTTCACCGTTCCAATAGTCGTCCACGGTGATGAGAAATTAAGGTGTAATTGATCATAAATCCAGTGAGAGGGCGCATCTATTTTTTTAAGCTTAATATGAAACACCGTATTATTAAGGTTTAAGCCTATTTGTTGTCCCCAGAACGCGGTTACTTTCATAATGAATTTTTGTAAGCGCACATTGTTGATCGTTGGCGTGACAGCGATATTAGCCCACATCGAATGCACCCGTCCCCAGTTAGGCGCTAACAGCCTGCCTTGCGGGTTAACAAAAGGCAGCCATTGCTCGATACCCTCCTGGTCGGTGTAGGTAATCGCCAGGATCCGGTCGTAGCCGGCAAAATGGTCATGCAGGTAAAGGGCGTGCGGGGCAATGCCGAGAAATGTCTGGGACACCGTGATGAGCGCGTTGCTGCCTTTGGACAGCATGTCGGTGGCGGCATTTTGCCGGGTATCAATATCGAGCCTATAGATAATGCCGTAATGAATAGAGCTGTTGAGCTGCAATACCAGTATTGCCGTGAGTATTTTTGCGAGTTTTCGTGAGAAGGCTTTGGGTTTTTGCGCAGCAATAACCTCAAAAAGCCGGTGGTATAGGCTATCGTTTTGCAATGCCGTCGAAACAAGGCAGTCACTTGAGCATGGAACACGGCTACGCGTGTCGGCGATGCGCCGGTATTTTTTCGCTGCGAGCTGATGGATTCCCGGCAGGCTTAAAATCATACTGACGGGAAATAAATAGCGCATCTTCATACCGATCTGGATATAGGTGTCAAGACCTGAATAAACGCGGTTGTCGTTATCCAATGCATAAAGGTCGGTCAGCAAGGTGTCGGGGCTGATTGCAGCCAGGGCCGGGTAATGCGCGGCGTATTCCTGGGCGTTTTTAAAATCGATGCATTTGAATATATCGAAATGATTAAGGATAAGAACGGTGCGGTTGCATAAAGGGCAGAGCTGGTCATAAAACACCGTTAATGACGGACGCTTAGCGCTGAGCAAGTTACCGACAGCGCGCCACCCGCTAAAAGGGACGAGCAGGCTGTAAAACATCAGCATGCCCATGCCGAAAGGGTAAATATTCAAGGACAGGGTAATGCCGAGATGCAGGCCGATACCGATGCATAAATAAATAATACGGAGGCGGCGATGCCAGAACAGGAATATAAACGTAAACTGGAATACCAGGATGGTATAGCCTATGGTTTTTTGCAGCAGCTCGTTATTCAGGAAGAATGACATATCGAGCGCTGAAACATAATAAGGTTGTGTCGATGGCAGCCAGGCGCCCAGCCCGTTGCGCCAATGTTCTGCAAATAATTTATGGATAGCTGAGTCGAAATAAAGAAAACCGAGGCAGATGGCAAGCGGCAGGTAATAGGCGAGTACGGAAACGGTTTGCGGCGGGTAGGTTTTATAATGCGTAAACGGCGTGCTGAGCTTATAGCGCAGATTGTCGATGGAAAATGCCTTGTCTCCCGGCATAAAGAGCAGGAAAAATCCGGCGCCGATCATGAACAAGTCGAAACCGCCGTCAAAATCCCGTTGCATGGTCGTGAAATTGACGAAGACAATCCAGAAAATATAGTTACAGCTGACGGCAAATTGATAGCGGAAACCTAGCGCTACAAAGCCGGCAATAATTCCCCAAAGGCACAGGAACAGCGTAATCGTAGGAAATTCGACGTCTATATACGGGACGGGGTCAAAAATCAAGTGATTGAAATAATAGAGAAAAATTATTTCCTGTAACGTGATCAGTCCGTAAAGAATCCGGAACAATCCGATCCCGGTAGCGGGTACTTGTTTAAAGAGAAGGGCTGAAATTTGGGAGAATATAAATTTATACATTTCAAACGCTTGGGCAAATGTATAAATTATAAAGTAAATGCGGGACTGATGTGTAGAATGTTCGGGTCTTTATATAAAACTAAAGCCGCTACCAACTCATGATGATGATAGCGGCCTCTAGTGTAACGAGTTCGGTTGACAGCTTATTTTTCGTCGTCTGGGTGCTCAGCGAATACCCATTTTGCTAAGAAATAAACAGCAGCTATAACTACAACCGCGCCGACCATGCCAGCTGGTGTTTTTAACATTGAAGTGAGATCTAAGATGAACCCCATGAGATGTCCTACCTGTAATTTTTTGTATTTTAAAAAATGCTAGTTTCATAGCAAAAGGAAACTACATAATACTTTAGGGGAAACTAATGTCAAGACCTAATTGCATGGTAATCAAGCCTGAAGATTTCAGCTTGAATCTTGCCGGGATGACATTCAGATGCCGTATTTGAAGCCGTAGGGCCTGGCCGGGTGCAAATTAAAAAGCCGATGATTATGCAGCGAACAGGACATTTCCGCGTATCGGGAATTTAAAGCTCGATAGGGAGTGTGGTATAGTTTACACTTCATGTTTTAGGCTGATTATGTGTTATGGGGCGAGAAATATGATAAAAAAATATATTAAAATATTACCGGTAGCCGCTATTTTATTGGTGTTTTCGGCGCATGCTGACGTCGTGCTAAAGGATAATTCTGAAATTTTGGGAAAATGGAATCTTTATGCGGAAGCAAGCAAAATTGACGGGGAAAAAAAAGCGGTTAAGGTTGAATGGGATTTCAAGGACAATGGCGTGTTACAAACGACCGCAACGGATTCAGTCGGTCGAACCAAAGAAATGAAAATAGCGATTAAATATTCGGTTGAGAATGGTGAAATAAAAAAGCAGACAAAGCTTGGGCAAGAAAAATATGAATCATGTAAAGTCGTTGAAAAAGAAGGCTCTAATATGGTTTTAAAGTGTACGTTCCTTTTTTATTTTCTAACAAAAATATAATAACTTTAAGAAGGGTGTAACTATGATTGGTGCTATCGTAATGATTTTTGCCGCTGTCTGGATTTATCAGTCAGCGATGAAGGCAGGAATAAGTAATGTAATCATCTGGGTTGGCGGATGCATGGCGGTATTTTTAGCTTCGCAAGTCTTGTTAATTGACGCAAATGTTTATTTATTGGAATGGGTCAGGGGCGGTGAAGGCGATGCTAATTATGAGCGCGACTTGACCAGCATCGGCGACAGAAAAAATGAAGGCGGTTTTCAAGGCGGCAGCGGCTTTTTCTTATCGGTGTTTATGGAGTTAATGCCGCCGACAGTGGGCTTCATAATCATTGCGTTGATCCGCGCAAAATTTATCGTCAAGGAAAAGATTGCATTGACAACCTTATTCGATGGCGTCGGCGGGCTTATAGTCGGCGGTTTTAAAAGTATCTCCGATACTTTAAAGCAAGGCGTCAAAAAATCGTAACAGCGACAAAGCAATCTGCTTGAAAATGAAAGCTCAAGCGGATGCTTGGGCTTTTTTTTTATGGGGCTTGGGCTGTTCTTAGCCGAGAATAGTCGAAACTACAAAAACCAAGCCGCCCACAAATGCAATAGTGAAAATTACCCCCGCTATAATATAGAGTTTCAGCGATCCCTGCGTAAAATCCTTTTTCCGGTTTTCATCGCTTTGTACGCCTACAAAAGCGGCCAGTACACTTTTAACTACTTGGATGATTGTTGGTTCTGACATAGCCATCTCCGCTGATAAAGCGAAAAATAATAGTGCTTGCCTGAGCTTTACGCAATGATTATATTTCAAAAAACCTGAGCCCCCGAAGTCACCTATGAGCAAAACAGATTTATTAAAACAGCAGTTAGCCCAACGCATCTTGTTCCTTGACGGTGGGATGGGAACGATGATCCAAGGTTACAAATTGGACGAAAAAGATTACCGGGGCGAGCGTTTTGCGGCATGGGAGGTCGACCTTAAAGGTAATAATGACCTGTTGTCTTTAACGCAACCCGATATTATCAAGTCAATTCACAGGGCTTATTATGAAGCGGGTTCGGATATTGTCGAAACCAATACCTTCAACGCCACGACGATTGCCATGGCCGATTACCGCATGGAGTCGCTGGTTTACGAAATCAACCTGGAGTCGGCGCGCCTAGCGCGCCAGGTTGCCGACGAATTTAGCGAAAAAGAGCCCGAAAAACCGCGTTTTGTTGCCGGCGTTTTAGGACCTACCAACCGTACCGCGTCGATGTCGCCTGATGTCAATGATCCGGGATTCCGTAATATTTCCTTTGATGAGTTGGTTAGCGCTTATACCGAGGCGACCAAAGGGTTGGTGGATGGCGGCGCGGATATTATCCTGATTGAAACGGTATTTGACACGCTGAATGCCAAGGCGGCTGTTTTTGCCGTTGAACAATTTTTTGAAGCAGCCGGCTGCAAAAAACCGATCATGATTTCCGGCACGATAACCGACGCGTCGGGCCGGACCTTGTCCGGGCAAACCGTCGCCGCGTTCTGGCACTCACTCAGGCATGCGGAGCCGATTGCTTTTGGTTTCAATTGTGCGTTGGGGGCAAAGGAATTACGCCAGCATATCGATGAATTATCGACCATTGCCGACACCTACGTGTCCGCTCACCCGAATGCCGGCTTGCCTAATGAATTCGGTGAATACGATGAGTCGCCGGAAGCGATGGCGAAAGAACTCGAAGACTGGGCGGCCAGCGGCTACCTGAATATTATCGGCGGTTGCTGCGGCACAACGCCCGCGCATATCAAAGCGATAGTCGAAGCGGTACAAAAATACCCGCCGAGAAAAATCCCGGCGCTGGAAAAGCAGTGCCGCTTGTCGGGGCTTGAACCGATGAGCATCGGCAAGGATACGTTGTTTGTTAACGTCGGCGAGCGCACCAACGTGACCGGTTCGGCGGCATTCAAGCGCCTGGTTATTGAAGGCAATTACGAAGCCGCCCTGGATGTCGCCAGGCAACAGGTCGAAAACGGCGCACAAGTCATCGACATCAACATGGACGAAGGCATGCTGGAATCCAAGGATGCGATGGTGCGTTTTTTGATGCTGATCGCTTCTGAACCGGACATCGCCAAGATACCGATCATGCTGGACTCTTCCAAATGGGAAATTCTCGAAGCCGGGCTTAAATGCATCCAGGGCAAGGGCATCGTCAATTCGATCTCTCTGAAAGAAGGCGAGGCCTTGTTTATCGAGCACGCCAAATTGGTGCGCCGATACGGCGCCGCTGTCATCGTGATGGCCTTCGATGAAGAGGGGCAGGCCGATACCAAGAACCGCAAAGTCGAAATCTGCCGGCGCGCCTATAACATCCTGGTTGAACAGGTCGGCTTCCAGCCTGAGGACATCATTTTCGATCCCAATATTTTCGCAGTCGCTACCGGCATCGATGAACACAATAACTACGGCGTCGATTTTATCGAGGCGACGCGCGAAATCAAACAAGCGTTGCCTTATGCGCTGGTATCCGGCGGCGTATCCAATGTGTCGTTTTCATTTCGCGGCAATAACCCGGTGCGCGAAGCGATACATGCCGTCTTTTTGTACCACGCTATACAAGCCGGGATGTCGATGGGCATCGTTAATGCCGGGCAATTGGCGATTTATGAAGATATTCCCGAAGACTTGCGCAATGCCGTCGAAGATGTCGTATTAAACAGGCATGACGGTAGCGGCACCGAAAACTTGCTGGAATTGGCCGAAAAATATAGGGGCGACGGCAGCAGCGAAGTCAAGCAGGAACACCTGGAATGGCGTAGCTGGCCGGTCAACAAGCGGCTGGAGCATGCGCTGGTCAAAGGCATTACCGATTATATCGATGAAGACACCGAGGCCGCGCGGCAGGAAGCCGAACGCCCGCTGCACGTCATCGAAGGCGCGCTGATGGACGGCATGAACGTGGTCGGCGACCTGTTCGGCGCCGGTAAAATGTTTTTGCCGCAAGTGGTCAAGTCCGCGCGTGTGATGAAAAAAGCCGTCGCTTACCTGATGCCGTTTATGGACGCCGATAAAGCTGCCGGTGACCGGCAAACCAGCGGCAAGATATTGATGGCGACTGTTAAAGGCGATGTGCATGATATCGGCAAGAATATCGTCGGCGTCGTGCTGCAATGCAATAACTACGATGTCATCGACCTGGGCGTGATGGTGCCCGCCGAAAAAATCCTGCAAACCGCGCGCCTTGAAAACGTCGATATTATCGGTTTAAGCGGGCTGATTACGCCGTCGCTGGATGAAATGGTGCATGTCGCGAAAGAAATGCAGCGCCAGGGCTTTAGCATCCCGTTGATGATAGGCGGGGCCACGACCTCGCGCGCCCATACTGCGGTAAAAATCGAGCCGCATTACCAGGGCGCAACGGTTTATGTCACCGACGCCTCGCGCGGCGTCGGCGTGGCGAGCAATCTGCTGAGCGGCGACTTGAAAAATGAATTTGTGCAAGGCATACGCCGCGAATACGCCGAAGTCCGCGAACGCCACAAAGGTAAGGAAGCCAAAACCCGCCAGCATTCTTTGGAACAAGCCAGGCAAAACCGCTTCGACTGGGGGCATTATCAACCGGTCAGGCCGTCATTTTTAGGCATTAAAGTCCTCGCCGATGTGCCGCTCACGACCTTGGCGAAATACATAGACTGGACGCCGTTTTTCCAGACCTGGGAAATGGCGGGCAGTTACCCGAAGATACTCGATGATAAAGTCATCGGCGCCGAGGCCAGGAAGCTGTTTGCAGACGCTAAGGCCATGCTGGAAAAAATCATTGCTGAACAATGGCTGGCGACCCGTGCGGTCATCGGTTTTTTCCCGGCGCAAAGCGATGGCGATGATGTGGTGCTGTACAGCGATGAGTCGCGCACGCAAAAACGCGAAGTCCTGCATCATTTACGCCAGCAAAATGTTAAAGCGCCGGGCCGGCCGAATTACTGCCTGTCTGATTTTATCGCGCCGATTGACAGCGGCAAAGCGGATTATATCGGAGCATTTGCCGTCACGACCGGCATAGGTATCGAAGCCAAGCTGCAACAGTTTGAACAGGATCATGACGATTACAGCGCGATTATGCTCAAAGCGTTGGCGGACAGGTTGGCGGAAGCCTTTGCCGAATACCTGCACGAAGTCGTCAGGAAAAACTACTGGGGTTATGCCGAAGATGAAGACCATGACAGCGAGCAGTTAATCAATGAAGCGTATCAAGGCATACGCCCGGCGCCGGGTTATCCTGCCTGCCCCGATCACACCGAGAAGGCCAAGTTGTTTGCATTGCTCAATGTGACCGAAAATACCAGCATAGCGCTTACCGAAAGCTATGCGATGTACCCGGCATCGGCGGTTAGCGGCTGGTATTTTTCGCATCCTGATTCGCAGTATTTTAACGTCGGCAAGATAGACAAAGACCAGTTGGCCGACTACGCCAGGCGCAAGGGCATATCGGAAGATGAGGCCGAACGCTGTCTGGTCGCGCATGTGCATAACTAGCGGATTACAGCAAGCTGATCATGCCGGAATTACCCGAAGTTGAGACGACCTGCCGCGGCATTGCGCCGCATATTGAAGGACAGTGCGTCAAAGCGGTGATTATCCGCCAGCCCAAGCTGCGTTGGCCGGTGCCTGATGCGCTGGCGCAAACGCTGACAGGGCTGCGCATCCAGTCGGTTTCCAGGCGGGCGAAATACCTGCTGCTTACGACGGAAGCCGGCACCTTGCTGGTGCACTTGGGCATGTCCGGCAGTTTACGGATAATGCCGGTCGGGCAGGCGGCCGGCAAACACGATCATATCGATGTTATTTTCAGCGATGACAGCGTGCTGCGATTTAACGACCCCCGGCGGTTCGGCGCGGTGTTATGGACATCGGCGCCGGTCTTCGAACACCCCTTGCTGAAAGATTTAGGGCCTGAACCCTTATCGGCGGATTTTAGCGGCGATCTGCTTTATGCCTTATCCCGGAGCCGCAAAGTACCGGTTAAGTCATTCATTATGGATAGCCATATTGTCGTCGGGGTCGGTAATATCTATGCCAATGAAGCATTGTTTATGGCGGGCATCCTGCCGGCGCGCCATGCGGGGAAAATTTCTATGGCGCGTTACGAAAAACTGGCGGACAGCATCCGCGTGGTATTACAAAACGCGATCCGGCAAGGCGGCACGACGTTGCGCAATTTTGTTAATGAAACGGGAAAGCCAGGTTATTTCAAGCAAGAGTTGCAGGTATATGGCCGTACTGGATTGGCTTGTACGGTGTGCCGGCAGCCGTTAAAAGAAATCAGGCTGGCTAACCGGTCGACGGTGTTTTGCGCGAGCTGCCAGCGTTGATGCAATACAGCAAGCGCTGCCGACGGCATCAGCCGCTATGGTGATATGATGGCGAACCCCATTCGTCACTGAGACTTTCAAGCCATGCCAGCTATCATCCGATTCGACCGGGCGACGGTCATTGTCCGCGACCAGGCGATTCTGTCCGACATCAGCTTCACGCTCTACGCCGGCGAAAAAACCGTGCTCAGTGGTAAGTCGGGATCGGGCAAAAGCACGGTGCTCAAGGCTTTGCTGGGTTTGCACCCGCTAAGCCGTGGGACGATATATTTCCAGGAGAAAGCGTTGACGCCCGCCACGATACAGGCTGTTCGTAGCGATACCGCCTACATAGGCCAAGAACCCGTCCTGGCGGCGGACAGCGTGCGCGACGCGCTGCTGTTGCCTTTCCAGTTCAACGCGCACCGCGGCCATAAGCCGGCTGACGCGCAGCTTAAGGCCGTGCTGGAACGCTTAGGCTTGCCTATGAGCATTTTAGATCAGCAAAGCAGCCGCATTTCCGGCGGTGAAAAACAACGCATCGCGCTGGCTCGCGGCCTGCTGTTGGGCAAGACACTGTATTTGCTGGATGAGGTCACCAGCGCGCTGGATGCCGAAAGCAAACAAGCGGTATTCGATGTTTTTGCCGATCCGGGATTGACGGTGCTCTCGGTGGCGCATGATCCCGATTGGATAGCGCGTTGCGACAGGATTCTGGAACTTGACGGCGGTCGCTTGACCAAGGTAACGCAGCATGACTACGCTTGATATTGCCCTGCCGCAGATGGCGGTGCTTTACGGCCTCTGCCTGTTGCCCTGGCTGCTGTTATGGGTGATCGGCCTCAGCCTTAGCCGCGATATTGTCATCAGCATTGTGCGCATGAGCATCCAGTTGGCGCTGGTCGGGTTTTACCTGAAAACCTTGTTCAGCCTTAACGATCCCAGGCTGAATGGCTTATGGATATTGCTGATGCTGGTCGTGGCCGACTTAAGTATTTTGCAGCGGGCATGACTCAAAGTGAGACTCTTTGCCTGGTCCACGTTTACCGCGATTGCGCTGAGCACGTTGTTCTCGACGTTCTACCTGGTGCTGTTTGTCATTCAACCCGAACATTATTACGATGCCCGCTATATTGTGCCTTTGGCCGGCATGATTCTCGGTAACTGCCTGCAAGGCAATGTCATCGCGCTGGAACGCTTCTATTCGGCCTTGCGTAAAAACGAGCATGAATACATGACTTTTTTACTGCTGGGCGCTACCCGCTGGGAAGCGGTGCGCCCGTATTACCGTATTGCCGTTAAAGCCGCCGTCAGCCCGACCATCGCAAGCATGTCGACGATGGGCCTGGTGTCGCTGCCCGGCATGATGACCGGGCAAATCCTCGGCGGCAGTGAGCCGTGGTTGGCCGTTAAATATCAAATCGCGATCATGATCTGCATTTTTGCCAGCACTACGCTCGCCTGCATCGTCAACCTGAAGCTCAGTTTAAAGCTTGCTTTCGATGCTTATGATGTGTTGAAGGATGAGGTGATAGACCTTCATCAGGCATGAAATGGGTCACTATTCAGCTTGGTAAAGTTGCTCGTTGTAGGGTGCGCAGCGCGCCTCTGTGCAATCTGCGGCTGAATAGCTACTGAGATCGATCATTAGCGCCGGCCGCTATTTGATAAACAACATTTCCTGGTAAGTGGGATAAGGCCATAATTCATCTGCAATTTCACCCTCAAGCGAGTCTGCATACCGGCGGACATCATCCATCAGCGGGCGGATGGTGTTTGCACAGAACTGCATATGTTCCTCGGTCGCCGGGAAATCATGCCGGCTGATAGCGGCGCCGAGCTTCGCGACGCATTCCATCATCGACGCCAACAGCGCCGCCACCTGGGCCAATCGTTCATTACCCAGTTCGATGCCGTTAGTTTTAAGGTTGTTGATCGCGCCGGAAAGATCGGACAGGTATTTGACAACCGCCGGATAAATACCCGTTTTTGCCATGCTGAGCACCAGTTTGGCTTCCACTTCTATCGCGAGTATGTATTGCTCGGCATAGATTTCGAAACGGCTGGCGAGTTCGACAGGCGATAACACGCCGAGCGTATCGAACAATTCCTCGACATACGCCTCCTTGAGTACCGGCAACGCATCGGCGGCTGTTTTAAGGTTCGCCAATCCGCGCTCCTCGACCGCCATCTTATGCCATTCGGCGGAATAGCCATTGCCGCCGAAGACGACAGCGCCATGCTGGTCGATGATGTCCTTCAGCGTATTGAGTATTGCGGTATCGAGATCGGCGCCTTGTTGTAATTTGCTGTCCAGCCTATCGGCCACCCAGTTCAGCGAATCCGCCAGTATCGTATTCATCGTGACCAAGGGGCCTGCGACCGATTGCCCGGAACCGACGGCGCGGAATTCGAAGCGGTTGCCGGTAAAGGCAAAAGGCGAGGTACGGTTCCTGTCCCCGGCGTCCCGGTTAAAAACAGGCAGGGTATTGATGCCGAGATCCATAACGCCGGCATTTAGCGAGCCGGTTATCTTGCCGTTACTGATTTGCTCGAACACATTATCGAGCTGCGAACCCAGGTAAACCGACATGATCGCGGGCGGCGCCTCATTGGCGCCCAGGCGGTGGTCATTGCTTGCCGTCGCCACGGCGGCGCGCAGCAGCGGGCCGAATTTGTGGACGCCGCGGATAACCGCGCCGCAGAACAGCAGGAATTGCGTATTGGAATGCGGCGTAGTGCCGGGGTCCAGCAAATTGCCTTGCGTGGCGTTGCCGACCGACCAATTGACATGCTTGCCGGAGCCGTTAATGCCTTTAAACGGTTTTTCATGCAGCAGGCAGACCAGACCGTGTTTTTTGGCGGTATTTCTCAGGACCGTCATCAACAGTTGCTGATGGTCTGTCGCGACGTTTGCCGATTCAAAGAACGGCGCGATCTCGAATTGTCCGGGCGCCACTTCGTTATGCCGGGTCTTGGCCGGAATGCCCAAGCGGTATAGCTGCTCTTCGACATCCTGCATGTAAACCTGGACGCGTTCGGGTATGGCTCCGAAATAATGGTCGTCAAATTGCTGGCCTTTGGCGGCCGGTGCGCCGAACAATGTCCGTCCGGCCAGCAACAGGTCGGGGCGGTTGTTGACAAAATTGGCGTCGACCAGGAAATATTCCTGCTCGGCACCGCAACTGGAATTGACCGGGGCGATGTCGGTATGGCCGAGCAGCATCAAGACGCGTTTGGCGGCCTTGTTCATTGCGGCATTGGCGCGCAGCAACGGCGTTTTCTTATCCAGCGCCTCCCCCGTCCACGAAACAAACACCGTAGGAATGCAAAGCGTTGCGCCGTTATCGGTGGTCATGATAAAGGCGGGGCTGGTGACATCCCATGCCGTATAGCCGCGGGCTTCAAAGGTCGAGCGTATGCCGCCGTTGGGAAAAGACGAGCCGTCCGGTTCACCTTGCACCAGCACTTTGCCGCTGAATTCGGAGATGACCGAGCCGTCGCTTTGCACAGAGATAAAGCCGTCATGTTTTTCCGCCGTCGCATTGGTCAACGGATAAAACACATGCGCGTAATACAGCGCGCCCTTGGACATGGCCCAGTCTTTCATCGCCAATGCGACGACATCGGCAACGGAGACATCGAGCTGCTCGCTGGCTTCAATGGTTTTCTTTACCGATTTGAAGATTTCCTTGGGCAGGTTTTCTTTCATCTTGCTCAGCGTAAACACATCGCTGGCCCATAGGCTGTCCAGCGATTCCGGTGCTTTGGCAGGCATAGGCTTGCGGTTGATGATATTTTGAATGGCTTGAACGCGCGCAGCATTTCCCGTCATTTTTTTCTCCTGGTTCGATAGTGAGTGTCATTGATCGTAGGGTGGCGAGCAATAATCGAACCAACTGTCGATTGGGTCACAGTTAGCGCTGAAGAGGCATAAGGCAGTGGAGGGATGCCGGTTCGCTCGCGAGGAAGCCGGATCGTTGCGGGCATTTTCAGTGCAAAAACACACCTGCCGCTTCAATATTCAGTTCAAATTGGTGCGGGATAGGGTAAAAGCAGGTGTGCGTACGCATCGCGTACCTTAACCCGGCACTCATCGTTATACACCAGTGCCTGCGGGACACCCTGCCGGTATGACGATTCTGGGACTTGTATAACGATGAGTGCCCGGTACGGGTAACGCCGGACGCTCGGAAGAAGGTACGCGATACCGGCATAAATGCGTACCCTACCCGAATGCGTAGGGACAGCACGGACGCTACCACCCATTGATTAGAAATAACTATGGCGTAATAATTGCTGCCCACCAATTTGCGGCTCGACCGGAGCCTACTTTTAAAATGGCGCATGAATTGAACATGAAAGCGACTCAAGACGACAAACTAGACACGTATTTCCAGCAGGTACAGGGCATTATTTTGAGCCGGCAGGATTGGGTGACCGGCTTATTGCCGGCCAGCACCGCTGTTAATGTGCACGGCAATTATACCGATGCCTGGGTCAGGGATAATGTTTACAGCATTCTTGCCGTATGGGGCTTGGCCTTGGCTTACCGGCGGACCGGAGACGACAGCGGGCGCACTTACCTGCTCGAACAAAGCGTCGTCAAATTGATGCGCGGATTGCTGACGGCGATGATGCGGCAGGCGCCCAAGGTTGAAAAATTCAAGCACACGCAGAACCCGCTGGATGCGCTGCATGCAAAATACGATACCAAGACCGGAGCCGTCGTGGTCGGCGACCATGAATGGGGACATTTGCAACTGGATGCGACCTCTTTATTCCTGTTGATGCTGGCGCAAATGACGGCGTCGGGTTTGCGCATCGTGTTTACGATAGATGAAGTCAATTTCGTGCAAAACCTCGTGCATTACATCAGCCGGACTTACCGCACGCCGGATTACGGCATCTGGGAGCGCGGCAATAAGATCAATCATGGCATCGCCGAACTCAATGCCAGTTCTATCGGCATGGCGAAAGCGGCGCTGGAAGCGATGTCGGGATTTAACCTGTTCGGCAGGGACGGCGGGCAGGCCTCGCTTGTCCATGTCATCAGCGACGATATTGCGCGGACGCGCATCACGCTGGAATCGCTGCTGCCCAGGGAATCGATGTCCAAGGAGGTGGATTCGGCCGTTCTCAGCATCACCGGATTCCCGGCTTTCGCTGTTGATAACCCGGCCATCCGAAAAAAAACCGAAGCACTGATCCGTGAAAAGCTCGAAGGCCGCTACGGATGCAAGCGGTTTTTGCTGGACGGCCACCAGACCGTCATAGAAGACAGCCATCGCCTGCACTATAACCCGCAGGAATTAAAGCAATTTATGCACATTGAGTGCGAATGGCCGTTGTTTTTCAGTTACTTATTGTTAAACAAGCTGTTCGCGGGGGAGCTTGACGCAGCGGCGGGCTATCGCAGGAAACTCGAAAGCCTGCTGGTTGAACAGCAGGGGCAGCGGTTATTGCCCGAACTGTATAGCGTCCCGCGCGAGTCAATCGATGCGGAAAAAGCCTATCCGCACAGCCAGGTGCGCGTGCCGAATGAAAATGTACCGTTGGTCTGGGCGCAGAGCCTCTTTATATTGGGTAGCCTGATCCAGGAAGGCTGGCTGACGACGGATGATATTGATCCCTTAGGCCGGCATAAAGCCGTCCGGAAAGTGCAGGATTGCACGTTACAGATTGCGATACTGGCCCAGGATGAGCGCGTGCAAGAGGATTTGCTGGATTGCGGCATCCGCGCGCAGACGCTTGCTGAAATATTGCCCACCCAATTTAGGGATGCCGCCGAACTGGCCGAAGCCTATACCCAGGTCGGCAGGAACGACCGTTACGGCCTGACGGGCAGGCCATTAAGGCAGCTGCGCACCTTGGCGACATCCAAGCTGTACGACCTGTCCGACGAGCAGCTTATTTTTTTACCGCAATGCCTTAACCAGAAAGGCTTTTACCTGGCGATGGATAACCGCTTGCTGATCCATCGCCTGCGTTTGGAATTATCGTATATCTACAAACATTGGGACAGGGCCGGAAACCCGCTGATTGTCATGAATATCAAGCAAAATATGCTGAGGGCCCATAACCGTGATGTGCTGATTGAGTTTATTGCCGAATTGCAAACAGGCCTTATCAACAAAGTTCCGGTATGCCTGGGTAATCTTGGCGAATTTAAAGGTAACTCCAGCCATGAAAAAATCAGTTACCTGCATGATTTTAAATTCTCGAAAACGTCCCGGCAGGAGGCCGAGCGGCCTTTTTCCCAGGTATTGCCCAGGGACGGCCAGCCGCCGATGCCTTTGGACACCTTGCTGCTGAATTCATGGGAAATCAGTGAAGACCCGGTGCTGGTGGAGCAATTGCGAACCAACGCCAATCCCTATATGCAATTGGAGGCGTTAAGCCTGTTGGGGCAGCGTCATGGGCTGGATCACGATGTCGGCTTGACCGCGGCTGAAGACCGCTTCTGTAGTGTGCGTGATTTGCTCGAAGAGCTTTATGAGCGGGCGGGCGACCAGCACGCCTGGTATATCGTCAGGCGTTGCGCCGGCTTGCTCGGTAAATACGATATTAACCTGGAGCAGGCCGCTACCGACATCCTGGTGCGCCAGCATTTATTAACGGTAGGGCGGGCCTACAGCGGCAGGGCGACGCTGGCGCGCCCTGCCGACTCATCGGAAATCCTGCAAACTATCCGTACCTACAACAATAATAATGCCGGCGAACTCATTATCATCCAGGAATTGATCCTGTACCTGGGCATGTTGGTCAAATCCAATCCGGAACTGTTCGCCGATATGCACACGGTCAGGGTAGGGCATATACTGGAATTGATACTGGCCAGGCAAAAGCGCGAGCGGGGCTGCACGATGGACCAGGCGTTTAATGAAATCCTGTTTTTATCGCCTTATCAATTATCGCAAAAAGTACAGGAAACCTTAGCGGATTACAGTAATGCGGAAAATCAACTCGGCTTGGTGGAAACGCTGCATTATGACGGGGATTGCAATGACCTTAGCTGCGCGCGTTTTTCGAAGGCGATGGATGCGGAAGATCATGGCGAAACGTCGGATTGGTATGGATGGCGCGAACGGCAGGGCGATGTCGGCCGCGAAAACGAGGCTTTTTTCGCCAATGTCTGGCATATCCTGCATCATTGCAAGGGCTTGGTGATAGGTGAAAAACTCAATAGCAACAGAAGGTTGGACAGCGAAACCATATTGTCGCAAATGACCTCAGGCGAACAAACCTTCAAATTAGAGGTCGCGCATTTACTTAACAAAATTCAATCCTCGGTCTACCGGCAGTTAACGGTAGAAGCGATTAATGCGATGGCATCGATTTTTCGTGATAATTCATTGACTATTGATGATACGCTAGTCATGGATGTGGTCATCGGCCACGCCGTCAGGATTTGCTGGCTGCAATCGCATCCCGAGCATAAAGAACATTATAACGAGCATACTGCTATCGCCTGGCAGGCTTTTTACCAATTGCCGCCGCATTACGTCGCTAACGGCATACTCGACGCGCTGATGTATTTGCTCAATAATAACAATGAAATAAAAGAAGAAGGCTAGGGCGTGATTGCGCCCCCGTACGTCTCAATAATAACAATGGCACAAAAAAGAGGCTGAATATGATTCTGGCAGGCGATATAGGTGGAACAAAAACGGTGTTGTCATTACTGGGCAAAGAACCTGGCGGCGCGCAGACCTGCGTGCAGGAACAAACTTTCGCCAGCCGGGATTTCGGCGCATTTGATGATATTCTGGCGGTGTTTTTACCGGCCGGCGCAAAACTCAGCAGCGCCTGTTTCGGCGTTGCAGGGCCGGTTGTTAACCAGCGCTGCCAGACCACCAATTTGCCGTGGCTGCTGGATGCGGCGGAATTGCAACAAAGACTGGGTATCACCCGGATAAAACTCCTGAATGATCTCGAAGCGATGGCCTTAGGGATGCTGTTTTTGCCTGAACAGGACTTGCTCGAATTGAATCCCGGCGCACAGCCCCAAACCGGCAACATCGCCGTTATTGCCGCCGGAACCGGCCTGGGCGAAGCGATACTGCATTGGGACGGCAATCACTATCACGCTATTGCGACAGAAGGCGGGCATTGCGATTTCGCACCGCAAACCGGGCAGCAGGACTTGTTGCTGGCTTATCTCAGGACTATCTATGCCGAGCATGTCAGTTACGAGCGCATCATATCGGGTAAGGGCTTCAGCCATTTGTACGATTTTCTTTGCGACTATGATTTTGCAGCGGCTTGTCCGGCGGTTCCGGCGCCTGATGACTGTAGCGGAGGTTGCGATCGCAATGCGGTCATTTCCAGGCTGGGTGTCAACGGCGAAGATCCCTTATGCAGCGAAGCGGTCAGGCTGTTTGTCGAAATTTACGGCGCGGAGGCAGGCAACCTGGCATTGAAGTCGCTGGCTGTCGGCGGCGTTTTTATCGGCGGCGGCATTGCCGCGAAGATTCTGCCGGCGATGCAGGACGGCAATTTCATACGGGCATTCAAGGCGAAAGGGCGTTTCCTGCCCTTGCTCGACAAGATTTCGGTTAAATTATCAGTAAACCCGCGCACGCCGTTGCTTGGCGCAATGCATTATTTCGATAGTTATGGTGCGGAATGAGCCTGGCGGCGGCTTTAAGCGTGCAGGGCGCCGCACGCGCCTTTTTCGATGCTTGCTTTGGCGCGCCCTACCGCTTAATCCTGTTCATTTTTGGCCTGGAACAGCCAATGCGCCATTTTGCTGGCCTTGGTTTTTAAATAATCCAGGTTGTCATCGTTCGCGGCTATTTCAATCGGAATACGGTTAACAACCTGGATGCCGAGTTTTTTTAGCCCGTCTATTTTTTTCGGGTTATTGGTAATGAGTTCTATCGATTTTACTTCCAGGTTTTCGAGTATTAGTGCGGCGATGCTGTATTCCCGCTCATCGGCTTGGTAGCCCAGGTGAAGATTCGCATCGACGGTATCCATGCCCTGGTCCTGCAGGTTATAGGCCTGCAGCTTTTTCAGCAGGCCGATGCCGCGGCCTTCCTGGCGCAGGTAAATCAACACGCCGCGCCCGGCTTTTTCAATAAGCTGCATCGCCATGTCCAGTTGCTCGCCGCAATCGCAGCGCCTTGAACCCAGGACATCGCCGGTAAAGCATTCGGAATGAATGCGCACCGGCACCTGTTCCTGGCCCGCAACCTCGCCTTTTACCAATGCGATATGTTCCTTGTCGTCAATGGTGTTGCTGTAATAATGCAGGATGAATTCGCCGTGTTGGGTCGGGATCGGCGTTTGTACTAAATTTTCTAATTGTGGCTTCACGTCAATAACTGATTTGTTAAATTCATAATAGGCTACCCTCTCAAGTCGCTGCTTTCATCTCATTGATAGGCAATGTATTGTCCAGGTGAATATTTCGCTGTCAAGGCCTTACGCTTGGCGGGGGTTTACGGCATATTTTACATGACGGGGGCATTGTTGGTGTATAAAACCGGCCCGGCGCAAGGATTATGTGCCGAATTGTTCGACAAACGCCGCAAATTCGGCGGCGGGGACGGGTTTGCTGTACAGGAATCCCTGAGCGGTCTCGCAGCCCTGCCGCAACAAGAAAGCCACTTGCTCTTCATGTTCAACACCTTCTGCGACGACTTCCAACGACAGCGATTTGGCCAGCGCCAATATTGCCGTCGTGATCGCCATATCGTCTTCATTATTAGGAATATCGCGGATAAAGGAACGGTCAATCTTGAGTTCGGAAATCGGCAGCTTTTTCAGGTAAGCGAGGGAGGAATAACCGGTGCCGAAATCGTCGATGCTGATATGCACGCCCAAGGCATCGAGTTCGCGTAATGTCACCAGCGCCTCCTCAATATTCTCGAGCAGGATGCTTTCCGTCAGTTCCAGTTTGAGATGCAGCGGGGCCAGCTCTAGGCGCGCCAGTGTGCTGTTAACCTGCGCCACGAAGTCGTGTTGGCGAAACTGCCTGGCCGATACGTTAATCGCCATGACCAGCGGCGGTAACACTTGCTGATGCCACAGGTGCATTTGCGTACAGGCGGTTTCCAGCACCCAATTGCTGATATCGATGATCAAGCCGGAGTCTTCGGCAATCGGGATAAATTGCGTCGGCGGCACCAGGCCGAATTCCGGGTGCTGCCAGCGCACCAGCGCTTCGCAGCCGATTACGCGCATTTCCCGCATATTGACTTTGGGTTGGTAGTAAAGAATCAATTCATCGCGTTCGATGGCGCGGCGAAGCTGGTTTTCCATCGATAGTTTATGGTAGGCGACGGCATTCAGCGATTTGTTAAAAAACTGGTAGGTGTTTTGTCCTTGCTCCCTGGAGCGGCTCATTGCGAATTCGCCGTTTTTGATGAAGCTGTCTTCATCGACACCGTCTCCGGGATAGACGGCGATACCGATATTGATGCCCAGGAAAATATCATGCTCGTCGGTTTTGAATGATTCCGACATCACCTGGAAAATGCGCTTGGTCGTCTTAACGCCGCAGCGAGTGTCGTTGATAGGGTTGAGCAGTACGGTAAATTCATTGCCGCCCAGCCTGGATACGGTTATTTCGCTCTTGTCGCAAGCGGAGTCGGCTGCATAGTCGCTGTTTTGCACCTCGGTAACGAGCCGGTCGGCGAACATTTTCAGTATTTGGTCGCCGACGCTCGGACCCAAGGTTTCGTTAATGCGCTTGAAGCGGTCAATGCTGATAAACAGCGCCGATAGTTCGGTGTCGTAGCGCTTACAGCCGGCTATGGCCTGGCTTAGGCTTTCCTTAAACAGCTTACGGTTAGGCAAACGGGTTAATGGGTCGTAGTAGGACAGGAAGCGTATCTGCTCCTCAATCCGCCGGCGTTCGGTAATGTCCTGGATAGTGCCTTGAATACGCGTTACGGTATTGTCGACAATAATCGGCTCACCCCGGATCAGCACGACACGGTCGGAACTGTCGTTGCGGTAGAGTTGAAATTGCAGGTGGAATCTTTTTTTGCTGTTGACGCAGCGTTCAATGGCCCGGTGCAACGCGTCGGCATCGGCGCTTGTGAGCGTTTTGTATAAATCCAGGCGCTGCCCTCGAAAACCGTCCGGGTTAACGTCCAACACATTGAAGACTTCATCCGACCATTGCATCCTGTCGTCCGCCACGGTCCAGTCCCAATTGCCGAGATGGGCGATTTTCTGCGCGGTGCGTAGCGCGGCTTCACTTTTTGCGAGCCAACTTAGCGCCGAACTGGCGCGCAGGAGATAGCGTAAGCGGTGCGGCAAAGTCGGCCAGCTGATCGGTTTGGCGATAAAGTCGGTTGCGCCTAACTGAAAGGAGCGATTGATCGAATCAATATCGTCGGCACAGGTCAGCATCACGATCGGCAATAACGCCATGCCGGGCATTGCGCGTATCGCTTTAAGGCAGTCGAAACCATCCATTTCCGGCATCCTGACATCCAGCAGCACCAGCTCAGGGCTGCGGGTTTTAAGCATTTCAATGCCTTCATGGGCATTGGCCGCGCTGAGTACGTCAAAATCTTCCCTGCCGAGGATGTCATGCAGCATTAAACGCATCATATCGTCATCGTCGATGGTCAGGATAAGACTCCGTGAGAGGCGCTGTTCGTTCATGATAATTCCTGTTTTGAGACTAGGTGTAATAGTTGCTGGTATTCGGTTTTCAGGGAGTCCACAACCTGTTCATCGAATGCCAGCGAGCCGTCGCGAGCCGCTTGTTCGATGTCGCGAGCCAGTTCGGCGAGATACAGGCCGCCGATATTGGCGGCTGCTGATTTCAAGCTATGGGCGGCCTGGCTTACCGTGTCGCTGTTTTGTTCCAACAAGCCTTCCTGCAGTTTATCAATTTGCTGTGCGGCATTGCGCCGGAACAATTCCAGCACATTGGCCGCCAATGCGTCTCCGCCCATATGATATAACAGGTTTAACAGCGCCGGATTGAATCTGGCGGCGCCGGTAATCGGCGGCGGGGATAAGTTGCCGGATTGGGTGTTGATTTTCATTGATGTGCTAGTGGGCTATACTAATGCGATAGATGACATCATGGCATAAAGAAATGAAAGCAGAACTCATAACGCACGACGGCGAAGAACTCACAATACAGGTA
>Ga0172373_10000639_pt1 | contig 57325 bp, 52 predicted proteins | sample Lak10m_2_FD_114546 | JGI IMG/M metagenome (GOLD analysis project Ga0172373, IMG submission 114546) | Freshwater microbial communities from Kabuno Bay, South-Kivu, Congo - kab_092012_10m | ecosystem: Environmental > Aquatic > Freshwater > Lake | place: Democratic Republic of the Congo... | reverse complement strand
TAAAAATAGAGTGAAATGTAAGACAACTTTGAGTTCATGCTTGTGCTGTTATTATTGCACCTAGACCAATGACAGATTTTACAGCTTTACAAAGACCACCAAAAGACTCAAACTCAATAGTAACTCAATATAGTGCTTACCCTCTTGAAGATTTATGACTTCTGAAAATGGATTTTTTATGACTTAGAAATCTAACTATCATAAAAAGAGCTTTAATGATTATAAAAAATTCTAAATGAATTGATATTGATATGCTTAAGCTTGATATGGAAGACCAAAAAGTATTTAAAATATTTGCTGATTGAGACACAACTTGAGTGTTTCAATTTGAATCTGATTGAATGAGAAAATATTTAAAAGATTTGCAACCAAACTGTTTTGAGGATATTGTAGTTATGGTTTCTCTTTATCGTCCTTGACCACTTCAATATATTCCAACTTATATTAATAGAAAACATTGAAGAGAAGAAGTTCATTATGCTCATTCAAGTCTAGAAAAAATTCTTTCCCCAACACATTGAATTGCAGTTTATCAAGAACAAATAATGCAAATGGTACAAGCTTTTGCTTGATTTTCCCTTTGAGAAGCAGATATTTTAAGAAGAGCAATTTGAAAGAAAAAAATAGATGTTCTTATGGCTCAAAAAAAGATATTTATAGATGCATCTAAAAATATGTGACACTCGGAGGAATTAGCTATAGACATATTTGAAAATGTAATAGAACCATTTGCAGGTTATTGATTCAATAAATCTCATGCAGCATGTTATGCTTTTATAGCTTATCAAACAGCTTATTTAAAAGCTTATTTTCCTACAGAATTCCTAACTGCAGTTATGGTTTCAGATGAGGAAAATATGGAAAGAATAGTTATGGAAGTAAGCGAATGTGAAAGCAAATTAATAAATATTTTACCTCCAAATGTTAATTGATCATTGAAACATTTTACTTATGTAGATGATAAAAACATAAGGTTCTGACTAAAAGCTATAAAATGAATTTGAGAATGACCAATTGACAAAATAATTGAAGCTAGAAAGCAAAATAATTGAAAATTCGTAGATCTTGAAAATTTTATAGAAACTTGCTCTAAAGATGTTATAAACAAAAAATCACTTGAAGCTCTTATTTTATCCTGAGCAATGGATGATTTATGAGAAAGAAAACAACTTTTTGAAAGTATTTCAGAGATGATAAAGTTCTTAAAAAAAGATGAAAAGAAAAAAGAAACAAGCCAAATAGGACTTTTTGATAATTTCGATAGTTATACAGAGAGTTTAGAGCTTGTAAAAGTAGAACCTTTTAGTTATGAAGAAAAGCTTAGATGAGAAAAAAACTCTATTTGATTTTATGTTTCTGGTCATCCTCTTGATTGATTACAAAAATATTGTACTAGAAGAAGTCAAAATATTGCAAAGTTAAAAATGAGTATGGAGGAATTAAAAAAAATAGAAGAAGAAACAAATAAAAACAAAGAAGAGTGAGAACAAAAAGAGCCAAAAAAGGAAGAAAGAAAAGAAGAAGTTGTTCAAGCAATTTGAGTTATAGTTGAAGTAAGAAAAGTTATAACAAAGGCTTGAAAAAAAATGATGTTTCTAAAGTGTGAATGATTTGATTATGATTTTGAAGTAGTTATTTTTCCAAAAGATGTAGAGAAATATGAAGAAAAAATATCAGAAGACAAAATTGTAATAGTAAACTGATTTCTTAGTATTAATTTAGAATATGGTAGAAAAAGTATTCAAGCAAAAGACATAAAAATATGAAGTATTTCAATGATAAGAGAACAAGCTATAGATTCTTGATTGATTGATAAATCAAAAAGATATTTGAACAAAGATTTAAATAAAAGTGTTGAAATAGAAGCGGAAGAAAAAGTAGAAATAATGAAAGAAAATATTAATTTTGAAGAAAATTTAGAAGAAAAAATAAATAACAATAAATTAGAAAAAGAAGAGAAAATAGACACAAAAGAATTTATAGTAAAAATTCCAAATACAGCAAAAAAACAAGATTTACTTAACTTAAAAGTGTTTTTAGAAACTCAAAAAAAATGAGAGATAAAAGTATTTATAGATTTAAAATGACAGATTATAGATACGAAAATTAGTTTAGAAAATATAGAAGAGTTAAGATTTTGGGAAAAAGAGAATTTGTAATAAATTTTTAAGAAATCTATATAAAATTTAATACTAAAGATATATTTTTTTAAGTCACCAAAGTCAGTGAAAATTACATCTAACAATTATTTCAAATTCATCTAAATTATCAAAATTAAATTCTACTTTTGGTTTATCTCAAGGTGATAAAAATTTTTCTTCTATCAAGTCTCAATACTCGTCACAAATGGAAATTGAAGAAATATAATGTCATTCTTCCATAGAATGTTTATTGTTCTTTCAGACTGAAACAACTAGTTTATCTCAATCTATTTTAATTATTGGGAAGTGTTCTAGTTCAAAAAAATCGCTTGTATTTTCATTTTCTATATAATTAACTTCTTCCTTGACTATATCAAAGTTCTCAATTCACTCATAACACATTGGACAATAAAAATAATCTCAAAGATTATAAAACATAGTTCAGGGGTCTATTCATTCTTCTTTATCTCATAAACTTTCATCGTATACATAATTACAATTTGTACAACAGTATTTCATAAATGGTTATTATTTGATAAAATTTATTTATTATGTTATAATTAATAAAATATTTTATTAATTTAATAATATGTTAAATAGTATATGAGAAAAATTAACAAATAAAGAGCTTTTAGATGAGATTAAATCATGATTTTTAAAGTCCGTTATGGAAATATTATGATTATCAAAAATAAATCCTTCTCAAATAGTTGAAGCTTTAAATAAATATAGGAATTCTGAAAGGTAAGAATTAAAATATATTATCAATTTGATTATCTAATTCAGATAATTCATTTACCCTTTCTTTCTCCTCTATTTTTTTAGTATTTTTTGCTAACTTAGAAGCAATTTTATAATTATCTTGTATTTGTTTTAATTGAGCCCTTGTTACTCTAACTTTTGGTGGTGGTGGTGCATATTCACTCATATAACTAAAAATTAATTATTATTTAAGTATTATATTATTTTTAGATTATAAATCAAAATTTTAGTTAAACTTATTTAATTCTTCTTTAATTTCTTTTGTTATTCATGTTAATTTAAATATATTTTTTATATTGTTGTTGTTTATAAATTTTAATATTTTTCAAATAGTTGAATTTTTATTTTCTATAGCCAATAGTCATAAAATATTTAGTACTTTTAGTCTTGTTAAAATTAACTTTTCTTCGCTTAAATTTTCATAATACTTTAAATTTTCAAAAATATTATATATTTCATAAATACTTACTTTTTCTGGAGAATTTTTTAAAATAGAATTTATTAGTTCAAGAAAATTTTTTATCTCTGAGAAATTTTTGTTTTCAGCTTTAAATTCCCAAGTTATCTTTATATTTCTTATTTTAAAAATTTCTGATTTTTCACTTAAATATATTTCAAAATTTAACATATATCATAAGTCAAGAGTTTTTTCTTTTTTATTTTCTTTTTTTATTGCTTTTATTTTTCAATAATCATAAGTAAAAATCGTATAAATAAATTCATTTTCTTTTAATTTCTCTTTTTTAACAACTATTCATTTTGTTTTAAATATTGACATTTTCAAATAATTAATATTATATATTATATATTAACTTTTTTTTCTAAAATTAAAAGTTGGTTTATGTAATAATCTTGTCATGCATTATTACAATAAGATAATTTATTTTTTAAAAAATTAATTATTATGTCTTATGATGATCAAATAAATGAGGAAAAAGTGGATCAAATTATTTTTGAACTTTTAAAACTACATTCTTCAAGTGTAATTGTTGATGAAGAAAATTTTTTAGATTTACTAAAACATAGTCTTTCTTTATCTACTGCAGAAAAAAAGAAAGTAGTTGATGCTGTTCCATCTTTATCTCAATTTCAATTCGATGAGTTAACAAAGGTTTTTGTAGAAGAAAGAGAAAAATTCAGAGAATTAGCCACAGAACATCCAGATGATATAAAAAATCTTTTATCAAAACAACAATCAGAATGGAAACAATTAGGAGATATTTATAAAATGGAAAAGGCTAATGCAATTAAACAAGATGAAGATAAAAGTAAAATTAATGATATAAAGGCTAGTTTAGGTTTATAATAAATTATATGATTTATAGTTTTTGTGTATTTATAGACTGAATTAAAAGAGTGGATATTTATTTATCTGCTCTTTTTAGCAATTTTTCAAGAAGTTATATTCAGAAAATGATTGATAAATGACAAGTTGAAATAAATTGAAAAACTATAATTAAAAATACTAAAATAAAAAACAAAGATGAAATAACTTTAGAAGTTAAGTTAGAATCTCTTGAAATAAAACCAGAAAATATGAATTTAGATATTATTTTTGAAGATAGTGAATTATTAGTGATAAACAAGGATTCAAATGTAAATGTTCATCCTGTTCCTTGAGAGGATTGAAAAACTTGAACTTTGGTTAATGGGGTTTTATATCATTGTAAATGAAATCTTCCTTGAATATGATGAATTGAAAGGCCATGAATAGTTCATAGGCTTGATAAAGATACATCTTGAGTTATTTTAGTAGCAAAATCTGATAAAATGATGCTTTATTTAAGTGAAATAATAAAAGATAGAAAAATAGATAAATATTATATAGCTATAGTTTATTGATTATTTAAAGATAAAAATTTTAAGATAGAAAGTTATATTTGAAGGCATCCAAATGATAAAATTAAAATGACAACTAAAAATCCTATAAATCCCAAATTAGCAATTACTTATTGAGAAACTATTTGATATATTGATAATAAATATAGTGTACTTAAGATAAAAATAGAGACATGAAGAACTCACCAAATAAGAGTTCATCTTTCTTCAATTTGATTTCCTATAATTTGAGATAGAGTTTATTGAAATTTTAAAATTAACGAAGAAGTTAAATTAAAATATTGATTATCAAGACAGGCTCTACATGCCTATAGTTTAGAATTTGAATTATATTGAAAAAAACAAAAATTTACTTGAGAATTAAAACCGGACATAAAAAAAATTATATGAAATATTATCATATAATTTTTTTATTTCCAACTTATGGCATTTACTGGACAAGCCATTATTGAATCATCAACTCAAAGATTTTCGTAATTATCCAAGTATTTAACAACACTAAGTCATTCATCATTAAGTTCAAAAACATCTGAACTTATTGCTACACAAGCACTACATCCTATACAAGTTGAATTAACATCAGGTATTCTTAAATTTGCTTCTTTAAGTTTCTTTATTTGTTCTTCAGTCAAAAGTCACATATTAATTTAATTTATAATTAAAAAATCCATTTTATGGTCAGTCAAAAAATTTTGTATTCCTTAAATAAGAAGGAATTGTAGAAGCCTATTATACTTTCAGAAAAAATTAATCCTCTTAGGTATAATTCCAAGAGCCACTATCGTAATTTTTGAGTGTAAGGAAAATGTGTTTGACCTGCCACCAATAAAATAGACAAGTACATTATAATTATTTTTTGATTTTGTAAAATAAAAAAATAATTATAATTACAATATATTTTTGCTATTAAAGAAATAATATGTTATTATATAGCTATATTACTTATTTAGTTTTATTTTATGATATTACTTTCTACATCAAGTTTGTTGTGATATTGAATTCATAGAATTTTTGATATTTTATCAAAATCATGATTTGATTGATTAGATTTGTCATTAAAAGATATTAATTATGATTTATGGGATGGGGATTATATCTATTCCTTGGTTCAACAATTTAAAATACCAGTTTTATCTATAACTGCTCCAAGTAAGTGAATGAATGACAAAAAGCTTGATATCATAATAAGAATAGCTTCTAAATTAAATGTACAAGTTGTTACTTTTTCTCCACCACATCATACAGATAAGGAAGACAATTGGTATTATTCAGGTTTACCTAAATTAAAAAATGAATTATCAATTAGTATTTGCATAAAAAATGTAGAGGCTAAGTTTGTGATGCTTTTAATACCAGAATACAAAAACTCTTCTTTGGTTGAAATAAAAAAAATTACTTGATGTACTACTTTGGATTTATCTGTTATTGATAACACATCTTGATTAGATATTATTAAAGCTTATAATATATTAGATACAAGTATAAAAAATATATTATTTAGTGATAGAAATTGATTAAATACTTGATTGGTTCCTTGAAATTCTCCTTGATGAATATCTAATTTACCACTTGAAAGTCTATTAATAAAATTAAAAACCTCAAATTATAATGGATTTATAACTATTGATGTAAAACCTCAAGAATTGTGAATTTGAGAAGAAGAATTAGTTTTACAAAATTTAGATAGATTAAAAAAATATTATGAAAAGTATTATTTAAACTAGATTTAATTAAAAATAAAAATATTTTAAAAAATAAAAACAAAAAAGTGAAGATTATAATAAAAATAATAATGCTGTTAATTTTATTATTAAATGTTTTGGTTGTATATTTAATATGAAAATTTAACTTTCTACAAATAGGTGAATATAAATATTACCTATTGTTATTTTTAGTATTAATTGAATGGACTATTTTGTTAATTATTATAAAAAAATTTTATGAATTTCCTGTAGAAAATATAGTTTATAACATAAAAAACTTTTTGATTTGATGATTAAAAGATGATGAAATAACAATACAAAAAACTATAAATAATGATGTAAATTATTTAGCTTCATTTTTTAAAAGGACTCTTAGTACATTGAAAAGTATTAAATCTGACTTTATTCATTGAAAAGAAATAAAATCAGAAGTTGAGCTTTGAAAAGAAATACAATTAAAGTTTCTTGAGAAAAAACAAATAGAAGTTCCTTCAATAGATATAATAGCAAAAAGTAAACCAGCCTGAGAAATAGGTTGAGATAGTTTTGACATAATTAATAGGTGAGATAATTATTATATATATGTTTGAGATGCAACTTGACATTGAGTTTGAGCTTGATTCATAATGATGATGGTAAATGCTTTAATAAGCTGATTTTCAGAAGTTTTTACAAAGTGATCTGATATTTTAATAAATACAAATAAAATACTAAAACCAAGAGTAAAAGCAAACTTACTTATGTCTTTGCTTTTGTTGACTTGGAATGAAAAAGAAAAAAGACTTTTTATGACCTGAGCATGACATGAATATTTAATAATTTATAAACATTCTACTAGGAAATGTTATAAAATAAAATCAAACTGAATAGCTCTTTGAATGACAAAAGATATTAGTAAAATAGTAAAAGATAAAGAAATCAAGTTTGAATTAAATGATATAATAATTCTTTATAGTGATTGAATAACTGAAAGTATAAATAAGCCAATTAAAGATTGAACAGAAGCAAGGTTTTGAGAAGATAGGCTTATGCAAGCTATAAATGAGGCTCCAAATGAAGATATGGAAAATTATAAGAGTGTTTCATCTGTTTTTAATAATATAACTATAGAGTTATCAAAATTTATGTGATACAAATATACACAATTAGACGATATTACATTGGTTGTTATGCATTATAAAGATAATTCTTGATTTTCTGTAGTAAGACAAAAAAAAGAAATTAGCAAAGAATTTATTACTGATTGGAATTGGTAAAACTAATAAATATATAAGTTATTTGAAAAACATAAAAAAAAGTGTAAAATGTAAAAAATAATATAGATTTTACTTAAATATATAAAAAATGATTAAAAAAACATTTAAAAATTCTCAAATTAATAAGCATATTTCTCCTAAAAAAAAGAAAAGACCAGCTCCATATATCATGCATGATGATTTTTTTATGAAAGCTAAAAAAGAGTGATATAGAGCAAGATCTGTTTATAAGCTTATAGAAATTCAAGAAAAATTTTCTATAATAAAAGAGTGAATGAATATTTGTGATGTATGAGCTGCACCTTGAAGTTTCATACAATATATAAAAAGAATTATTAAAGACACTTGACAAATAGTTTGAATAGATATTAAACCAATAGATAAATATAGTCAAAAAAATATAAATACAATAGTACATTCTATCTTCGATTTTGAAACTCTTAAACCAAAAGTTGAAGTTTTTGTTTGAAATTGACATCAATTTGATTTAATTACTTCTGATATTGCACCAAATACAACATGAAGAAAAGATGTAGATCAATATGCTTCAGTTGAATTAAATATTGAAATACTTAAATTTTGAGACATTTTTTTAAAGAAATGATGAAACATGATTTTGAAGATTTTCAAATGAGAAGATTTTTCTGATTTAATAAAGGAAATAAATACTAGATATAAAAGTTTTACTGAATATAAACCTATTGCTTGTCGTGATAGAAGTTTTGAAGAATATATTATTTGTTTCAATAAGATATAAAATTCTCTTTATTTACAGATAAAAAGCCAAAAAAATTTGACTATATAAAAAAATCTATATAATATGTCCGTTCTTTAATGATTTTATTTAAGTGGCTATCGTCTAGGGGTTAGGACAGCGGGTTTTCATCCCGTAAACCGGAGTTCGATTCTCCGTAGCCATACCATTTTATTTAGCGGGGTAGAGTAGTGGTAGCTCGTCGGGCTCATAACCCGAAGGTCGTTGGTTCGAATCCAACCTCCGCAACCAATGTAATTTTAAATTAACTAATTAAGTATAAATATATATTTTTGTCAGTGTAGCTCAGTTGGTTAGAGCACAGGATTCATATCCCTGAGGTCGGTGGTTCAACTCCACTCTCTGACACCAATAAAAGCTAAACAATAAGAATATCTTAAGATAATGTACTAAAAAATATAATAAAAATAAGATTGTAGAGATTTAACTTACGATCTTATTTTTATTATATTTGAATATAACTAAACAATTAAGACCTATTTTGCTTGTCTTTTTTTAAATAATCTTTATAATAATTAAGTTTTAAATTCCTAATTTTTTAATTTTGTTAGAAAAAGAGATAAAAATCCTTGATATAGATAAGGATGAAATAATTTGTAAATTAGAATATCTTTGAGCAGTTAAACATTTTGAATGATTTATTCATGATGTATATTACGACTTCCCAAACAAAAAAATTAATAAAATGGAGCTAAATAATAGATTGTTTAGAGTTAGAAAAAAATGAGAGATTAATCTATATACAATAAAAAGAAAAAGGAAAAGCAAATGAATCAAAATTGCAGATGAACACGAGATGAATATAACTAATGTTGAAGGTTTTTCCGAGGTATTGGAAAAATATGGTATGGAAAAGATAAGAGAAAAGAAAAAGTATAGAATTTCATACTCAATAAATTGATTAGAGTTTGATATAGATAAATATGAATGAATTCCAACTTTGCTTGAAATAGAAGCTGGTAAAAAAAAACATATAATGAAATACATCAAAATACTTTGATTATCAACTCATACTAAACAAAAATTTTGATCTAGAGGTTTATATAAATACTATGGTTTGGAATATAATTATTTCAAATAATTTTACTTTGTTATCAAAATTATTATCATATAAAAAATTTATTTTAAAAAATAATAATATGTTCCATATAGAAACTTGATTAAATAATCAAATACTTAGAACTGTAAGCGAAGAAATAAAACTAAGCGAAATCAAAAAATATGTTAAAATCTGAAATGAAATGATTAAATATATTAAAGAACCAAAAAATAGCTGAGTTTGACTTGCTTTACCACAAATTGGTGAAAATAAAAGACTTATAGTTGTAAGTCTTTTAAAAGATCGGGAAGATGAGTCGTTTAAAACTATTATGATGATAAATCCTGTAATTTTAGAACATTCTGATAAAAAAGTCTCTGATAAAGAATGATGTCTGAGTGTTCCTTGAGAAAAATGAAAAGTAAAAAGATACCAAACAATAAAACTAAAGTATGTAGATGAAAAATGAAAAACAAATACTATAATTTTAGAATGACTTAGAGCTAGAATAGTTCAACACGAAATAGATCACCTAGATTGAATACTTTTTGTTGATAGATTAGAAGAAATGTAATTAAAATATTATTAAAAATCAATAAAAATGAATTTCCTACTAACTTGTACTGCTTGACTTGAAGTTATTGCTAAAAGAGAAATCCAAAAACTATGATATGAAATAACTTCTGTAAAAGATAGATTAATTTATTTTTCTTGAGATTTAAGTGCTATTGCAAGAGTTAATATCAATTCAAGAGTTTGAAACAAATTATATTTAGTACTAAATGAATGAAAAATTAATGATTTTGATGAATTATATGATTTAGTTTACAATGTTAATTGGAAAAAATATATAAGCGATTTTAACCCTATTTTAGTTAAAGCAACTTCAATAAGACACCAAATAAATAGTACTCCAGCTATTCAAAAAGTATCTAAAAAAGCAATTATAAATAAAATTGTCTGAAACAAAATTTGAATTTTAGAAGAGAATACTAATTTACAAGAAATAGAGGTTTTAGTATTTATGTACGAAAAAGAATGACAAGTACTATTAAATACTACTTGAGAAGCTCTTCATAAAAGATGATACAGAAGGGACTCTTGAGAAGCTCCAATAAAAGAAACACTAGCTTCAGGTTTGATATTATTATCAAATTGGAAATTTAGTGAAAATTTTTCTGACTTTTGTTGTGGTAGCTGAACAATTCCGATTGAAGCATGAATGATAGCTAAAAACATAGCTCCTTGAATAAATAGAAAGTTTGCTTTTCAAAACTTTGATTGGATAGACAAAGGTACTTATGAAAAGGCTATAGAAGAAGCAAAAAGTAAAATTATAACAGATAAAAAGTATTATATTTATGCTTTTGATATAGATGAACAAGTTTTAGCTATAGCAAAAGAAAATGCAAAAAAAGCACTTGTAGATGATATAATAATTTTTGAAAAAAAAGATGTTTTAACAATTGAAAATGACAGAATTTATTGAACTTTGATTTCTAATCCACCTTATGGAATTAGATTAAAATCTTTTGATGTAAATAGAATACATAAAACATTTAATAACATATTTGAAAAAAATGAAGGTTTAAAATGATGAATTATAACGGCTTATGAAGAATTTGACCAAATAGTAAACAATAAGAAGTTTAAAAAAAGAAAACTCTATAACTGAAACGAAAAAAGTTATTTTTACAAAAAAATATAGAAGAATAATCTTCTATATTTTTTATTAACTATTTTTCTTTTAGAATAGTTTCTTTTAAATCATTGTAATTTTTTAAGCTATGATATAAATAAGGATTTTCTTTTAAAATTTTTTCTTTTTTTCTTTTTTCGTATGGTGTTATATTTTCTTGAAAAATAAATTCTGGTAAATTATCAAATACTTTTTTATAAGAATAATATGCATTTTTGTAATCTTTTTTATACAAAAGATATTCTCACTTTACTGATAAAGCCTTTATGTTTAATGGAAAAAGAATTAAAAATTTATCAATATAATAGTTAAATTTATTTTCATCCAAAATTGATAAATAATAAACATATTTTAAATTCATTGATAATTGATTATTTTCATCATTTATTGAATTTATAAAATTTTCTTTTATATTTTTTATATTAGGGTTTTCGTTATATATAAAAGTTATCAATAGTTTATTTTTTATATCCTCCCTAGATGTATACAAAAAGCTATCTAATATTTCAGTTCTTAAATTTTCTACTCATATTTTCTTTATACTATAATATGTTCTTTGACTTGAAAAGTCATTTAAGTAGAATAAAAATAATTTTGATAAAATAATTATAAATCAAAATATTATAACTAATATTAAATATTTATATTTTTTGAAACTAAAAGTGAAATATTTGTCTTGCCTATTTAGAAAATAAATACTTAATATAGATGTGTGAATTAGACTTGTTATGCTATTAAAAGCAAATAACAAGTTTATAAAGATGCTAAAATTTAGTATTATAAGAAAATAATCTAAATCTTCTTTATTCTTTATTTTATAAAATAGGTAAAAGTTGTAAAAGTAATAAAGAATAATAAATAGTAATCAACCAATTAATCAAAATTGTATAAAACTATCTAGTAATACATTATGTGTACTATCTGGTAACTGTCACATTTCTTCATACTTTAATATTGTTGGGGAATATTCTTTAACTAAAAGTACTTTTTGAGAATCAACTCAATTTCAAAAAAAAGTTTTTGTTAAATCTTGATTTAAGATAATATTTTTTCAGTATTTTATAAGTTCAATTCTTGATAAAACAGATGATAAGTTATATCATTTAAAGTTAAATCTATCTATAACAAATATAGATGAAACCAAAGTAAATAAAAATATTATAACTCAGATATATATAATTTTAGATTTTTTGGCATTTTTCCTATTTAAATAATAAATAAAAATTAAGATTAATCATAAAAATAATGCCAAAATTGTGGCTCTACTTTTGGTTAAAAAAATAGTTAGTATTCAAATAAATACAACTATTAAATACCATTTATTTTTATTTTTTAATAAGTAATATAGACTTATAAATACTGAAAATAACATTAAAATAGACAAAGAATTATATTGTCATATTGTTCAAGTTGGTCTTCATTCATATATCATTTTAGATAATAATAAATTATCTGGAAATAATCAAAAATATTGAAATAATGATATAATTCAAACAATAAATAATCCTATATTTAGCCATTTTAAAATATTTTTTAATGAATTGTTTTTAAGAATAATTAAATGTATGGAAAAAATAAAAGATAAAAAATATATAGAAAATCCTATATATCTATCTATATTTCAGTAAAAATAATCAGTGCTTTTTATAGATGTAATAAATATTAAAATCAAAAATAATATATTAATAGAAAAATACTTTATTATATCTTTATTAATTTTTATCTCTGAATTTTGATTTTTTAACAAATAAAAAACATCTACAAATAAAATAGATAATAGAAATATAGTTAAAAATAGTATTTTTGGTAAATTGCTTATTGAATATATTCAAGAAACAAAGATTAAAGGTAATAAAAATACTAATAATAATATAAAATAGTAATATATTTTTTTCATAAAATTAATTTATAAATAATTAAGTTTGCTTAAATTATATTAAATATTTATTAAATTGCAATCACAAAAAAAATCTCCATTGCTTTCACAAAGGGGATTTTTAAATAAGAACCTTATATTTATAGTCAGTAAATAATTTAATTATTTAGTAGAAATTAAAGGAAAAGTTTCAGTATTTTTAGGATAATTTTTAGCATTTAAAGCAGTAGATGTAGTAAGATCAGTAAGCCAAACAGAAAAAATTTCATTAGTTGATGGTTTTAGAGTAAGACCTTCAAATCTAATTTGGTATGTAGTAGATGTATTCTTATCTATAGTATTAAATAATTTCAAAGGTATAATTCCATAAACATCATCTATATTTACAAAAGGTTTTACTTGTCATACAAAATCACCATTTTTAGTATAAATTTTAATTTTAGAAGTATTTATTGAATTTTGAGTAAATGCAGATAAATTAGCCCAAATAGTAGCAGTTTTAAGTGTTATACTATTTTTACCAAATGCATTAACTCTAAATTCTAGAGCATTATTTTTTATACTTTTAGTAGTTGGAGTAACTTGAGTAACTTTAAATGTGTTTTGAGCAATATCATGTAAAGCTCATTTAACATTAGTTCATGTTAAAGGTATATCTTTTCAATCTGATCATTGAACATTAGAACCCTGTGTAACTACATTTATAGAAACTCATTTTTTATAAGTAGCTGAATTAACATCAGCAATTATATAATATATAGCAGTTTTATCAACATATATTGTATTACTCAAATTGGAAGAATTATTTATATTTTGAAAAACAGCTGAATCATTACCATAAACACCAGCAATAATTGTAGCAGTGGAAATAACATTCATGTTAGAATCTACCAGTCTAATATTACTAAATGCACCTTTAAGACCATTTCAATCAAGATATATTGTTTTTAATTTAATTGTATCATTAGTAGCTGTAACTTTGAAAGAAGTTATTTTTTGGTTAAGAGATGAAGAGCTTGTGCTTGATAATAATAAACTTTTATTTACAAACATATCGCCATATGTGGGAGAAAGAGTTCAAATAGGATTAATAGGATTAGTAGAATTAGAAGTCATTCTATATATATATAGTTTATTAGTTATTGTATTTATAAAGTATTTATATGTAACTTTTTTGTTATAAACTTTTTTTCAAGCAGGAACTCTTCCTATTTCTAATGGAGTAATATATCAACTATAATCTGCATATAAATTTATAGGAGTATTTGCTGACCAATAAATATTAATATTGTTAATATTATTCTTTCAATTTACTAAATATTTAAAACTATTAATACTATTTTCTCAATTTATTTCATACAAATCCATATTTCAATGTGATCATAATGGATTTACAGAATAGTTAATATTTATATTTCAACTAGAAACTTTTGTTTCAAGGAATTTCTTAATAGGATCTTTATTGTATCAATCTTCTGTTACTTCTATAGTAAAAGAATTCATATAAAAATCATTATTTAATCAAGTATAAAACCCAACAAAGTCTTTTGTAGCATTATGGAAACTTAACTTTGACATTCAATCAAATTTTTGAGTATTTCAACTTAGTGAAAGCTCACATAATATACAATCACTTGTTCAAGTATTTCAAAAAGTAATATTAGAACTTAAAAAGAATGAGCAAGTAATAAACAAAAACATCAAAATACCCTTAAATTTTAACATAAAATAATATAAACAAAATAAAATAAGTATCAAAATAATAAAAACAAATCATTAATTTGCAAACTTTTTTACTCTTTTTTACTCTTCTATATTTTTTATTATTTCTCTAAACCTAAAATACTCTGTTATTCTAAGTCATGTAAATCTTCATATCATAAAATTTATAGGAATTAACAAAATTATAATTTCAGGATAAGCAAGAATTAATATTTTTACTATATCAAAGCTAAAAATAAAGAAAGTCAGAATACTAAAAATTAAAGTATTAAGAAAATTTAAAGCATTATCAAATATATCTTTTGATAACAGTAAATTTATAAGTCTTTCAGAAATTATTATAAGTAAAAATATATAAATTAAATCACTTGAGTTTATCTCAAGTAGATTGTAACTATACATAAAATTTATTAAAAAAATAAAAGATATAAAGTTTATTATTAACACAAAGCTTAATTTTGGAGTGTAAAGCAAGTTATATTTTCACATTAATTTAGATAAAATTATATTTGTAATAACTAAATGTGCTAAAAATATTCATCAATTAAGCAATCATATTCTAAAAAATAACAAAGTTATAGATATAGGTACTATTATTCAAATTGGAGAAAGTCATATAAAATGCTTCATAAAAGATATAATAGTCAAAAGAAAAGGAATTATTATTATTAAATATATTTCTGATGTATTAATTCACTTTGAAGATAAATTATTTATAAATTGTCATAAAAATAAATAACTATTTATTTTTTCATTCTTGTTTATTTTAAGGTAAAAATATTTATTTTTTAATAACTCTTTTTCTAAATCATCTATTTTTTCTGCTTGATTAAATATTTGAGATTTTGAAGATTCATTTATTAAAATAACTTTATTTGCCCATTTTTTATTTGCTAAAAAATTTGTTAAATAATTTCTTAATATATCTATGTTGAATCAAGTTATAAAAACAATATTTAAATTAGTTTTTAGATTATTATTCTCATATTCTTTATTTATTTTTGATGTTATGCTGAGTACAAAGTCTTTGTCTCACCAAATTCATATATAATCAGATTTTGAGCCATTCAATTTATTATAAGAAAAAATAGATTCTGTTATATTTTCATTATTTATATCTTTTTCAGATAAATTTTTTAGATTATATATGTATATTCAAGAGTTTTTTGAACTTTCAATAAAATTTTTAAATTCATCTTTGTTTATAGAATTCTCAAAAATAAAAGGAACACTTTTATTGAAGACAAATATATCAATATCTTTATTATAAATTAGTCTTTTAACTCATTTTTCATCTTTAAATATTGATAAGTTTATTTTTTTTTCTCATGAATTTTCAAAGTTTCTTTCAAAAATTTCTCAAGTTCTAGTTGTAGTTCATTTTGTATCCCATTCAAAAAATACTTTTGAATCATATTTCTGTTCTAATTCATTTTTTAATTCTTTTAAATCAACTTTAAAAGTTTCTTTTATAGATATATTTTTAATATAATTAATTTCTATATCTTCATTATTTATTATTTCTTTTCAAATAATTTCTGGCTCAACTAAATCAACTGCATTAGAAATATTAATATTAAAAATCAAAAAGAGAAATATAATAAATAATTTTGTTTTTTTTATCATAGGGTTGTATTATTAATTATTTATTATATTTTACACTTTAAAAATATATGTCAAATTTATTGTAGTGGAGCTAAATTTTTATATAAGTATATTTTTGATTTTTTTAAGTTTTTATGATAAAATAATTCAAATATATTTTAAATAACATAAAAATGCTTGATCCATTAAAATCAAATTTAGAGTGAGAAAAAAAAGAAGAACTTAATAGTGTTATTACTAAGCCAGAAATAGTAAGTGATTTAGATAAACTAATTGCTATTGAAGATGAAGAAGCTAAAAAAGAAGAAAAAATAATACTCAATGTAAATATTAATTCTATAGAAGATTTAATCAAAATATTATCAGAAAAATGATATGATCTTCTAATTATGGAGTGAAGAGATGATTGAAAGGCATCAATAACATTCAAGCTAAAAAATGTAGAAAAAGAAAAAGTATACATACAGTATCCTATTTACTCAAAAATACTATTAAAAATAAAGTTAGCTACAAAACTAGATATAGAAGAAATAAATCAAACTCAAGAAGGAAAATCAACTTTTACATTTAATTGACAAATTTTTAACTTATTTTCAAAAACAATACCAAGTAATCTATGAGAAAAAGTTTATTTTAGTGCTATTTTAGCACAAAAAATTGAAAATAAAAAATGAGCTCCCATTTGAAAATTTTTGTGGTTTTTGTGAATATTATCTTTGCTAATACTTATATTATGATGAGCTTTTTTAACTTTTACTGTTTTAAAGGCAAAAACTGTAGATGATGTATCTTTCTTTTTTAATTTATGAATTGATTTATGAGCAATAAATAGATTTATAGCAAATATTTCAAATATAATATTCTCTTTACTTTTTTTAACAAGCATAATACTAACAATAATTTATTTTTTTAAGTTCTTTTTAACAAAAAAAATTGATAAAAGAAGAAGAGTTGTGACTTCTATTGTTTGGATTTCATCTTTAATTATTACATTTGTTATATTATCTGGTTGGATGATTATTGACCAAAAAGTAAGATTATTACCAAATTGGCAAGAATTAAGCTATTGATATATTCAAATATATGATAATGATAAACTTTTGAATAAAAATTTTACTAAAGAATCTGCTTTAATAAAGGATTGAAAGAGTCTTATATGACCAATTAATATTAAATATGATTTAGGTTTTTTAGCATCAAGAGAAAAAGATAAGTGATTTGAAATAAAAAAATATATGTGGAATTTTGAATGAGATACTACAACCGTTTTAGACCCATTTGTTATTCATAAATTTGATAAAAAGTGATGACTTAATGTTTCTTTAACTGTTGAATGATATGACAAAATATCAGGGAAAACTATAACAAAAAAAATAGATGAGTTACCACCTCTTAATATAATAAAAGTAGTAAACATAAAAGAAGAAGTTAGAGCTAGTTGATGAAAAATAGTAGAATTTGATGCTTCTGATTTAACTGATTTATGAAATATAGAATGGTATACTCAAGATGATTTTAAAACCCCAGTTTGGACTTGAACAAAATTCAACCCTTGAAGTCTTATATTTAAAGAAACTATATTTTTAATGAAGTTAAAAAATGATTCTATGGAAAACAAGGATAATTTAAATAAAATATTTATAGTTTGATGAATAGATAAAAACAATATTGACTGAGAAATAAATTATGAAAAAAATCCTGATAGTGATCAAGAATTTACATTTAGTGTTATAAATGTAACCAATCCTTTTTGAAATTGATATATAAAAAACTATGTATGGACAATTTGAAACCAAGTTATAAAAAAAGATTGAACAATTGAGAATCCAGAAAAATCATCAGAAATAGTTTATAAATTTTGAAATTATTGAGATCAAGAAGTAAAGGTATTGCTCATAAATTCAAATTGAAAAGAAAAAGAAATTAAAAAAATTATTCCAATAAAAAGAAGCTTATTTATAAAAGATCCTATAAAATTTTATAAGGATGATGAGGAATTAAGTGTAAAATATTTATGACAAACTTATGAATATTTTTTAGGTAAAATATGAACACCAACGAATATAAGAATAAATGCTTCAATGGTAACATCTAAAGATTTTAGATATTCATTAGAAAGTGTTTGATGGGATTTTGATAATGATTGAAAAATAGATAAGACTTGAAAAGTAGTTGATTATCCAATTGATATTGAATGAAACCAAACAATATCAGTAAAGTATAATTTTATCAAAAAAAATGATAATAGCAAAATTGAAGTAATAGAAAAAATATATATTGAATGAATAAAAAAAGATGTTCAATTAGATTTAAAAATAGAGAAAGATAGCACTTATGCACCAGTAATAGTAAGGTTAGATGCCTCAAAAAGTGAAGTTAAAAATGAAGATATAGTAAAGTTTATATATGATTATTGAGATTGAGTTACTGAAGAAAGAGATGCTATAAATCAATGACATAAATATTTAAAAAACTGAGAGTATAATATAAAATTAACTGTAGTAACCGATACTTGAAAAAGTTATAGTATAGAGAAAAAATTAGTTTTAAAACCAGAACAAGAAAAAGCTCAAATTACAACCAGCTTAAAAAAAGCTCCTGTATTACAATGAATAGATTTTTCTTCAGATAAATCTATATGACAAATAAGTTGATATTTTTGGGATTTTTGAGATTGAGAAAACTCAGTAGAAGCAAACCCAACTCATTATTACTCAAAAGCTTGAATTTATAAAGTAAATCTTAGACTAGATTTATCAAATAATAACTCAGTAAGTGATACAGTTGAAGTTGAAATATATAAATAAATCCTGCTTTTGGCAGGATTTATTTATTATAAAGGTTTTTTCTAATCAACACTTAAGTTCTTAACTGATTTTAAAATTTCTCAATCAAACTTAACAACATTTGTAATATAATTATCATTTTTTACGAATAAATCAATGTCTTTTGGGAGGTTAAAATTTCATCTAACTTTTAATCAATTGTTTATTTTTTTTAAAACTTCTTCATCTAATTTAATAAATCTATTTTTTTCAAATAAAAACTTTTCATCTAAAATATCCTTTAATTCAATATTTTCTAATTCTTTTGAAAGTGATAAATCTAGATTATCTATTTTTGTTCTTCTTAATTTGGTAATATATCAACCTGTTCAGAGAATTTCTCATAAATCATTTGCAATGCTTCTTATATAAGTTCAAGCTGAAACTTCTGCTTCTATAGATATTTTTGGGTATTTTAAAGCTAATATTTTTATATTATAAATATTTACCTCTCTTCATTTTACTTCAAAATATTCTCAATTTCTAACCATATTAAGAGCTTTTTTTCATCCAATTTTTATTGCTGAATATTTTGGTGGTATTTGAAATATTTTTCAGCTAAATTTATCTTTTAGAATTCTATTTATATAATCTTTTTTTAGAGTATTTTTGAAATGTTCTTTTTTTTCTTGGCTTAAAAAAGTTATTTCAGTTTCTTTATCAAAAGAGGGAGTTACTCAATCAAGACTAATCTCAAATTCATAAGTTTTTTTAGCTTTTTCTAAATATGGAATTAATTTTGTATAATTTCAAAAAGCTACAAGTAATAAACCTGTAGCTAATGGATCTAATGTGCCAGTATGTCATAATTTTTTCATACCAAAAACTTTTCTGAGCTTTCTTAAAACATCAAAACTAGTTATTCATATTGGCTTGTCTATGAGTAAAAATTTATTCATAATTGTATTTTCTAGGAGAATTAAACCATCTTGGATGACTATCTATTCATATAGTTGGTTGAAAGAAAGAAAAATTTCAGAACTTTATTGAAAATGGTTTAAAACTTATTTCATCAATCCAGTTATAATATCACAAATCAATTAAAACATTTCAAATTATATCATCTTTTTTTATATAATTTCATCTTCAACTAGGTAAAAAACAACTAGCAAAACATTCTCTTGAATCTGTTGAGTTTTGCCTATTATCTCACATAACAAAATATCAATCATTAGGAACATTGTATTCAACAGCTCAAGATCAAAATATTCATACAAAAGTAGAATCCTTATTGTCTTCTGATAAATATCATTCTTTTAGCTCGTTATATTTATTTTTTAACTTATCAAATAAATATACTTTTCATCATTCTATTTTTAGTTTATCTCAAGGTAATCATATTATTCTTTTAATATAATATTCTTTGTCTTTACTTATATTCGGCTTGAAAACTATAACATCTCATCTATTTGGATCTCATTTCTTTATATTTGGAATGTCTAAATAAGAAAACCTATCAACTATGATAAATTCTTTGTCATAATAAGATTTATACATAGATTGACCACTTATTTTGAAGGGGATTACAAGATAAGTCCTCACAACAAGAACTATAATAATTATTATTAGTAAATCTTTTCAAAAATCTAGAATCTCCTTTATATAATCTAGTTTTTTTTCTTCTGTACCTGAAAATTTTTCATTACTATTTTCTATTATATTTTCCTCTTTGTTATCTTTTAAATTTTTTAACTCTATATCTATTTTTTTTTCTTCTTCTAACATTTAGTTAATATTAATAATTATTTTTACATTTTTTTTTAAATATAACTAAATAAGTAAATAAATCAAAAAAAACTTAAAAATTGTGTAAAATTTAAAATATATATTTTCTTTTTATTAAAAAAAAATATAATAACTTCAGAATTTTTTCTAGAGTTATTATATTTTTGTTTCTATATTATCAGAGTACTATTTTAGTAAATCTTCAACCGAAATACCAGTTGCAGTATCAGCAATTCTTTCATTTATTAGCACAACTAAAGCTTGAAGTATAGCTAGTGATCTTTCTTTGACATCTTGTTTCAAATCAGAATTAGTAATACTATCTATTTTAGAATTTATTTTATCTAAAACTAAACTAAGTTTTTCAGAAGGAATATTATTTATTAAATTGGAATACTTTTCTTTTAATTGCTTAATATACATTTCTCTTAATCCTTGTTTAGGTTTCATATCATTTTTAAAATATTGCATTTTATTTTGATTTTCATAACTTCAACTAGAAGTTGGATTATAGTATTTTCTGAAATCTTCTCTATTATTAAGCATTTCTGGTCTTTTATCCATTCAATGATTGTCTCACATTTCAGGTTTTTTATCCATTGATTCTCTATGATCACTATTGTTATCATCTTTAATCATAGATTCGTCATAAACAGGTCTTCAATTTCAGTCCATCATAATCTTTATAGTGTTACTTAATGTAACATTTCCATTATTATCAATAGCTCAAAGTCTATAATAATTAACTCATTTTTTAGAACTCCAATCTACAGTTTCAGTTTTATTTGAATCTATAGTTATTACTTTGTCTCACTCAATTATAGGGTAAGTTGGTTCTGAATTAGTACTAGAAAATAGCAAAAGGTAATTCTCAACTTCTGAGCTTAAAGGATTCCACTTTAATGCAACTTTGTAATTTCAATCTATTCTTCATTTTAATGTCAAAACTGAAGAAGTATTGTTATTTACAAAAGTTGTAGTTTCTGGGATATAAGAACCAGTAGTTGTCTTTGAACTATTATTGTTTTCATTGTTAGCATCTGAATCTTCATTAGCAAAAGAATTAGATACTAATAATGCAGAACATCATAGAACAGCACCAGCAATAGCTATTTTTTTTATTTTCTTCATAAAAAATAGTTAATTAATAAAATATATAACAACTAAAATATGTTATACTTGTATATTTTAACATAATAAATTTTAAAAGTCAAATAAAATAGCTAATTAGATTTTTATCTAATTAGCTATTTTATTTTTGTTTACTTATTGAGCTATTTTATTTGATTTTAAATATTCTCATATAAATTCTCAAGTAAGAGGAGCTGTTTTTCTAAAAATACTTGAACCAAAACTTATAATTGTTCAAACATCTATTTGTCAATTAGAGTTTTGTTTTATATAATATCTATTATCTATAAGACTAGATATATCTCAGTATAGAGATCCATAAACTTTCAACTGTACTTTAGATGAATCTCAACGAAACTTTCATCAGATTGTTATATATGTTCAGTTTATTTCAGAAACAGAGTCTGCTATAATAATATCTTTTCAAGCTCATTTTACTATAAATGCTATATTATAATCTTTAAACTTTATATCTTTAGTTATTCTTAAGTCTCAATTATCTATAATAAATGTAGTAGGTTGCTTAAGGTTGTTTATAAAACTAACATTATCTATTGTAAAATTTGTATCTTTTATAATAAATACATCTGATAATCAATTATAAGATTTAAATTTAGTAAAATCAGAAGAATTAGTAAGAGTTGTGTTTGTACTATTATTATTATTTATACTTCAACTATAACTATTAGAAATATTATTTTCTTTATCTATTTTAGTTATAGATTGAGAATAACTAGAAATTTGTCAACTACCAACACTTGTTCATACAAAGTTTTTATTGTTACCTAAACCTCTTCATTCAGTTACTTTATTTAAATCTGCTACTTTTGAACTATCACTTACATAACTAGTTCATCATCAAACAGTTGAAATACTAGGTCTAGAAACTCTTACATTTAATTTAGCAACAAAGTAAGCATTTTCATATAACTTAGATATTCAAGTAGATCTATCTATTGCTTGTATAGTTGTAGTTAATATGTTATCTCAATAATTATTTGATCATATAGTATTTTTATTTCACTTAAATTCAGGAGAACTGTAAAACTCTACTTTTTGTCAAGGAACGAAAACTCTAGGCATATCTATACAAGTTTTTCAGTCAGTTCAATAAGAAGTAGGATAACTTAAGTTATTTCAATTAGTATGTTTAACACATAGTTTTTCAAAACCACCAAGCTCATGTTTTGTATTGTTAATAACATATGGTTTTTCTAAATAATCCTGAAAAGCATTAGATTCATGTCATATAATAATATTTCAATTTGGTCAAAAATCTATAGTTCATCAAGCTGGTATTGTAGAAGGACATATTCTAGGTCAAGTACAAGATCAAGGATTAGTAAAAATACTCCAATCTAATGTACAATCTGATCTGCATCAATTCCAAAATTTCATTACTCAGTTTATATTTTCTTTTTCACATTGCTCATTTCATTCAATTATTCAGTTTCAACAAAATGCTCAACCTCAAATAGATCATCAAGTAGGTCAATAATCACAATTAGCACTACAGTAATTTCAATTTTGCCAACCATTTCTATAGTATGTATCATTAAAATCACAAAGTTCTCATGGATCTATTGATCAGTTTCAACAGTAAGAGTTTCTAGTTCATCAAAAACTATATACAGAGCTACAGTTTCATCATGAATTTCAATTACAAGACCAACTATAATTTACTGGACTTGTTGAAGCTGGTGAAGAAGTAAATCAACTTACAGTTTCTCAAACCCTACATAATCAAGCTGTATTTTGATCTATAGGTGCTCTCAAATCATGAGGAATTCATCAGTTAATACAATTGTCACTTAATGGTTGACAAGTTGTTTGATTACAATTAGCTGGCCAAGTTCAATCTAAGTTTTTCTCACAAGTTTCAGGTGGTTGTATTATTCAATCTCAACAAAATGGAAGCTTAACCTTTATTTCATTGTTATTTTTACAACTATTTCTGGGATTAGTTTCATTTCAAACTAAACACATAAAATTATATTTTCAAGGAAGAGAAAATTTATATTGAGATGTATAATTATTGTTATCATTACGAGTTCATGGAATATCAACAAAACTTCATCAATCTTTTTGAACTTTTATCTTATAAGATGTGTCATCTTTTCAATTTACTCAATTACAGTTTAAATTAGAAACAGTTCAAACATTGACTTCACTGGTAGGATAACCAGTTAAATTACCACAAGAAGGATTAGGTGGGATTGTAGGTTGACAAGTCGTTTGATCACAACTAGTTGGCCAAGTTCAATCTAGATTTTTTTCACAAGTTTCAGGTGGTTGTATTATTCAATCTCAACAAAAAGGAACAGTACTAATTTTACATTCTTGAGTACATTTAGGATTATATCAAGGTTGTCAAGGTTTTGCATTATATTCACATTCTTCCTTTCAAGAATCAAAAACTCAATCTCAGCACCAAGCTGGGTATTCTAAAATACATTCTGTATGAACCTTAGGAGACCAATTATTCTTACTATAATAATTAAATATGTATTTTAATTCATATAATGGTTTATTTCTTCAACCTAGTTTTATTGAATCTGTTAATTTCGCAAATTTAATAAAAAATCATGGTTCTGATTCTATTAAACTACCTCTAGTTTTTGAATTAAAGTCAACATAAAAGTAGCCATTAGTGTCTTTAAAAAACTCTCAGTTAGATTTATCTCAATCAGTTAAGTTTGAAGTATAATTAAACTTTCAAGGTCATTTTTCTATTTCTCAGTTTTTATAAAAAGGTTCTATTACTACAGGATTAGGGTTTTCATCTGCAAAAATATATTCTCCTTCATCTCAAGATAACCATTCATCAAAAAGATTAACCTTTGAATATCAGATATATAAATTAGAATCATCTCTAAAACATTGATTACAGCTATTGCTATAATCAGAATTACAAGTAACTTCTTTAAGTTCTCAAAAAGCACTATAATAATTTGAAAATCAAACTATTAAACACATAAATAATATTTTTTTTATTTTATACATAAGTACTAAAAGGTTATTAATTATTTTCTAATTAGATTTGTAGTTTTTACAGAATCTTTACTAATATTTTCAGTATTTGCACCAATACTTACTTTATCTTTATAAATAGGTTCTCAAGTAATATTATCTAGTTTTACAGAGATATTCTTTTCGTTGTTTTGAGAAACTTCTTTTGAAATCTCTTTTTTAAAGAATATTAATCCTAGATATATTATCAGAAGAATTATTATTACATAGATTCATATCTTATATTTCATAATAGTTATTTTTAAATTTTAAAATTTATTTAGCTTAGGAATTTAAATTATTTTTAATTACTAGTATCTGATTTCACATAGTATTTAAATAAACATCATATTTTTCATTAATTTCTTTTACATCTCAATTTATTAATCTCATTTTATATTTTTTCTGAATACTTGTTTTAAATACTTCTCAATCTTTTTTTACAAGTTTACTAAAATTCATCAAATTATCTTTTTCTCGTTCTATTTTAGTATTAATTTTATCTAAACTTGAGCTATCAACTAAGTTTCATTCCTTTAATAAAACATCTAATTTAATATCTCATAGAAAAATTCAATTTTCTTTCCCTAATGTCTCTTCTATAATTTGAAGATACGACTTTCATCAATCTATATAAGTTGTTTTTAATGCTTCAATCCATTGTTCTTTATTATAGTATTCTTTTAAATCTAATTTCTTTTTTTTATTTAAAGAGCTTATAGCATATTTTTCAGTATTTACCATATCTTGCAAAATAGCAATATTTCACTTAGTAACATTTTCAAACCAATTTTTTATATTAGGATTTCATAAAGTAATTTTTACTAAGTTTATATAATTTTCAAAATTAGAAGTATTTAAAAGTAGGTTCAAACTTTTTTTGACTTTTAATGTTGTTGGAAAAGCAATATATAAATTATCTAAGTCTTGTTTTTTTCAGTTTTGGCTTTTAAATATTTCTAAAAATCAAAAAAATTCTTTTACTTCTAAATCTATTTCTCTTAAAAACTTTTGTTTTTCAGGATCATTAGAAGTTAATTCTTTAGATATTTTTAAAAAAGTATTTTTATTTAAAGGAACTATTCAATTTTGGCTTATTTCACGAGTTAAGTTTAACCTTTGTTGTAATAGAGTTTTTGAAAGTAGTATATCAAGAGAAGTACTTCCATTTTCAATTATATTATTTTTATCTAATTGTTTTCTCATTTCCATATGTTCAGGAGTAACAAATACTTCTGAATCTAAAGCTTTTTTAGCCTCTTTTCTTAGACTTAATTGCTCAGGATTTTTATTTATGGACATAATATAATATTAGTAAAATATTCAACTAACATATAATACCATACTTATTATAATTAAGTCAAATATATTTTATTGACAAATATAAAAATTATTATAAATATTAAAAATACTAAATCAAATTGTCAAATGTTTTCTAAAATTGCACTTGCTTTTTGAACCTAGGCCTATATATTAATAAACAATTTTATGAATTCAAACTTTCTTTTATAAGCTTAGGATTATTAGCATATTTCAATCATTCTTCTTCTGATAAAACTCAAGTATTTATAAGATCTATAATATCCATTTCTAATAATCTCATTCACTCTCTAGTTCACATTTGTATAACAGATGGTATTTGGTGTAAATCATTTTCTCTTATTAAATTAGAAACAGCTATATTTTTAATAAGGATTTCTTTTGCAATTCTAACTCAAGTTCAATCTTGAGATTTTAAAAGTCTTTGAGAAAAAACAGCAACCAAAGAATCTGCTAATTGTAATCTAATTTGATTTTTATCTTCTCAATCAAAAGCATCTAATATACGACTTATAGTCTGATAAGCTGATCTTGTATGCAAAGTTGAAAAAACTAAATGTCATGTTTCAGCAAGAGTAAGAGCCATTTCCATTTCTTTTTTATTCCTCATTTCTCAAAAAAGTATTACTTGAGGATTTTGTCTCATGGCTCATATAAGAGCTATTTCATAATTTGGGACATCTCTTCAAACTTCTTTATGTTCAACTATAGATCTTTTGTGTTGATGAATATATTCTATTGGGTCTTCAATTGTTATTATATGTCTATTGTAATTTTCATTTATATAGTCTATCATTGCTGCTAATGTTGTTGTTTTACCTGATCATGTTGGTCAAGTTACAAGAATTAATCATTGTCATAATTTAGTTACATCTCTATATATATCACTAAGTCACAAGTCACTTATATTTGGGATTTTAGATGTAAGCAATCTTATAACAACCATATAATATCAACTTTGAAAAGATATATTACACCTAAATCTTCTATCAGAAAATGAAAAAGAAAAATCTAAGTTTTTTTTATGTAAAAGAATTTCATGTTGTTCTTTTGTTATTAAAGACTCCGCAAATTCCATAGTATCTTTTGGAGTAAGTTTAAATAATCAATCATCTCCATCATCTATTTTTGTAATGTCTCAACCTATTTTTATTGCTGGGTATGTTCAAACTGTTATATACATATCACTTCACTCATTATCTATCATAACTTGAAGTAATTGATCCCTAAAAGTATGGTCTGGTCTCATAGTATATTCAATCATAAAAATTAATATTGTTACTTTATAAATTATGATGTAATAATACCACATATATATATAAGTTACAAAAAAAAGATGCTTATTTACATCTTTTTTACTTTACTAATTATTAGATTATATTTTAATAAATCTTTTTCTGAAAAATATTATACTATTTATTACCAATGTTATTATTATTAATATTGATGTTTCAGCTCAAGTATCAGGAGTGTTAGCTGCTTTTAGAGCAATATTTTCTAATTGAGTTTTTTCCATTTTTTCATCAATAATTTTTCAAGTAGATGTTTCTGTTAATTTTCATGTAATATCTTGTTCTTTCAATGATATAGAATCTTTTCATTTAAACATATTTGATAAATCTTTTTGTGTAGATAATAATGTTCAAGTAGATGTTTTTATTAATTCAAGTGGTGTTTTAAAATCATAAATTCACTCATCAAAATTTAATAATATTCATAAATTATCTTTTAAAGATATTACTACTATCATATAATTTGTTTCAACGACTAGAGTTTCTAAAAGACTTACAGTAATTCATCAATTTTGACTTTTAACTACTTTATCTATAGGTATTTCCCTAAGAATCTTAAATTCAAACTCATCTCAAACTAATGGTTTATCAAAATTTATTTCTATCTTATTTTTATCTATTATAGTTATTGATTTTATTCAAGTATTTGCTGTATTTGGAATATTTACTCAATTTAAATCATTTCAAACTTTAAAATCCATATTTCATTCTGCTCATAGCAAAGTAAGTATACTATAAGAATAATTTTGTATTATATCTTTTTTTAATGATATAATTAATTTATTTTTATCTTCAAAACTTTTAGATGAAGACAAAACTTCTAAATCTTCTAAAACCTTTAAATCTGAACTATTATACTTATCAGCTAACTCTATTTTTTCATTTAATGAAAAATTTATAGTTTTATCATCTGTAACATCTATGTTTTTTATATCATATCCATTTGCACTATACATTAAAAGAAATGAAAATAGAAAAATGATTAGTTTTTTTGTATTTCTCATAATAAAAAATTATTTAATAAATTAATGTAATTATATTAAATCATATATTTTATATTATGTCAAATATTTTGCAAACTATTTTAAAAAGTACATCAAGTATTTGTCAAAACACTATTTTGTAATATTTGATATTCTGAACTATATCAAGAAGAAATAGCCTTTCAGTCATCATAAATTTCACTACAACTATTATAATCACTATTTTGCCAAAATTCTAATTTATTGTTACCTAATTTTGTATCTAAAATTATATTATCATAATATGCATTATAAGGTTGTGTAAATAAATAAGGTAGAGATTTTTCTTTATTAAATATAAAATAGTTTCTATTTGTACTTCAACTTCAAATAGAATTATTTATTTCTATACTAGCTCAACTATAAGAATTTATAGCTAAAGTAATACTAGGTAAGATATTTTTAGATACTGATTTATAATTTCAATCTAAAAATGCAATATTAGAACCTCAGTTTTCTAAACTCATTGATAATTGAAATTCTGACTTATTTTTAGTTGTAGAATAAAAATAATTTAATTTTGTCTTAGGGTCAACGGGAACATCTCAATCAAGAGTATCTAAATATACATTTTTGTTTAGTAATCATTGATTTGCTACTATAATTCAGCTATTTGTTATATTAAAATAGTCTCATGGTAAAGGATATGTACCTTTTTGATATTTATATAATTTCAAAGAAGAGCTTATTTTTGCTATATCTGATATCCTTTGTGAATCTCTAGCATCAGATATATATCAAATATAAGAATAAAATCAAGTTGCTGTAAGTATTCATATAATGACAATTACTACTATAAGTTCAACTAGAGTAAATCATTTAATTATTTTTTTCATATTTTTTAGTTAGAATTATATTTACTAATATTTCCTACAATACTATTAAATTTAACAGTATTGTAATTACTATTCCACCTATTATTAATATAGTTGGTTATTCAATAAACTTCATTTGAATTTAAAGTATGATTCCATGATATAATTTCTCCTATATTTCAATTGAAATATTTTCAAGAGGATTTTCTTCAGATAAAAATATTTCAATTATGACTAGGTTGATCATCTATACTATCAGAAGAAGCAATTAAGTTTCAATTCAAATATACAGTAAATTTTTTATAAGAAGATATAGAAGACTTACTATCTTGAACTAAGATAACAGAATAAAAAGTATTTTGAAAAACAGGTCATAGATTTAATATATTATTAGTACTTCACAATATTTGTGCTTTAATAATAGAGTTTTCTATGTATACAGAATAATTATTTCAATCATTTCACTCTTGGTATAATACTTGAACATCATTAAATAATCAAGTTCAAGTTTTAAATGTAATTGCAAAAGATTTTTCTGTATATCAAGTTGAACTAGTATTTAAATCATCATTAGTAGGTATTTCAAGATAATCATCGGTTCAATCAAATAATAAACTGCTAAATCAATTAATACTATTTGTTTTAAATAAAGGTTTAATTGCTTCTGTGCCTTGAGTTGCATTATGTAATTTAGTAGATTTATCTATCCAACTTGAAATACTTGAATTATCTGATGGATTATTTAAACTATTTCAATCTCAATCTATATCTTGTCAATCAAGATATAAAACTAAATTACTTATACTTGTAGGGTTAATTACATAATTTATAGTATCTTTTTTTAAATAAAACTCTCTTTTGTAAACTTTAGAAAAAGTATTATTTATTTTATTTCAATTTAAATCTATATATTTTGATCAACTATTTGTTGTTCAAGTTTGTATTTCAAAATTTTTAGTAATATTGTTTTTATAAATAAAAAAAGTATCATTCTCTGTTAATCAACTAAAATCTAATTTTTTTATAATAGAATTAGAATTGCTTCTTAATATACTTTCGATGTTAATATTTTCATAATCACTTACTAAATCCTTATTATAACTTACTATATTTATTATACTTAAAGATATTATTGAAAAAATTATTAATCAAATTAGTACTCATACAAGAGTCTCACCTTTTTTATTTTTCTTCATTTGAAAAATTATTATTTTTAAGTAATATATTGTCATTATATTTAATTTTAAAAAATAGTGAAATCTTTTAATAATATTTGATTTACTCTTATTGAGCTAGTAGTAAGTGTTTTTATATCATCTATATTACTTATGGGTATTTTTTATTTTTTATCTGAAAATATTGAAGAAATATTCTTATCAAATAATAAAACTAGCTTTTATAATGATTTAAATAATTTTAGAGAAAAAAGTTTATATATTTCTAATAATTATAACTCTTGAGTTATTTTTGTAAATAATAATTACTGATCTTGAAGTGACATATTATTATTAACTTCAAAAATAAAAGATGATTGATATATACTTTGAGTTGTTAATAGAGAAATAATGAAGTTAGAAACTTGAACTATTTTGTATAATACTTACTATAACAAAGTTTTATGATATACTAAAGTTTCCTCTTGAGAAATAGCTAATATTTATTCTAGTGGTTGATATATTTATAATATTGCTTTCAATAATGATAATTTGTACAATAACCTTAAAATTAGAGATTTTCAATTAGATTTATATAATTCTTGAAGTATAATAAATATGGATATTTCTTTTCTACTTAATTATAACAATAGTTTAAACAATAGTAATTGGATAGATTTGAGTTGATTAGAGTTATTTAAAATTAATTTAAACTTTTAATTATGTTAAATAAAAATAAAAAAGCTGTTATTTTTATATATGTTTTATTTCTTCTTAGTATAGCTATTATATTAGCAATGGTAATAATGAATAACTCATCTATATTTTTTGATACAGTTAAAACTCAAGATATTATAGAGAAAACAAATAAAAATATACAAAAAAAAGCTAATTCCGTTTTTAAATTAGCTAAATTTTATAATTCAAATTGAAGCTGATTTACTGATAATATTTCTTGTCCAATAAGTATTTTTATGAGTTGAAGTACAAATAGTTGATATATTTCTTCTACAAATTTAGATTATAATAATTGAAATATCAATTGTTATTGAGTTTATAATAGTACATATTTAAATATTTTTTTTAATTCGAATTACACTAACTTCTCTTGAGCTACATATAGTTGAAGTTATACTGATTTAGATTCTTGAAGTTGATTAACTAATTTTCTTGATAGCGATTTAACTAATATTAATTTCTCTACATATTGACTTAATTGAATTGATAACATAGATGACAATTTTAATAGTGATAACTACTCTGTTAGTTCAACATGAAATATTTTTTATTCAAGTGGTTATTTTGATGATGATGCTAATCACAGAAAAAAAATATTTTGATACATAGAACCTTACGATATAGATAATAATATATTTTTTAATAATTATGAAACTAACCTGGTTATATCTGGTAGTTTAAATAATAATGATTCTATAAATATAAAAATATCTGAAACATCTACTTGATATGCTATTTTAAATGTTGACAATACTTATGATCTAAAAATAGTAAAATTTGATAAAACTAAATATGATACCAATAAAGAACTATTACCTTTAGAAACTAATATAACAAAAAATATTTCTCCTTGATACTGATATATACAAAAATCTTCAACTTGAGTTTTATCAATTTATGAACAAAAAACCTGAAATGAATATATTTTCAATTTTGTTAACTATTACTATTGAATATTTATAACAAATAATAGTTCTCTAACTCTAAATTATAATTTATCTTTTGAAAATAATAGTGGATCTTGAATTTATATAGTGCCAATAGATGATAATACAAATTATTTAAAGTTTTTATGAAATAATGTTGTATATAATTACTGAAAGTATTTACTTACACAATACTATATAATTTGAAAAAAATAATCTTTATATTTAGCAATATTTAATTAATAATTCTCTTTCATTTTCTATTTTTGTTCTACCTATCTTAATTTCTATATTAGATTTATAGTATTTTTCTATTAACTCAGGCCATTCAATTAAAATAATTCAATTATTGTTATCTAAAATACTTTCTCATCATATATGGAAAAATTCATCATAACTTTTTAATCTATATAAATCAAAATGATAAATAATAATATTATCTTTTCAAATATATTTATTATAATATGTATAAGTTGGACTTGTTATATTATCTTTTACTCATAACAAATTATTTAATATATGCTTTGAAATAGTTGTTTTTCATGCTCATAAATCTCATTTCAAATATATTAAACAAGGATTTTTTATATCCAAATTTATTTTTGCTAAATCGTCTAACAAATATTTTTTTTTCATTTTATAAAATTATGGTTTAAAAATTTGATTTTATATTTAATATAGTATATAATAAATTCATTAGTAATTTAAATTTTAATAAAAATACATGGAAACCTTAATAGAAATAAACAAAAAAGAAGAAAATTGAATAACTATTTTTACTTTTTCTTGAGAATTAGATGAAACAAATGCTGATAAAACATTTAAACACATATATACTGAAGTTTGAGATTTTGCAAAGAAAAATATAATTTTTAATCTTTCTTGATTGAAATATTTGAATTCAAAATCAATTTGATATATAGCAGATGTTTATTCTAATATTGAAGAAAATCAATGAAAAATGTATATATCTGATTGTGATGCTTGAGTTAAAGATATTTTGGAATTAGTTTGAATAACTACGATAATTCCTACTGTTGCCAAAGAAGAGGAAGCAATTAAATTAATGAGTTAAAAGCCTTAACCTAATTAATAACTCTTTCTTGAATTTTATCTATTTTTAAAATGATATTCAAGAGAGAGTTATTTGTATTATAAAAAACTCTTTAACTTTTTTTCAAAATCATCTAGTCAGAATTCTAAAGCTCTTTTTTCACAATCTCTCCTCATTTCAAGACATTTTTCTTTACTTAAATAATTTATTCAAGAAATAATATCTTCTATTTGAGCTTCTTTGTCTATCAAAACTCAAGTTTTTTCATCTATAATAGTTTCTTTTAATCATCAATCATTTACTCATAATACAGGTTTTCATGCTGACATACTTTCAACAGGACTCATTCAAAAATCTTCATCAACTGGAATATAGATTGTAGCAATACATTTTCATATATAATCTGTAAATCATACATTTCAAGGTAGGGTTACAAATTCTATATTAGAATAATTCTTTGCTAATTCAAAAACTTCTTTTCTTTGAGGATCATTTTCTCAATATATAACAACTAATTTTTTATCAGGCATTTTTTTAAAAGCTTCAACTATTTTATCAACTCTTTTTACAGTAGATAACCTTGCAAAGCTAAGATAATAATCTCACCCACAAATAAATTTAAACAAATTTGTATCAACTGGTGGATATAGAATTTGAGCTTCAATTCAAAGGAATTTCTTTATTCTATCTTTTGTATTTTGTGAATTTGTAAGTATTAAATCCATTGATTTAACATCTTTTTCATACATTTTTTTAAATATTTTGCATGCTATTTTAAAAGCTCATTTAAGGTAAAAGGGAACTTTTTTTAAATATAAATCATGTAAATCATACAAATATCTTGGAGGAGTATGACAGTAATAAATTTTTTTGGTTCAAGTTTTGCAATTTCTAACAGCACTTATACTATCTCAGCTAAAAATAACAGTCTCATAATCTTTTAAAAACTTAGTTTTAAAAAGAAAACTTTTTTTTAATTCCAAATGCCTAAATCACTTTTTGAATATTTCACTTGTAATAGAAATCATTTTTCACTTAAATCATTCTTTTCTTAAATCAAAACTTCATTTACTAAAAAAACCAGATGCAATATCAGCATTTAATGCTTTTCACATCATAAGAATTAATCTCTCTCATCATCATTTGTAGAGAAAAGTATCGTGTAGAATTATTGTTTTATTTTGCATAGACTTTTATATTATTTCTTTAATTTTTCTAAAATTTCTTTCCTTAAGTTTTCTGTATCTTCTAATTTTTTATTTTGAGCAGAATAAATACTACTACAACGATTAAAAGCTAAACTAAATCAAATTACATTTTTCTTAAATATATTTTCATACTTAAAAGTTTCATAAAAAGATGTTCATTCTTCTTTAAATAATCCAGAACAAATAGAATAATCTTCATTATATTTTTCTTCTATTTCATTAAATAATATACTTTTAAATAATTCTTTTGTTTGATTCTTATCAAAAAATAAACTATCATTCAATGTAACTTTATTTAACTCATTTATGTAATAATAATAATCTCATATTATAGCATTTTTTCTATTTGCTTTAATATCAATTTCTTTTTTTAAAATAGATACTAATACTTCCTTTTCTTTTGGTAAAATTATATAATTATTTGTAATAAAATCTAATTCAAGTAAAGACATTTTAGTTATTTGATTTCAAGTTAATAATCAAATAAGATTAATATCTCAATCCATTAATTTTTTTCAAAGCAAGTAATTATTTGTAATATATTTCAAACCTTTTTCATTTTCATTTTTGTTTAGGTAAAAAATAGCATTGTAAAAATTAGCTCTGATTTGATTAAATATTCAATTATAACTTATTTCAGAAATGTCTGATTTTATAAATTTTTTTTCTAATATTTTTTCTATTATTTTATTTCACTTATCAATAGAAAGCACTTTTATAAAATTATCTTTTACACTATTTGCTAAATCTTTTTTAAATTTATATAAATCTAGATTTTGAATAAATTCTACTATCAATTTTTCTTCTTCTTTTGAAGGCATTGAATTATTTAAGTTTTTATAAATTTCTTTTAATTTTTCATTTTTACAAGCTGGTCATCAAGTACTATTTTGATTTTGATCTTCTTTTTTTGATGTTAAGCAGGAAAATAAATCTGTTGTTTCTTTTTGTAAATTTTCATCAATTTTATAATTTTTCTCAAAATTAATAATTTCATTTATTCAATTTCATTCATCATTTATGGGTAAATTTTGATACTTTGTAGTAAAATACTCATCTGGCACTTTACTGAATCTATAAGGAATATTAAAATACAAAAAGTAAAAAGCTCATAATATAAAAATAGATAATAAAAAACTAGCAATTACTCAACTTGATTGTCATTCTTCAGTTAAATATTTGTTATCTAATTTTTCTTCTCACTTATTTAATCTTATTTTATAAATTATAAAAGCATAAATTAAATAAATATACATAATAGCTAATATTCATCATAAAACAGCAAAAAAAATTAAAACTTCAGTTACATAAATATCTAATATATATAATTTAAAATCATTAATTACTCAATAAAATCAATTTTCTAAAAGTTTTGTATATTCTTTATCTAAATTTAAAATTAAATATCAAATTCAGGCCAATGATCAAATAAAAAGAAAATAATTTATAAAGTGTAATATTGCAAACTTTTTAGGATTTTTTAAAAAAATCAAAGAAAAAACAAATAAATATATACTTCATATGAAAACATAAATAGAATTTAAATTTCAGTTTAGTAAGTATATATTATAAGATATAAACACTGCTATAAAAGAAAAAATCAACACTAAAAAAGTATGAATTTTTATACTAAATGGCATTTTTATATTTTTCATTTTTATTTAAAAGTTAAGATTAAAAATTTATCTCATTTTCTATAATTTCAAAAGAATTTAAAAGTCTTTTTCACATAAATTCTATAAAATAATTATATTTTTCTAAATTATTAGGTTCAAAAACTTCATTAATATTAATTAAATTTGCATCTGTAAGTTCTAAAGCATTGTAATATTCTTGTCTATCTTCTCTATTACTTGAAATTATAGTTATTGGATAGCCAAAATTCATTAAAATCATATTCGTAAGTAACCTTGCTACTCTTCAATTTCAATCATCAAAAGGATGAATTCTAATAAATTTATAATGAAAGATACTTGCTAAAATCAATGGATGATATTTATTTTTATTATTTTCAAACCATTTTATCAATTCATTTATAAAAATAGGTGTTTCAATTACAGAAGCAAATTTAAAAATACTTCAATCACTAAGTCTTTGAACATGATTTTCTTTTGCTTTATATTGTCATACAATAACATCTACAAAATGAATATTTCCAAATTCATCTCTTACTTGTTTTTTGTAATCTTCAATCAAAATAATTTGATTTAATTCTTTAATAAGTTTATCTGAAATAATTAAATTTTCTGATTTTATAAAATTTTCAGTATAAAACAACTTATCTGTTAACCTTAAATATTTAACAGCTTTGTTATGTCAATTCATCTCGGCAAAATCTCTGAATTTTTTATTTTTATCAGTCGTAATTAATTGTGTTTTTAGTAAAGCCCAAGTTTCTTGTAGAGTTAATGAATTTCATTCAAGGTGATTCGAATGATAATTATATTCTACTAAAAATCTGTCTTGAATTTTTTGAATAATATCTTTTTCAAGAGGTCTTATGTTTTTTAGCCAAATTAACTTTTTATCTATTTTTTCTGTAATATTTTTATTCATATTTTTGTAGTAAAAGAGTTAGTTATTTTTTTAAAATTCCCAACTACCATTCATAGTACTAGATTGAGCATAATTTGTAACTGTGCTTTCAAAGAAGTTTCATCTTTCTGAATTGTTATCTTGTAATAGTTCTAAATGTTTGTAAGGATTTTTAACCACTTCTTTATATAAAGGACTAATTCATAACATATTTAACCTATCATTTGCTAGCCATTTTGTATAGTTTTCTATATTCTCATGTCACATCCCAATTATTGACTCTCAAAGAATATGTTTACTCCATTTTATTTCTTGCTTTACTGCAATTTTCATCATATCTTTTACCACTTCTTCATTGTAAATATTTGGAAACTCTTTTTTTATTTCTCTTATTATATTAGCAAAAATAGTTATATGACTTAATTCATCTCTTCTTATATAAGTTATCATTCTATCTGTAGCTATCATTTTCGAATGACTAGCAAGAGTATCAAAAAAGGCAAATCAATTATAAAAATAAATACTTTCTAACAAAAAATTTCAAACTATTCATTTAAATAAATTTTCTTCTGTAGGATTATCTGTAAAATTTTTATAAATTGAACCTATAAATTCATTTCTTTCAAGTAAATGTTCGTCATTTCTCCAAAAATAATATATTTCATCTCTATCATTACTATCAACTACACTTTCAAGAATAGTAGCATAACTTTGGGAATGTATAGCTTCTTGATAAGCTTGAATAGCAAGTAATAAATTTACTTCAGGAGCAGTTATATATTCAGAAAAATTTGGTAAATTAACAGTTTGAATACTATCCAAAAATATCAAAAATGATAAGATTCATTTATAAGCTCTTTTTTCATTTTCATTTAGCTCTTTTTTAAATTGTATAGCATCTTCTCAAAGTCATTTAACTTTTTCTGGTAGCCAAAAATTTCATACCATAACTTGGTATAGAGATTTTGCCCAATTATACTTAGTAGCATTAAGCTGAAATAATCAAGTTGTATTTCATTTTATAATTGTCCTTTCTGAAACATTATCGTTTCAAGATGGATTAAATAGTAGATTTGGTTTTAGATTAGTCATATTTTTTATTAAAATTTTTAAATTTTCATTATTTCTTCTTCCTTTTTTTTCAACAAAAGATCCATTAACTTGTTTGCTTCATCAACTATTTTTTGTAAATCATCACCATAATCTTTTGCTTGATCTTCACTTAGTAATTTGTCATCTTCAGCTTTTTTTATCTCTTTAAGAGAATCTTGTCTTGCATTTCTAATTCAAACTTTTGCTTCTTCTGTAAGTTTTTTAGCATATTTAACTAGCTCTAATCTTCTTTCTTGAGTTGGAATTGGCATTTTTATAATTATTCAATCTGCCATAGTTTGTGGATTTAATCACATTCATTCTTCAGTAATTGCTTTAGCAATCTTATGAAGCATTGATTTATCCCAAGCTTTTATGCTAAGAGTTTGGCTATCCATTACTGAAACAGAAGCGGAATTTTTAATTGGTTGTAATGATCAATAATTTTCTACTAAAATATCTTCAACCAAAGAAGGATTTGCTCTACCAATTTGAATTTTACCAAATTCTAATTCAAGATGTTTCTTTGTCTTTTCTATTCAACTTTTTACTTTATCTAACATATAATTACTTTATAAATTAAATTTTAATAATTTTTATTATAGTGTAGATTTTTAAAAATCAAAAAAAAATTGTAAATTAAGAAAAGATTTTTATTATAATTTAAATATTTTAAAACTTATTGAAAAAATAAGAATTATTAGAATAAAAAACTTTAAAAAAGAAAAAATTTTAAAATAATATTTAATTTATATGCAATGAATAATAAAATATTATCAAAATATGACACTAAATTAACATTGGATTACATCCTAAATACAAAAGAGTCAGTTATTTTTGAAAGAAAATGAATTTTTAAACCTGATTGAAATATTTGATTTACACCTAATAAGGTTGCTAATGAAATAATTTGAATGCTTAATGCTGATTGATGAGTTTTAATTATTTGAATAAATAATTGAGAAATACAAAATTTAAGTGATTTAGATAATGTAAAGTTTAATAATTACAAACAAGTTTTATATGAATTTATAACCCCCCCTGCAATTGTTGATATTGAGGAAATTAATATAGATTGAAAATTGATATTAATTTATCATATTCCTTCAGACAGAGAAAGGATATTTTGTAGGAAAGATAATGAGGATGTATATTTTAGAAATTGAGATGAAACTATTAAACTTAATAGAGAGGAGGTAGATAATCTTAAATATAATAAATTTATAAGAAAATTTGAAGAGGAAAAAAGAGAGGATTTTGAAAAAGAAGATTTTAGATTTAAAGAACTAGATTATTATAAAAGCAAAATTAATTTTGATTGAACTTATGAAGAATTATTATTTTATAGAAATTTGGCTACAAAAAGAGATTGAATTTATATTTATAATAATGCATGTATTTTGTTATTTGCAGAAAACCCTGAAAAATATATAAGTTCTTCATCTGTAAGATATATTAGGCATGCTTGAACAAAGTTAGAAGCTTGAAAAAATTTTAATGTTGTAAAAGATGAAAGATTTGAATGACCTATACCAAGACTTATAGAATTGGTAAAAAGATTTTTAAGTAGTGTTTTTAGGGATTACTATTATTTAGATTTAGAAACATGAAAATTTAATAAAATCCCTGAGTATCCAGAAGAAGCATGGCTTGAATGAATAGTAAATGCTTTAACTCATAGATCTTATAATTTACAATGAAATGTTATTTACATAAAACATTTTGATGATAGGTTAGAAATTTCAAATTCTTGACCTCTTCCATGATGAGTAACTATTGAAAATATAAAAGAAAGAAGATTTTCAAGAAATCCAAGAATAGCAAGGGTTTTATATGAAATGTGACATGTTAGAGAATTAAATGAATGAGTAAAAAGAATATATGAATCTATGAAAAAATCTTTACTTGCTGAACCAGAATATAAAGATAAAGATGATATCGTAACTTTAATTTTGAAAAATAATGTTTCTAAAGATGAAGATACTATTTCAGAAAAAACAATGAAAAAAATTGAAAATATATTTGATAAGTTAAATTACTCTCAGAAACAAGTATTAAATTTTTTGATTATAAATAAAAAAGCAACAATTGAAGAAATAGAAAATAGAGTTAAGATCTCAACTCAGATGATTAGGCAATATTTAAATCATCTCATTTTTAATGAAATAATAATAAGAAATAGCGAAAAATTAAGGGATAAAAATGCTATTTATAAATTAAAGAAATAATTAATAAAAGTTTAACTAAAAATAAGGAAAGTTAAAAAATTTACTAATATTACCTTAAAATAGAGAAATATAATAAATAAGGAAAGTTTAACTAAAAATAAGGAAAGTTAAAAGTTTAGATGAAATTATTTTTATAAAAATAACAAAAAACAAAAATGAACTTAATATTCTACACATTTCTATTTGTACTTTGAACTATGTTTTGAAGTTTTTCTTCTGTAATTATTTATAGAATAAAACTAAATGAACCTTGAATTCTAAACTGAAGAAGTCATTGTGCAAAATGCAGTAAAACTCTTAAATTTCTTGATCTTTTTCCTATTTTTTCATGGCTTTTTAATAAATGAAAATGTAGATATTGTAAAGAAAAAATTAGTTCTATTTACCCAATTTTGGAAATAACCACTTGATTATTATTTTCAATGGTTTGATACTTTTTAATAGATTTTCAAGCTATTTTGTGATGAGATTTACTTGAAATATCAAGATTATTTTTCTATTTAATAATTACTTTTTTTTCTGTAATATATATTTTCTACGACATATTATTCTTAGAAATTCCTGAAATAATTCTTTTTCTTTGAATTTGAATTACAACTATAGTTTTGGCTTTACAGACAATTTTTCCAGAATTTTTAATTATTCAAAATCTTCATTCTTGAGTTAATGATTTTTCTGTTTGAATCTATTCTATAATAATTTCTATAGCTATAATTAGCTTACTTTATGTTGTTATGCTAAAGTGATTACACGAAATTTTGGATATTATTATTTTATCTTTAGTTATTTTATCTCTTTGGTGATTTAAAGAATTTTTTGACATAAATTTAACAGATTTTACAGTATTTGATTGAATAATTTGAGCTTTAGCTATATTTTTATTTTTCTTTTTACAAATACTTATTTCAAAATGAGAATGGCTTTGATGATGAGATTTAAGAATTGCAATATTAATTTGATTAATTTTATGAACAAATTTGATATTTGCTTGAGCTATGTTGAGTTATGTTTCTTGAAGTATTATTTGAATAATAATGCTAATTTATTCAAAGCTGAAAAATAAATCTTTTAAGTATAAAATGAACACTCAAATACCATTTTGACCATTTTTAGCTATATGATTTTTCTTGTCCATTTTCTATTCGCAAAGCATACTTTTTATTATAGAAAAATATTTTAATAATATGTAAAGTCAAAATTTTTTACAAAATGTAGTTTTTAGTATAGAATACTATTAATTAATATTATTACTAAACAAAACTTATGGAAAATAAAAAAACACTTTCTGCTATAAGAGATTTTATTATAACGGCTGAAAAGTCTATAAAAAATGCAAAAAAGCTTTTAAAAGATGTTCTTGAAGAAAATCATATTAGTTTAGATTCAGATGTAATTTTAGATACTAAGTGACTAAATACTTATTCAAGTGGTGATTCCAAAATAATTGAGTGAGTTTTTACTTGAGAAGAAATGCTTTGAAGTGATCTTAGTAAATATCCAGTTCCTGTAAATTATGCTAGTAAGTCAAAATTAGTTCAATGAGATAGATTAAAACTTACTATTGAAAATAATTGAAAAATGACATATAAGCAAATTTCTCCAATAGAAAGAGAGTTCAAAACATGACTAATAACAAAAGAAAATTGAAAGTTTCAAGTTCTTTCAGAATGAAGAATATATAATCTATTAACAGCATCTGTTACTCATTTTAAGTGTGAAGTTTGAGATAATATAAGTATAATATTACCAGCTTGAAAAGAAGCAAGTTTTGCTGCAATAGAAGCATTAATTCCAAAAAAATAAAATATAAATGGAAGAAAATATTTCAAATATAAGTCTTGAAAGTATATTAATAACAATAATTTTTTTATTGTTTTTATTTGTTTTATACTTACTTAAAAATCAAAATAACAAAAAAGATAATCTAAGTATAAATTTATTACAAGAACAAATTTTGAATCTAAATAAAAACATAGATTTAAAAATAACAGAAACTAATAGATTTCTTGATCATAAACTAAGTGAATCAAATAAAATTCTTACTGAAAATATGGCAAAAACATTTGAAACAAGCTCAAAAATGTGAGAAGATTCAAAAAATGCTATTATAGATATAACAAAAAAATTAACAACTCTAGAAGAAACAAACAAACAAATAAAAGAAATATGAATATGATTAGAATGACTTGAAAGTATATTGAAAAACCCTAAACAAAGATGAATATTATGAGAATATTTTTTAGAAACAGTTTTAAAAAATATTCTTCCGCCAGAAAACTATTCTATGCAATATAAATTCAATAATTGAGAAATGGTAGATGCTATAATCTATATAAAAGAAAAAATAATCCCTATAGATTCAAAATTTTCACTAGAAAATTATAATAAAATAGTAGAAGCTAAAACAAAAGAAGAAAAAGAAAAACTTCAGAAAGATTTTAAAAATGATTTGAAGAAAAGAATAGACGAAACAAGTAAATATATAAAACCAAGCGAATGAACTATGGATTTTGCTTTTATGTTTATCCCAAGTGAATGAATTTATTATGATTTACTTATAAATAAAATCTGAAATATAACAATAAACACAAATGACTTAATAGAATATGCTTTTAAAGAAAAAAAAGTAATAATAGTTTCTCCAACTAGTTTTTATGCTTACTTGCAGACAGTTATGCAATGACTTAGAGCTATGAAAATAGAAGAAATAGCCAAAGATATACAACAAAATGTTTGAAAGTTATGAAAACATTTAATAGCTTATGAAGCTTATTTAACTAAATTATGAGTAAGTCTTTGAACAACTGTAAATCATTATAACAATGCTTATAAAGAGTTTAATAAAATAGATAAAGATATAATAAAAATAACAAATAATGAGATTTGATGAGAAGCTAAAATGATAGAGTTAGAAAAACCAATTAACTAAAAAGATGTAATATTTTAAAATATTACATCTTTTTAGTTTTATAAATTTTCATCTAAAACTTTTTGTTTTTCACTTTTTAAACTTTCTAAATCAAGTCTTAAATTATTTAACTTTTCTTCTATTTCTTCAATCTTTTTAACAATTTCTTGTTGATTATTTGGAATTTTAATTTTAAAATTTCTAAGCATCTCAAGATTAATATGTTTAACTCAAGGATTATTTGCTAATTTTTCTAAATTATCCTTTTGTAATCTTAAATAATAAGCTAAAAATTCAGGAATTACCTTTTCATTACAAATTATAGCACTTAACTGTTGATTTGTTGTAAGTTTAATTTTATTTATACAAACTCTTCAGATGGTAGCAGTACAAGATAAAATTACACTATTTATAGGAACTATTGAAACTTTTTCTCATCATTTTTTTGATAAAAATTGAGAAGTAGAATTTATATAAATAGAATTTTTATTTATATCTGGAGTAGTAAGCCAATTTACTTCTTTTTTATTCCAATATTCTAAAATATTTTTTGAAGGAGTTCATCAATTTATTATCTTTTTGCATAAATCTCATATTTTAACTTCTTCACCTCAAGCATTTTTAATCAAATTTTCAATATTTTTTTCTAAATTTTCAACTTCATTTTTTAAATCACTTTCTTTTTTCTCTATTTCTAAAATATTATTTACAATTTTTTCTTGTATTTCTTTTGGTGGTAAAGGGATTTTAATAGATAAATATAAATCCAAATTTAAATTCTTTAATCAGCTAAGTCAACTTTGAAAATAAAAAGTCTGTCAAGAATCATAAAAGTTGTTTAAATATAAAAATAAATATTTTGATTTAATATTATCTTTAATAACTCTTATTCTAGTTGTAAAATTAGAATAAGAATATTCTCAATCTATTAAATTAAAAAAGACAACTCTACCAACAGCTTGATCATTACTTCATCCAGATTTTTCAATTATAATATCTCAGTATTCTAATTTTCTGCTTTTATATTGATTTTCTTCAACTTCTAATTCTGCAATATTTTTTAAATCAAGCTTTCAGTTTTTTGAAAAATTAGTATTTCTAATAACTTTTACAGTTTTAAAAGGTCTTTTTTTTCAAGTCCATAAACCATTTATAGTTTCTACATAATCTCATAATTTCACTAACTCCCACTTAGAAATTAGAACTTTTTTTTTACTCGTATTTATAGTTTTATCAAAGTTAACTCTTTCAAAATCAAATAATTCATTCAAATTTCTAACTTCCACAATTCAAGATAATTCTTCACTTATATTATCTATTTTATTATTCAAGAAATTATTAAAAATATATGAATTTACTTTTTTATTATTTGCTAAATCTAGCTCATCATAAAGCAAAGATTTAATGCTTCCATCTTCATTTTCATAATATTTTATACCTTCATATCCTTTTCTATTACTAAACTCATATCATAAAAAATCTTTTCAATCTTGTTTACTTGGAGCTTTTACTGTTATTGTTTTTTTATTATAAGTAAGTATAAAATATAATAATTTTTCTTTTTCTATTTTTATTATATAATTTTTTAAATCTTTTTCATTTTTCTTTTTTTCAAACTCTTTTTTATAATCATTATCAAGCAATGAAAAATCATTTATTTTAGATATATATTCATCTAAACTTAGATTATAAACTATTTTAGTATATTTTGAAATAATATTTTCTTCTCAATCTATATAAAAATCTTTATAATCACTAAAAAAATTATTTATAAAATATTTTGCTTTTTTGTAATTTTCATCACTTTTTCTTTCTAAAAATAATACTACTGTATTAGTTCAAGTTGCCATAAAAGTTTCACTTCAAAGCTCTACTAAGGCTTTTATATCAAAATATTTTAAAATCAATTCACGGGTAGCTTCATAAATTCAACCATTATTTAAAATACTTACAGGCAAAACTAATCAAGCAAATCATCAATCTTTTAAAAGTTGCTTTGTTCTTTCTATAAATAAACATTCTATTTCACTACTTTGATCTGTTAATTTATTTGATAACTCAAAATTATCTTTTATTCATTTTATAGTATTTTTAAAAGATTTTACAGAATACGGAGGATTTGCAACTATACAGTCAAAAATAGGATTATCAATACTTTTATTTTCATTATATAGAATTCATCTATATTCATTGCTACTAAATGAGTTCAATCAATCCGTACAAAAAATATTAGCTTCTCAATCTCAATTTAAAAAACAACTTACTTTTGAAGTTTTAGAAAGTCTATAATCTTTTTCTATTCAATAAATATATTCATCTGCAAAAGCAAAATTCTCTCTATATTTATTGAAATTTTGAGTCATAATTTTTCAACTTACTTCATTTTCATTCATTTTTTTCAAAATTTTGTTTATTCTTTCCATTGCCTCAGTCAAAAAATGTCAAGCTCAAGAAGCATAATCTATAACATAAGGCAAAAAATTATTTTCTTCCTTTTCAATTTTATTTTTTATTATTTTTTCAAATGGGATAGAATCACATATAAATTTTGCAACTGGAATTGGTGTAAAAAACTGTCAAGCTTCTTGTTTTATTCAAGTATTTAATAATTTTTCAAAAAAATCTCATAAAAATTGTTGTTTTTTAGAATACCTAATCCTATATTTTTCTAGTAATTTAACTATTTCTTTAACTATTTTTGAATTTTGATTAAAACTTTTTTCATCAAAAATTTCTATAAAAGCAAATTCATTATTTTTATAAAGTCTTAATTCTGTAATTATTGATTTTAACTTTTCTAATTGTTCTTTTCTTCATGTATAACTTGTTAAAAGTTTATCTGTTTCTTCTCTTGAATGGTCTTTGATATCTATTCAAAGATAATCTTTCATTCATTTTTTGTATAGATCTGACAAGTTTAAAAATACATCAATCGGGCTTTTATTATCTTCCCATTGAAATTTCATTTTTACATCTCATTTTCAAAAATTATCATCTTCATCTTTTATTTTACAAATAAACAAATTAAAAATCTTATTAAAAGCATTGTTTTTATCTGAAACAACATTTCTTCTTAAAATCTCTGCAAATTGATTAAAAATAAATCATCCACTATCTTTTGTTAATTCTTTTAAATTTTTTTCTAAAACTCAATTTATTTCTATTTTATAAGGTTTTATTCATTCTTCAAAAATTCAACTATTTTCAAATTGTTTATTCCAAGCATTAAAAACCTCTTTATCATTATCACAACTTCAAAAAATATCATTGTCCATAAAAATTATAGAGTTTTCAACCTTTAATTCATTTTTAACTAATTTTGAAGTATAAAGACAAAGATATTTTGTGGATCTATCTTTTGTATAATATGAAAATAATTGACCTTTTGGTTCTCAACTTTTATCAGATAATAGCATATTTTTTAATTCATTTTCATATTCTTTTCCATAAGTTTTACATTCTATCATTAAAAAAGCTTTTCAATCAATATCTTTTACTAAAATATCTAAAAATCATTTTCATTTATGTCATAATTGCCAAGATTTTTCCAGCTCTATATTTGAAGGTTTATATCCAATTTCTAGTAATCTATCAATACATTCTAAAACTACTAAAGTTTCATTTTGTGAAAAATTACTAGTAGTTCATCTATTAATTATTATTTCATTTCAAAAATCTATTTTACAACTAGATAAATTATCAGATGTTAAATCTATTTCTATTTTGTAATCTCAATATTTTTTAGATAAAATTTCACTTTTTCATTCTAAAAAAGAATAATTTAAATATTTTAGAATATTTTTTACTTCAGATTCTTCCATAAAGAAATTTATTAATTTATATACATAAATAATATAGTAATATAAATTTAAAAAGCAAAATATTTTTATTATATTTATTTTAGCTTTGTTTTTATTTAAAATTTTATATAATTTTTAATATAATAAATAATTCCATAAAAAATGAATTACAAGATATTTATAGTAGAAGATAATATAGTTATTTCAAATAACATAAGTGCATATTTGAAGCTTGAATGATTTATCATTAGCCAATTTTTTGAGTGAAAAAATATTGTTTTTGAAATTATAGATAAAAATCCAGATTTAATAATACTTGATTTATGATTGCCTGATATAGATTGAATAACTTTGTGTCAAAAAATAAGAGAAAAATGACTTTCAATTCCTATTTTAATGTTAACTGCAAGGTCAACAACTCAAGACAAAATAATATGATTAAAAAATTGAGCTGATGATTATTTAACAAAGCCATTTAACTATGAAGAATTATCTCTTAGAATAGAATCTTTGCTAAAAAGAAATTTTTCAAATAAATCAAAAAATATAATAATCTGAAATATTAATATTGATTTAAATAAAAAACAAGTTAAAAAAAATAATATAGTCATACATCTTTCAAATATAGAATTTAATTTATTATTATACTTATCTCAAAATAGATGAAAAGTCATAAACAAGGAAGAACTTCTTTCAAAAGTTTGGTGAGATTATGATGAATTTTGATCATCTAGAACAGTTGATGTTTATGTTTGATATATTAGAAAAAAATTGTGACAAGACTTAATAGAAACTAAAAGATGAGAATGATATTTAATAAATTAAAATTATGGATAATTATAAATTACTTGAAAAATACAGAAAAAAATTAAGTATTATATTTTCTATATTTATACTTATTTCTATATGGCTAGTAGTTCTATTTTTTAATATTTCTACTTTTGTATCAGATGAAAAAAAAGATATTAATTTGCTAAAAAATAAAATAAATCAAATTAAAAATACAATACAAAATAAAAATATTTACTCAAAATTAAAAGAAATTACTTTTGAAAAAGTTTTAGAAAAAGTATATAATAATTCAATTATTTTTTCATGAGAAGAGCAAATTGTTTCTAGAATAAAAGATTTTGATGAATTTTCTCTATTAGAAGACAATAAAGTTAAAATAATATGAGAATATAAATATTATAGAGAAAGTTATTTTTTTGATTGAGAAAAATATGTAATAATAGTTAGAAAAGAAATAATTTTACCTTTTTATGAATTTATACTTAATTATTTATATTTTTTACTTTTTACACTTCCTTTTGGCTTGTTATTTTACTTTTTTTGATATTACTTTATATGAAAAAACTTGAAGCCTTTGGAAGAAAATATTTCTAATTTAGAGGATTTTGTTTGAAATATAAATCACGAATTCAAGACTCCAATATCAGAAATAATATCATCTCTAGAATTATCAAAAAAAACTAAAAATTATGATATTTTAATTAATCAATCTATAATTTCAGCTAATAAACTAGATAAAATTTTGAATTCTTTAATTTGATTTGTAAGAATATCATCAAATAATCAATACAAAAAAGAAAATTTAGACTTAGTATTAATTTGCAATGACATAATAGAAAAATACAAGGAAAAATTAAATGAAAAAAATATAAAAATTAATTTCAAAACTAGTAAAAAGTCTATTTTTAAAAAAATAATTTCAGAACATTTTGAAATTTGTTTTCAAAACTTGCTTTCAAATTCTATTAAATATAATAGAGTTAGATGAAAAATAGATATTTTTTTAGATGATAATTATTTAAAAATAAAAGATTCTTGAATATGAATAGAAAAAGAAAATCTATCTAAAATATTTAATAGATATTTTAGGGAAAGTTATATTGAAGATTGAAGTTGAATATGATTGTCAATAGTAAAGAAAATAGTTGATATAAATAATTGGAAAATATATATAAATAGCGAAAAAAATATATGAACAGAAGTAATTATAAAATTTTAGTTATTTTCTTACAATTTTCTTACAATTTAATTATATAATGAGCTTAATTAAATTTATAATAAGTTTAAATTTAATTAAATATTTTAATTTATAAATTTTTTTAATTATGAAAAAATTAAGTATTCTAGTATCTATATTAGTTTTTTTCTCTTTAAGTATAAGTAGTATTAACGCTATGACAGGTATAGTTATCGATCCAGAAGTTATTGATACTAAGCCAGAATTAACTTGAGCTTTGAATGCTAATAGAGATATTATTAGGCATAATATAAGTACTTTTACTTGAACTCATATGGAGTTAAGAAAAGATGTAAGAAAATCTCTAAGCTGAACAACAGCGAAAAGTGATTTAAAAACTCTTAGTGATACTTTCTCTTGAGCTATTCGTGCACAAAGAAATTTATTAAAATCTTCTTCTTTTACTTGAAAATTAGCTATTTGGTCAGAAATAGAAAGACTTAGAAATGATTATTTTACTGCTAGAATTAGTGAAGTAGATTGATCTAAATGATACACTGACAGTTGAGCATTATCTTTATTTACAGATAGAAAAAATGTTTTCTTAGCAAATAAAGACTTAAGAGAAAAAAATATAGAAATACTTAAATCTTATAACTGAGATAAAATGATTACTAAATTTTCTTCTCAAATAGATAAATTTGCTAACAATGATAAAAAGTTATTAAAATTAAAAGATTGAATAGATAAGTTGATTGCTAAATTCCAACTTTATTCTTCTAATCAGGCTACTTTAGATAGATTAAATGCTATAAAATCATTAATAGATACTCAAATAAATAGTAATAGTGATGTTCAATAGTTTTATTATAAACTGTAAAAAAGAGGTAATTTTTAAAAATTACCTCTTTTTTACAGTTTATTTTTTCAATTAAAATAAAATTATTTAGAAAAAGATATTTTTGTTTTGAATTTATATAAAATTACTTATAATGAAAAACAATTTAGTCTAAAATACAGATTTTATGCAATACAAAATACCAGTTCAAATAGAAAATGAAGATCCAATATTTATGAATTTGTCACTAAGACAATTATCAATAATTATGTTTTGATTTTGAATAGCTTATTCTTTGTTTAAAAAATTGGCTGTTCAGTTTTGACCTGAAGCTTGAGCTATACCTTCTATAATTATTGCTATTATAACTATTCTAATAGCAACATTTAAACAGTATGAAATGACATTTATTCCATTTATACTTTCTATTATTAGGTTTAATGTAAATGCAAAAGAAAGAATATGGATTAATTCAACAGATTCTTTTCAGCCTATAGATATAGGTTATTTATCATATTATGATAGTGAAAAATGAGAAAAAATAGATTTTACATCAAAAATAGATAAAATAAAAGAGCTTGAAAATAAAATAAGTAAAATTTAGAAAAATATATAATAATTTATTTAATTATGTCTGTTAAACCAGCCAAAAAAACATCTGCTGATAAAGATAACTCTACCCAAAGATATTTACCATTTTCTCAAATAAGAGAAAATGTTATCTTGATGAAAGATAATTCAGCAAGAGTTGTTTTGAAATGTAGCACAATAAATTTTTTATTAAAAAGTACAGAAGAACAAGATGCCATAATAATAAGTTTTCAAAGATTTCTGAATTCTATAGATTTTCCTATTCAAATTTTAGTTAAGTCTTCTAAACTAGATATAAATTGATATTTAAATAAGCTAAATGATTTGGCAATAAACCAAAAAAATCCTCTATTACAAAATCAAACTTATGAATATATAGAATATTTAAAAAAATTAGTTGAAGTCGCTCAAATAATGAAAAAAGACTTTTATATAATAGTTCCTTTTGATGAAGTAGAAAATAAAAGTGTTAAAGATACATGACTATTTGCTCCTTTTAAAAACTTTTTTAATTCAGTTTTTTGAAATCAGTCTGATATAATAAAAATAAGATCTCAAATAAGAAATTTTAACAAAATGAAAAAAGGTTTAGCTTGAAGAATTAACTGAATAAGAACAAGTTTGGAAAATATATGAATAAAATCAAAAGAATTAGATAAAAATCAGCTTATTAAATTTTTAACAGATTATTATAATCCTAATTTGGAGAGTTTTACTAGTATAAAATCTGATATAGAAAATTACAATTTAGTTTAAAAAATAATCCCCCTATCCCAACCTTTCCCCCAAATGGAGAAAGGGGTAGTATTAAAATATACAATTTTTTTCTTTCTCCCCTGGGGGGAAAGATGCCAAAGGCAGATGGGGGGATTTTTAAAAATAATTTTTATTTATGTTAAAAAAAATATATATTAGCTTATTTCTTTTATTTTCATTGAGTTCTTGTTTAACTAATGAAAGAATTAGAAATTGAGATATTCATATGGATGATATCTCAACTGTAATTAGAGATTTAATAGATTATTTTATTGCAATAGCTTGAACTATATCTGTAATTTTTATAATAATATGAGCTTACCAAATGTTGTTTGGCTCTGTAACAGAAGCATCAGATTCTAGTTGAAAGGATACAATTAGATATGCAATTATATGATTTGCTATATCTGCACTTAGTTGGTTTATAGTTAAATTGATATTTGATAATTTGAGTTAGTTTTTAACAACATTATAAAAATGAACGATATTATTTATTCTTGGAGCTTTTCTAGCAAAAAAGAAAGATCAAATATGTGGTATATAATCGCATTATCTTTAGTTATATGACTTGTTATATGGTGATTTTTGACTAGACAGTATTGAATGAGTTTTGTTATTCTAATTCTTGTTTGAATTATTTATTTTGTAGAAAATAATTCTGAAGATATTGTAAATGTCGAAATTTGAAATTTATGAATAAAAATATGACCAAATTTTTATGATTATTCTAAAATAGATTCATACAATTTCATATATGAATGAGAATTTTCAAAAATAATAAGGTTATTTTTAAATAAAAAGTGAATAAAAATTATAGATTTAGAGGTTGATAATAAAATAACTCTAGACTTAAAAAATATTTTACCAAGCTTCATAAAAGAATGAGAAAAACAAGAATTATCTTTAACTGAAAAATTTATTAAATTAATAAACCTATAATGAAAATATTAATTTCCATAATTATAAATGCCTTAATTTTGTTTATAATAACCTATTTACTATCTGGTAACCATGTAAAGTGAATTTCTGATGGAGTTATAGCTACATGATGATTAAATACATATTTACTAGGTTGAATTATTTTGTGAGTTATAAATATTACTGTAAAACCATTACTCAAAATATTAGCATTGCCTTTTTTCTTTTTATTTTTTTGATTAAGTGTATTTATTGTTAATGCAGTAGTTTTAAAGTTGTTTGATTATGTGATAAATGATGTTTTATTAATAAATTGAATGTCTTATAGAATAGATTGATGGATTAATTTTGTAATTGCAGTTGCAATTTTTACAGTATTGAATATGATTTATTCATTATTATTTTTTAAAAAGTAAAAAATGTCTGAATATTTGAAAATTTTGGAGGTTGTTTTATCTGTTTTGCTTATATTTGTTATTTTAATACAAAATAAGAATGTTTCTTTAAATCTTACTAGTATGTGAGGTTGAATGTGAACTGTAACAAAAAGATGATCTGAAAAGGTGTTACATAATACTACAATAATCCTTTGAGTTCTTTTTATAGTTAATTCTATAGTATTATTTATAGTTAATTCTAAAATAATTTAAAAAAATGAATCACGATAAAATATTTAGATTGAAAAAATACTTATTTTTTATAAGTGTGTTTGTTTTTCTGCCATTGTTTATTCATTTGGTTTATACTTATTTATATAGTGATTCAAAAGTAAATGTTGTAGAGTGATGAACTGTTTCTGAGGCTATAATATGAAATGTTCCTACTCTTAATCCTTTGAAATCATTATCTTGAGATAATAAATATATAATAAATTTATTATATAGGTCTTTATTGAAATATGATGTATCAGAAAAAAAAGTAGTTAGTGATATTGCTAGCTGTGATTTAAGTAATCTTTTAAGTATAAAATGTTATTTAAAAGATGATGTAAAATGGTCAAATTGAGAAAAAATAACAGTTAACGATATTCTATCAACATATAAAATATATAAAAATACCGATATAAATCCTATAATGTCAACTTTACTTTCTAATACAGATATTACTGAAGAAAATAATTCTATAGTATTTTCCAGTAGTGAAGCACATATAAAGTTTCTTGATATATTTTTTAGTCCAATAGTTCCAGAAAGTTTAATAAATCAAATATCTTTGGATGATTCAAAAACTAATTTTTTTTCTAGTTGATGAATTTATTCTTGAAAATATTCTTTAGAATCTTTATTAAAAGACAATGAAGATTGAGTAACAAAATTAAACTTAATAAAAAACAAAAATTATACTTGAAATAGTGTAAATATAGAAAGGTTAGTAATAAATTTTTTTCCTAGTTCTTCTGAATTCTTAAAACACAAAGATGGTATAAATCTCTTTAATGATGATAATAATATATTATGAAATAGTATACCAAGGCTTCAAAATAATCCATTTTATTTGCCTCAATATATAAGTTTGTTTATAAATAAGGATAATATAGCTGATGAAAGTCTTAGAAATAATATATTTAATAAAATAAATAGAGAAAATTTATTAAAGATACTATGAGAACAAAATTTTAAAGAATTAAAAAATCCATATTTAACAGATATAAGTATTGATAAAGAAATAAATGACAAAAATATAAATAAAATATTGTCTAACCTTTGATATTATAGAAAATCGGATTTATTATGAAAATTAGTTTCTGAGAATAAAATTTATTCTACTTGAAGTCAAATATCAACTGGTTCAATGTTAACAGAAGCACCAAAAGTAGTTGAAAATCAAGTTTATACTATAGATAAATTTCAAAAAAAATCGAATGTAATTATAGATCCAAATTTCATAGAAAAGTATAATTTTATTACAAAAGATAATATTTTACTAAAGTGAGTTGCTTGAAATAATGTTAGTGAAGTTTATATTAATGATTATAAATTGAATTGATTTAAGTCTTGAAATGATGTTTTTTACTATAGAATAAGAGAATCAGTTGGTAACATAAAAGAATGAATTAATAAATATAAAATAGAATTTAATAGAAATTGAAAAAAAGAATTAGTAGATGAAATTTATTTTGTTTATTATAAAAGTAAGATAGAATTAGAAAAACAAAAAGATATTTTTATAAAAAATTTATACTGAGTTACTGAAAAAAGTACTTCAGAAATACCTTCAGAAAAACAAATTACAAAAATACAAGATCAAAAGTTAATAAAAGAAAATGAACAAAAAATAAATAAAATAAATTCATTGGAAGATAAATATTTTTATAATGAGAAATTAGAAAAATTAACTTTTAATCTTACTTATGTTAGTTCTAGTAAAGATATGGAATTAACATCTAATTATATAAAAAGTTCATTAGATCAAGAAGGAATTACTATAAATATTAGTCCAATAACTATAGATCAATTAGCTGATATTATAAGTAAAGATGATGTTGTAAATAACAAGATCAATAATTATGATATGATTTTGGTTCCAATAAATTTATGAAACTTTGATTTTGATATTTTTTCTTATTTTCACTCAAGCAAAGTAAATCATAAACCTAAATCTAATTTTGCTAAAATAAAGAAAAGTGACTTAGACAGTTTATTAGAAGAGTTAGAATGAAAATACTTACCAAAAGATCAAATAAGTGAAATAGAAAAAAAAGTTCTTGAAATACTAAAACAAGAACAAATAGTAAAAGTTTTGTATACTCCTTTAATTAATAATCTTGTAGATAAAAATATTAAAAATCATGAAAAAATTAACTACATTCCTGATAAAACTTTTAGAAATCAATTGATTGACAATATTTATATTATAGAAAAAAAGATACTTAATTTGAATGATAAATGATTTAAATGATTTATTAAATTTTTACTAAAATCTTTAAATGAGTAATAATTTAAAAGAAGATATACTAGGACCAGCTTGGGAAATTGTAAAAAATGATATAAAAATAAAAAAATTTTATTTTTTACCTGGTTTGCTGTCTATAGTATTTTTAACTATACTACTTGTATATCAAAGTATATATACTTATGTAAATATTTTTGATAAAAAACACGAAGCTTTTGTAATTATTCTTAAGTTTTTTGAATCAGATTATATTTTTCAAATCCTTATTTCCACTATTATATTTTTTGTTTTATATGTTTTTATTTTGCCTGTTTTTGAATGATGATTAATTAAATACATAGATAATAAAAATAAATGAACTGCAATATGAATATCAGATTCAATATGACTAGGTCTTTATAAGTTTTTGCCTTTATTTGAATATAATAATATATTTAGCGAATTTAAACTAATAAGTATACTAAATTGATTTTTATTTTCTCTTAGGTTTATATGATTTGCTTATATTAAAGAATTATTAATTGTTTTTTTTGTACTATTTTTATTTTCTATAGTTATAAATATTTTGTTTGCCTATACAAAATATGAAATAGTACTTTGAAATAAAAAAGCATTTGAAGCAATTTGATTTTCCTCAAAAATAGCTACTTTAAACTTGAAAAATACTATTAAATTATACTTTATTATGTTTTTACTTAATATAAGAGTTATAATAAATTTTTTGATATTTTTGAGTTTTCCTATAATAGCTGTAAGTTTAATATGATTTATAACTTCAAAATTGTTTTTGACAATAACTTTGTTTGTATTAGCAACTATATTTATAATATTAATTTTAATTCTTTGATATTTAACTGCTGTTTTAGATGTTTTTAAAACTGCAATTTGGTATTTTGCTTATATTAATTGAAAAGAAAAATTAAAAGAAATAGAAGAAGAATGAGATGATTAATCTCTTTTTTATTCCATTATATTTACTAATTATATTTGCTTAAATTTAAATACATTTCCATCAAAACTTATTTTTCTTTTTATCATAAGTTTTTATAGCAATTCCAGAAAAATTTTCTCAGTTCTTTAATCAATTTAAATGTTTTCATTCTATGAAAATATCATCAATAAATCCAAAATTATTTCAATCTTTTATTTTTAAATTTCAACTAAAAGTTTTTTTCAAGTTATTTATTTCTCAGCTATATTTTTCAATTTTATATATAGTATATTTTCAATTAATCTTTTCTATTTTAACTTTTAGTAAATCATTAATTTTTATATCAATATTACCTTTGTATATAAAAAATGATTTTTCTTCATTTTTTGAAATAAAATATACTCTATTAGTTTTTTTATCTAACCACTCAACTAAAATATAATTATCTTGTATATCTTCATATAAAAATATTTCAATATCATTTATAAATTTTTTATAAAAATTATAATTATTTCAGTTTGTATTTTCTTTAAACCATCTTTTAGTTTTTAAATTTAATATTTCATTATCAATTTTGTATCAATTTTTTGTTTTATTCTGTAAAATTTTATTTAATTCAATATTTGCTTCTTTTTCAAATCATCTTTTTTCTAATTCTAATAAATATTCTAATCTTAAATTATTTAAAAAATTATCATCTTTTCATACTGATAATGATTTTGATAATGAACTAAAATATAACTCATATTTTCATAATTTTAAAAAAACTTCACCTAATGAGTGCCAACTCCAAAATTGAGTTTTTTCTTTTTTTACAACTTCTTTTATATATTTTAAAGATAAATTATAATCTCATTTAATTAAAAACAACTTTCATAAATAATAACCCGACCATTTTCAATTTTTTTCAATTCAATATTTCAATATTTTTTCTAAAAAATCAATATCTCATAAATCATTTATACTTTTTGAATTTTTAATTTTTTCTCAAACTATTGTTATAACTTTTTCAAATAAAGTAGGTACTTTAATTCAATCTTCTGTTTTATATTCTTCATGAAAATTAGATTTTTTAAATATTTCAAAAGGAACTAATTTTATAAATCATACTAAATCAAATTGTCTTTTAAAATTATCATCTTTTTCTCTTTTAAAAACATCAATAAAAATAAACTTATGAGTTTCTGAATTAATATCTAAATTTAATTTAGTATAATAAAGTAATAATTTT
>Ga0172373_10000637_pt1 | contig 57386 bp, 57 predicted proteins | sample Lak10m_2_FD_114546 | JGI IMG/M metagenome (GOLD analysis project Ga0172373, IMG submission 114546) | Freshwater microbial communities from Kabuno Bay, South-Kivu, Congo - kab_092012_10m | ecosystem: Environmental > Aquatic > Freshwater > Lake | place: Democratic Republic of the Congo... | reverse complement strand
TCTGCTTCGGCTTCTTCACGTATTCACTGGCGGCAAAACTCATTTGTTTCATGGTGGCTTGAGAGAGTGGTTGGCTCATTCACAATTTTACAGGGCGGCAGACTTGTTCAGGGCTTCCTTAACTGATAGCGCCCAATCTGCAGGATTGCGAATCAGGATGATTTCTTTCGAATTCTTCCAGCATTCTTCTGCCAGTCCTGACGTCAGTGTGCCTGGAACTGATTTTTCGACAAAATAACTCGTATAGCCTTGAGCGCTCAGCCCCAGATAAGTATCTTCGATAATTCCACGAAAGCGCCGTTTCACGTTGCCGAACATATGCAGGTGCATAAAACTTGCCAGTTCAGGATAGTCCGGGCTGGGGTAAAACGGGCAAGCTTGGGCCTCACGAAACACATCGAGAAACTGCTCCGAAAAATTCTCATCAAGCTGGTCTGCCGGAGACAGCGTTAGCCTCATGATATCAAGCCAGTAGGCTGCCACCCTAGCCTCGCATGGATAGCGATCATAGGCCGTAATATTCCCCGACGTCCCGAGAAATTTATACAAGGCCGTGCTGCCCGAGCGTCCAAGAGAAGTGATGAAGATAGGGGCCGGCCCGGGACCTAATTCTGCTGTCGAATCATTTTCAGTCGTAAGTACCAGTCGAGCGAACCAGTCATCCATCCTGTGATAAAGACTCGGACGTGCCTTGAAACTATCGGAGTCGTGCTTTTCAAATAAAGGGACCAGATACAATTCAAATTCACCGGAAAGCCCAAGCGTATTGATCATGCAGTTAAAAACCACAGCCGCATCTTCGCCTACCTTAATATAATTTGCTACATCTGCTCTTGGCGATAAAGGAACTATGGCAAGAGGATGTCGTGGCGCGATTTTGCTGTAGATGGCGACAGACTGAATTGCTCTCTTCCATGAGTGGATCCACCCTACCACCGGCAGCCAGTATGGGCCATACTGCTGCGAGCGCCCGGGCGCGTCGACGCTGAAATTCAATTCGTAAGCGCTGATGGCTTTCTGATTGAATTCGAGCGCTTTTAGCTTTATCGATCTCGACATTTCCAAGATTAAAGAATCCGGAAAATTACTTGATGGTAATGAAATGCTCTTGGGAACAGATCAGGCTGATATTGTCCGGGAGTTTCTGAACAACAGAAACGCTATATTTGGCGGGTTTCAACGTGCCGGCCTTGACAACCACATCAAAACCAGATGATTCTGCACCAGGCATATTGAAAGCTTTTGCCACATCCGGGCGCTTGGTGCCTCGAGCAGCTTTTATGGTTTCGATCAGTTTCCGGTTTTCAGAAGCGAACTGCAATTCGATACTTTCTGGTGAACTCCCGGTCACTTTGTCGAACGCCCAGCCACCAACGAGAAAATCGTTGGCTACAGGCAAGGTAATGTCTTTCTTGGGGGTGTCGATGTTGCAAGTCGTGCTGACCAGAGTTGTCGGTTGCTTTGAGCATGCGACAAGAGCGACAGCGGTAACGACCAAAGTTGCAATGGTTTTCATATGGAAACTCCTAAGATGGTTAGATTGTTTGGTTCTACAGTGAATGGCCGCCTACTCAAGTCTTGTAGTAATCGAGCGCGGCATGGCGGTTACGCGTATAAGACCAAGCATCAAAATTGATGACTTGCTGAAGCACCTGATGCGAATTCCAGTTGTCATTGGTGACAAATTCGACCAATGGCATGGCGAGATCAACGGGTGATGTCTGCATACCCATACGTTTACGGATAGACTCGAAGCTATTCGCAAACAGAGTAATTCCCCTTGTAAACTCTTCGCTCATGCGGGCACATGCACTATCGTCTCCCCGCATGTCTTCTATGGCAAATACTGTGTTGTCGGACGCAATACCCAGCCCGATAACCGTGCGATGGGGCGCAGAAAAAAACAACTCAACCCCTACACGATTATCGTAAATCTTCTGGATAATCTCCTGAGTTACAGAACTCGTCGAAAAAATATCGTACATCTGCCTGTTTTTTTTCTTTTCCAGACAAATCGGCAAATTGGACAGGCAGAAATAATATCCAAAAACATCGATATCGATCATCTTGTCGATGGCAAGCTCAAAGGCCTCTTGTGTCGTGCCATTCCACCCGACATCCACCAACGCTACCCTGCTACCTTCATGGATGCCTAATTGCCGGAGGTACATGAACAAAGCACGCCGATTACGCTGGCATACCTTCAGGATTTCCCATCGATATGCATATAAGAACTCTTCAAAAGCCACTGAGTTATCAATGTCATATACTATTTTTTCATTTAAACCGATCTCTTTCAGAAACTCTTCCGAAGGTGGGACGACACCAATTCTTTCCAGAATTTCGAAACATGAGAGGCCTTTCGCGCCAGAAATCAGGAACGGCATGAATTCCATGAAGTTACTATCCGTCATCGCAGCCAGCGTAAAGACGGTTCTCGACCCCATAAAATAATGGAAATCCGGGAAATCGGCATCATTGCGGGAACGCGCAATAAGGTCCAGACAATAACCATCACGCGCCAGGAAAAGTACCTTGTCGATGCCGTCTTTCTTTGCTTGAACGCCAATCCAGTCGAGAAAGGCCACTGCAGCGGGACCGCCGTATAGAAAACCCAGCTCTGTCGCCGAACCAGGAGGCAAGTCGGCAAAGTGCTTGCGGGACATACCGCGGGCTAATGAAGCCTCCGGTGCGGAATGAGCAATTTCCAGCGGCTGTCTTGTCGCCTGATAATGGAAAGCCTTTAGCCCTTTTGCTACAGCCTTGTTGAAATCCGATTCCCGATTGTCACCGATGTGAAGAATACGCTCATGCGCGACCCCAAGATCGGAGGAAATGACATCGAATAACTCACCAAAGTCTCGCTTTGTAGCATTTTTATCAGATGAAATATATAAAGGAACCTGATACAGATTATGTCTATTCAGCGCTCTTTCAAAAAAAACGGCTGGCAAGTACATATCTGAGGTAAGAATGACCTTTTTCCCAGCCGATAAGGCCTGTTGAAATAGCTCTTGCATCTCTTTGTTGGGATGCACCAGTTCAAGTTCCAATTCGAATTCAGCTTGCATCAGAGAATCTGCTGGCGTGGAAGAACTGGCGCTGAAGCAGGCATAGATACCTTCCAGCGTAATTTCTTTGCGGCCATTCTTGTGCATGCGTCGAAATGCTTCAGCTTGGGCTGATCTACGATGCTGACGGAAATTTTCAATGCCGAATTTCCTTCCCAAAATATCAAATGCATCCTCCGGATCCATCAAAGGACGGATAAACAGGGTATCGAAGAAATCAAAAGAAATGACTTCTGCCTGTGAAATCATGGAGGCAAGCATGGGGAAATCAGTCGAAAATCTGGATGCCTCGCTAGGCTGGCACTCTTTACTTGATACATTATCCATGCTGGCAATCAATTCGGGTATTCAAAATTTATCCCATTGGGATGTAGATTGGGACTATAAAACGGATCGTGCTGATAATACTGGGGATGCACGTCGAACAAATGTTGTTTTTCTCGTTGCAGCCGAGCCATTTTCTCAGGGTTCAGATGATCCACTCCGCGCGAAATGGATTCATGGTGTATCAGCTGCGTAGCCTGGCATACGACATTGTAAAACCCGCGCTCGCATAATCGCATGCTAAGCTCGATATCGTTGTAAGCCACAGGGAACGTTTCGTCCAATTTCCCTATATCGTGAAATTTGCGGGCCTCAATCATCATGCATGCACCTGTGACGGCAATCCAGTTGTACTCCAGCAAATTCCGCATGAAATATCCGGGGATGCCGGCCGGCTTACGCACAAAGGCATGCCCTGGCCCATCCTGAAGATTGACGATTCCGCTGTGCTGAACCAATTGAGCCCCAGGATAGAGCAACTTTGCCCCAACAGCACCGATATGCGGGAGTTGGGCATAGCCCCCCATGCGTTGTAACCAATCCGGAGTAAGTACTTCGGTATCGTCATTCAAGAACAGCAGAATTTCTCCTTGTGCGCGATGCGCCCCAATATTGTTGAGTTCCGAGAAATTGAATGGCGCATCATGCCGGATAATGCGAACATTATTCTTTGAGCATAGCTGCTCCAGCGTGGCGAGCGTATCGGCTTCGACAGAGCCATTGTCCAGAATGACAATTTCATAATTTCTATAGGTAGATAGCTGATGTATTGAATCGATACATCTGGCGAGTATTTTGCCGTTGTCTCGCGTCGGAATGACGATGGATATGAGGGGCTTACCTTGCAGATGGTAATTTACCCTGAAATATCCTTGCATTTGCTCGATAGGTTCGACCGTACCAATCTGCCCACGGCGCTTTAGTGCATCTTCACGCACCCTTCTGGATGCTTCAAGGACATAGGATTTTGCGCCGATATCCGAAGCAATGGACGCAGGAATGATGCGCCAATGATAAAGCACCTTGGGAATATGGCGGATTTTGTCGGTTTTTTCTGCGATCCGCAGCACAAGATCCCAATCCTGACAGCCATTGTATTCGGAACGTAATCCTTTCAGTTCCAATAGCAACTCTCGCCGGATACAAGACACATGACACACGTACATGGTACTCATCATGGTATCTGGCGACCAGGCCGGCTTGAAGTGCGGGTCAATAAATCTACCCTCCGGGCTTATTTTGTCTTCATCGCTGTATATGTAATCGGGACTCTCATGAGAGATACAAACCGCCAGTTCGTAAAGACAATCTTCTGTCAGCTCATCGTCATGATCGAGCAAAACGACAAACTCCCCTGTCGCACGTTCAAAGCCGGCATTCGTAGCTCCGGCAATACCATGATTGCTCTCCAACCATAAAACTTGTATCCGCGGATCATCTATTTTTGACAAATCGCTCTTTGTTTGCGGCGATTGGCTTGCATCATCAACCAGGACAAGTTGCCAATGTGGATACCATTGTGCCTTTACGGACTCGACAACTTTTTCAAGCAATACCGAAGGTGTATTGTAAATTGGCACCACAACCGTAAAAGTCGGGAGCCGATCCATCATCCCGTCAAGCAACTCTTTCATATTGTCCGGCTTGCGCGGCGGGATGTAGGTGTATTCAAGCAGCCCAGCTTGTAACTGATAGCCTTGCTGAGGGCTGAACACGATATTCTTGGCTACTATTTCATCCTTCTTTGTCTTAGCTGCATTCTCTAATCGCTGGTGACCTTTAGTATTGAGAAGTTGCTCTCTGACACCAGCAAAGCCTTTTTCTGAATATGTAGAAAAAACAATACGAAGCAGGTTGAAAAAGCCCCCAGCTCGTTTTACTGCATATGGCAACAGCCCTGTAAGAATCTGGACCCTTTTGATATTCCGCAGAAAAAAATGATCGGGGACGGGTTGCCGACCTTCTGACTTCCCAAATTTTGCGTAATGCTCCCAAGGATCTATCCCACTTGAGGCAACATCCGGGTACATCTTCAAATACCATTTCGCATCAAAAGGCTCACCCTTAAAAGGCTCACCCTTGCCCTTACTGGAAAGTAAATTAACGAATGTCTTTAATGCCCTGACCGGACGAGTTAAGCGCCATGATGTTGATGACACCAAATCGGTAATGATTTCTTCTCGATACTGTAACTCCTGGGTCAGAACCGCGATCTGGGCATCTCGCTCTCCCATGCCCTGGGTCAGAACCGCGATCTGGGCATCTCGCTCTCCCATGCCCTGGGTCAGAACCGCGATCTGGGCATCTCGCTCGCCGATAGCTCGATTAAATTGATTGATCTGCCCATCTCGCTCTGCCAGAGACTGGCTTAGCTGAGCAATTTGCCCATCATATTGCCCAATAATACGATTGAGACTGACGATTTGCCCATCTCGCTGCCCCACGATGGACCTGAAATGATTGATCTGTCCATCACGATCGACAATTGCCTGATTTAGCGCAACAATTTGTCCATCACATTCGCCAATAACCCGATTAAATTGATTGATCTGCCCATCTCGCTCTGCTAGAGACTGGCTTAGCTGAGCAATTTGCCCTTCACGCTCACGGACGACATCTCCCAGACTTGCTGCATGCTCATCGCGTTCATTGAGAGCTTGGCGAAAACTTGTGATTTGCTCGTTGTAAGCACCAATTGTTTGATTTAATCCTTTAATCTCCAGCTCATTGCTCTCCCGCACCTGATTTATTCCACCTATATGGGTCACCAGGCGATCAGAATATGCCAGAACTGGTCGGATACGTGCTAATTCATCCGCCCATCTGGTCACATCTTCCGCGGCAAATGCCTTAGCATCCCCATGTTGTTTAGTCACACCAGAAATTGCGTCATAAACTTCATATCCCAAAGGAGGGCACTCACGCTCCAAGAGTAAATCATTAGGACTGTAAACGGTATGCCTCAAAGAAAGATCAAGAAACTCTGTCCGATATTTTTCCAGTTCTTCCTGATCAACATCTAATGCCAGGGTAGATGCAATGCGTTCGAGTTCTTGCCTTGGACTTGACAGCAGCGAGTCATAGTCGACAATAACTCTCTGCGCACTTTCTGTATGCAGCAAACTCTCGATGACGTGCTCAAGCCAAAGCACGTAACTTTTCACCGGTTCCAGCCGATGCGCCAATGCCAAGGAATTAGCAACGCTTATCGGGTTGCGAATTGCAATGACGTATCGAACATCAAATTGGCAATGTGCGAAAACCTGTTCCCAGAATGATATAAGCTTGGGAATTCTAGGGTCTTTCAGCCCAAAAATGTCGACAGATTTTGTTTTGATGCGCAGTAGATTCGCTGCACGAAGAAAAAAACCTTTACTTCTCAAGACTTCCAGGTCGTCATTGTCAAGAGGAGTCAGTGAATGCCAGTCCTGCCCGATTGCACGCAACATCTCAATATTGAGTGCATTGACATCAATATCCTCCCAAAAACCTTTATCGTTTATGCCTCGAACTTCTGACAACAATCTGTCACCAAGTTTGACACCTAACACCTGCAGTCCACGAGTAATTGCACTAGTACCACTACGATGCATGCCTAGTACGACAATTAACTTACCTGCGTGAGGAATATTTCTTTTATTACTTCGCGTATGCTCTTGCGCCGACTGGGAATGAATTTCAGTCTCTCTACTTGAGTTCATTGTTAGCTCTCAACTTTAAAATTGTCGTTTCTCGCTCAGATTTTATACAGACTTCTTTGAGAGCATGATTGTGGGCTTGCATCCAAAATCGACGACCCCTGTCGCCAGACTCTGATTGTCAGGAAGCACTCTGAACATGGCAATATCAATTATCCGATGGAGATAAGTTTGGCTACCATTTATCTCGCCAATAACGCCTGCATTTAGGAAATAAACACCTGGATTCAGAGCACATCGGAATTGAAAATCGATTGTATAGTCCGTGGCCGCCTCAACTGTCAATGAACTACCAGGCGATTTTGCCGTGGCACTACCACCCAGTTCGACACCGGAAGTTGTTTTAATCAACATGCCAAAACTTACATTACTTGCTCTTTTTGCAAACCGGACAGAATAAACATATCGATAGGTACGCCCACGTACAAGATTATTAACCTTTTTACCCGACAAGGTAGTAATGCTAGGCTTTTCGATAAAAGCACCATGTGACTCATACTCAATTGAGCTAGAGGGCTTGAGAAAAGGGTCAAAACTTTCTTGTTGCTCTTGATCTGGCGCAACACCCTCACCGTCCTCCTCTTGCAGTTCACATCCAGAATCATCCTCGGATAAATCATTTTGACCATAAGCAACGAGAATCTGCTCACGTATCGATTGGCGCTTTTCCACTGGCGCGTATAGCAGTTTTTGATAGCGCCCGACTATTTTCTTGGGGGAGCCTGATGCAAGCATTTCCCCCGCATCCAGCAGAACAGCACGGTCACATAGTTCGACTATGGTCCCAGCTGAATGGGATACAAATAGAATCGTAGCTCCCATTTCACGAATAGTCTCGATACGCGAAAAGCATTTGCGCTGGAACAGTTCATCACCTACGGAAAGCGCTTCATCAACAATCAAGATTTGTGGTTCGATATTTATAGCTACTGAAAAAGCCAGCCTCACCACCATGCCACTTGAATAGGTTTTAATTGGCTGATCAATAAACTCGCCAATCTCGGCGAAACTCAAAATATCCTCGTACTTGTCATCGATTTGTTCTGGACTGAGCCCTAAGATCGACGCATACAAATAGACGTTTTCGCGTCCCGAAAACTCGGGGTTAAAACCTGAACCTAATTCAAGCAAGGCAGCAATGCGCCCACACGTATGGATATTCCCTTCGGTTGGAGAAAGCGTGCCGCAGATAAGCTGGAGAAGACTTGATTTTCCAGAACCATTCTTCCCAATTATGCCGACCGTTTCCCCTTTTCTTATTTCAAATGAGATGTTCTTCAGCGCCCAGAACTCACGGTGATATTTCTTGATAGGATAGCCAGAAACTTTTTGCAGTCGAGGAAGCAGGGATTGTTTCAACCGATCACGAGGCTGATCGTATATGTGGAAACACTTGCCAAGATTATCAACTTTAATGGCAACATCAGAGTACATCGGCAAAACCCTTCCGAGACTTCTGAAAGCAAATAAAACCTGCCCAAGCGACCAAGAAGCCAATAAGAACCATCCCACCCCATCGGCCGATATCAGGAAGCTTCGCGAAAATCATAACATTACGACCTTCTTCAATGAGAAATGCCAATGGATTGAACTTAAGTATTGCCTGATATTTACCAAAAACCTCCATTGGATAAAAAACGGGCGAGAGAAACATTAATACTGTCGTAAACATACTGGTGATATGGCCAATATCCCGTAGGTATACGCCAAGTGCGGCTAAAAACCAGGCAAAGCCCAGTGTGGCGAGAGCTAAAGGCACTAACAGAAATGGAAAAAACACCACCGTCCACGGCAAACTCTGGTTGATAGCGACTTGTGCAATCAACAATACCGCGAGACTAACCATTGCATGAAACAATGCCGACCCAAAAGCAACTATCGGCAATATCTCAAGGGGAAAAATAACTTTTTTGACATAATTGACATTGGACAGGATCAATCCTGGGGCACGGTTGACGCATTCAGCAAACAAGCCGTGTAATATCATTCCAACAAATAACACAATTGCGAAACTCGCTTTCGTTTCCGTGCTACCAACCATCCAGCGCGCCTTGAAAACCCCTGCAAAAACAAAGGTATAAATCAGCAACATCAGCAATGGATTGAAAAACGACCATGCCAAGCCCATGACTGAACCACGATAGCGTCCAATAACTTCACGCCGGATCAATGAAGCGACTAAGCTTTTATTTTCCCAAAGGCTGGATACCATTGCCCTAGGCGAGATAGAAAAGTGCTGCATCAGGAAAATTTTTCGGCTTTTACAAGTGATAATCCCTGCGCATCTTTTGCCGAAACCAATGGCTGTCCTGCAATTGGCCAATCGATCGCTATTGCCGGATCATCCCAGCGTATGCATCGCTCATGCTCGGGAGCATAAAAGTCAGTGGTTTTATAGAGAAACTCCGCTGTTTCGCTCATAGTGACAAACCCATGGGCAAATCCTTCAGGTATCCATAACTGATGCTTATTTTCCGCGGACAGGACAGCCCCCACCCATTTCCCAAAAGTCGGGGAATCAATGCGGATATCAACTGCCACGTCAAATACCTCGCCTTGTACGACACGCACCAGTTTGCCTTGCACCTTGGGCGGCAACTGATAATGCAAACCTCTAAGCACGTTCTTTTGTGATTTTGAATGGTTATCCTGAACAAAATCAGGGCTACGTCCGGTTACCTCTTCAAATATCCTCTGATTGAAACTTTCAAAGAAAAAGCCGCGGTCATCCCCAAACACTTCTGGTTCAAACAGCACAACGTCCGGGATAGCTAGTGGAGTAGATTTCATTTAAATTTTAGTTCACTCAGCAAGAGTCAAGGATTAAAACACCTTTTCATTAAGTAATCGGATTAGATATTGTCCATAACCGTTCTTTGCGAGTGGCTGAGCCAGCCTTTCCAATTGCGCAGAGTCGATCCACTGCTTGCGCCAGGCAATTTCTTCAGGGCAGGATATCTTGAGGCCTTGGCGGCGCTCAATTGTTTCGATGAACTGACTCGCTTCCAAAAGGCTTTCATGAGTCCCCGTATCTAGCCACGCATAGCCTCGTCCCATTATCTCAACGTCAAGTTTGGCTTGTTCTAGATATAACCGGTTGAGGTCAGTGATTTCCAATTCACCACGCGGAGATGGCTTGAGATTTTTAGCAAGTTCGACCACCTGTTGGTCGTAGAAATATAAACCGGTGACCGCATAATTAGATTTAGGTGCTTTGGGTTTTTCTTCAAGACTGATGGCTTTGCCTCGGGCATTGAATTCCACGACGCCGTAGCGCTCTGGATCGTGTACATGATAGGCAAAAACGCTTGCACCTTCATTTCGTTTGGAGGCATTGGTAAGAATACGGTCAAAATCGTGACCGTAAAAAATATTGTCTCCCAATACCAATGCAGAAAGGTCATTCCCGATAAAGCTATCGCCGATAATGAAAGCTTGCGCCAAGCCATCCGGTGAAGGCTGGATGGCATAAGAAATGTTAAGCCCCCATTGCTCACCAGTGCCAAGTAGTTGCTCGAAACGCGGGGTATCCTGCGGAGTTGAGATGATCAGGATGTCCCGAATGCCCGTCAGCATCAGCGTACTAAGCGGATAGTAGATCATCGGTTTATCAAAAACCGGCAACAACTGCTTGGACACCGCCAGCGTGGCAGGATGCAGGCGCGTACCGGCACCGCCGGCGAGGATGATGCCTTTACGTTTCATAGCGTTTCCCTGATAACAAGTTCACAATCAGCAACAAGGTTCATGCGTATTGCATTTCTACCCAGCTCAAATAAGTGCCGCTGGTGATATTGGCAACCCAGTCCTGATGATCGAGATACCAGAGCACAGTCTTACGGATACCCGTCTCGAAAGTCTCCGCCGGCTTCCAGCCCAGTTCTTTTTCAAGCTTGGTGGCGTCGATGGCATAGCGGCGATCATGGCCGGGACGATCCTTGACGTAGGTGATCTGCTCGACGTACGGCTTGCCGTCTAATCGCGGTTTTTCCTGGTCCAGGATGGCGCAAATGGTCTGCACCACATCCAAGTTAGGCTTTTCATTCCAACCGCCAACGTTATAGACCTCGCCTACCCTCCCCGCTTCCAGCACCCGCCGAATGGCGCTGCAATGGTCTTTCACATACAGCCAGTCGCGGATCTGCTGGCCATCGCCATAGATTGGCAGCGGTTTCCCCGCTAGCGCATTATGGATAACGAGCGGAATGAGCTTTTCCGGAAAATGGTAAGGTCCGTAGTTGTTGGAGCAATTGGTTGTCAGCACCGGCAGGCCGTAAGTATGGTGATAGGCACGGACGAGATGGTCGCTGGCCGCCTTACTGGCTGAGTATGGGCTGTTGGGTTCGTAACGGTTGGTTTCGGTGAAGGCTGGGTCTTCACTGGACAATGAACCATAGACCTCGTCAGTGGAAACATGCAGAAAACGGAAAGCGGTTTTGGCCACTTCCTCCAGCCCGTTCCAGTAAGCGCGCACCGACTCCAGCAGATGAAATGTACCCACGATATTGGTCTGGATAAAATCTTCCGGGCCATGAATGGAACGATCAACATGGCTCTCTGCGGCAAAGTTGATGATTGCACGAGGCTTGTGCTCATCAAGCAGGCTTGTCAGGAGCCCTGCATCACCAATGTCGCCACGCACAAAAACATGCCGCGCATCGCCGTGGAGGCTGGCAAGATTATCCATATTGCCAGCATAGGTCAGCTTATCCACATTGATGACGGGTTCATCACTCTGACCAAGCCAATCAAGCACAAAATTTGAGCCAATAAATCCGGCACCACCTGTAACAAGAATACTCATAGATAAATATCAATTCCTGATTGGTATCATGACGCAACCAAAACCTAAGCCTGACTGCGAGATGCGCAGCATCTTGATGCAAAATTCAGAATGAATCCGCTGAGAAAATACTGAACCGACATCGCCAAGAAGCGCAAAATCATAATTTTATAAAAGACTTGCTTAAGTTTACCTTTCGGAAGGCAGGAGGGGCAAGTCACACCGGCGCATTAGCTTCTGCTACTTGTATCTGGTACAGCGATATTAGCGAAGAAAGTACCGATCAAGCCGAAACTCCGAGCTTGAGAGTCTGGATATAATACTGATAGGTATTCGTAAGTCCCTGTTGTAACGATACACTCGCTAGCCATCCTAGCGATTTTAGGCGGCTAACATCCACAAGCTTACGGGGCGGCCCATCAGGCTTGCTAGTATCGAATTCGATACTACCTTCGTATCCGATAACCTTGGCAACAAGTTCAGCCAACTCCTTAATGGTCAAGTCCTCACCCGTCCCGACATTGATATGTGAAAGCATAGGTCGGGTGTTAGATGCGTAGGTCGCATAATCCAGTTCCATAACGTGCAAACATGCTGCAGCCATATCATCCACATGAAGAAATTCTCGCCTGGGCGCACCAGAACCCCAGACGACAACCTTATCAGCACCATTGATTTTTGCTTCATGAAAGCGCCGGATCAAGGCAGGAATCACGTGACTGTTTTCAGGATGGTAGTTATCGCCAGGTCCATAAAGATTGGTGGGCATGACGCTTCGATAATCGGTTCCATACTGGCGGTTATACGACTCGCACAACTTGATTCCGGCGATCTTGGCAATGGCATAAGGCTCGTTGGTGGGCTCCAACGAGCCTGTCAGCAACGCCTCCTCCGACATCGGTTGTATTGCCATGCGCGGATAAATACAACTCGATCCAAGCGCCAGCAATCGCTTCACCCCCACACGCCATGACTCGTGGACAATATTGGTCTCAATCATCAGGTTCTGATAGATAAATTCTGCCGGGTATGTGTTGTTGGCATGAATGCCACCAACTTTAGCTGCAGCGACGTAAACTTGGTCAGGACGCTCACGCTCGAAGAAAGTGCGCACGGCTACCTGACTAGTCAGGTCAAGTTCGTTATGTGTGCAGGTGACAATATTTTCGCAGCCACGCTTAGTCAATGCTCGCACAATCGCAGAGCCAACCATTCCACGGTGGCCGGCAACATAAATTTTTGCGCTAGTGCTCATAATTCCAGAAAATGACCAGAACACTTCTTTGGTAAATAACGACAGTCGCCCTGATTACTCGTGATAGTTGAACACTGAGTAACCGTGCGTTTTCACTAACTCGTCCCGTTCCGCAGCCTTCAGGTCTTCGTGCATCATTTCAGAAACCAGCTCCTTGAAACTGATTTTCGGCGTCCATCCCAGCTTTTCCCGTGCCTTGCTGGCATCTCCCAGTAAGGTTTCCACTTCGGTCGGGCGGAAATACCGCGGATCAACCGCCACAACGCATTTGCCATTGCCATCATACCCCTGCTCTTCGACCCCCTTGCCTTTCCAAGTAATGGTCATACCAATTTCTTTTGCTGCAGCGTCCACAAATTCGCGCACGCTGTATTGGACACCTGTCGCAATCACAAAATCTTCGGGTAATTCTTGCTGCAACATCAACCATTGCATTTCGACATAGTCCTTGGCATGGCCCCAGTCACGTTTTGCATCCATGTTCCCAAGAAACAGGCAATCCTGCAGACCCAGCTTGATTCTCGCTAGCGCTCGTGTGATTTTCCGGGTGACGAAGGTTTCACCACGCAAGGGACTTTCGTGGTTGAACAAAATGCCATTGCAGGCATAAATGCCATAAGCCTCGCGATAATTCACCGTGATCCAATATGCGTAAAGTTTCGCCACAGCGTATGGACTACGGGGATAAAACGGAGTTGTTTCCTTTTGCGGGGTTTCCTGCACCAACCCATAAAGCTCGGAAGTTGACGCCTGATAAAAACGGGTTTTTTTCTCCAAGCCCAGAATACGAATCGCTTCGAGTATTCGCAATGCACCTAAAGCATCTGAGTTGGCCGTGTATTCCGGCTCTTCGAAACTTACTGCCACATGCGACTGCGCAGCAAGATTGTAAATCTCGTCTGGCTGCACCTGCTGAATAATACGGATCAGGCTGGAACTGTCGGTCATATCCCCGTGATGCAATATGAATCGGCGGTCGTATTCGTGCGGATCCTGATACAGGTGGTCGATCCGTGCCGTGTTAAACAAAGAGGATCTGCGTTTGATGCCGTGAACTTCATATCCTTTCTTAAGCAAAAGCTCCGCAAGATATGCACCGTCCTGGCCAGTGACTCCTGTAATAAGCGCTATTTTTTTCAATCGATATCCGTTCTTTGAATATTTAGTGGTAGTTCAACCATTGCATCAATGGGCAATTTCCTGGTCGCAGCGTCCGTAGTTGTCGTCAAATCTGACGATATCGTCTTCCCCGACATATTCGCCGCTTTGAACTTCAATAAGGACAAGGTTAAGCAAACCCGGGTTAGCGAGTCGATGCTTGTGACCGGCTGGTATAAATGTTGACTCGTTGGTATTGATAAGAAACTCATTACCATTATTTGTCACTTTTGCAGTGCCGCTCACGACAACCCAGTGCTCACTGCGGTGGTGATGCATCTGCAAACTCAAACTAGCACCCGGATTGACGACAATCCGCTTGATTTTGAAATTGCGGCCTTCCTCAAGAAGGGTATACGTACCCCAAGGGCGATGGACGGTGCGATGCAGCTTGTGGACCTCTTTGCCCTCAGCCTTTAACCGAGCATAAATATATTTCACATCCTGCGCGTGGGCCTTGTTTGCCACCAAAAGTGCATCAGGCGTATCAATAATCACAAGGCCTTCAATTCCTACCGTTGCGACCAGACGGTCATCACTCCGGATGTAACAGTTAGTTGTATCATGAAGAATAGCCTCGCCCTCTACCCGATTTCCCATGTCATCAGGTTTCGCAATATCACCCAGGGCACTCCATGATCCGATATCGCTCCAACCAATGCTGCAAGGTACAACGGCAACCTGTTCTGAAGTTTCCATAATTGCGTAATCAATGGAAGTATCAGGCACCTGTGCGAAACTTTCGGCATCAAGCTCTAATTGCGTAAAACCTTGTCCCTTTAAGAGCCTGGAAACTTCGAGACAATGGGTAGTGCTCGAGAAAATTGCAGGTGCGAGTTGCATCATCTCCTTCAGCATAGCCCCCGCAGTAAAGCAGAAAATACCAGAATTCCATAGAAACCGACCGGATTCGAGATACTCCCTAGCCTTATCTATTGATGGTTTTTCAACGAACCGCAATACTGTATTTCCATCCGCCTCAATATAACCATATCCGGTCTCTGGTGAATCTGCTTGAATACCAAATGTCACCAGCTTTCCAGCTTGCGCAAGATGGACGGCACTCAAGACCGCTTGTTGAAAGGCTGCCTGATCAGAAATCAAGTGATCTGCCGCAAGCACCAGCATAACCGCATCCTCACCGAAAGTCCGGCCCACATGCATCGCAGCAGCAGCAATAGCAGCAGCAGTGTTACGGCCAAACGGCTCCAGTATGTACGAAGTTGCGAGTCCGGCCTTGTTAATCTCGCAAAACTCGTCTTCTGTTTTAAACAGCAGTTCGCGATTGGTGACCGTCAGGATATTCTCAACATTCGGTAACAAGGCACCTCGCAGAAATGCCTTTTGCAACAGGCTTTCGCCGTCTGCAAGGCGGATAAAGGGCTTGGGATGAAGTTCACGTGAAACCGGCCATAACCTGGAACCCGCTCCTCCGCATAGAATTGTTGGGATTAGCTTCATGATCTACCACCTAGGCAGGATAATGGAAAATATGGATTATAAAGTGCCAGCGGACTTGTTTAACGTTTTGGGCTGCCAATAATCAATACAAGATGCAAGCAAACATTGCCCTTGCGTAAGCAAGACGATTCTGCCACACCGATAACACTGATTCAAATTCCTCGCCTTAAGCTACGCCTCCCGGCGGCAAAATGTTAAACTGCACTTAAATTCCAACGAGTTCGATGTATGTCCGGCAACACTCTAGGCACCCTCTTCACCGTTACCTCTTTCGGCGAATCCCACGGCCCAGCCATTGGCTGTGTAGTGGACGGCTGCCCGCCGGGCCTGGAGCTCACAGAGGCCGACATTCAGGCGGAACTCGACCGCCGCAAGCCTGGCACCTCGCGCCATGTCACGCAACGCCAGGAGGCCGACGCTGTAGAGATTCTGTCCGGCGTGTTCGAGGGAAAAACAACGGGTACTCCCATCGCCCTGCTGATCCGCAACCAGGACCAGCGCAGCAAGGACTACGGCAACGTTGCCGCGACATTTCGCCCCGGACATGCCGATTACACCTATACGCAGAAGTACGGCTTTCGCGACTATCGCGGCGGCGGGCGTTCATCTGCGCGCGAAACCGCCGTGCGCGTAGCAGCCGGGGCGATTGCGAAAAAATGGCTGAAGGAACGCTACGGGGTGGTGATCCGCGGCGGCATGAGCCAGATGGGTGAAATCGCCATTCCGTTCGAGTCCTGGGAAGCTGTGGGGCAGAATGCTTTTTTTGCGCCCAACCTCGCGATTGTGCCGCAACTGGAAGAATATCTGGACAAAATCCGTGCCGCACGCGATTCGGTCGGCGCAAAAATCACCGTGGTGGCAGAAAATGTTCCCGTCGGCTGGGGCGAGCCTGTCTACGACCGCCTGGATGCGGAACTGGCCTATGCCATGATGGGAATCAACGCGGCCAAAGGCGTGGAGATCGGCGCGGGGTTCGCATCCATCGCGCAAAAGGGCAGCGAGCATTGCGACGAACTGACGCCCCAGGGCTTCGTCAGCAACAACGCCGGCGGCATCCTCGGCGGCATTTCCACCGGCCAAAACATCGTAGTACACACCGCGTTCAAGCCGACATCCAGCCTGCCGCAGGAGCGCCGCTCCATCGACAACGCCGGCAATGCCGTGATGATGCAGACTACCGGCCGCCACGACCCTTGCGTGGGCGTACGCGCCACGCCGATCTGCGAAGCCATGCTGGCACTGGTGCTGATCGACCACGCCTTGCGCCATCGCGCCCAGTGCGGCGACGTAGTTTGCAGCACGCCAAAGATTTCCGGTTCCATCAAATAATCCCAAGGAGTATAAATATGGCACTCGAGCACCACGATCTGGTTCACGAATTTCCCGAACATCGCGAAAAAATCCACGTTCTGAAGACCAGCCACGCGCATTTTGCCAAGCTGTTTGACGAATATCACGTAGCCACTCGCGAAGTGGAGCGCCTGGAAGGCGAAGGCACACCAGTCACGGATGAAACCTTCGAAGCGCTGAAGAAGCAACGTCTCAAGCTCAAGGACGAGCTTTACGCCATGCTGCAGGCTTGATCGAAAGCCAGATAACAATAAAAGCCGGCGCACGCCGGCTTTTTTATCGGTACCCCATGCACAACCTTCCCTACTGGCGCCTGTCCGGCTTTTACCTGCTGTACTTCGCTTTCGTCGGCGTTTTTGCGCCGTACTGGAGCCTGTACCTCAAATCGCTCGCTTTTTCCGCCTTCCAGATCGGCGTTCTGATGTCGCTATTGCAGGTGGCACGTATTTTCGCGCCCAATCTGTGGGGCTGGCTTGCCGACCACACCGGACGCGGGGTACATCTGGTGCAGTTGGCGGCCGGGTTGAGCCTGCTCACCTATCTCGGCGTGTTTGCCGGAGAAAGCTTTGCCTGGCTGTTCGTCGTCATGGCAGTCATGAGTTTTTTCTGGAGCGCATCGCTGCCGCTCATGGAAGCGATCACGCTGCGCCATCTGGGCGACAGCGCCGCACACTACGGCCGCATCCGGCTGTGGGGCTCGATCGGCTTCGTGATCGCGGTCATCGGCATGGGCTACTTGCTGGATTTCCTGCCGATCCGCTCGGTACTGTGGGTAGTGCTGGGGCTGATGATAGGCATCCTGGTGTTTGCACGATGGATACCAGAACCGCACCCGATATTGCATCATGCCGAAGAGTCGCCGGCATGGGACATTATCCGCCGCCCCGAAGTGACGGCGTTTCTTGCTGCCGGATTTCTCATGGCCGCTGCTCACGGCGTTTATTACACTTTCTACTCGATCTATCTGGTCGATCACGGCTACAGCAAGGGCGCCATCGGCTGGCTGTGGGCGATAGGCGTATTGTGTGAGATCCTGGTGTTCCTGTGGATGCCCAGACTGGTTGCAACCATCGGCCTGCGAAAAATCCTGTTGATCAGCTTTCTGCTTGCCACCCTGCGTTTTTCTCTTATCGGTTTCGGCGCCCAATGGCTATCCGTAATCGTATTTGCCCAAGTGCTGCACGCCGCCTCCTTCGGCTCGTATCATGCGGCATCGGTCGCCGTGATCCACCACTTTTTTCGCGGACGTCACAACGCCAAAGGCCAGGCCATCTATACCAGCGTCTCGTTTGGCCTGGGAGGCACCGTCGGCGGCTTGTGGAGCGGCTGGCTGTGGGAACCGGCCGGACCGGAAATTACCTTTGCCATCTCGTCGATCGCCACGCTGATCGCTTTCTTTCTGCTGCTCTGGCGCTTGAAACTGGACCGATGAAATACGAAAAATCACTCGTCTGGTTCCGCCGCGACTTGCGCGACCATGACCACGCTGCGCTCTACCACGCCCTCAAGACCTCACGCCAGGTCTTTTGCGCGTTCGTATTCGACACCGAGATTCTGGACAAGCTCACCGACAAGGCAGATCGGCGCGTCGATTTTATCTGGCATAGCGTACAAGAGTTACATACGGCTCTGAAAGAGAGTGGTAGCGGGCTGATCTTGCTGCACGGCGCAGCGAGGACAGAAATCCCCAAACTGGCGCAGAGCCTCGGTGCACAAGCTGTCTTCGCCAACCGGGACTACGAACCGACTGCAATAGCGCGTGACGCCGCTGTCGCGATGGAACTTGCCAAAACCGCTATCGATTTCCACCCCTTCAAGGATCAGGTCATTTTTGAAACAGACGAAGTGCTCACCCGGGACGGCCATCCCTACAGCGTGTTCACCCCGTACAAGAATGCCTGGCTGAAAAAACTGGAGCCTTATTTCCTCGAGCCCTACCCGGTAAAAAAGTACACTGCGGCACTGGCCCGACCGCCACAACAAAACCGCCCTTCACTGCAATCCATCGGATTTCTGCCCGCCCCGACAAAATTGCCCGCCGGCATGTCAGGCGCAAGCGCATTGCTGGAAGATTTCTGTGATCGTATCGACCGCTACCGGGACGCGCGCGACTATCCCGCCGCAAAAGGCCCGTCCTACCTATCCGCCCACCTGCGTTTCGGCACGATCTCAATCCGCTCACTGGCCCGCCTCGCCTGGGAAATGGGCGGCCAGGGCGCGGAAACCTGGCTGTCGGAGCTGATCTGGCGTGACTTCTATTGCATGATCCTGCATCACCATCCACAACTGGCCAGCGCTCACGCGTACAAGCCGGAATTCAACGCGATCGCCTGGCCCGGAACGGAGGAGTATTTTCAGGCATGGTGCGAAGGCCGAACGGGGTATCCGCTAGTGGATGCCGCTATGCGCCAACTCAACCAGACCGGCTACATGCACAACCGCTTGCGCATGGTAACCGCAAGCTTTCTGGTGAAAGACCTGCTGGTGGACTGGCGGAAAGGTGAGGATTACTTTGCGCGCAAACTGCTGGATTTCGATTTCTCGGCCAACAACGGCGGCTGGCAGTGGGCGGCGTCTACCGGCTGTGACGCACAGCCGTGGTTCCGCATTTTCAACCCGGTAACGCAATCGGAGAAATTTGACGCAGAGGGGAAATTCATCCGCCAATACGTGCCGGAATTATGCGCATGCACTTCCATGGAAATCCATGCCCCGTGGAAAATGCCGGCAGAAAGAAAACAGGCTATAAGGTTGGACTACCCGACACCCATCGTCGATCATGCAGTGATGCGCGAGAAAGCCCTGGCGCTATACAAAAACGCTAGCTAGGCACGCTGCCGCTCGTGCCAGCTTAGTTCTGGTGATACCCCACCACCACTTCGACCTCGTTCTTCGAGCCCAGAATCACCGGCACGCGCTGATGCAAGCCGGACGGCTGGATATCGAGAATGCGCTCGCGACCAGTCGAACTGGCGCCACCCGCCTGCTCCACGATCATGCTCATCGGGTTGGCTTCATACAGCAGACGCAACTTGCCGCCCTTTTCCTTGAGCTTGCTGTCCAGCGGATACATGAACAGTCCGCCACGAATCAGAATACGATGCACCTCGGCCACCATCGAGGCCACCCAACGCATGTTGAAATCCTTGGCCCGCGGACCTTCCACACCCTTCATGCACTCCTCGACGTAGCGCTGCACCGGCGTCTCCCAATGTCTACGGTTAGAGGCATTCACCGCGAACTCGTGGGTATCGGCTGGAATCTGCATGTTGGGGTGGGTCAGATAGAACTCGCCGACTTCGCGATCCAGCGTGAAGCCGTTCACGCCATGCCCGGTGGTCAGCACCATCATGGTCGACGAACCGTACAGGGCATAACCTGCGCAAACCTGTTCCGTACCAGGCTGCAGAAAATCATGCACCGTCGGTTGCGTCACCCCTGCCGGCGCACGCAGAATGGAAAAAATCGTCCCCACCGAGATATTAACGTTGACGTTGGACGAACCGTCGAGCGGGTCGAACACGATCAGGTACTTGCCGCGCGGATATTTTGCAGGAATTTCATAAGGATTATCCATTTCTTCCGAGGCCATGCCCGCCAGATGTCCGGCCCACTCGATCGAAGAAATGAAAATATCGTTGGTGATAACGTCCAACTCTTTTTGCACTTCGCCCTGGATATTCTCGGATTCCAGACTGCCCATGGTACCGACCAGCGCCCCCTTGTTAACAGCAAGGGAAATGCGCTTGCAGGCGGTGACTATGTTGTTCAGCAGCATGCTGAACTCGCCGGTCGCACTGCTGCAGCGACGCTGCTCTTCAATGATGAATTGGGTGATGGTCATGCAGTTCATGATGGCTGGTTCCGTTCAAAAAGGCAGTCAAAGCGGATGTGTTACATTTTTACAACACAATTTCCGCTCCCATTATGCGATCAACCTCAGTGCTGGACAAGCCATCTTCACTACATTACAGTTGCGCAAGGGCTGTAATTTCGTGGAAATTCTCAGCCGCCCAATGGTACAAAAAACAACAGGATCGATAATGCAAAACAACTGGATGAAGCCGATTGCTGCCACAGTCATTGCAGCCGCATTACTTAGTGGATGCGCCACCCAGTCCAATAAGGACCCGCTGGAAGGCCTCAATCGCGGCATTTACAAGTTCAACGACACCGTGGACAAAGCCGCGCTCAAACCAGTAGCTGGCGCCTACAAGGCAGTCATCCCCGGCACAATCCGCACGGGCGTCAACAACTTCTTCTCCAACCTGGGCGATGTGGTCACGGTCATCAACGACCTGCTCCAGTTCAAGCTCAGCAAGGCTCTGGACGATGCCGGCCGCCTCGCCATCAACACCACTTTCGGTGTTGCCGGCCTGGTGGACTGGGCCTCGATGGACGGGATTGAAAAGCGCAATGAGGATTTTGGCCAGACCTTGGCCTATTGGGGCTGGAAGGACAGCTCCTATCTGGTGTTGCCTTTCCTCGGCCCAAGCACCTTACGCGATACTGGCGGCCTGATTGTCGACAGCGCGTTCCTGGATCCGCTTGGCTATGTCGATGGCCCAAGCGATCGCAATCAATTGCTGATCACCAAATTCATCAACAAGCGCTCCACCTACCTGCCAGGTAGCGACCTCCTAGACGAAGCCGCACTGGATCCGTATGTATTCATGCGCGACGCTTACATGCAGCGCCGTGAGAGCCAGGTACAGGATGGCGATGTCCAGCCATCGGATGAAAGCGCCGAAGCTGACGGGGAAGTCGTCGCCACTGCCAAGTAACAGGTTGTTCATGCAACAAAAAACCCCGCAATTGCGGGGTTTTTTGTTGCCGTAAACTATAACTATTCTCCTGCTACCGTCATACTATCCAGCAAGATCGAGCCGCACTGTTTCGAGCCTTGAATCAGCGCATCATTACCAACGGCCACAATCCCCTTGAACATTTGTTTTAGATTGCCCGCGATCGTGATCTCTTCCACAGGATATTGAATCTCGCCGTTTTCGACCCAGAAACCGGCGGCACCACGAGAATAATCGCCGGTCACCAGATTGATGCCGTGGCCGAGCAACTCGGTCACTACCAGACCGGTACCCATCAACTTCAGGAGCCCGGCAAAATCATGTTCACCGCTCTTCACGATCAGGTTATGGCTGCCGCCGGCGTTGCCGGTGGACTGCATGCCCAGCTTGCGTGCGGAGTAGCTGGACAGGATATAGCCGTTCAGTACGCCATCCTGCACCAACTCTCGGTCATGCGTGGCCACGCCCTCATGATCAAAAGGACTGCTTGCCAAGCCACGTGGCAGGTGGGCGCGCTCACTGATGTTGACCAGCGGAGAAAACACCTGCTGCCCGATTGCATCGAGCAGGAAAGACGACTTGCGGTAGAGATTGCCGCCCGAAATCGCACTGGTGAGATGTGAAACCAACCCCGATGCGATACCCGGCTCGAAAAGTACCGGCGCCTGCCGGGTACCCATCTGGCGCCCGCCCAGACGGCGCACGGTGCGTTCTGCAGCCTTGCGCCCCACGGCCTCGGCACTTTCCATATCGGATGCCGAACGGGCAGTGCTGTACCAGTAATCCCGCTGCATCACATCGCCCTGCTCGGCGATCATGGTGCAACTGATGGCCTGCCGTGAAGTCGGATACCCCCCGCAAAAGCCGTGGCTGTTGGCGTAGGCAAACAACCCTTCATGCGCCGAAATGCCGGCCCCCTCGGAGTTGTTGATCCGGGAGTCCAAAGACATCGCAGCAGACTCGCAACGGCGAGCCAGTTCAATCGCGTCATCCACTGAAATATCCCATGGATGGTAAAGATCAAGATCGTCGATGCGCCGGGCCAACAAGGCAGGATCCGCCAAGCCGCAGAAAGCATCCTGCGCCGTATGGCGCGCAATGCTGCAGGCCGCCGCAACAGTATCCGTCAGCGCCTGAGGACTCAGATCCGAAGTGCTGGCATGGCCGCGCCGCTGCCCGAAATAGACCGTGACCGAAAGTCCCTTGTCACGGTTGTATTCAATGGTTTCCACCTCATCCAGCCGGACCGTCACGTTCTGACCGAAGCCCAGGCTGATTTCAGTTTCGGCGGCACTGGCACCGGATTTCCTGGCCTGGTGCAATACGGACTGAGTCATCTCCTTGAGCTGATCGAGGGAATAGCTGAAGCGTGTATCTGGCATGGAATGGTAGGTCCGTTAAAAGCTGCTATGATACCCGACCATGCAAGAACACGACCAACAGGAAGAAGTCAGCAAAACCCAGCTCAAGCAGCAAATGCATGAATTGCAGGCGCTGGGCGAGACGCTGGCCGAATTGCCGAAAGAAAAGCTGAAGCAACTGGATCTGCCGGAAAATCTGCGCGATGCGCTACTGGAAGCAAAGCGCATTACGGCACACGGCGGCAAACGACGCCAGTTGCAATATATCGGCAAGCTGATGCGCAGCATCGATCCCGAGCCGATCCAGACCAAGCTGGATCAATGGAACGGCAACCACGCCGAAGAGACCGCGCTGCTGCACCGATTGGAAAACTGGCGCCAGCGCCTGATCGACGACGATGCAGCGCTATCCGAATTCCTGACGCAACATCCGGATTTCGATGTGCAACAGTTGCGCACGCTTATCCGTAACGCGCGCAAGGAAACCCAATTGCAGAAACCGCCCAAGAGCAGCCGGGAACTGTTCCGCATCCTGCGCGAAGGGTTATCCAGCTAAAACATCATGAAACCGGTCTTATTGCTTGCCGCCACGCTGTTCCCACTCAGCTGCCTGGCGCTGGATTACGTCGAAACCTCCCGCTCCACCTACCGTGTCTACGTGCTATCGACCGATGGTAGCGTCAGCACCGGCTCGGGAGTACAGGTCGCCGCCAGCCGCATCCTCACCAACTGCCACGTCGTCGCCAATGCAAAAGAAGTCGTGGTAGAGCATTCGGCGACCGGTCAGAAGCTCCCGGCACGCGGGGTTTCAACCGATCAGGGCCGCGATGCTTGCGTGCTGGAAGTCATTGGTGCCCCAGGCAAACCCGTGCAGCAGGCGCGCTTCGTCAGTAACGGCGACACTGTGCACGTACTGGGGTATCCGCAAAGCAGCCGGCTGATCGTTTCGGAAGGCAAGGTACTGGAGGCCGATTTCAAGTTCAATAACGACACGGCCATCCACACCAGCAACTACTGCGCCCCCGGGGCATCCGGAGGCCCCTTGCTCAATGATGAGGGCGAGCTGGTCGGCCTGATTTTTGCGGGAAACTCTCGAACCAAGACCTGCTTTGCCGTTCCGGCATACTACCTGCAGCGCGTTCAATCCGGGAGCATTGCTCCATTTTCAACCGCGGCACCAATCAGGAGCAAGGGCTCGGTCTATCACGACAAATGGAAAGATTGAATAGCAGGCACAGCCCTCTTTAAGAAATAACGGAAAGGATGAGGCCTAGCGGAAATCGACCGAAAATCCTTGTCCATTCTCGTCGGGAAAAGCTCCCACGCTTTCCATCCCGTTGAACTGCGTCTGGAAGTACCAAGCCACTTCGGCCGAAGGAAAACCCTTCGCCCGTGTCCATTCCCTGCCTGATTCAATCAACGCACCCAACTGCGCAGCCTTTCTGCAAGCAGCTTCATAACTATATTTCATACACATGATCCAAGTCCTCCGAAACAAAACCTTGGGGTTTCCCTATATTTCGGCAGCCTGGCGTTGATTCTTTAGCATCCGCCTGGATGGCAACAGGTGGAATCCTGGAAATACCTGGCTGCAGCGACTAGGTCACTGGATTTTTCCGCAGACGCTCACATAAAAGAGCAAGCAACGACAAACTGATCATGATCGAACCAAGTATCGTATTCGTCATATTTGGATTGACCAGCATGCCCATCAACAAAATCGGTTCGATAAACACAAAGCCTCTCTGCGTATTCATTCAAGCACCTCCGACATGGTCAATTTTGCTGAAAAGCAATACTCCCTTACCCTGCCAGAACCATATGCAACCCGCATGCCAGTTGCATGAATATTCACAACAATCTGTTTTTAAAATACTTTTTAACAATCAGAACGATATAACACATCACATCGTTGCCGCAATATGACAAATCTTGTCCATGCCTGAGTTTTTTGTCTGCCATCCTTATCGTATCCAATAGCAGACAGATGTTTATCCATAACAATCAATAAGTTGAATTAAATAATGTTTAACACTGTCACTTTTTGGCAACAATTACAATCCATAAAAATAATCACATCCCAATGATTATTAAAGAAATTAAATACCTGGCAAGGTATTTGCGTCACTCCAGTGCCAAATATTGGCACTCAATTTATCTGGGGGCAATGATGAACACTACGGTTCGCACATCGACAGATACAAACCTGATGCACTGGTCAAGCCAGACACCTATACCGCTCAATCACTCGCTGGTTCCGCACGAGGTGCGCAAAGCCGTCAAGAACTCACCAAAGCCGGGCAGGTTATACCGCGTTAATACGCTAACGATAGTGGAGTGGTGGCTGATGGATATGGAGGGTGATCTTCTCAACATTTTCTGGATAGATGGGAAAATGCGCTGTTGAACCAGCCGCAAAGTTATCTGGTGACAAATAAAAGCCGTTTGTCACCAGATAGATACCATCGATCAGCCAGGGTTTGACAGGTGCAATGCCATAAATTATGTTGTAGCCATATGCAAAGGGCAAACCCGACCGAAAGACGGGGACGCAAAGCAACCGGTCTAAAGGAGAAATCCCAAGACAGCGGAGCCGCCGGAAAAGCTCAACGTCAACGAGCGTCATGGTTTGCCCTGGATCTTTTGAAAGGAGCATGCCATGAAACAACTAGCCCACATCATCGAGACCTGTTCCAGTCTCGCAGTCTTCCTGATCGTCTCTCTGGCGATTGCGGGAACTACCTATCAGGTATTTAACCCCGATGGCGAGATATTCCACTGGCTCAATCGAACCTGGGATCTGAATCCCTTGCTGCTTGTCGTGCTGGGTGGCATTGCGTTACTGATCAGGCACTGGCTTTCCAGCACGCAAGGAGCACGTGGCGCCGATTTTCTGTTCTATGGCGCCATCATGGTTGGGCTCTATTACGGCTTCAATCTCCTGCTTGCAACCTGATAAAGGCTTTACGGAAATTCAGTCAGGTGTTTTGTGAAACACACGATTTAGGAGGCACATCATGAATAGAGATCAGTTCAAAGACCGCATCGAAAATTTTCACGGTCACTACCTTCATCCGGACGATTTGCGTATCGGACTCTATGTCCATCTCGATCTGGGCTGGATGGATCACCCATTCACCTTTAGCAACTTCAAGATCAAGGACGAAGAACAAATCCGCAAAATCCGCGCCCTCAATCTGGAAAAGATCCGTTACGACCCCATGCGTAGCGACATCGTGCCCGATTTTCCAAAAACGATACAAACCAACTGGACTCCTGCAGCCGCTCCGCCACAACCGGCTACTCAGCCCGATCTGTTACAGCGATCAGACCGCTTCAAAAAGCTGAATGAAATCATTATTGAGAGCGAGCAGACCTTTGCCAGAAACGCATCTACGGCACGCGAAGCCGTCCGCAATCTCATCGCCCATCCGGAACACTCAAAAAAAGCAGCCGAGGTTCTGGTCAACGAGATGGTAAATTCCGTGATCACGGAGAGCGATATCGTGCTGCACGCCATCAGCGGCAACAATAGCAGCCAGGTAAATTTTATTCATCCGATCAACGTCAGCGTATTGGCGCTGATGCTGGCCAAATCGCTGGACATGAAAGAGGAAGAAGCAGTCATGCTGGGCGTGGCATCGATTTTTCATGATGTGGGGAAAGAGGAGGCTCTTCAGAACAAGTCGTTTGTGGACCTGCATTGCGAGATCGGCGCACGCATCGCACTGAGGGCCGGGATGGCAGATCGCGTTTCCAAAATCATTCTGCAGCACCATGAGTATATGGATGGATCCGGTTTTCCCCTGCATCTTCGGGATGAAAAGATCGACCCGCTGGCCCGCATACTGGTACTTGTGAACTATTACGACAACCTCTGTAACCCGCCCAACCCGGCAGAAGCCATGACGCCTTACGAGGCATTGTCACAGATGTATGCCAGCCAATCGCAGAAGTTCGACTCCACCCTGCTAAAGCTGCTGATCAAATCTCTGGGTGTATATCCGCCCGGCAGCATTGTGCAACTGACCAACGATGTCTATGGCATCGTCCTGACAGTTAACCCCAACAAGCCGCTACTGCCATTGGTAATGATTTACGTACCGGAAGTGGCACGCGAAACGCCAGTGGTCATCGACCTCGGCGAAGAAAAGAATCTCACGATCAGGAAATGCCTGCGCGCGGCCCAGCTTCCTCAGGAAGTATTCGACTACCTCAGGCCGAGCAAACGTGTCAGCTATTACTTTCTCAGGAAAGAAGATGCGCTCGGTCCTGAACTTGATCCGGAAAGCACGGATACGAGCGCAGAAACCGGGCAGGACCTCAAACTGCGCCGAGCCTGAAAGGCTGCCCCGATTATTGGATTAACGGAAATTCAACTGGCGGAATAACCACCCGATTTCACTACGCAGACCAGTAGGCACCGGCAGGGCGAACACCCCGCCGGAGATTTATTTCGGTACTTCCTGGGCCTTGGACGGAGGAACTTCCGGCATCTTGTTTGCATTCGACACAGGAGCTTGCTGCTCCTTGACATGCAGGTTGACCACGCTGGATTGCTTACTGCGATGGCCGGAAATATATGCCAGCGTCAGGCTGGTGGTGAAAAACACGGCCACCAGCACGGCAGTGCTGCGGCTCAGAAAATTGGTCGTGCCGCTGACGCCAAACAGGCTGCCGGAAGCACCGCTGCCAAACGCCGCGCCCATGTCGGCGCCCTTGCCATGTTGCAAAAGTACCAGCCCGATCACGCCCAGTGCTGCCAGCGAGTGAATTACCCAGATAATTGATTCCATTAAACTTTTAATACCTTTAATTTGCAGCCCGGCAGATGGCGATAAATTGTTCGGCCACCAGCGATGCGTTACCCACCAACGCACCATCTATATCGGGCATAGACAGTAATTGTGCCGCATTTGAGACACGAACGCTACCCCCATGTATGATCCGCAGCCTGGCAGCGACCACCCGATCGAGGTTGGCGACCCGGTTGCGGATATAGGCATGCATGTGCTGCGCCAGCTCCGGTGCGGCTGCGCGGCCGGTGCCGATGGCCCAGACCGGTTCGTAGGCAAGCACGCCTTTGGCAATACCTTCGGCCCCCATCCGGGTAAGCACGGCATCAAGCTGTCGCGCCACCACCTGTTCGGCCTGGCCGGCCAAATGCTCTTCCCGGGTCTCGCCGAGACAGAAGATCGGGCACATCCCATCTTTGATGGCAGCTTCAAACTTGTCCGAGACCAGCTGGTCACTTTCATGGCAGAGCTCGCGGCGTTCGGAATGGCCGATGATCACATAGCTGCAGCCGAAATCCACCAGCATATGCGGCGCAACTGAACCGGTAAACGCGCCGCCTTCGAACTGGTGCATATTCTGGCCGCCCCAGGCGATATTGGTTCCTCTAAGCATGGACTGCGCCTGCGCCAGATAGGGATGGGGAACGCAGACGACGTAATCGGCTTTTCGATATTCGGAAAGACCTTTCACCAGCGACTCAAGCAACTCCTTGTTGCTCGCCAGGCTGCCGTACATTTTCCAGTTGCCTACGACCAGCTTGCGTCTCATGAAGTGACAGTTTCTTTTGCGACAGGGTCAGGCATTTTACGCGGACGGTACATCATGGTCAAAAAACCGGGACTGCGTTCCAGTGACGTAATGTGAGTTGGACGGATTGCGATCCGCGAAATTCATTGATGCCGATTTGGTACACCGCGTGGATGGCGGATGGAAGCGGTTCGGTCTGGAAAAACAGCATGGCGTCGAACTGCTGGCCCTCTTTTTCCAATTTGAGCTTCAAATGCCGTTCGCCCACGATGCGCTGACCTGCAACGACAAACTGTCCTTCGAAGGCCGGCGCAGCAAAGCCCTGGCCCCAGATGCCGTTATCCACGGCGCGTGCGGTCGGCAGGTTATGTTCGGCGGCAGCCAGCAGACCGTCGGTTTCGATGACTTGTTCAAGATCGCCCGGCGTGAGCAATTCGCTTGCAACCTGCTCGAATTGCTCGACAAACACCGGGAAAGCAGCTTCATCGATGGCCAGCCCCGCTGCCATGGCATGCCCACCGAATTTCAGAATCAGACCCGGCTGACGCTTGGACACCAGGTCAAGCGCATCGCGCAGGTGCAACCCTGCTATCGACCGCCCCGAACCTTTGATGGTGCCATCCCCGGCCGCAGCAAAAATGATGGTAGGCCGATGGAATTTGTCCTTGAGGCGCGAAGCCAGGATGCCGATCACCCCTTGATGCCAGTCGGCGTTGTAAAGGCAGAGCGAATACCCGTTTTCCACCGGTACTTCATCCAGCGAAGCCAGTGCGGACTCTTGCATACCGGATTCTATTTCGCGGCGGTTACGGTTGATTTCATCGAGCCGTGCCGCCAACCGGCGCGCCGTATCTTCGTCGCCAGCCAGCAGGCAGGCAATACCCAGGCCCATATCTTCCAGCCGGCCAGCGGCATTGAGGCGCGGCCCCAGCACAAAGCCCAGGTCGTACGTCGAAGCGCGCGCCGAATCGCGCCCCGCCACACCGAGCAAGGCCCGCACACCGGGACAGGCCTTGCCGGCGCGGATGCGGCGCAGGCCTTGATCGACCAGAATTCGGTTGTTGTCGTCCAGCCTGACCACATCGGCAACCGTACCCAGCGCCACCAGGTCGAGCAATTCGGTCAGGTTCGGCTCCGGGATGTCGGCAAACCGGCCTCGACGACGCAACTCGGCCCGAAGCGCCATCATGACGTAGAAAATCACGCCGACTCCCGCCAGATTCTTGCTGGGAAAGGTACAGCCCGGCGCATTGGGATTGACGATGCAGGCGGCATCCGGCAAGGCATCCCCAGGCAGGTGGTGGTCGGTCACCAGCACGGATATCCCCAACCGGTTGGCTTCATTCACCCCGTCGACGCTGGCGATGCCGTTATCCACGGTGACAATGATGTCGGGCCTGAACGGTAACGCCAGTTGCACGATATCGGGCGTGAGGCCGTAACCGTGCTCGAAACGGTTGGGTACCAGATAGTCGACGGTAGCACCGAGGCTCTGCAATGCCTTGACCCCGACAGCGCATGCGGTAGCGCCATCGGAATCGTAGTCGGCAACGATCAGCAGGCGCTTCCCCTGTTCAATCGCATCAGCCAGCAATTGCGCCATGCGCTCGGCATTTTTCAATTGATCCGGCGGAATCAGTCCCGCCAGCGATGCCTGCAACTGCATCGCACTGCCGATGCCGCGTGCCGCGTAGATACGCGCCATCACCGGCGGCAGGCCTTCGGCGACGAGCTTGTTGGCAATCTCTGGCGAATATTTGCGGGCAACGGTATTAGTCATGAGTATCCAATATCAGCGGGCTGGCACGGCGCCAGAATTTCCAGCATTGGGTGCGCAGAATGGGAAAGCTTTGCACCTGGCCCGGAGCCGCCAGATGCAAGGTCAGGCTCTCCAGTTGCTTATTCTGCAAAGCTGTCGCCAAGGGCTTGAACCAGTCATTCTCAAGATTGTTGGCTACATCCAGCTTGATGAGGTGAGCGCCTGGCAAGTGAGACTGAGCCAGCCATTCACCGGCAGAAGCAGGCTGCGGGGATGCTGGGCAACCAGCTGCTTTCGCCAGTCCCATTAACAGTGCATCGTCCGTGCTGACCTCGACAAACGGCGACGACAGGCCTTGCGGCAGCACTCCCCCGCCCCACAGCCAGAGGCTATTGACGGGCAAGGCGCCGAGCTGCTCGCGAGCCTGGTTGACCGGGTGCTCGTGCAGCAGCATTTGCGCTTCATTCAAGCGCTGGCGCCAGCGCAAGGAATCCGGCCCGGATGGCAGATGTTGTTGAATATCCGCACCGCTGGCATTTTCACGCGAGCAGGTATTGATGTTGGCAACGTCCATCAGGCGCAGATACCAGTGATTCTGGCGAGGCGCAGAGAATTCCAGTTCATCCGCAGAAAAGTACTGGTTGAGGGTGCCGGTCATAGCCTCGGCCTCAGCCGTGGTCAGGTCGGCAAAAGTGTCGTCAGTTAGCACTATCCTGTCCCGCAGCAAATGGACATAAACCGGATCGGCATGCAACCAGTAACCGGTCCCGCCATCCAGCCCGTCACCCAGCGCCGCCAGCGGGGCGGTTGGCCAGTCATGCTGCCGCGCTACGCCAAACTGCCGGCACAGCCATCCCTCCACACCGTCTGCCGTGACCACCGGCGACAATGACCAGGCAAGCAGCTTCTTCAGCGCAGGCATCGACTTGTCGGCGGCCAATACGCGCAATTGGCCTAACGGTAACTGCAAATGACAATGCAATAAATGTTTCACTTTCATGACAGCCCCGGCGGGGTTAAGATTTGCCCTTCGCAATTAGCAGAAATCCAGCAATGGAACTTATCCTTTGGCGCCATGCAGAAGCGGAAGACGGTTTTCCCGATATGGCGCGGGTATTGACTGAAAAAGGTCAGCAACAGGCTGCCGACATGGCGGCTTGGCTCAAAAAACGTCTGCCGGCCGATGCGCGCATATTGGTCAGTCCAGCCCTGCGCACGCAGCAAACCGCCCTAGCCTTGACCAAGGATTTTAGCACGGTGGAAACCATCGCCCCCGGTGCCAATGCCGCCGCCATTCTCACCGCAGCCGGCTGGCCACGCGCGGGCGGCACCGTGCTGATCGTCGGCCATCAACCTACGCTGGGCGAAGTTCTTGCCTTGCTGCTGGCCAATCAATATGACAGCTGGAGCGTCAAGAAGGGGTCAATGTGGTGGCTGGTCAGCCGCAAGCGCGGCAATGGTTCCGAAACCGTACTGAAAGCGGCACTGACACCCGATCTGCTATGAAGCATATCCTCATCGCCAACCCCAAAGGGGGCAGCGGCAAGACTACGCTGGCCACCAACCTCGCGGGCTATTTCGCCACGCGCGGGCGGCGGGTGGTACTGTCCGACCTCGACCGCCAGCAATCGGCGCTGGAATGGCTGCAGCGGCGCCCCTACAAACTGCCGCTGATCCACGGCCACGACGCGCGCCGCAAGCCGCCCGGGCTGGAGCCGGAGTGGAAAATCACCGACTCCCCCGCCGGACTGCGCGAGGAGAAGCTGACGGATGCAGTGAAGGCCGCGGATTGTGTAATTGTCCCTATCCAGCCGTCGGCGTTCGATATCGGTGCCACCCGGACCTTTCTGGAGTTGCTGGCCGAAGAAAAATCCGTACGCAAGCAAAAGACGTTTGTCGCCATGGTCGGCATGCGCGTGGACAGCCGCACCCGTTCAGCCGCCGGACTTGCGGAATTCATGAAGCAGGCGGGGTTCCCGGTGCTGACCTGCCTGCGCAATGCCCAAGTCTATGCGCTGGCGGCAGAACAAGGCGCGAGCCTGTTCGATATCCGCCCCACGCAGGTCGCCAGCGACCTGCAACAATGGGCTCCCCTGCTGCACTGGATCATGGATCACACGCGCTCCTGAAAATCCAATTTTCGTCACCATGCTACGTTACTCACTAAAAATCGCTCCTTACATATCAGACATATGCTGCGTCGCAATTTTTTGCTCGCGCCTTGCCTGGTTTAGAAACTTGAATCTTCAGGAACACGTGCCAAATGCCGGACGAGATTGAGCTCAAGCTGCGCATCGACCGTAAACATGCTGCCCGCCTGCGGCAGCATCCGGCCATTCTGGCCGCATCTGCCGGCGAACCTGTCACTCGCAAGCTGACCAGCATCTATTTCGATACCCCGCAACTTGCTCTGCTGGATGCCGGCATCAACCTGCGCGTACGACGCATGTCCGGCGAATGGTTCCAGGCAGTCAAAGGCGGCGGCAGCGTGGTTTCGGGCCTGCACCAGCGCATGGAGTGGGAAGACGTCATCGCCGGCGACCGGCCGGATTTCACCAAGATTCTCGAGCCCGGCCTGCAGCAGCTGTTTGCCGATCAGGCGCTGCGCGATGCGCTCAGACCGGTATTCACTACCGAAGTCCGGCGCACCGAATGGCAGCTCGCATTCGACAACGGCGACCATATCGAGCTCGCGCTTGACCTGGGCAACCTGATCGTCGGCAGCCAGAAGGAAGCCATCAGTGAAATCGAACTGGAACTCAAGGCCGGCCATGCCGGACGCTTGTTCGATCTGGCACTGGAACTGCAACTGGATATCCCGCTGGAACTGGAAAACATCAGCAAGTCGCAGCGCGGCTACGAACACTATCGCAAATCCAGTCCGGCCATTGTCAAATCGCGTCTGCCTGCGTTGACCAAGGACATGAGCGGCCATGAGGCTTTCCGGCAAATCGCCTGGGAATGCCTGCATCATCTGCAGGGCAATCAGGCCATGGTACTGCACGGCGAGGACGTCGAAGGCGTACACCAGATGCGCGTGGCGCTACGGCGATTGCGCTCGGCATTTGCGGTGTTCCGGCGCGTAGTCGGCAGGGAACGCTGCATCGCCATCCTCAACGAACTGCGCTGGATTACCGATGTACTGGGAGCTGCACGCGATCTGGATGTGTTTATTACACAAACACTGCCGCCGGTGATCGACCGCCTGCAGCATCACCCAGGCCTGCTGCTGCTGCGCGACAATGCACTGGTCGAAAAGAAAAAGGCTTACCTGGAGGCACACGCTGCTCTCAATTCACAGCGCTACCACCGGCTCATCCTCACCCTGGGTGCCTGGCTGGAAAACGAGCGCTGGCGGCTGGACGCACCGGTCATCGAGCAAAACGTGCACGAACTCGCCCGAACCGTGCTGACCAAGCGCAACAAGGAATTGCGGCAACATGGACAACGGTTGGTGCACATGCATCCGGAAGAACGTCACGCAACCCGCATTGCTGCCAAGAAACTGCGCTACGCCGCCGAATTCTTCGCCGGGCTGTATCCGTCTGCCAAAACGCACAGCTTCGTTCAATCGTTGTCTCGGCTACAGGATGTATTGGGTTTGCTCAACGACATCGCTGTTACCGAAGGCCTGATCCGCCGGCTGGTAGGTCAGCGTCCGACACGCGCGCTGGATGAGGCGCTGCACATCTTCAATGGCTGGAATGGCTGCCATGCCATGCACGGCCTGTCGCACATGGAAGCCGCCTGGCAGAAATTTGCCAGATCCACGGCTTTCTGGCGCGGCTGACACCAAGGTCATCGTGGAAAGGGGTAGCAATGAATACCCGCTTCATTAGCTTGCTTTGCCTGCTGTCCTTGCTTGGCGGATGCGCATCCGACCCCGTCGCCGAGCAGAATCGTGCAACCAAACTGATGAATTACAAGATACAGGTTTACGGTCCCGCTTGTGAAAAACTGGGTTATGCCAAGGACACGGCCGAATGGCGCGAATGTATTCAGCGCGAATATGAACAGGCGCTTTTGCGCCAGCAACGGCAATGGGATTACCCCACCTGGAATCCATACCTGGGGCCGCCGTATTATTACCGGCCATGTTATCCCGTCAAAGGCGGCTGGAAATGCCGGTAAGCGATTTGCCATGTGGCACGGCCATGCTCCCCGAACACCGTAGGAATCCCATTCTATTCGTCATGCCAGACTGATAGACTGCCGTCATACAACTCAAACCAAGGAGGCATCATGAATCTGGAAAAAGTCGTATTCGGCTTCTTTATCGTGTTGGCGATGACGCTCAACTTCGGCTTTTTCATCGGCGACATGGCAGATCCCGAGTTCCACCATCCCTATGAATTGTTCGCCGCCATCGTGGTCAACCTGATCGCAACTGTACTCAAATTTGGTGACCGTACCCAGATCGGCGCAATTCACCTCTCCACCAGCCTGGTAGCCGACCTGCAGCTGATTACCGCTGCCGTGGTATGGGCTTCGGTCAGCGGCATGGGCAATACCGTGCCGGCTGGCATCATGGTCAGCATCGTCTCCCTGTCCGGCGGCGCGTTTCTCGCCAACGTGACTTCAGTCGTTTTGCTGATTGTCGAAACCATTATGCTGCGGCGCTGATTACTGAGGTATTCAAGCGAACATCAAGCAACCTATCGCCAACAAGGCTTGAGCATAAAGGCATGAACAGCATCCTGTTTCTGATCCTGCGACGCATGCGCGTACCGCTGATCACGCTCATCGTCAGTTACGCCGTTGCCATCCTGGGTTTTACCCTGATGCCGGGCACCGATGGCAGCGGCAAGCCGTGGTCCATGAGCCTGTTCGAAGCATTCTATGTAGTCAGTTATACCGCCACCACCATCGGTTTCGGCGAGATTCCCTACGCATTCAGCACGGCGCAGCGACTGTGGATGACGTTTTCCATCTACCTCACCGTCATCGCCTGGTTTTACGCGATCGGCAAGATCATTTCCCTGGCCCAGGATCCGGGACTGCGACAGGCTGTCACCGTACTGCGGTTCGCCCGCGCGGTGCGGCAACTGCACGAACCCTACTACATCGTTTGCGGCTATGGCGGCACCGGCAGCCTGCTGGTGGAAGCACTGGACCGTATCGGCATTCGCGTCGTATCACTGGAAATATCCCAGGACAGGATCAACGAACTGGAACTGCAGGATTATCAGTCGCCTGTTCCTGCCCTGTGCGCGGACGCCAGAATGCCGGAAGTCCTGCTGCATGCGGGGATACAGCAACCCCTGTGCAAAGGCATCGCGGCACTGACCGATGACGATCATGCCAACCTGGCTATCGCCGTTGCAGTCAAACTGATCAACCCCGATCTGCCGGTACTGTGTCGGGCCGAAAATCAGGAGACTGCCGCCAATATGGCCTCGTTCGGCACCGAGCACATCATCAACCCCTATGAGCTGTTCGGTGAGCATCTGGCCATGGAAGTCCATGCGCTTGGCTCCTATCTGCTGCATGAATGGCTGACAGGGACGCCCGGGGATTCGCTGCCTTCCCCGGCCTGCCCCCCCTCAGGCAAATGGATAGTGTGCGGTTTCGGCCGGTTTGGTAAAGCCGTGGTCAGGAATCTCGAACGTAACAACATGCAGACCGTCATTGTGGAAGCAGATCCCGTGCTGACTGGCTGCGAACACTGCATTGTCGGTAGCGGTGCCGAGTCACGCACTTTGCTGGAAGCCGGCATCAAGGATGCTGTCGGCATTGTCGCCGGCACGGACAACGACATCAACAATCTGTCCATCGCCATGACCGCATTGGAAATCAATCCGGATCTGTTCGTCGTCATCCGCAAGAACAAGCGCTACAACGCGCCGTTGTTTGAGCATTTCAATGCCGACATCACCATGCATCCAACCGACATCATCGCCCATGAATGCCTGGCCCACCTGATCTCGCCGATGCTGGCACAGTTCCTCACCCTGGCACGGGGGCAGAGCAACCAGTGGGCCAACGAACTCATCAGTGCCATGGTCGAGCGCGTGGGTGAAACCGTACCCGAAACCTGGGCCGTTACGCTGACTGGCGATCACGCTCCCGCCCTGATCAATCTGCTGGGACATGGCAAGACCGTGCGTCTGGAAACCCTGCTGCGCAACCCGGCCAACCGTTCGGAAGAGCTGCCCATCGTCCCATTGCTGCTGCAGCGGGAAAAGGACAGTATCCTGCTGCCGGACGCATCGATGCAACTGATGATAGACGATCGCATCCTGTTCTGTGGTAAGCCGGGAGCCAAATCTGCGCAGCCGCTCATGCTGATCAACCGCAAAGTGCTGTCCTATGTACTGGATGGCATGGATATGCCGGACGGTCTGGTATGGCGCTGGCTTACTAACCGTCAGACGGAAAAATCCAGACCGTAGCCTAGTTAGCACTACGTCGGCAGCAGCTTCGGCAGGCCTACCCCTGGCCTGAGCTTGTACTGGCAATCGCCATCGACCTCCACCATTGAGGTAGTTCTCTCTCAGAGCAGTATTCGGCAGTTCCGGATCCAAAAAATTCGGAAGACTCCTAATTGCATCTAATGAAAATCATGATGTAAAGATCATTTTATCCTTGATTCGCCAGCCGATTAAACAGGTTAAGCTGATCCCGTTATCCTATTGATGGTGCCGTCCAATGTATTTCGTCACCCCAAACCTGGCTCTGGGACGCCGTGCCGATGCGGAAGACGCGCAGGCTATCGCCGCGCATGGCATACAGGCCATACTCTCCCTGGCGCCCGTCCAGCGCCCCGATGGGGTGCTCTGCCAGTTAAGTCTGGATGTCAGGGATCGCGTGAGATTGCCTGAAGCGGCCATCCAGGAGGCGATCGCATTCATTCGCACGCAGATTCAGGCCGGCCGGCGGGTTCTGGTGCATTGCGAAATGGGGCTGTCCCGTTCGCCCGCTGTTGTCGTGGCGTATCTGCATGCCGTGCATGGCATGCAGATTGAAGAAGCCGTCGACTTCATCAGGAGAACACACCCGATGGCCGACCCTCATTCCTTGTTGCTGGCATCGATACACGAATATTTTTATCAGCGGACGGAGGCAACCGTCGATCTCTCGGCCAACGAGAATCCGCTAGGCCCGTCGCCCAAGGCCGTAGCGGCCATCGCCAATGCCGCTTCCGATCTGCATCATTACCCGGACAAGGATGCGACCGTGCTGCGCAACAAGCTGGCCGCGGATCTGGGTTTCAAGCCGGCGCAGATCCTCGTCGGCAACGGATCTTGCGAATTGATCGATCACCTTGCCCGTGCCTGCCTTGCGCCGGGGGACGAAGTGCTCATCCCGACCCCGGCCTTTCCTGTTTACAGTTCGGCAACCAGGATTGCGGGTGGCGTCGTTGTTCCAGTCCCCATGCCGGCAGGCGCATATCGCGTCGAGAATTTTCTGGCGAAAGTCACGCCGCGCACCAGGCTGGTGATGGTCGGCTCTCCGCACAACCCGACAGGCACCATTCTTGGCGAAAAAGAGCTGGAGCAACTCAACAACGGCCTGCCGGAACATGTCTGGCTGCTGGTCGATGAAGCCTATCGGGATTATGTCGATGCCACCGAACTGGCGGATGCGTTGTCCTGGGTAGCCAAAGGCCGCAACGTCATTGTCATGCGTTCCCTTTCCAAGGCACATGGCCTGGCCGGCCTGCGCATCGGCTACGGCATTGCTCCGCTGCCGATTGCCGAAGCAATAGACCGGTTGCGCCAGCATTACAACACCAACATCGTCGCCCAGATGGCTGCCGTTGCAGCGCTGGATGACACGGAGCATCTGGCACGCACCTATGCCAACAACGTCTCCGAACTGAACAGAGTACAGCGCAGCCTGAGGATGATGGGAGTGAGCTTCATCCCCTCCCGCGCAAACTTTGTATTGATCGAAGCATCGCCCGATTACGTTGGCCGCCTGGCGAAGGCCGGCGTAAAAGTGAAGGAAATGGCGAGATTCGGCGCGCCTGAACACTTCCGGGTAAGCATAGGTTTACCTCATGAAAACACGAAATTTCTCGATGCCTTTGCCGAGGCGCTGGCAGCATCCAGAGAAATTTCCCAACCAGCTTTTGCGTGAAAAGGAGAAACGGCATGGTAATGATGATGGCACCAGGCGGTACGGTTGAAATGGCACGTGCCGTTCTGGATGAAGGTGCCGATGCGGTATATGTCGGCGTGGTCGGGTGGAGCCGCCGCGGGGCACAGGACGAATTGAACGACGACGAAATCCGTCAGACGATCGACTACGCAGCCACCAAGGGCAAGGAAGTACGCATCGTGGTCAACACGCTGCCCAGCTCGACCGAGATTCCGATGTTTCTCGACCACATCCAGCGTTACGCCAGCTGGGGCGCTCGCGGTTTCATGATCAGTGACATCGGTGCGATGCGACTGGCGCGCGAGATCCTGCCAGCCGACGTCGAAATTCACACCAGCGTCGGTTGCGGCATCACCAACTACGAAGACGTCAAATTCCTCGGCGACGCCGGGGCCAATTACGTGGTGCTGCCCTACCGCCTCAGCGTCGAAGAAATTCAGCAGATCACTGCCGAAAACAGCGTAGGTATCGAAGTATTCCTGTTCAAGACGCCTTCCGGCGGCAAGATCTGCCCTGGCAAATGCATGATGAGCAGCTATTTCAGCTTCAAGCGCTGGCTAGACAAGAACGGCAAGGACCACTTCCATGGTTCGGCCTCGCGTGGCGGCGATTGCCTGCGGGTCTGCCAGACCGACTGGAAGTTCAATATCGGTCAGGTGGAATTCGACCAGCCGATGACCATCAAGGAAAACCCGGCACTGTGGCTGGAAGAGTTGCCGGAATACCTCGCCGCAGGCGTCGGTTGCCTCAAGGTGCCGGGGCGCGACCGTTCTGTCGATCTGGTGCGCAGCATCACCCGCGTTTACCGCCAGGCCGTCGATGAAATTCTGGGGTCGGACAGTCCCAACCTCGCCCAATACGCCACCGAACTGGAAACGCTGCGCGGGCGCTGGAAAACCGAACGCAACAAACGCGACAACCGCCTGTTGGGCGAGGCCGACAACCTGTCCAATCTGGCCATGGCGGCCGCAAGCTAAACCAACGACGCGATTAATCAATTTGCACTGCGTAACACAGGAGAAACCCTAAATGTTTGAATTATCGACCGAAGCCTGCAATATCAAGGAACTGCGCGAAGGCGACTACTCCGCCTACGACGCCGTCTATCTTGGCGATTATTCCTGCCCGGAATACCCCAACAACTTCACTTCCAATCTGGAGCAACTGCAAGCCGGGCTGGATCTGGTGAAATCGCGCGGGCAAAAATGCTATCTGCGCCTCTATGCAGTCCCCAGCAACCATGATCTGCCCTGGGTAGAAGACCTGATCGACGCTGCGATCAAAATGCCGTTCGACGCCTTTGAAGTGCATAACCTGGGTTTGCTGCGCATGCTCAAAAAGAAGGGTTCGACCATCCCGGTGCATCTGGGCGTATTCGGCAACCTGTACACCCACGAAACGGCCAAGACGCTCAAGGACTACGGCGTGACCCGCGTTTGCCCCAACCCGGAACTGTCGCTCAAGGAAATCGCCTACATCGCGGAAAACACCCCGATCGACACGCTGGTACCGGTACACGGCAAGATTCCGCTGGTGATCTCGGAAACCTGCTTCATCGTCGAGCACTCCGAAGACGGCTGCAACAACCCCGACGAGCCCTGCAACTATCAGTGCGCCAGCGAGCACTGGCTGAAGCGCGGCCGCAACGACGGCAGCCATACCGACTGGTCGCTCAAGGACACCGGCCGCATGACGCTTTCCGGCAAGGATCTGTGCATGCTGGAGCATGCCAGAACGCTGGTGGACATGGGCTTCAACAGCTTCTACGTACAAAGCAAGGGCGAAGGCAAGGACTATGTGGGCAAAGTCGGCCGCATCTACCGCGATGCCCTGCAAAAGGCGTTTGCCGGCGAAGCCGAGCCCGATTATGCACCGCTGGTCGCCAGCCTCGATGCGCTGACCCGCGAAGGTCTGTGCAACGGCTATTATTTCGAAAGCGCCGGCCAGCGTTACTTCGGGAGATCCTGACATGGCGCAACTGCTGGCCCCCGGAGGCTCGGTTGAAATGGCCTGCACGGCGGTGGACGAAGGCGCCGACATCATTTATGTCGGCCCGCTGGGATTATCCCGCCGTCCCTACGAGTCTGAACTGACCGATGCGGAAATCCGCGAGGTGACGGCCTATGCCACCGACCACGGACGCGAGGTGCGTGTCGTCCTCAACACCTATCCCAGCCCGTTCGAGATGGATAACTTTCTCGCCAAGGCCAAAACGTTTGCTGATTATGGCGTACAGGGATTCGTCGTCACCGACGGCGGCGCCATCCGGGCACTGCGCAAGATGATTCCCGACACCTTCATCCACGTCAGTATCGGCAGCGGCATCAGCAACAGTTATGACGCCGACTTCTACCGGTCGCTGGGCGCCGACGTGATTATCCTGCCCTATCGCTGGGATATAGCCGAAATTGCGCAGACCCGCCAGACCAGCGACATCGGGCTGGAAGTATTCCTGTTCGAGACCGTGCAGACCGGAAAAATCTGCCCCGGCAAGTGCATCATGAGCAGCTATCTGCGCTTCCGCGAGTGGCTGGAAATCGAGCAGCGGGAACATTCCTACGGCAGCGCCAACCGCGGCGCCAAGGAATGCTACCGGGTGTGTCAGGCGACTTGGGAGTTCGGCACGCCGGACAGCCCGCAACCGGTCGAAATCAAGCTGCGCCGCGATGCGCGGCTGATGCTGGAGCAGATCCCCTACTTCATCAATGAAGGAGTGACCTGCTTCAAGCTTTCCGGACGCGAGCGCCCGCTGGCCATGATACGCGACCTGGTACGTTTCTATCGCAAGGTGCTCGATACTGTGCAGAACGGCGAACAGAACCTCGACCAGTATGTTGACGAACTCGCCGAGCTGCGCGGACGCTGGGTGCGCGAGAAGAGCAAACGCGTCGACACGCTGATGGACCGCGCCAACAGCTACGCTGTCTGAGGAACTCCGTGGAAACATTGCCTGTATTGCGCGCAGCGTTCGAAACTACCGGCAGCGGGCGCTGGTTGATGCAAACCATCGTCGGCCACGCCTTCGACGTAGCCAATGGCTTCCGGCTGGAACTTGCGTTATCGGACGACGGCGTCAAGGGCGGATTGCAGGCGACGGAGGCAAAACTGGTTGCCGGCGAAATCGATTTCATCGACACCGACTGGCTTTCCATCGCCCGCTGCCGCCAGGCCGGCCTGCCTATCACCGGCGCAGTGCCTTATGGTGCAATTTTTGGTGGCCTTATTGCTCCGGCATCAGGCGCAGTGCGAGCACTCGCTGACATGCCGGGGAAAACCATCGGGGTCGTTCGCCGGCTGGATAAAAACTGGCTGCTGTTGCGGGCGGCTTGCAAGCTGAGCGAAGGCTTCGATCCGGAATGGGTTTGTCGGGTCGTCGAGACCGGATCAAAAACCACGCTGCGCGAACGCTTGTGCAACGGCGAGCTGGATGCGGCACTGCTGTTCTGGCACCAGGTGCCAGAACTGGTAGAAGGCGGGGAATTCCGCGAAGTGTGCGACATGCTGGAACTGCTGCCGGTGCTGGGAGTGCGCAACGTGCCATCGACATTTTTCGTGTTCCACGACGCACTGATAGCTGCCAACCCGGCGCTGGTGCAGGGCTTTTCCAGCGCGCTACGCGCAGCTCATGAAGTATTGCGCGAAGACACTGCGGCCTGGCATCAGGCCATCGGCCGACAGACCAACAGTGGTGCAGCGCTACGTGCCAAATGGTTGTCGCGGGTAAAAACGGACTGGCAGGCGGACATGGAACACGATCTGGAACTGCTCGCCTATTTTCTCGGCACTTTCCTGACAGCAACAGAGTTAAACGGTTTGCCGGAGGGCACCCTCTCGGCATCATTAATCCAAAGCGAGGCATGAGATGACAATATTGATGGCCCCCGGCGGCACGCTAGACATGGCTATAAGCGCATTCGAACACGGTGCAGACTCTGTATTTGTCGGCCCCAAGGGCTGGAGCAGAAGGCCTGCCAGCGACGAACTGACCGATGCCGAAATTGAAGAACTGGTGCGCTACGGCAATCGCCACGGCAAGGACGTGCGCGTCGCGATCAACGTAATGCCGGCCCCCACCGAAGTCGATGCGTTCATGGACAAAATCGCCCCCTTCGCCGAATGGGGTGTCGGCGGTGTGATGGTCTGCGACCCGGGCCTGATCCCGCTGGTAAAAAAACGCTTTCCCAAGCTTGAAGTGCACGTCAGCGTCACTGCCGGGGTGTTCAACACCGAAGACATCAGCTTTTACGACGAGCTGGGCGCAGATTACATCGTGCTGCCCTATCGCTGGGGGGTGGAGGAAGCCAGCGAAATCCGCCGCGCCAGCCCGATGAAGCTGGAAGCCTTCATGTTCCAGACCTCGCATCGCGGCCGTATTTGTCCGGGACGCTGCTATTCCAGCAGCTATTTCCACGTCAAGCATTTCAAGGATGCAGACAACAAGGATCACTTCGTCGGCTCAGCCTCGCGCGGCGGCAGCTGCTACCGCATCTGCCGCGTCGAATGGTCGTTGAAATCCGGCGAGCACCAGCACGAGGAGGCCCCGACCCTGAAAAGCAGCCCGGAACTGCTGTTGTGGGAACTGCCGGAATATGTGGCGATGGGGGTCGAGCGTTTCAAGATCCCGGGGCGCGAACGTTCGCCCGATCTGGTAACGGATATCGTTGCTTTCTACCGGCGAGCGCTGGATCACGTCCTGGCCGGCAACCAGAACATGTGCCCGTGCGTCCCGGAGTGGGAAGAGCTCAAGCGTCGCTGGTCCGGCGAGCGTGTCAGCCGCGACGACAATCAAGTCGAGCGAGCAGAGCTGGCGGCGTGAGTTTTCCATTAGTACTTGGCTTCGATGAAATCGGCGAGGCCCATGCCCCGCTGGTCGGCGGCAAGGCATTTCATCTGGCGCAACTGGCAAAGGCAGGCTTCCCCGTCCCGGCAGGATTTTGCCTGACCACGCATGCAACACATGCCCGGGACGATGCCGCCAGGGAGGCGCTGCTGGCGGCTTACCGGCGCATGGGCGGCGGAGCGGTAGCAGTCCGCAGCTCCGCCCCCGGCGAAGACGGAGAAGATGCCAGCTATGCCGGCATTTTTTGCAGTGTGCTCGGCGTGAATGGCGAGGATGCCCTGATCAAAGCGGTAGAAAAGTGTATGGCTTCGCTGCATTCGCCCCTGGCAAGCCTGTATCGAAAAAACCTCAGGGTCGCCACCACGCCAGCCATGGCGGTGTTGATCCTGCGCATGGTGGACGCACGCGCAGCGGGCGCCGCCTATACCTGCGCCCCGCTCGATCCGGCGCGACGCAACATTCATGTCAACACCGTATGGGGGCTGGCCGAGCCGCTGGCATCCGGCCGGGCGGAAGGCGACGGCTTCGTGGTTTCGCGTTCCGGCAAGCTGTTGCACCGCACCATTGCCGACAAACCATTCCAGCTGACGGTCGCCGGCGAACTGCCGGTCGCCGAAGCCGAGCGTAAATCCGCCAGCCTGTCCGATGCCGAGGCCAAAGCCGTCGCCCTGCTGGCGATCAAGGCCGAGAAATTCTTCGGCAAGCCGCAGGATATCGAATTCGCTTTCGATGGCAGCCAGCTCTGGCTATTGCAATCGCGCCCTATCGCCGTCAGCGCCGAGGATGCGGCCGAGGTCGCCCAGTTCCTGCGCCGGGAGCGCGCCAGGATCGCACGCAAATGTACGCAATTGCGCCGTAGCGGGCGCATCACCGGCACCGAAATCGTGTTCAGCAACGGCAACATCGGGGAGCTCCTGCCCACGCCGACGACGATGAGTTTCGGCCTGTTCCGGCGTATTTTCGCCGGCAAGCGCGGCGGCATCGTCGCCGGGCGGCACCGTTTGGGTTATTGCTTCCCGCCAGCCGTCGCCGACCACCTGTTCGAGCGTATCGCCGGGCAACCGTATTTCAACCTGGAGCTGGATGCCGCCACCTTCGATTACGGGGCTTCGCCACCGGTCCAGTATTACCTGAACCAGGTACTCACCGACCCGGTGCTGGCCAACTATCCGGAAGTCAATTTGTACTGCCAGTACTACGCTTCCATCGCCGAAACCGGCGCATTCGACGACTACTCCCGGTACAAAACCGTCAACGCCGCGCGGGCGTTTCGTGCCCAATTGGTCGGGCACGCGCAAGACTTCTTGCACCGTTTTGCCGATGACACCGAACCCCGATTGGCATGCCGCAAACAGTCCGCCTGGGCTGACCTTTCCGCTGCCCAGGCGGTTGCGGCCATTGCCGGGCTGATCGAGGAACTGCGCAGTTTTGCCTGCGTCGAATTCGTGGTTGCCGCACGGCTGGGATTCTATTTTGCAGCGCTCGCGCGGCGGCGCCTCGTCCGCCACCTGGGTCCGGAGGCCGATGCGCTCTATGCGCCGCTGCTGTCCGGCCTGCCCGGCAGCCTGGTCACCCAGCAGACCTTGTGCCTGCAACAAGTCGCCAACGGCGAGCTGTCGCTGCAAACATTTCTCGACCAGTTCGGTCACGCCGCCCGCAACGAACTGGAGATTGCCGAACCGCGCCTCAACGAAGCACCGGCTATGCTGGAATCCATGCTGCACGATTTACGTCACAGCGGACGTAGTCCCAGCGAGGATTTCACCCATAAAATCGCCCAGCGTATCGAGGCAGAAACGAAGCTGGAAGATATGCTGCAGGCTCTCGGCATCGCGGCCGACGAACAGCGCGAGCTGCAAGAGGACTTGAACATCGCGCGCCAGTTCCTGCCGCTACGCGAAACCATCAAGCACCACTACACCGCGCACTATGCCGAGATCAGGCGCGGACTGCTCAGGCTGCAGCAACTCCTCAACTGGGAAAACGGACTGATTTTTCATTTGTATCCGGAAGAACTGGCGCGCACCCTGCGCAGCCCGGACAACATGTTGCTACGGGCCCGGAAACGGCAAAAGGATTGGCAGCTATCCGCCAAGGCGGTACGCCAGCAGAGCCTGCCCGACGTGATATTCGCCAGCAACCTGGCGGCCATCGGTCGCCCATCGCGCCAGGACAGCCATGAGCGCCTGCTGCAGGGCACCCCGCTGTCGCCCGGCAGAATCCAGGGCATCGCGCGCATCATCGACCCGGCGTCGATAAACAGCGACGAGTTCTCCAGCGATGAAATCCTCATCCTGCGTTCGGCCAACCTCGGCATCGCCCCGCTGCTGCGCGTGGTGGCCGGCATGGTGGTGGAAGTGGGCGGGCTGCTCGCGCACGGCGCCTGCCAGGCTCGAGAAGCCGGGATTCCCGCAGTGGTGCTGCCGGAAGCGACGCACTTGATACAGGACGGCGAGCTGATCTGCCTGGACGGCAACCTGGGCACGGTGGAGATCGTAGCGACCGAACAATCGCAAAAATCCGGACATGAGCGCTGCTATGAAACTGTTTGATCTGTCCGGCAAGACCGTGCTGGTCACCGGCGCCGGTGCCAACGGCGGCATCGGCCATGCGCTGGCATTGGGGTTCGCCCGCGCCGGGGCACTGCTTGCCATCGCCGATATCGATGCTGCTGGCCTGACGCAAACCCGGGACGAACTGCTGGCGCTGCCTGCAGCCACCATCGGTATCGAATGCGACATCTCGGTCCCGGAGCAGGTTGCCGCCATGTTCGACAACGTCGACCGCGAATTCGGCCGGCTCGACGTGCTGGTCAATGTGCCTTTTTATTTTCCAAAACGGGTCAAACCGCACGAGCTGGAGCTGAACGTCTGGGAACGCATGCTGGCGGTGAACATGACCGGTTATTTCCTCTGCTGCCAGCAGGCGTTGCGCCGCATGCTCAAAAGCGGCGGCAGCATCATCAACATCGGCTCCAACGCCGGCGAATCGGCGCTGGGCCGGGGCGCTTTTCCCTATAGCGCGACCAAGGCCGCCATCCACCAGATGACCAGGGAACTGGCGGTGGAATATGCTGCCGCCGGCATCCGGGTCAACGCCATCCTGCCGGCGCAGACGCTCACTCCCGGACTGGCCCCGCACCTCGACAACCCGGTGTTTCGCGACAATGTGCTGCCGCGCATCTTGTCCGGGCTGCCGCAGGGGCGCCTGCTCGCCCCCGAAGATTACGTCGGTCCGGCCATTTTCCTCGCGTCCGAGGCCGCAGCAGCAGTCACCGGGGTATTGCTGCCGGTAGACGGCGGCAACCTCGCCATGAATGCAGGCGGCAGCGCCAACTGGCCCGGCCCCTGAGGAACCCGGCATGCCCTACATAAGCATAGAAACCCGCGGCGACTGGATCAAACCGATGGCCGCTGCACTTTTCGACAACGTCGATGCGGCTCTCGTCCGGGTGCTCAAAGTACCGCCCGACGATGCCATGATCCGGCTGACATGCCACGAAGCGGAACTGATCCGGCTGCCGCGGACAGCCGATCCACATTTGGTGTTCGTCGAAGTTGCGCTTTTTCCGGGCCGCAGTCCCGAGGTTAAACGTGCGCTCTACCGCGAACTGACCGCAGCGGTCGCGGCCCTTGGCGTAGCGGAAGCGCAGATCACCATCGCCCTGCACGAAATCGGACTGAAAGACTGGGGCATCGGCGGTCGCCCTGCCAGCGAACTGCAATTCGCTTTTCCTATCGGGAGCTGACCCCCGCAGGCTTCGCGATGAACCTGGAAAAAACAGTTCAAACCGCCAAGACGCCAAGTCCGCCAAGAAATTCCAAGCGGTTCAGAATGAAGGCTCTTAACTTGGCAGGTGAGCGCCGCATTGATAGTTACTTGTTGCAACAGCCTGGCGCTCTTGGCGTCTTGGCGGTTCATAAGGTTTTAGGATGAAACTTCTGCGCTACGGCCCCAAGGGCAAGGAAAAGCCCGGCCTGCTCGATGCCGACGGCAAAATCCGCGACCTTTCGCATTTTCTGCCCGATATCGATGCCGCCGCGATCTCGCCCGCCGGACTAAAGTCCATCCGCCGCCTGGACCCTGCCACACTGCCCGAGGTTTCCGGCCGGGTCAGGCTTGGCACTCCGGTTGCCGGAAGCGGCAAAGTGGTCGCTATCGGCCTCAATTACCAGGCGCATGTCCGCGAAGGAGGCTGGGAACAGCCCAAGGAGCCGGTAGTATTTCTCAAGGCGACCTCCGCCATTTCCGGGCCGAACGACACTATCCAGCTACCGTTGGAATCCCGCAAGACAGACTGGGAAGTAGAACTCGCCATGGTGGTGGGGCGCACTGCCAGCCGGGTACCGGTCGACCGGGCGCTCTCCTGCATTGCCGGCTACTGTATCGGCCATGACGTGTCGGAACGGGAACTCCAGTTCGAGCGCGGGCCGACCTGGGACATCGGTAAAAGCTGCGACAGTTTTTGCCCGTTGGGGCCGTGGCTGGTTACGAGCGACGAAGTGGGCGACCCGCAGAATCTCGACCTGTGGCTTTCGGTCAACGGCACGGTCATGCAGTCGGACAATACCCGCGACATGATTTTCAGCTGCGCCGAAATCGTCTCCTATGTCAGTCGCTTCATGACCCTGTGGCCGGGCGATGTCATTCTCACCGGCACCCCGCCAGGATCCGGCTTCACGCGCCAGCCGCCGCGCTTTCTGACACCTGGAGACTGGGTAGCTCTAGGCATCACCGGGCTGGGCGAGCAAAAGCAGCGGGTACGGCTGGCGCGGTAAAAGACGTGCCGATACTAAGAACCTGACTTGCCCAGCAGCATCGTCAGGCCCAGCCCCACAAGCAAGCCCAGCCCATCGGCAACCAGATCTCCGGCCTCGGCAAAGCGGTCGGGCGTGAAGGACTGTAACACTTCGATCAACCCTCCGTAGGCAAGCAAACCCAGCATCACTGTTGCCGTACGTTCAGGATGGGATTGGCACCCCAACACTGCGAGTACGACAAATGCCAGCAGATGATTGGCTTTGTCCCAACCTGTCGTGGGCATATTAGGCGAGATGGGCATCAGGGATAATCCGAGGACGAGCAGCAGGCAAGCCCAAAACATGTATCGCCACTGACGATTTGAAACAGTGCTGAGCTTCATGCTGAAGAGCTGAATCCGAAGGAGTTAAATCCTAGCGGAGAATTCGATATTGTCGATCAGCCGGGTTTTGCCCTGCCTTGCCGCGCCCAGCACCACCAGCGCCAGATCGTCAGCGGTCGCCGGAGCCAGCGTAGCAGCACTGCGTATCTCGATGTAATCGACGACCCAGCCCAGCATGGTGAGATATTGGGTAGTTTGCGCCTCTATCGCGGCAAAATCGCGGCGTCCGCCCTGCACCGTCTGCACCACCTGCTTCAACACGCCATAAAGGCGCGGCGCCTCGACCCGCTGCTCGGGCTTGAGGTAGCCGTTGCGCGAACTCATGGCAAGGCCGTCGGCTTCGCGTATTGTTTCCCCTGCCACGATGGCGACAGGAAAATCGAGCTGGCGCGTCATCTCGCGCAGGATGAACAGCTGCTGGAAATCCTTCTTGCCGAAAACCGCAACATCCGGCTGTACCAGATTGAACAGCTTGGCGACGACTGTACAGACCCCGCGAAAATGCCCCGGGCGAACGGCGCCACAAAGCTCATTGGCAATCGCGGGCGGTTCGATCTGGATGGTTTGCGGCTGCGGGTAAAGTTCGTTATCGGTCGGGGTGAAAACCACGTCCGCCCCGGCTGCCGCGAGCTTTTCGAGATCGGCCTGCAAGGTGCGCGGGTAACTCGCCAAGTCTTCGTTGACGCCGAATTGCAGCGGGTTGACGAAAATACTCACCACCACGCACTGGCCCAGTTGCCGCGCCTGTTCGACCAGCGCAACGTGCCCGGCATGCAGGTTGCCCATGGTGGGGACAAAAGCAATGCCACTCACCCCGGTCAACCGAGTACGCAATTCGGCAACAGTAGCAATCGTATCCATCAGAAACTGTGCTTGGCAGCGGGGAAACTGCCAGCCTTGACCGCTTTGACATACTCAGCCAGCGCAGCCTGCACGCTTTCGGCCCCCAGCATGAAGTTGCGCGCGAATTTCGGCGTCTTGCCGGGATAGATGCCCAGCATGTCCTGCACCACCAGCACCTGCCCGTCGCAGCCAGCCCCGGCGCCGATGCCGATGGTGGGTATGGTCAGCGCTTCGCTCACTTGCCGCGCCAGGGTGGCGGGCACCATTTCGAGCACCAGCATGCAAGCCCCGGCCTGTTGCAACACCAGGGCGTCGTTGAGGATTCTATTGGCGCCTGCTTCGTCCTTGCCCTGCACCTTGTAGCCACCCAGTTCGCGCACCGACTGCGGGGTGAAGCCCAGATGGCCGCATACCGCGACCCCATTGGCGACCAGATGACGCACCACGTCGGTCTTGTCGCCTTCCAGCTTGACGACGTGCGCCCCGGCGGCCAGCAGCTGGCGGGCGTTTCCCAGCGCCTGTTCGGGGGTGCGGTCACTGTCGTACGGCAGGTCGGCAATAATCAGGCTGTTTTTGGCCCCCCCGGCGACGCAGCGGGTGTGGTAAGCCATGTCTTGCATGGTCACGCCCAGGGTATCGCTACCACCTTGCAGCACCATGCCCAGCGAATCACCCACCAGCAGCATGTCTACGCCCGCCTGCTCTTCCAGCGTGGCAAAGCTGGCGTCATAGCAGGTGAGCACGGCGATTTTCTCGCCGGCGGTTTTCATGACCTGTATTTGCGCAAGCGTTTTCATGCCAGGTTGGGATTGAAATATTCGCGCCGTCCGCGCATTTTTGCTATGCGTTCCAGCAACAAATCGAAAGCTTCGTCGTTGCTCGCCGCATCGAAATGCTCGTTGTTGATGATGAGCACGGGGGCGGTTTCGTATTGATGGAAAAATTCGCTATAGCTGGCCGCCAAACGCTCCAGATAATCGCGCGTGATCGTTTGCTCGTATTTGATGGCACGCTTGTTGACGCGCTCTAGCAGTGTTTCGGCCGGCGTCTGCAGGTAGAGCACGATGTCGGGCGGCGTGGTTTCGAGTTGCAGGTGCTGGAAGATGTTGCGGTACAGCGCAAACTCGCTGTCGTTGAGCGTGAGCTTGGCAAACAGCGGGTCCTTGTCGAGAAAGAAATCGGCGATGGTAGGGCTGCCGAACAGATCAGGCTGCGCCAACCCGCGCAGTTGCTCGGCGCGCTGGAACAAAAAAAACAACTGCGTCGCCAAGGCATGGCGCCCGGGATCTTCATAAAATTTGGGCAGAAACGGGTTGGCACCGGCGTTTTCCAGCAGCAACTGGGCAGAAAAACGTTCAGCCAGCCGCTTGGCCAGCGTCGTCTTGCCGCTGCCGATCGGGCCTTCGATCACTATGTAGGGATATTTCCTGGTCAGGCTCATGACAGTTTTTCCACACCCTGATTCAGGCAATGCTGCAACAGCCGATCAACCCGCCCCCGGCCCGGAATCTCCAGATCGGGCGCGATTTCCGCCAGCGGAAACAGGACAAAACCGCGCTCGTGCATTCTGGGGTGCGGCAGGATGAGATCGGGTGTTCGCATGACCCGGTCATCATAAAACAAAAGATCGAGGTCCAGCACGCGCGGCGCGTTGGCAAAGCTGCGTTCGCGACCAAAGCCGGACTCAAGCGCCTGCAGCGCCTGCAGCAACATCGGAGGCTCCAGCACGGTGGCAATCTCGGCGACGGCATTGATGAAATCGGGCTGATCGTCATAGCCTACCGGAGTAGTACGGTAGAGCGAAGATTGCCTGACGAGGCGGGTTCCGGGCAGTTCGGCCAGTTTGGCGCATGCGCGGGTGACCTGCGCAACCGGATCCTGCAAATTGCTGCCGAGCGCGATGAAAGCGCGCGCGCTCATGCTGCCGGTTCTGGTGTCGAGCTCGCTGGTCCGGTCGGCTTTTTGCGGCGGCGACGGCGCTTTTTCGGGTCGGCATCCGGTTGCAGCATGCGATTGCGTGTTTCCGTGTCGGCATGGGAGAAGGCATCCCACCACTCGGCCAGTTCCATCGGCAACTCTCCCGATTCGCAACGCAGCAGCAGAAAATCGTACCCGGCGCGATAACGCTCGTTCTCGATCAGGCGGAACGGGCGCTGCCCGGCGCGCTGCTCGAAACGCGGCTGCAAGCCCCAGATTTCCTTCATGGCGATGGAGTAGCGCTTGGGGATCGCGAGCTTTTCGGCCTGGATGTCGGAAATCTCGTGCATGGCCTCGATCAGCGCGGGCAAGGATTTCATCCCTTGCGCCTGGTATTTCTGCCAGGAAGCCAGAACTTCGTGCCACAACAGCGTGGCAAACAGGAAAGACGGCGACACCGGCTTATCCTGCAACACGCGGTCGTCGGTATTCTTGAGCGCCAGTGAGACGAAGCGTTCGCCCATCGGCTGCTCCAGCACCACGTCCAGCAGCGGCAGCACGCCGTGGTGCAGGCCGTGCTTGCGCAGCGCGGCGGCGCTTTCCATGGCGTGGCCGGAGAGGAACAGCTTGAGCATCTCGTCGAACATGCGCGACGGCGGCACATCCTGCAGCAGATCGGCCAGCTTGGGAATAGGCGTTTCCGAGGCCGGGTCAATCTTCATCCCGAGCTTGGCGGAGAGCCGCACGGCACGCAGCATGCGTACCGGATCTTCGCGATAGCGGGTATCGGCATGACCGATGACCCTCAGCACCCTGGACTTGATGTCCGGCACCCCGTGGTGATAATCCCAGACCTCTTCGGTTTTCGGGTCGTAATACAGCGCGTTGATGCTGAAATCGCGGCGTTCGGCATCTTCCTGCATGCTGCCGAACACGTTGTCGCGCAAAATGCGGCCGCTTTCCGCCACTTGCGCATCGCCCTCGTCGGCAAGATGGCTGCCGCGGAAGGTTGTCACTTCTATCGTCTCCGCGCCGAACAGCACATGCACAATCTTGAACCGCCGGCCGATGATGCGGGCGCGGCGGAACACCTGCCGCACCTGCTCGGGTGTAGCGTTGGTCGCAATGTCAAAGTCCTTGGGGATCTTGCCCAGCATCAGGTCGCGCACTGCGCCGCCGACAATGTAGGCATCGAAACCGGCTTTTTGCAGGCCTTCGGTAGTCTTCAGCGCGGCGCTGCTGATCTTGTGGCGGTCGATGCCATGGGCGCGACGGCCATGCTTCTGGAGTGAGGAGGATGCGCCTGCCACCTTCTTTTTCGGCTTGAAGACGCGCTGCAACAGTTTACGGATCATTGATGGAAGATAGTGTCGGGATGATTCAGGTTGCGCGATTATAGCGCAAAGGCGGTTTTCGGCATCCGTCACAGCTTCGGCTTAATCAATCCTTAAAATCCTGTTACTCTTACGACTTGCATAAGATAACCCATTCTTTCATTAAGGACAGCACATGCGACTGATACTCCTTGGCGCACCCGGCGCCGGAAAAGGCACCCAGGCCAACTTCATCAAGGAAAAATTCAACATCCCGCAAATCTCCACCGGCGACATGCTGCGCGCAGCGGTCAAGGCAGGCACCCCGCTGGGGATCGCTGCCAAGAAGGTCATGGATGCGGGCGGGCTGGTCTCCGACGACATCATCATCGGCCTGGTGAAAGAGCGTATCAAGGATGCCGACTGCGCCAACGGCTTTCTGTTCGACGGCTTCCCGCGCACCATCCCGCAGGCCGAGGCGATGAAAGAAGCCGGTGTCGGCATCGATTTCGTGGTCGAGATCGACGTCGAGGACGCCGAGATCGTCAAGCGCATGAGCGGCCGGCGCGTGCATCTGGCTTCCGGCCGCACTTATCATGTAGTTTTCAATCCCCCAAAGGTGGAGGGCAAGGACGACCTCACCGGTGAAGACCTGATCCAGCGCGAAGACGACTCGGTAGAAACCGTGCAGAAACGCCTTGAGGTCTATCACAGCCAGACCAAGCCGCTGGTCGACTACTACGCCAATTGGGCAGCCAGCAGCCAGCCCGGGGCACCCGTGCACGTCAAGATCGCCGGTATCGGCTCGGTGGAAAACATCCGTGAACAGGTTCTGGCCGCATTGAAATAACCGAGGATTCCGCCATGGGTCGCTTTCATGACTTCAAGATCTGGGTGCGGCTGTTTATCGCAATCTGGGTCATTCTCTTCATTACCTGGGGCAGCATGATTGCCTGGACAGCCTCCAAACAGAAGGAACTGGCCTTCGATCAGGCGCGCGATTTTGCTGACAGCGTACATGAAATGACCATGGCCAGCCTCACCGGCATGATGCTCACCGGTACCGTCGCCCAGCGGGCGGTGTTTCTCGATCAGGTCAAGCAATTGAAAGGCTTGCGCGATGTGCAGGTGGTGCGCGGAGAGCCCCTGATCAAACAGTTCGGCCCAGGCACGGCAGACGAAACGAGCGACGACCCGGATAACAAGCAAGTAATGGCCAGCGGCAAGCCGGCGTACCACATCGAAGAGGACAGCAAGGGCAAGTACCTGAGCGCGCACATCCCGATCATTGCCCGAGCCAACTACCTCGGCAAAAACTGCCTGGCCTGCCACATGGTGCCGGAAGGCACGGCGCTGGGTGCGGTGAGCCTGAAAGTCTCGCTCGACAAGACCAATAAGATGGTTCGTGATTTCACCGTGCAAATCATCGTGGTGGCACTCGGCCTGTCCATCCCGCTGCTGTTTTTCGTCTTCACCTTCATCCGCAAGTTTGTTACCGAGCCGCTGGAGGCGATGACCAAGGGCCTGCGCGAAATCGCCCAGGGCGAGGGTGATTTGACGCGCCGCCTCACCGTCACCAGCAAGGACGAAATCGGCACCGCTTGCAGCGTATTCAACCAGATGATGGAGCAATTCCAGGGACTGATCGGCAAGGTCGCGGGCTCTGCCTCCGAGGTCATGACCTCCGCCCGCCAACTGTCCTCCGACTCGCAACAAGTATCGGACAGTTCAACCCTGCAACGCGAGAAATCTGCTGAAACCGCACAGGCGGTCGACGGCATGGTCGGCAGGATTGCAGCAATCGCCGAGAGTGCCGACCATTTGCAGCAGCAAGCCAGTGAAAGCCAGCTGAAGACCAGGCAAGGTGAAGAAAGCCTTGCCGAACTCTGCAGGCAGATCAAGCAGGTCGCCGAGTCCGTCCGCGAGATCGCCGGCGCCATCGATCACTTCGTCGAAAGTGCCAACTCCATCAGCCATACGACGCAAGAAGTGAAGGAAATCGCCGGCCAGACCAACCTGCTGGCGCTCAACGCAGCGATCGAGGCCGCGCGTGCCGGCGAGCAGGGCCGCGGCTTCGCCGTAGTAGCAGATGAAGTACGCAAACTCGCCGAAAAATCCGCCTCGGCTGCCAACGAGATCGACACCATCACCCTGGCCCTGCGCGAGCGGTCTTCCCAGGTCGAAGTGTCGATGCGCAAAGGCCTCAACTACATCGAGAGCGGCGAGCAATCGCTGGGCAAGGTGGAGCAGGTCCTGGCACATGCCCGTGAGTCGGTCGAGCAGGTCAGCGCAGCCGTCAGCAGCATCGTTGCGGCTACCGACGAGCAACGCGCCAGCAGCGATTCCGTAGCCCTCAACATGGATACCATCGCGCAGAGCGCCGACCTTGCCAGCAGCATCGTCGCCGAAACAGTCACGGCCGCACAGCATCTGGATACCCTGTCGACCGAATTGCAGGCCATGGTCGGCCGTTTCAAGGTCAACTGATCAGACCATCAGCCAATAAAAGGGGCGCCATCGGTGCCCTTTTTATTGGTTTCATCAAGCAGAAACAACAGGAAAAAAACAATGATTACCATCGGCATGAACTATCAGGTCATCCCCGGCAAGGAACAGGAATTCGAAAGTGCTTTCGAAGGCGTTGTGAACGCACTGAGCAAGGCCGAAGGACACGACAAATCCACGCTCTACAAGGACTGCAAGCAAGCCGGCAATTACCTGATCATGTCGCAGTGGGCGGACGAAACGGCTTACCGAACCTTCATCCAGTCAGAAGCTTTCCGCAATGTCACCAACTGGGGCGCCAGCAACATTCTGAGCGGCCGCCCCAGCCATCAGCTGTATAAATAAACCGCACAACTCATCTTAAAGACTGCAAAAAGGCGCGCTTCGCGCCTTTCTCAATCTGGCAGGAACTACCGGGCTATCATCCAGTCCACAATCCGCCTGATCTCAGCTTCCGGAACTGCACTTGGCAGCATCGCCTCAGAACAACAAGGCGCCGACACCGACCCCCAAGGCCACAGCGCCGGCCCCCAGTGCACAGCGCTGTGCGAGTTCCTTGCCGCCGATGACGATGACAAAGCCGAATTTGAATGCAAGATTCGACAGGTAAGCGATGGAAATCGCCAGTACCGCCTGGTCTGCCATCAGTTTCCCTTGTTCAAACAGGCGCAGGCTGGAAAGGAAAATCGCATCCACATCGGTCAAACCCGAAACGAATGCCAGCAAGTACAGCCCCCGGCTCCCCGCCACATCCGACAACCAGGCCGCTACCAGCAGCACTACTGCATAAAGCAAGCCGAAGCCAACGGCGATCTTGATCTCGGTCGGGTTCTTGATTTCCGGCATCGGCAATTCTGCGTTGCTCTTGCCCATGCCACGCCACAAATAGAACGCGCCCAGACCACCAAGCAACAATCCGCACCCGAACACGGGCAACAAGTGAGGCAAGATGTTGGGCGAAACAAAGCCGCTGACCATGCTTAACCGCAACAGTACCACCAGGTTGGCGATGGTAATCACCACCACTGCCATATTGAGCATGCCCCTATCCTGTCCGTGCTTGGCATACACCATGGTGGTTGCCGTACTCGATGCCATCCCGCCGAGAAACCCCAGCAACGGCGCGCCGTAACGCTGACCGACGATGCGCAAAGCCACGTATCCCGCCAGACTGACGCCGGAAATCAGCACGACCATCCACCAGGTCTGGTAGGGATTGAGCGTTTCGTAGGGGCCGAACTCCTGATTAGGCAGGATAGGCAGAATGATGAAGGACAGCACGGCAAACTGCAGCATGGATTGCAAGTCGGAACGCGACAGGCTCTTGGTCATACTCTGCAGCTCCGGCTTGTAATGCAGCAGTATGGTCATGGTGATGGCCAGCATGATGGCCAGCGTACTGTAGCCGTACCAGATGATGGCCCCCAGCCCCATGCACAACATCAGCGCGGCGGTCGTAGTGGTACCGAGATCCTCGTCCTCGTCGTCGTCGAGGTAGGAACTGATGATCATGGCGCCGATCGTGACAAGCCCGGAAGCCAGTATCCACGGCGACCCCATCCTGTCGGACAGCATCGCAAGCAAGGTACCCAGCATGGAAACCAGGGCAAAGGTCCGCAACCCCGCCTTGGCCGCCGGGCTGCGCTCGCGCTCGACCCCGACCAGCAGGCCTACCGCGAGGCTGGTGGCAAACGCCGGTAAATATTCCAGTCCGTTACTGCCTTGAGCGAAGAATTCCATGGCTATCAGCTTCCGATCCAGATGTCATCATGGTAACTATTTTTTATCATGAAACATGATTTCAATTGTGCCGGCCCGACAAGGCGTGCCACAATCCAAACGAACAATCCACAGAATCGTCGTACAGCTTGCACCCACAAGCCTCCTCGTCAATTGCATATCTGGCCATATCGGAATTGCCCGACATCTGCATCATGAAAAATCGGGCTATCTCCAGGTATTCATCCAGGGGATAAATGCAGTTTCAGGCAAAAAGCCTCAATGTCCTTTTTGACAAGTTGGCGTCAACTCAATAGAATTGCGCCTTTCGTTTTTCCGGTGATGTAGCTCAGCTGGTTAGAGCGACGGATTCATAATCCGTAGGTCGAGGGTTCAAGTCCCCCCATCACCACCAGTATTTATGCGGCTCCCAG
>Ga0172373_10000636_pt1 | contig 57389 bp, 47 predicted proteins | sample Lak10m_2_FD_114546 | JGI IMG/M metagenome (GOLD analysis project Ga0172373, IMG submission 114546) | Freshwater microbial communities from Kabuno Bay, South-Kivu, Congo - kab_092012_10m | ecosystem: Environmental > Aquatic > Freshwater > Lake | place: Democratic Republic of the Congo... | reverse complement strand
TTATCCCCCTTCTCCACAGGCCGGACGCGGCCCGGCGGGGAATTTGGCAACAGACTTGTCCACAGGGGGTAACGGCTATTCCTCGTGCAGCAATGCCCGCCGCAGCCGCTTCACGCCCAGGATCACCGCGCCGATGATCACCGGCAACGACGCCAGGGCGGCGACGTCGGGGTCCACGGGCAGACCGGCCGCCTTCAGCCCCTTGGCGGCATACAGGACCAGCCCCAGCAGATAATAGGAAATCGCCACCACCGACAGCCCTTCGACGGTTTCCTGCAGGCGCAGCTGCATCCGGGCGCGGCGGTTCATGGACTTCAGCAGGTCGCGGTTCTTTTCCTCCAGGGCGATGTCGACTCGGGTGCGCAGCAGGTCGCCGGCCCTGGCCGCCCGCCCGGCCAGCAATTCGCGGCGGTCGGCCGCCGATTCGCAGGTCTTCATGGCCGGAGCCAGCCGGCGGTCCATGAATTCGGCCAGGGTCTGGGTTCCGGCGATGCGTTCCTCGCGCAATTCGGCGATGCGCTGGTTGACGATGGCGTAATAGGCCCGGGCGGCGACCAGCCGGAAACCGGCGGCGGAATCCAGCCGCTCGATCTCGGCGGCCAGGGCGGTCAGGCGCTCCAGCAATTCACGGTCGTTCTGGACGATGGCCGGATCGGCCAGTTCGGTGACGATGGCCGCCAGGGCCCGGTCCATCCGCGCCACCTCGGCATGGATGCGCCGGGCCTCGGGAAAGGCCAGCAGGGCCATCATGCGGTAGGTCTCGATCTCCAGCAGCCGCTGCATCAGCCGGCCGGTCTGGCCGCGGCTCAGCCCCTGGTCCAGCACCAGGATGCGGCCGAAGCCGTCGGCATGCAGGCGCAGGTCGGTCCAGACCTCGGCGGCGCGGCCGACCACCGTCGAGCCGACCAGCGGATTGCCGGCGAACGGGCCGGCCAGGTCGCCGGGGGCATCCCCCCGGGGGACGATGGACACATGCACGGCGCTGATCACCGCGCCGGGCATGCGGTCCAGCCAGTCGCGCGGCACCAGATCCAGGGCCGAAGCGGCGAACGGGTCGGCGAAACCGTCGAGACGCAGGAAGGTATAGGTGGAGAACTCGCTGTGGCGCTCCCACTTCAGCCGCAGCCCGCCCAGATCGCGGGCGAAATGATTGGCCCCCTCGCCCGGGGGCTCGGCGCCGTGGCTGCCCAGAAGCTCGATCAGGTAGGCCCGCTCGGCAGAGGCGTCCAGCCCGTCATGCAGGATGGCAAGATGGCTGGCCCGCACCGGAGCCGGCACGATCTCGTAGGGGCGCGCATGGACCTCGCCGGCCAGCGGGCGGCGCAACGCATGCTCTTTGACGATCGCAGACCGCAGCGGCGCCGGATCGGCCATTGCCCACCTCTTCGCAAGTGACCACATTGGTGTACACTGCCGCGTGTTGCCTGCCAAGGAGCCCCGATGCCGCACGATACTCAAGCCCATGAGCTGTTCTTCGCCCGCGCCGGCCTTGACCGCGACGCCGTCGCCGGTATCGTCGCCGACGCCCTGGCCGGAGCCGACGACGGGGAACTGTTCCTGGAATACCGGCAGTCGGAAAGCGTGGTTCTGGACGACCGCCAGATCAAGTCCGCCAGCTTCGACACCACCCAGGGGTTCGGCCTGCGCTCGGTGGTCGGCGAGGCCCAGGGCTACGCCCACGGATCGGAACTGTCGGAACAGGCCATCCGCCGCGGCGGCGCCACCGTCAAGGCGGTGCGCGGCAACCATTCCGGCACCCTGGCCCTGCCGCCGGCCGGCACCAACGCCAGCCTTTACACCGACATGAACCCGCTGGCCCTGGTCCCGTTCGAGGCCAAGGTCCGGCTGCTGGAGCGGATCGACGCCTACGCCCGCGGCCGGGACGGCCGCATCCGGCAATCATCGGCGTCGATTTCCGGGTCCTGGCAGGCGGTGTTCATCCTGCGCGCCGACGGCAGCCACGCCGCCGACATCCGCCCGCTGGTCCGCCTGAACGTCTCGGTGGTGCTGGGCGAGGGCGACCGCATGGAAACCGGCAGTTTCGGCATCGGCGGCCGCGTCACCTATGACGGCATGATGGACGAAGCCCAATGGCGCACCTGCGTCGACGAAGCCATTCGCCAGGCATCGGTCAACCTGACCTCGATCCCCGCCCCGGCCGGCGAGATGAGCGTGGTGCTGGGACCGGGATGGCCCGGCGTCATGCTGCACGAGGCGGTCGGCCACGGGCTGGAAGGCGACTTCAACCGCAAGGGCACGTCGGCCTTCTCGGGCCGCATCGGCGAACGGGTGGCCGCCCCCGGCGTCACGGTGGTCGACGACGGCGCCCTGCCCGACCGCCGCGGTTCGATCACCATCGACGACGAAGGCACGCCCTCGGGCCGCACCGTGCTGATCGAGGACGGCATCCTGGTCGGCTATCTGCAGGACCGCCTCAACGCCCGGCTGACGGGGACCGGCGCCACCGGCAACGGGCGGCGCCAGTCCTATGCCCACCCGCCGCTGCCGCGCATGACCAACACCTTCATGGAGGCCGGCGACAAGGACCCGGCCGAGATCGTCGCGTCGGTGGACAAGGGCATCTATGCCGTCAATTTCGGCGGCGGCCAGGTGGACATCACCTCGGGCAAGTTCGTCTTCGCCGCCACCGAGGCCTATCTGATCGACAAGGGCCGCATCGGCGCCCCGGTCAAGGGCGCCACCCTGATCGGCAACGGCCCCGACGCCCTGACCCGCGTCACCATGATCGGAAGCGACCTGCAACTGGATCCCGGCATCGGCACCTGCGGCAAGGACGGCCAGGGCGTCCCCGTCGGGGTCGGCCAGCCGACCCTGCGGCTGGATGGCCTGACGGTGGGGGGAACGGCGGTCCGGTAAGCCGGGTCCGCCCGGATGCCCAACGCGGCCCGGATGGTCATCGCGGCACGGTGTTCGCACCCCGGCCGACAGGATAGCGCCGGCCGACGGCCTTGTCATGGCCCTGCCCGGAAGCTTATCGTGGCCGCACCGACGGGGTGGGACGACAATGCGCGAGAGCCAGGGAAAAAGTGTTGCCGAAACCTTTGCCGAGGCCATGTCGGCCTACCAGGACGGCAAAACCGCCGAGGCCCGCCGGCTGACCCGCAAGCTGGTCGAACGCCACCCCGATTTCGGCGGCGCGCATTATCTGCTGGGCCTGCTGGCCCTGGACCACGGCCAGGGCAAGGCCGCCGCCGGACATCTGGCCCGGGCCATCACCATCACCCCCGGCCAGGCCGTGCTGCACCTGACGATGGGACGAGCCCTGGATCTGTCGGGCAACCACGCCGAGGCCTGCCTGCATTACCGCACCGCCCTGTCGCTGACGCCCGACCACGCCGAGGCCCACGCCCGGCTGGGCCAGGGATTGCGCCGGCTGGGCAAGCCGGGCGAGGCCGTTTCCCACTGCCGCCGCGCCGTCGCCCTGGACCCGGCCCACGCCGAGGCCTGGAACAGTCTGGGCGGCCTGCTGCAGGAAACCGGCCAGCCGGCGGAAGCCGCCGATTGCCTGCGCCGCGCCCTGGCCCTGCGCCCCGACTGGCCGGCGGCGCTGAACAATTACGGCGTCGCCCTGAAGGATCTGGGCCGGCTGGACGAGGCCGCCACCATCCTGGAGGGAGCCGTCGGTCTGCGCCCCGCCCACGGCGGCAGCCGGGCCAACCTGGCGGCCGTCTACCGCGCCCTGGGCCGGTTGGACGACGCCCGGGCCCAGGCCGAGGCCGGCACCCGGGCCGAACCGCGCAATCCCGACGCCTGGCTTGAACTGGGACTGGCCCGGCAGGCGGAAGGGTATCCCGACGGCGCCGCCGCCGCCTTCGAACGGGCGGTGGCCATCGCCCCCAAGAATGTGCGCGCCTGGTTCTGCCTGGGCGAGATCCGCCGCTCGCGGGGGCTGGCCGATCAGGCCCGCAAGGCCTATGACCGCTGCCTGACCCTGGATCCCGCCGATCGCTTCGGCGCCGCCCTGGGGCTGGCCCTGGCCGTCGGCACGGCGGCACCCGACCGGGCGCCGGCAGCCTATGTCCGGCAATTGTTCGACGATTACGCCGACCGCTTCGACGAAGCCCTGATCGGCGGTCTGGACTATCGCGCCCCGGCCCTGCTGGCCCAGGCGCTGGCGGCGGCGTTGGGGCCGGTGGGCGGGTTGACCGTCCTGGATGCCGGCTGCGGCACCGGACTGGCCGCCGGCATGTTGCGCCCCCTGGCCGCCCGGCTGGACGGAATCGACCTGTCGCCGGCCATGATCGCCAAGGCCGGCGAACGCGGCCTGTACGATCATCTGCAGACCGGCGACATCGTCGCCGCCCTGGCCGCCGGCGGCATCCGCTACGACCTGATCGTCGCCGCCGACGTCCTGGTCTATCTGGGCGACCTTGCCCCCCTGCTGACGGCGGCGCACGCCGTCCTGGCCCCGCGCGGCGCCTTCGCCTTCACCGTCGAGAAGACGGATGCAAGGGCTTGGATCCTGGGGCCGAAGCAACGTTATGCCCACTCGGCCGCCTATCTGGGCCAGGCCGCCGCCGCCGCCGGATTCGACGTCGCCCTGATGGAAGACGCCGTCACCCGCCACGACGCCGGCCTGCCGGTTCCCGGTCTGGTGGTGGTCCTGCGCAAGGCCTGAGCGCCGGCGACCCGGCAAAACTTGCCGGGCCTTAACCTTCCTTAAAGCTTGCCCGGCGTACCCTGCCGGCTGTGGTCCTGCGTCCGCGGGGTCACGTCCTTTTCGCAAGCGGCTCTGGGTGACACCGACGTGAACGCGTTCCTGCAGATGATGCGCGGCCTTGGCCCGATGCGGCTGGCGGCCATTGCCGGTGTCGGCGTCTCGATCCTGGGCTTTTTCATCTATCTGATGAGCCGCGTCGCCGCGCCGCAGATGGAATTGCTGTACGGCGATCTGGAGATGGCCGATTCCAAGGCCATCATCGAAAAGCTGACCTCCGACAAGACCCCGTTCGAGGTCCGCCGCGACGGCCACGAGATCTGGGTTCCCAAGGACAAGAAGAACGAATTGCGGGTGCGCATGGCCGAACAGGCGATGCCGTCCTCGGGCCGCGTCGCCGGCTACGAGCTGTTCGACAAGCAAGACGCCCTGTCGTCCACCAGTTTCCAGCAGAACATCAATTACGTCCGTGCGCTGGAAGGCGAAATCTCGCGCACCATCCGCTCGATCGACAAGGTGAAAAACGCCCGCGTTCATCTGGTGCTGCCCAAGCGCGAGGCCTTCGCCCGCGAGGCCAACGAGCCGTCGGCCTCGGTCATCTTGCGCATGCAGGGCGCCTCGCGCCTGGAGCGCAGCCAGGTCATCGCCATCCAGCACCTGATCGCCGCCGCCGTTCCGAAGATGAAGCCCAGCCGCATCTCGATCGTCGACGACAAGGGCACGCTGCTGGCCAAGGGGTTCGAAAACGACCAGGAAGTCGCCGCCCAGAATGCCGACGAACTGAAGCTGAACACCGAGAACCGCATGGCCCGCGTCGTCGAGGGCATGCTGGAACGGTCGCTGGGGCCGGGCCGGGTGCGCGCCGAGGTCAACATCGAGATGGACCTGTCGCGCGCCGTCACCACCGAGGAAACCTACGACCCGGAAAGCCGGGTGGTGCGCAGCCAGGTCACCGTCAACGAAGACGAATCGTCCAGCGAGGGCGATCCGTCCAACGTCTCGGTGACCAACAATCTGCCCGACCCCAACGCCAGTTCCTCGGGTTCCAGCAAATCATCGGCCAAGGCGACCAAGACCCAGGAAACCGTCAATTACGAGATTTCCAAGAAGACCAGGAACATCGTCCGCGAAATGGGCGAAATCCGCCGCGTCTCGGCGGCGGTTCTGGTCGACGGCATCTACGACGTCGCCGCCGACGGCAAGAAGACCTATCGCGACCGCAGCCCGGAAGAGTTGGCCAAGCTGGAAGAGCTGGTCAAGAACGCCATCGGCTTCGACAAGAGCCGCGGCGATCAGGTCAAGGTCCACACCATGCAGTTCGCCGGCGGCGACGAACAGTACCAGGCGGAAGACCCGGGCGAGTTCATCTTCGGCATGCGCCGCGACTTCGTCGAGAAGATCGCCTCGAACCTGGGCCTGTCCATCGTCGCCATCCTGTTCCTGCTGCTGGTGCTGCGGCCGCTGATCGGCCGCGCCATCGAAAGCATGCAGGGCCAGGTCGGCCCCGACGGCCGCCGCCTGCTGACCGCCGACGGCTCGGGCATCCCGCAGCTGACCGGCCCCGGCGCCCCGGCCATGCCCGCCCCCGCCCTGGGCGGCGAGGAAGAGGTCATCGCCGACGAACTGATCGACATCGACAAGGTCGAGGGCCGCGTCAAGGCCTCGTCCATCAGGAAGATCGGCGAGATCGTCGAAAAGCATCCGGAAGAGGCGCTGTCCATCATCCGCAACTGGCTGTACCAGGAAATCTAGGCTAGGAGCCCCCCGTCATGGCCCGCATGAAAGAGGACTACCGCTCGCTGACCGGCCCGCAGAAGGCGGCGATGCTGATGCTGTCGCTGGGCGAGGAGCATTCGTCCAAGCTGTTCGGCATGATGGATGACGAGGAAATCAAGGAACTGTCCCAGATCATGGCCAATCTGGGCACGGTGTCGGCCAACCTGATCGAACGCCTGTTCGTCGAGTTCGCCGACCAGCTGTCCTCGACCGGCTCGCTGGTCGGCTCGATGGAAAGCACCGAGCGGCTGCTGATGAAGTCGCTGCCCAAGGATCGCGTCTCGACCATCATGGAAGAAATCCGCGGCCCCGCCGGCCGCACCATGTGGGACAAGCTGGGCAACGTCAACGAAGCGGTGCTGGCCAACTATCTGAAGAACGAATACCCGCAGACCGTCGCGGTGGTGCTGGCCAAGATCAAGGCCGACCACGGCGCCCGCGTGCTGTCGATCCTGCCGGAAAACTTCGCGATGGAAGTGATCATGCGCATGCTGCGCATGGAGGCGGTGCAGAAGGAAGTGCTGGACGGCGTGGAAAAGACCCTGCGGACCGAGTTCATGACCAATCTGGCCCGCACCCAGCGCCGCGACGCCCACGAAATGATGGCCGACATCTTCAACAATCTCGACCGCAACGCCGAAAACCGCTTCATGTCGGCCCTGGAAGAGCGCAACCGCGAATCGGCGGAAAAGATCAAGGCGCTGATGTTCACCTTCGAGGATCTGGTCCGCCTGGACGCCTCGGGCGTTCAGACCCTGCTGCGTCAGGTCGAGAAGGACAAGCTGGCCCTGGCCCTCAAGGGGGCCTCGGACGCCATCAAGGATCTGTTCTTCAAGAACATGTCCGAACGTGCCGGCAAGATGCTGCGGGACGACATGGAGGCCCAGGGGCCGGTCCGCCTGCGCGACGTCGACCAGGCGCAGTCGATCATCGTGGTCATGGCCAAGGAACTGGCGGCTTCGGGTCAGCTGGTCATCTCGGAAGGCCGCGAAGAAGACGAGCTGGTCTACTAAGCGATGTCGTACCGCAAGTACATGTTCGACCTGGATTTCGGCCAGCCGCCGCCGCCGCCGCGCCCGGTCAAGTCCGAGGAGGAAGCCCGGGCCGAGGAACTGCCGCCCGAGGAAGAGCCGCCGCCGCCGCCCATGTTCACCGAGGAAGAGCTGAACATGGTCCGCGAGGCGGCTTTCGCCGAGGGCCATCAGGTCGGCACCGCCGAGGCCGCCGAGACCGACAGCCGGGCCATCGCCCAATCCCTGGCGGCGCTGACCGGCCGCATGGAACAGGTGTTCCGCCAGCAGGAAGAGGACAACGACGCCAACGCCCGCAGCGCCGTGCGGGTGGCGATGGCGGTGCTGAAGAAGATGCTGCCGGCCGCCTGCGAGAAACACGCCTTCGACGAGGTCGCCCGCGTCGTCGGGGACGTGGTCGCCCACATCCTGGACGAACCGCGCATCATCGTGCGCGTCGCCCAGCCGCTGGTCGAACCTGTGCGCGAACGCCTGGAAGCCGCCGCCGAAGGCCAGGGCTTCGAGGGCCGCGTCGTGGTCCAGGCGGACCCGCGCCTGACCATCGGCGACGCCCGCGTCGAATGGACCGATGGCGGTGCCGAACGCGACCAGGCCCGCCTGCTTGAGGAAATCGAACTGGCGGTGGAGCGGGCCTTGGCCCCGCCCGAACGCCGGGCCGAGGTCAGTGCGGCCCATGATGCCGAGACGAATCCGGTCTAGGACAGACCCTTCCTGGGATGAGGTGACGAAATGGCCGACTTTGAACTGAACGATTTCGTGCCGGAAGGCGGGGACATGCGGGACGACACCCCCGATATCCCGCGGTCGGCCCGCGACCTGGAAGCGGTCTACGACATCCCCGTCCAGGTTTCCGCCGTGCTGGGCAAATCCAGCATGCAGGTCAACCAGCTGCTGAAGCTGGGCCGGGGCGCGGTGGTGGAACTGGACCGCAAGGTCGGCGAGGCCATCGACATCTATGTCAACAACCGGCTGGTCGCCCGCGGCGAGGTGGTGGTGGTGGAAGACAGACTGGGCGTGACCATGACCGAAATCATCAAGACCGACCGCGGCTGACCGGCCGCGACACGGGGAGTATCGAACCATGCGATTGTTGATCATCGGGGCGATGGACGGGCAGATCGGAGCGGCCAGCAAGATCGCCATGTCCCGGGGCGCCAAGGTCGCCATCGCCGACGACGTCGACCAGGGACTGGATGTCCTGCGCGGCCAGGGTTCGGATCTGGTGATGATCGACGTCCGCCGCGACGTCCTGAAGCTGGTGGAAAGCCTGGAAGCCGAACGGATCGTCGTGCCGGTGATCGCCTGCGGCATCGCCTCGGACGCCTCGGCGGCGGTGCGCGCCATCAAGGCCGGCGCCAAGGAATACATCCCGCTGCCGCCCGATGCCGAGCTGATCGCCGCCGTCCTGGCCGCCGTCACCGAGGAAAGCCACGCCATCCTTCACAAGGACCCGCGCATGGCCCAGGCCATGAAGCTGGCCGAACAGGTGGCCGGTTCGCACGCCTCGATCCTGATCACCGGGGAATCGGGTACCGGCAAGGAACTGATGGCCCGCTTCATCCACGACAAAAGCCCGCGGGCCAAGGCCCGCTTCGTCGCCGTCAATTGCGCCGCCATCCCGGAAAACCTGCTGGAATCCGAACTGTTCGGCCACGAGAAGGGTGCCTTCACCGGCGCCGTCGCCCGGCGCATCGGCAAGTTCGAGGAAGCCAGCGGCGGCACGCTGCTGCTGGACGAAATCTCGGAAATGGACATCCGCCTGCAGGCCAAGCTGCTGCGCGCCATCCAGGAAAAGGAAATCGACCGCGTCGGCGGCAAGCAGCCGGTCAAGGTCGATTGCCGCATCGTCGCCACCTCGAACCGCAACCTGGAGGATTATGTCCGCCAGGGCGGCTTCCGCGAGGATCTGTATTACCGGCTGAACGTGGTCAACCTGGCCCTGCCGTCCCTGCGCGAACGTCCGTTGGACATCCCCGTCCTGGCCGAGCATTTCATCCGCAAATATTCCGAAGCCAACGCCATTCCGGTGCGCCCCCTGGCCCCCGAAGTCCGGCCGATGCTGGTCCGCCATTCCTGGCGCGGCAACGTGCGCGAGCTGGAGAACACCATGCACCGTGCCGTCCTGCTGGCCACCGGCAACAGCATCGGCCCCGAGGCGATCATCCTGTCGGGAGGCTTGCCGAGCCCCGCCGACCCGGTGGTGTCGCAGGTGGCCAACACCGCGGCGGCGGTGATGTCGGGGGCCGGAACCGGCATGGGGCTGGTGGGCAAGACGGTGGCCGAGGTCGAACGCGACCTGATCATCGACACCCTGTCGCATTGCCTGGGCAACCGCACCCATGCCGCCAACATTCTGGGCATTTCCATCCGCACCCTCAGGAACAAGCTGAAGCAATATTCCGAGGAAGGCGTCCCGGTGCCGCCGCCGGCCGGCGAAGCCGGCCCGGACCGCGTGGCGCTGTGACCGGCCGGAGCTAGCACATGGCCGACGGCGCACAGCCCCAGGGCAGCACGGCAGGGGTGGACACCGCCCGCGACGCCTGGACGCGTCTGCACACGGCCATGCGCCGCGGCGACGTCATCCTGGCGCTGGGCGTCGTCACCATCATGCTGATGCTGATCCTGCCCTTGCCGACCTGGCTGCTGGACATGGGGCTGGCGATCTCGGTCACCGTCAGCGTGCTGATCCTGATGGTGTCGCTGTTCATCGAAAAGCCGCTGCAATTTTCCTCGTTCCCGACGGTCCTGCTGCTGACCACGCTGATCCGGCTGTCGCTCAACCTGGCCTCGACCCGCCTGATCCTGGGGCACGGCCACGAAGGGCTGGAGGGCGCCGGCCAGGTGATCGCCGCCTTCTCGACCTTCATCATGAGCGGCAATTTCGTCATCGGCATCATCGTCTTCGCCATTCTGGTGATCGTCAATTTCGTGGTCATCACCAAGGGTTCTGGGCGTATCGCCGAAGTGGCGGCCCGCTTCACCCTGGACGGCCTGCCCGGCAAGCAGATGGCCATCGACGCCGATCTGTCGGCCGGCCTGATCGACGAACAGACCGCCAAGAAGCGCCGCTCGGAACTGGAACAGGAAAGCCAGTTCTTCGGCGCGATGGACGGCGCCTCGAAATTCGTGCGCGGCGACGCCATCGCCGGCCTGCTGATCACCGGCATCAACGTCATCGCCGGCATGATCATCGGCATGGCCCAGAACGGCCTGACCTTCTCGCAGGCTGCCGACATCTACACCAAGCTGACCGTCGGCGACGGTCTGGTCACCCAGGTCCCGGCCCTGCTGGTGTCGGTGGCCGCCGGCATCCTGGTGACCAAGGCCGGCGTCCAGGATACCGTCGACAAGGCCCTGTCGGCCCAGCTGGGCGGCTATCCCCGGGCGATGGGCACCGCCGCCGGGCTGATCTTCATGATGGCGGTGGTGCCGGGCATGCCCTTCGTGCCCTTCGCCCTGCTGGGCGGCGGCATGGGCGTGGCCGCCTATTTCATCGAGAAGCAGCAGCGCGTGCGCGCCGAGCGCGAAGCCATCGAGGCCGAGGAACGCGCCCGCCAGACCACCCCGGTGGCGGAAGAGCCGATCTCGACGGCGCTGCGCATCGACACCGTCCGCCTGGAACTGGGCTATGGCCTGCTGCAGATGATCAACAATCCCAAGGGCGTCAAGCTGACCGACCAGATCAAGAGCCTGCGCCGGGCGATGGCCTCGGAAATCGGCTTCGTCATGCCCAGCGTGCGCATCCAGGACAACATGCAGCTGCCGGCCAACGCCTATGTCATCTACATCAAGGAAGTGGAATCCGGCCGCGGCGACCTGCGCCCCAACCACCTGCTGATCATGGATCCCAGGGGCGACGACATCACCCTGCCCGGCGAGAAGACCAAGGAACCCACCTTCGGGCTGCCGGCCATGTGGGTCGAGCCGACCAGCCGGGAAGAGGCGCTGTTCCGCGGTTATACCGTGGTCGACCCGCCCACCGTGGTCACCACCCACCTGACCGAGGTCATCAAGGACAACATGGCCGAGATGCTGTCCCACTCGGAAACCCAGAAGCTTCTGGACGAGATGGACAAGGAACACCAGAAGCTGGCCGGCGAACTGGTCCCGACCCTGATCACCATCGGCGGCCTGCAGCGGGTCCTGCAGAACCTGCTGGCCGAGCGCATCTCGATCCGCGACCTGCCGACCATCCTGGAAGGGGTTTCGGAAGCCTGCGGCCATACCCGCAACGTCACCATGATCACCGAACATGTGCGCGCCCGGCTGGCCCGGCAGATTTCCGACAACAACACCGGCCATCAGGGCTTCATCCCCCTGATCACGCTGTCGCCGGAATGGGAACAGGCCTTCGCCGAGGCGCTGGTCGGCCAGGGCGAGGAAAAGCAGCTGTCGATGCCGCCCTCGCAATTGCAGGACTTCATCACCCGCACCCGCCAGACCTTCGAACGCTTCGCCATGCAGGGCGAGACGCCGGTCCTGCTGACCAGTCCGATGGTCAGGCCCTATGTCCGTTCGATCATCGAGCGGTTCCGCCCGGTCACCGTGGTGATGAGCCAGGCCGAGATCCATCCCAAGGCCAAGATCAAGACGATGGGGCAGATATGACCGGGGGGGCGTCTGAACCATGAGGCTGAAATCCTTCACCGCGCCCACGATGGCCGAGGCGATGGAAATGGTCCGCGTCGAACTGGGCGACGAGGCCATCATCGTCTCGACCCAGCGCGCCGCCGGCGCCAAGGGCGTGCGCATCACCGCCGCCCTGGAACCGGCCGACGCCGACCTGGCGGTCGCCGAACTGTTCGAGGAAAGCGCCCCGTCATCGGCCGCCGAGGCGGTGAAGACCGCCCTGGGCAGCCACGGCGTGCCGGCCCGGCTGGCCGAGCGGCTGGCCAACGCCGCCCGCACCTCGGACATCGCCGATCCGACCCTGGCCTGCGCCGCCGCCCTGGAGGCCGGCTTCGCCTTCGCCCACCTGCCCGACCACGGCGCCCCGCGCCCGTTCATGCTGATCGGCGCCCCCGGCTCGGGCAAGTCGATGGCGGTGGCCAAGCTGGCGGCGCGGTCGGTCCTGAAGCAGCGCCACGTCGGCATCATCACCTGCGACAACATCCGCGCCGGCGCCGTCGAACAGCTGGCCGCCTTCACCCGTATCCTGGGCATCGATCTGGTCAGGGCGCGCGGCCCGGAATCGCTGCGCCAGGCCGTCGACGACGCCGCCGGCCTGTTCGACCTGATCCTGGTCGACAGCCCCGGCCTCAACCCGTTCCGCGGCTCGGACATGGATTACCTGCAGGCGCTGGTCGAGGCCGCCGACGTCGAGCCGATCCTGGTGATGGCCGCCGGCGGCGATGCCGGCGAGGCGGCGGAAGCCGCCGAGGCCTTCGCCGCCATCGGCGCCACCCGCCTGTTCACCACCCGGCTGGACACCACCCGGCGTCTGGGCGGCATGCTGTCGGCCGCCGAAGCCGGCCAACTGGCCCTGTGCGACGTCTCGGCCAGCCCCCATGTCGCCAACGGTCTGTCGCCGATTTCCGCCATATCCCTGGCTCGCCTGATCCTTCCCCAGGCTCCCGAGCCGATCCCCGACCAAACTTTCTGGACCGACGAGGCACCTGCATCATGACGACGGCATCCGAAGCTCCGACCCTGGCTCCCCGCCCGGTACAGCGCGCCAAGGGGCGCAACCTCGTCGCCGTGGCGTCGGGCAAGGGCGGCGTCGGCAAGACGTGGTTTTCCATCACCCTGGCCCACGCCCTGGCGAAGGCCGGCCGCAAGGTCCTGCTGTTCGACGGCGACCTGGGACTGGCCAACGTCGACATCCAGCTGGGCCTGATGCCCAAGACCGACCTGGGCAGCGTGGTCGCCGGCCGGCTGACCCTGAACCAGGCCCTGGTCCCGTTCCCCGAGGGCGGCTTCGACATCATCGCCGGCCGCTCGGGCTCGGGCACGCTGGCCAACATTCCGCTGTCGCGCCTGCAATTGCTGGGCGACGATCTGGTGGTGCTGTCGGGAACCTACGACAAGGTGGTGGTCGACCTGGGGGCCGGCGTCGAAAAGACCACCCGCAACTTCGCCACCCAGGCCGGCACCATCCTGGTGGTGACGACCGACGAGCCGACCTCGCTGACCGACGCCTATGCCTTCATCAAGGTCACCCAGATGGAGCGGCCGGGCACCGACATGCGCGTCGTGGTCAACATGGCCAACTCGACGCGCGAGGGCGAGCGCATCTACAACACCCTGCTGAAGGCCTGCGAGGGCTTCCTGAAGATCAGCCCGCCGCTGGCCGGGGTGATCCGCCGCGACCTGAAGGTCCGCGAAGCCATCCGCAACCAGACGCCGATTCTGATCCGCTCGCCCAATTCCGAAGCCGCCGCCGACGTCGAAGCCATCGTCGAACGCCTGCTGCACGGCAGCCGCTGAGGCGGCGATGGCCAGCATCGCCCCGCCGCCGGCTCCGCTGCCGGCCGCCGGTCCGGGCGGCGGCGGCGCGGTGGCGGTGGCCGTCATCGGCAGCGGGCCGTCGGTGGACGGCCTGGCCGTCGGCGCGGTTCTGGAAGCCGTCGCCCAGGCCCGCGCCACCCGTGGCCTGATCGAGGCCATGACCCCGCAAGGCCCCCTGCTGCTGAAGGCGCTGCCCGGCCAGACCCTGCCGCCGATCCCCGAGGGGGCGCGGCTGATGTTCCAGATGCTGGCCGTGGGCGGCGACCTTCGCCTGTCGCTGGTGTCGGTCAACGGACGGCCGCTGATGGCCGGCCCGCTTCCCGGCGGGGGTGGCGGCGGCGCCGCCCTGCCGATACTGCCCGGCGGCCCGGCGATGGCCGGCCTGCTGTCTTCCCCCTCGCCGGGCCAGCCCCGGATGGCGGGCGCGTCGGCGCAACCGCCCGCCGCCGCTGCCGGCGGCCTTGCCCCGGCGCCGGGCGGCCCGGTCCCGGCCGGTCTGACCGCCACCGTCATCCGTTCGGCCGTTCCGGCCCCGTCCGCCGGCATCCCCGCCGAGCCGACCGCCGGACTGCCCGCCGACCTGCCGCCCGGCACCCGCCTGACCGTGCGCATCGCCGGCATCGTGCCGCCGCCGGCCCGGCCCGATCCGGCCGGACCGACGCCGCCCCCTTCCGCGGCCGCGCCCACGCTCTTGCCGCCCGCCGCCCGCCCGCCCGCCGGCGCAGCGCCGCCCCCCCTGACGACGGACACGCCGCCGCCGGGCGTGGCGGCGGCGGCGGTCTCGCCACGCCTGCTGCCGGCCACGGTGATCGCCCATCCTCCCGGTGGGCAGGCGGTGGTGCAGACGCCGGTCGGCACCCTGGCCCTGCCCACCCATGCCGACCTGCCGCCGGGAACCGTGCTGCAGCTTGAACTGACCGGATCACCGCAACCCCCGGCTGCCCCGCCGCCGCCGGCCCGCCCCGAAGGGCCGACCCCCGCCGGCTGGCCGGCCCTGACCGATGCCGCCGCCACCTTGACCGGCGGCAACGACCGCCAGTCCCTGGACCTGTTGCTGCGCAACCTGCCGCAGATCGGTCCGCGGCTGGCGGCCAACATCTCGCTTTTCGCCAACGCCCTGCGCAGCGGCGACATCAAGGCGGTATTCGGCGAAGGCGCGGCGAAGGGGCTGGAAAAGGCCGGACGCAAGGATCTGGCCGACCGCCTGAAGGCCGACCTGGAGGAACTGGCCGCCGACAGCGGCCGATCGGTGGCCGGGGGCGACTGGCGGGGCTTCACCCTGCCGCTGGTGTTCGGCCAGATCGTCGACCCCATCCGGCTTTACGTCCGCCAGCCCGGCGGCGGCGAGGACGGCGCCGCCGCCCGTGCCGCCGGCGGCGAACGCTTCCTGCTGGATCTCGACCTGTCGCGCCTGGGCCGGATTCAGATGGACGGGCTGGTCCGGCGCGAGGACAAGCTGTTCGACCTGATCATCCGTACCGGCGAGCCGATGCCCGAACAGATGCGCCGCGACATCATGGGCATCTTCGCCGACGCCGCCGATCTGGTGGGCACCAAGGGCAGCGTAATCTTTCAGTCCGGCGGCCGCTGGGTCGAGCTGCGCCCCGACGACGCCGCACCCACCGAAATCCTGGCTTAAACCAGGCACGGCAATTGCATTACACTTGGGACCGAACAGTCCAAGTCGATGCGGATGACCATCACCTACCACGACCCCAAAGGCTATTATGCGGTTCTCGGCCTGCTTCCCGGCGCCGATCTGACGGCCATCAAGGCCGCCTATCGCAACCGTGCCAAGGAGGTGCATCCCGACCGCAATCCGACCGAGGCGGCAAGGGCGGAATTTCAAAGCCTTGTCGAGGCTTACCGGGTTCTCAAGGACGTCGTCTACCGCGCCGAATACGATGCCACCGGCGTGCCGCCGCTGATCGACGACGGCGACGATTACCCGGCCACCCCCTTCGCCTGTTCCTGCTGCGGCAAGGTCACGGTCCAGCCGCGCTATGTGATTTTCCATCAGGTCAAAAGTTTCCTGGTCTGGGCCAAACTGGCCCGGGTGGAGGGAATTTTTTGCCGGGACTGTGCCGACCGGGTGGCGGCACGGGCCTCGACCCTGACCTGGCTGTGGGGCTGGTGGTCGCCGCCGGGCCTGCTGCTGGCCCCGCTGGCCCTGCTGCGCAACCTGTTCGGCGGCACCAAGCCGCGCGATCAGAACGCCCGCATGCTGATCCGTCAGGCCCGCGCCTTCCTGGCCCTGGACGAGGTCGACCTGGCCCGCGCCCTGACCGAACAGGCGGCCCGCTTCGCCCGCCTGTCGGTGCACAGCCGCCAGATCGAGCGCCTGCGGGACGAAACCGGCCGCACCGGCCGCCGGCTGAAGAACCGCTGGGCGATGTGGAACACCGGAGTGTTCTTCGCCCAGGCGCTGCCGCTGGTGGCGCTGCCGCTGGTGCTGGGACTGGCGGCGATGATCGCGATGAAACCGTGGGAGAAGCCGGTCTCGACCCGGGCCGGCATCAACGTCCTGCCGGCCGAGATCGGTGACATCCGCTATGTCGCCGTCGAGGACCTGAAGCTGCGCCAGGCCCCGGTCGAAGGCGCCCCGGTCCTGACCCTGCTGGACCGCTTCACCTCGGTGCAGGTGGTCGACGTCACCAGTCCGGAATGGGCCGAGGTCCGGGCGCCGTCGGGGGTGGTCGGCTGGGTCCACCGCCGGGCGCTCTATGCCGGCACCAGCGCCCAGCACAAACAGGAATGGTGCGCCTCGAACACCGGAACCACACCGGAAGCCGGCGAGGTCCTGCTGCGCCGCGCCACCGGCGAACACCGCCTGCTGATCCACAATGACGGCCGCCGCGACGCGGTGGTCAAGCTGAAGACCCCCAACGGCCACACCGTCGCCTCGTATTTCGTGCCGGCCACCCACCATATCGGCGTCGGCGGCATTCCCGACGGCACCTTCCGCATCGAATTCGCCAGCGGCAGCCAGTATTCCCGCGCCTGCGGCATTTTCGTCAGCAGCGTTCAGGCCGCCCTGCTGCCCTTCACCCTGACCTTCCACCAGATTTCGGCGGTCCGCATGCGGGCGGGCGCATCGATCCCCGAAGTGGTGCTGGTCACCGCCCGCGACGACCCCAAGCAGCCGCAGCCGCTGGACATCGAACAGTTCACCCGCGACGATTGATACGGAACCAGAATGGTTCATTCGGGTTCCCAAGCCCTCGCCGGGCGGCCGCATCCGCGGCCTTGGCCGCGCCCAATGGGCGCTGGATACGAAGCCCGAATGAATCATCCGGGCCTCGTATGATGCCCCCCGGCAAAGATGACGCGAACTCCGACGATGGGTCCGGCGTTCACATCTGGCCGCCCTTGCGGCTGCGCATCCTGCCCACCGCCGCCACCAGCGCCGTCCTCAGGCCGGGCTCCAGCGCCGAATGGCCGCCATCGGGGACGATGGTCAGGCGGGCCGCCGGCCACCGCCCGGCCAGGTCGAAGGCGCTGACCGGCGGGCAGACCACATCGTAACGCCCCTGGACGATCTCGGCCGGCAGGTGGGCGATCCGGTCCATTGCCGACAGAAGCTGGCCGGGTTCGAGAAATCCCCCGTGCCGCATGTAGTGGCATTCCATGCGGGCCAGCGCCAGGCAGGCTTCGCCGTCGGGATCGTCCGCATCGGGGCGGGGAACCAGACGGGCGCAGGCTTCCTCGTAGCCGCACCAGACGGCGGCCGCCGGACCGTGCACGGCGGGGTCGGGATGCATCAGCAACTGGTGGTAGGTCTCCAGCAGATCGGCGCCGTCCCCGGCATGCCCGGCGAAACGGCCATAGGCTTCGGGAAAGAAGGTGCCCATTCCGCGCAGGAACCACTCCACCTCGGCCGGGCGGAACAGGAACACCCCGCGCAGCACGAACCCGGTCACCCGCCGGGGATGCGCCTGCCCATAGGCCAGGGCCAGAGTGCTGCCCCACGAGCCGCCGAACAGCAGCCAAGCCTCGACGCCCAGATGATGGCGCAACCGCTCGATATCGGCGACCAGATGCCAGGTGGTGTTGGCCCGGGTCTCGGCGAAGGGCCGCGAGCGGCCGCAGCCGCGCTGGTCGAACAGGATGATCCGCCAGCAGGCCGGGTCGAAGAAGCGGCGATGGACCGGCGAGGTCCCCGCTCCCGGCCCGCCATGCACGAACAGCACCGGGCGGCCGTCGGGATTGCCCGATTCCTCCCAGTACAGCGAATGGCCGTCGCCGACCTCCAGCATTCCCCGGGCATGGGGCTCGATGGCGGCGAACAGGTCCGGACGGGGCGATGCGGGATCGGTCATGGCGCCATTGTGCGATGGGTTGACGGCCCGGTGCAATCCTGCCTAAACCCCCTGTCATGAAAGTGGACCTGTTCGATTTCGACCTGCCGAAAGACCTGATCGCCGAACGGCCGGTCAGCCCGCGCGACGCCGCCCGCCTGCTGCATGTCGGGCCGGACGGGCCGGACGACCGGCTGGTCGGCGACCTTCCCGGTTTCCTGCGCCCGGGCGACGTGGTGGTCAGCAACGACACCCGGGTCATCCCCGCCCGCCTGTTCGGCCGGCGCGGCGAGGCCGGGGTCGAGATCACCCTGCACCAGATGACCGGCCCGGCCGGCTGGAAGGCCTTCGCCCGGCCGGCCAAGAAGCTGAAGCCCGGCCACGAGATCCGCTTCGGCGAGGATTTTTCCGCCACCGTCGCCGCCAAGGGCGAAGCCGGCGAGGTCGTCCTGGCCTTCGACCGGGGCGGCGCCGCCCTGATGGCTGCGCTGGAACGTTTCGGCCGCATGCCCCTGCCGCCCTATATCCGCAAGGGCTGCGCCGACGACCGGGACCGCGCCGATTACCAGACCGTCTTCGCCCGTGCCGAGGGCGCAGTCGCCGCCCCGACCGCCGGCCTGCATTTCACCCCCGGCCTGCTGGCCGCCATCGATGCCGCCGGGGCGGCCCGCCTGACCGTCACCTTGCATGTCGGGGCCGGCACCTTCCTGCCGGTCAAGGTCGACGACACCGCCGACCACCACATGCATGCCGAGCACGGCATCGTCACCGCCGCTGTCGCCGAGGCGATCAACGCCGCCCGCGCCCGCGGCGGCCGGGTGGTGGCGGTGGGCACCACCTCGGCCCGGCTGCTGGAAAGCGCCGCCGCCGCAGACGGCACCCTGGCCGCCTTCGACGCCGCCACCGACATCTTCATCACGCCGGGCTACCGCTTCCGCTGCGTCGACGTGCTGATGACCAATTTCCACCTGCCACGGTCCACCCTGTTCATGCTGGTCTCGGCCTTCGCCGGGCTGGACCGCATGCAGGCCGCCTATCGCCATGCCATCGCCGCCGGCTATCGCTTCTATTCCTATGGCGACGCCTGCCTGCTGCACCGGGAGACCCGCCCGTGACCCAGTTCCGCTTCGACCTGCACGCCACCGACGGCGCCGCCCGCTACGGCACCCTGCACACCGCCCACGGGCCGATGGACACCCCGGCCTTCATGCCGGTGGGGACGGCGGCCACCGTCAAGGCGATGATGCCGGAAAGCGTCGCCGCCACCGGCGCCCAGACCATCCTGGGCAATACCTATCACCTGATGCTGCGGCCCACCGCCGAGCGGGTGGGACGCCTGGGCGGGCTGCACCGCTTCATGAACTGGCCGGGGCCGATTCTCACCGATTCCGGCGGCTTCCAGGTCATGAGCCTGGCCAAGCTGCGCAAGCTGACCGAGGACGGCGTCACCTTCCAGTCGCATGTCGACGGGTCCAGACATGTGCTGACCCCGGAACGGTCGATGGAGATCCAGCACCTGCTGGACGCCGACATCACCATGTGCTTCGACGAATGCACGCCCTTTCCCGCCACCTTGCAGCAGGCGGCGCAATCCATGCGGCTGTCGATGCGCTGGGCACAGCGGTCGAAGGACGCCTTCATCGAGCGTCCCGGCTATGGCCTGTTCGGCATCGTCCAGGGCGGCGTCCACCCCGAATTGCGGGCCGAATCCGCCGCCGCCTTGCGGCACATCGGCTTCGACGGCTATGCCGTGGGCGGTCTGGCGGTCGGCGAGGGGCAGGAACTGATGTTTTCCACCCTGGACGTCACCGTCCCGCACCTGCCCGCCGACCGGCCGCGTTACCTGATGGGGGTGGGACGGCCGTCCGACATGGTCGGCGCGGTGTTGCGCGGCATCGACATGTTCGATTGCGTCATGCCCACCCGCTCGGGCCGCACCGCCCAGGCCTTCACCCGGCGCGGCACCGTCAACCTGCGCAATGCCCGCCACCAGGACGATCCCCGTCCGCTGGACGAGGATTGCACCTGCCCGGCCTGCCGCCATTACAGCCGCGCCTATCTGCAGCATCTGGTCCGCTCGCAGGAGATCCTGGGACCGATGCTGCTGACCTGGCACAACCTGCAATTCTATCAGGACGTGATGAAAGGCCTGCGCCGGGCCATCACCGAGGGCCGGGCGCAGGCTTTCGCTCAGGCGTTCCTGGACCAGGAAGCCGCCGGGGACATCGACCCGGCATAGGCCGGAGGTCAGCGGTCCCGGAAATGAACCACCGAGGCGACCCTGCCGTCGGCGGCGTCCACCTCGACCCGGGCGGGGATGCCGGCATCGTCGGCAGCCGTCACCCGATAGCGGCCATCGCGGAATTCCAGTTCCCTGACGTCGTAATGGCCTTCGCCGGCAGCGGCGACGATGGCCTCGACGGCGGTGACGGCCACGGCGGGGCCGCCGTCCTTGCCGTCCTTGTCCCAGGATGCCTGCGGGGCATAGAGCCGGCCGGTCCGCGGGTCGACGGCCACCTTGACCAGACGGCCCTGGGCGGTGCGGATGCGGGCCTCGTAGCGGCCGCGTTCGTAATCCAGCCGCCGCAGGTCGTGGCCGTCGGCGACCAGCTGGTGAACCAGGGCCGCCGGCGGCAGGGCGCCGGCGGGGATGACGTCGTCGGCCCGGGCCACGGCGGGAAGCGACAGGGCAAGCAGGGCGGCAAAAGCGATTTTGTGGGACATGATCGGGGTCTCCGGTGCTGGTGTTGCTGAAGGAACACTAGCAAGGACCCGCGAAACGCCGCCTGAACGGGCGGTTCATCCGGGGTTCACCATCCGGGCCGGCCACGGCCCGGATGGTGCCCAAGGATCAGACGGGCGGGGGATCATACGAAGCCCGGATGATTCATTCGGGCTTCGTATCCAGCACCCATTCAGGGCGCAGCCAAGGCCGCGGATGCGGCCGCCCGGCGAGGGCTTGGGAACCCGAATGAATCATTTTGGTTCCGTATCAGACGTGCAGGGCGCGGCCCAGCACGGCCAGACAGGCTTCCTTGACCGCCTCGCCCAGGCCGGGATGGGCATGGCAGGTCCGCGCCACGTCTTCCGACGCCGCGCCGAACTCCATCGCCAGCACCAGCTCGGCCAGCAGGTCGCCGGCATTGGCGCCGACGATATGGGCGCCCAGAACCCGGTCGGTGGTGGCGCAGGCCAGCACCTTGACGAACCCCTCGACCTCGTTCATCGAGCGCGCCCGGCCGTTGGCGGTGAAGGGGAACTTGCCGGCCTTGTAGGCGACGCCTTCGGCCTTCAGCTGCTCTTCGGTCTTGCCCACCGAGGCGACTTCCGGCCAGGTGTAGACCACCGCCGGAATGACGTCGTAATTCACATGGCCGTGCTGGCCGGCCAGCATCTCGGCCAGGGCCACGCCTTCTTCCTCGGCCTTGTGGGCCAGCATGGCGCCGCCGACCACGTCGCCGATGGCGTAGACGCCCGGAACGCTGGTGCGGAAATGGCTGTCGACCTCGACGAAGCCGCGGGCGTTGGTCCTGACGCCGACGGCGTCCAGGCCCAGCCCCTCGGTATAGGGCTTGCGGCCGATGGCAACCAGGACCACATCGGCCTTGATCTCCTCCGCGGCACCGCCGGCCGCCGGCTCGACGGTGACGACGGCCTGCTTGCCCTTCTTCTCGACCTTGGTGACCTTGGTCGACAGCTTGAAGGTCATGCCCTGCTTGGCCAGGATCTTCTGCATCGACTTCGACACCTCGCCGTCGTTGGTCGGCAGGATGCGATCCAGGAATTCCACCACGGTGATCTCGGCGCCCAGGCGGCCCCACACGGTGCCCAGTTCCAGACCGATGACGCCGCCGCCGATGACCACCATCGATTTCGGGGTCTTGGCCAGCTTCAGGGCGCCGGTGGACGACACCACCACCTCTTCGTCGATCTCGATTCCGGGCAGGCCCATGACGTCGGAGCCGGTGGCGATGACGATGTGCCTGGCCGCCAGCATCTGCTCGGCGCCATCCTTGCCCACCACCGCGACCTGGCCCGGAGCGGCGATCCGCCCGGCACCGACCACATAGGCGACCTTGTTCTTCTTGAACAGGAACTCGATGCCCTTGGTGTTGTCGGACACCACCTTGTCCTTGTGGCCCATCATGGCCCCGACATCGATCTCGACCTTGCCGGTCTTGACGCCGAAGGCGGCATAATCATGGGCGGCGGCGTGATAGGCGTGCGAGGCCGACAGCAGGGCCTTGGACGGAATGCAGCCGACATTCAGGCAGGTGCCGCCCAGGGCGCCGCGCTTTTCCACGCAGGCGGTCTTCAGACCCAGCTGGGCGGCGCGGATGGCGGCGACATAGCCGCCGGGGCCACCACCGATGATGACGACGTCGAACGAATTCTCGGACATGGGCAGGTTCCCTAAGTCGGCGTCACCCCCGGGCATGGCCCGGGGGTCCATTCTGGATGGCCGGGTCGGGCCCGGCCATGACGAAGTGGGGTGGTGGTTACATCGCCAGCAGGATGCGCTGCGGGTCCTCGATGCATTCCTTGACACGCACCAGGAAGCTGACCGCCTCGCGGCCGTCGATGATGCGATGATCGTAGGACAGCGCCAGATACATCATCGGACGGGCCTCGATCTTGCCGTCGGGCATCACCATCGGGCGCTGCTGCACCTTGTGCATGCCCAGGATGCCCGATTGCGGGGTGTTGAGGATCGGCGTGCTCATCAGCGAGCCGTACACGCCGCCGTTCGAGATGGTGAAGGTGCCGCCCGTCAGGTCTTCCATGCTGAGCTTGCCGTCGCGGGCCTTCTTGCCCAGGCCGGCGATGGTCTGCTCGACCCCGGCGAAGGACAGCTGGTCGGCATTGCGCACCACCGGCACCACCAGGCCCTGCGGCGTGCCGACGGCGACGCCGATGTCGTAGTACTTCTTGTAGACCAGATCGGTGCCGTCGATCTCGGCATTGACCGCCGGCCAATCCTTCAGGGCCTCGATGCTGGCCTTCACGAAGAAGGACATGAAGCCCAGCTTGGTGCCGTGCCGCTTCTCGAACTGGTCCTTGTACTGGTTGCGAAGCGCGAACAGCGCGGTCATGTCCACCTCGTTGAAGGTGGTCAGCATGGCGGCGGTGTTCTGGGCTTCCTTCAGACGCTCGGCGATGCGCTTGCGCAGCCGGGTCATGGGGACGCGGTCTTCCAGGTCGGCCTTGGACCGCGGACCCGACGGCGCGGCCGGGGCGGCGGCGGGCTTGGCGACGGCGTCCTGGACGTCGCCCTTGGTGACGCGCCCGCCCTTGCCGCTGCCGGCGATGGCGGCGGTGTCGATGCCGGCTTCCGAAGCCATCTTGGCGGCGGACGGGAAAGCGGCCGGGGCGGCGGCCGCCGGAGCCGGAGCGGCGGCGACCGGAGCCGGAGCCGGAGCGGCGGCGGGGGCGGCAACCGCGCCGGACCCGGCGCCGATGACGCCCAGCACGGCGCCGACCTCGACGGTGGCGCCGGCCGGAACGGTGATCTGGCCCAGCACGCCGGCGGCCGGGGCCGGCACTTCGACGGTGACCTTGTCGGTCTCAAGCTCGACCAGCGGCTCGTCGGCCCTGACGGCGTCGCCGACATTCTTGAACCACTTGGCGACAGTGGCCTCGGTCACGGATTCGCCCAGAGTGGGCACCTTGATTTCGGTGGTCATTTCTTTGGCTTCCCTCTGTTCTAGGCGTGCAGACGCGACAGCTTGCTGGCGCGGCGGAAGGGCTGCGGCAGGTTGGTGACGTCTCCCGACAGCGCCATGTCGCAAATCCAGCTCTGCTCGGCATTATGGGTCTTGTAGAGGCCGGTGGCCGGCGAAGCGGCAGCACGGCGACCGCAATAGACGGCACGCTTGGCCGTGATCTCCAGCTCTTCGCACAGATATTCGATGCGCCGGTCGACGAAGGTCCACGGCCCCATGTTGGCCGGCTCCTCCTGCACCCACACCAGTTCGGCGTCGGGATAGCGGGCCAGTTCCTTCTTGATGGCGTCCTTGGGCCACGGATAGAGCTGCTCGACGCGGACGATGGCGACGTCGTCGATGCCGCGCTTGGCCCGTTCCTCGAACAGGTCGTAATAGACCTTGCCCGAGCACAGGACGACACGGCGCACCTTGGCATCGGCGACCAGACGTTCGGTCTCGCCCAGGACGCGGTAGAAGCGGGTGCCGCCGCCCATCTCGTCCAGCTTGCTGACGCACAGCTTGTGCCGCAGCAGGCTCTTGGGGGTCATGATGACCAGGGGCTTCCTGAAATTGCGGTGAATCTGCCGGCGCAGCGCGTGGAAGTAGTTGGCCGGGGTGGTGATGTTGCACACCGACCAATTGTCTTCCGCCGACAGCTGCAGATAGCGTTCCCAGCGGGCCGAGGAATGCTCCGGCCCCTGGCCTTCATAGCCGTGCGGCAGCAGCATCACCAGGCCCGACATGCGCAGCCACTTGGACTCGCCGGAATTGATGAACTGGTCGATGATCACCTGGGCGCCGTTGGCGAAGTCGCCGAACTGGCCTTCCCACAGGGTCAGGCCGTTGGGCTCGGTCAGCGAGAAGCCGTATTCGAAGCCCAGAACCGCCTCTTCCGACAGCGGGCTGTCGATCACCTCGAAATGGGCCTGGTTGCCCGGCCGCAGCCGGTTCAGGGGCTCGAAGCGGGATTCGTTCTCCTGATCGGTCAGGCGGCAGTGACGCTGCGAGAAGGTGCCGCGTCCGCAATCCTGGCCGGACAGGCGGACCGGATGGTTCTCGGTCAGCAGGGTGCCGAAGGCCAGGGCTTCCGCCGTCGCCCAGTCGATTCCCAGTCCGGTGTCCATCATCTCCTTCTTGGACTGGAGCTGACGGACGATCTTGCGGTTGACGTTGAAGCCCTCGGGGATCTCGGCCAGCTTGTGGCCCAGTTCCTTCAGGGTCTCGACGGCGACGCCGGTCTTGTCCTCGCGGTATTCTTCCTCGTCGGTCTGCTGGACCATGCCCAGCCACTTGCCTTCCAGCATGTCGGCCTTGTTGGGCTTGAAGGCCTTGGCGGCTTCATAGTCCTTTTCCAGCAGCTCCTGGAAGCCGGTGACCAGATTGTTGGCCTCGTCCTCGGTCAGCGTGCCCTCGGCCACCAGCTGGCGGGCATAGACGGCCCGGGTGGTGGGGTGGCTGGCGATCTTGCGGTACATCAGCGGCTGGGTGAAGGCCGGCTCGTCCGACTCGTTATGGCCGTGGCGGCGATAGCAGATCATGTCCAGCACGACGTCGGTCTGGAATTCCTGGCGGAATTCCGTGGCGATCCGGGCGACGTGAACCACCGATTCCGGGTCGTCGGCGTTGACGTGCAGGATCGGAGCCTGGACGCCCTTGGCGATGTCCGACGAATAGGGACCCGACCGCGAATATTGCGGGCTGGTGGTGAAGCCGATCTGGTTGTTGACGATGATGTGGATGGTGCCGCCGGTGGTATAGCCCTTCAGCTGCGACAGCAGCATGGTTTCCGGAACCACGCCCTGGCCGGCGAAGGCGGCGTCGCCGTGCAGCAGCACGCCCATGACCTTCTTGCGTTCGGCGTCGTTCTTCTGCTGCTGCTTGGCGCGCACGCGGCCGACCACCACGGGGTCGACCACTTCCAGGTGGCTGGGATTGGCCTGCAGGCTGAGATGGACGACGTTGCCGTCGAAATCGCGGTCCGACGACGTGCCCAGATGGTACTTCACGTCGCCCGAGCCCTGGACGTCGGACGGGTTGGCCGGGTTGCCCTGGAACTCCGAGAAGATGGCCTGGTAGGGCTTCTTCATGAAGTTGGCCAGAACGTTGAGGCGGCCGCGGTGGGCCATGCCCAGCACCACTTCCTCGACGCCCAGCTGGCCGCCGCGCTTGACGATCTGTTCCAGCGCCGGAATGACCGATTCCCCGCCTTCCAGGCCGAACCGCTTGGTGCCGGTATATTTCAGCTGCAGGAACCGCTCGAAGCCCTCGGCCTCGACCAGACGCTCCAGGATGGCCTTCTTGCCGCGGGGGGTGAAGTCGGTGTGGTTGCGCACGCTTTCGATGCGCTTCTGCAGCCAGGCCTTCTGGTCGGGGTCCTGGATATGCATGAACTCGACGCCGATCTTGCCGCAATAGGTGGCGCGCACGATCTGGACGATCTGGCGCAGCGTCGCGGTCTCCAGACCCAGCACGTTATCCAGGAAGATCGGCCGGTCGAGGTCGGCGTCGGTGAAGCCGTAGGACCTGTAATCCAACTCGGGATGCGGCTCGCGGGCGGCGATGCCCAGCGGGTCGAGGTCGGCTTCCAGGTGACCGCGGACGCGGTAGACGCGGATCATCATCAGCGCGCGCACCGAATCGATCACCGCCTGACGGATTTCGGCCTGGCTGGGCGCGGCGGCCGGCGCCGCGGCGCCCTTGGCATCCTTGCCGCCCTTCTTCGCGGCGGCCACGGCGGCGGCCGCGGCTTCCGGATCGATGGCGCCGATGATCTTGACGTCGCGTCTGGCGGCGTCGGTTCCCTTGAAGTCGCGGGTGACGGCGCCGCTGTCGTCCTTCAGGTCCTGAAAGAACCGAAGCCACGACGGATCGACCGCAGACGGGTCCTCCGCGTAGCGGGCATACAACTCGGCAAGGAAAACGGCGTTGCCGCCGGACAGGAAAGACGTTTCGTCGGACTGCTTCGTCATGCGGGCTGACGCGGGTTGGTCCCGCATCCCTTTCATGGTTCAGGAGACACGAGGGGGCGGCGCCGCCGGGCGCCGTTGGACGCCACGGCGCAAAAAACCTGCAAGAAAACGCGGCCCGGTGCCCCGGCGGTGCACCGGGCCGCTCAGAGCCTTAGCCCTTCAGCACCTTCAACATGGTCGAACCCAGCGCCGCCGGGGAATCGGCAACGGCGATTCCCGCCGAACGCATGGCTTCGATCTTGAAGTCGGCGGTGTCGTTGCCGCCCGAAATCACGGCGCCGGCATGACCCATGCGGCGTCCGGGCGGGGCGGTCCGGCCGGCGATGAAACCGACCACCGGCTTCTTGATCTTCGACGCCTTCAGGAACTCGGCGCCCTGGACCTCGGCGTCGCCGCCGATTTCACCGATCATGATGATCGCCTGGGTCTCGGGATCGCCCAGGAACATGTCCAGGCAATCGACGAAGTTGGTGCCGTTGATCGGGTCGCCACCGATGCCGATGCAGGTGGTCTGGCCCAGGCCGGTGGCCGTGGTCTGCGCCACCGCCTCGTAGGTCAGGGTGCCCGACCGCGACACGATGCCGATCTTGCCGCGCTGGTGGATGTGACCGGGCATGATGCCGATCTTGCATTCGCCGGGGGTGATGACGCCGGGGCAGTTCGGGCCGACCAGACGGGTCTTCGAGCCCACCAGGGCACGCTTGACCGCCAGCATGTCGGCGACCGGAATGCCTTCGGTGATGCACACCGCCAGCTCCAGTTCGGCGTCGATGGCCTCAAGGATGGCGTCGGCGGCGAACGGCGGCGGGACATAGATCACGCTGGCGTTGCAGCCGGTCCTGGCCTTGGCCTCGGCGACGGTGTCGAACACCGGCAGGTCCAGGTGCTTGGTGCCGCCCTTGCCGGGGGTGACGCCACCGACCATCTTGGTGCCGTAGGCGATCGCCTGTTCGGAATGGAAGGTGCCCTGGGCTCCGGTGAAGCCCTGGCAGATCACCTTGGTGTCCTTGCTAACGAGAACGGCCATCTTATGCAGCCTCCTTCACGGCCTTGACCACCTTTTCGGCGGCATCGGCGAGGTTGTCGGCGGCAATGATCGGCAGGCCGCTCTGAGCCATGATCTTCTTGCCCAGCTCCACGTTGGTGCCTTCCAGGCGAACCACCAGCGGAACGTTGAGCGACACTTCACGGGCAGCGGCGACGACGCCTTCGGCGATGACGTCGCAGCGCATGATGCCGCCGAAGATATTGACCAGGATGCCTTCGACGTTGGCGTCGGACAGGATCAGCTTGAACGCGGTGGTGACGCGCTCCTTGGTGGCGCCGCCGCCGACATCCAGGAAGTTGGCCGGCTCGCCGCCGTACAGCTTGATGATGTCCATCGTGGCCATCGCCAGACCGGCGCCGTTGACCATGCAGCCGATCGAGCCGTCCAGCTTGATGTAGTTCAGGCTGTGGCGGGCGGCTTCCAGCTCCGCCGGATCTTCTTCCGACTCGTCGCGCAGCTCTTCGATGTCCTTGTGACGGAACAGCGCGTTGTCGTCGAAATTGACCTTGGCATCCAGGGCGATCAGCTGATCGTCGCCGGTGACCACCAGCGGGTTGATCTCGACCACCGAGCAATCCAGGTCCACGAACGCCTTGTACATGGCGGCCATGAACTTGACGGCGGCGCCGACCTGCTTGCCGGTCAGGCCCAGCCCGAAGGCCAGCTGGCGGCCATGATACTGCTGGAAGCCCTGCACCGGATCGATGGCGGCCTTCAGGATCTTCTCGGGGCTCTTGTGGGCGACCTCTTCGATCTCCATGCCGCCCTCGGTCGAGGCCATGATGGTGATGCGCGAGGTGCCGCGGTCGATCAGCATGCCCAGATACAGTTCGCGACGGATGTCGCAGCCCTGCTCGATGTAGACGCGCTTGACTTCCTTGCCGGCGGGGCCGGTCTGCTTGGTGACCAGCACCTTGCCCAGCATGGCGTCGGCGGCGTTGCCGACATCCTCGACGGACTTGACGACGCGCACGCCGCCCTTGCCCGAGCTGTCGCCGACGAAGGTGCCCTTGCCGCGGCCGCCGGCGTGGATCTGGGACTTCACGACCCAGACCGGGCCACCCAGATCCTTGGCGACCTGCACCGCCTCGTCGGGGGTGTAGGCGACGCCGCCCTTGAGCACGGCGACGCCGTACTTGGAAAGCAGCTGCTTGCCTTGATACTCGTGGATATTCATAGGGGGTTCGCTCCCTTGATCTCTGGGAATTAGATGCCCATCAGGCCCTTGGCGGTCTTGACCAGACCGCGGACGGCGTCGGCGGACTTGTTGAAGCCGGCCTGCTCTTCCGCGTTCAGCTCGATCTCGACCACGCGCTCGACGCCGCCGGCGCCGATCACCACCGGCACGCCGACGAACACGTCGTCCGGCTGGCCATAGGTGCCGGCCTTGACCTGAACGGCGCAGGGCATGACCCGCTTCTTGTCCTTCAGATAGGCTTCGGCCATCGCGATGCCCGAGGCGGCCGGAGCATAGAAGGCCGAGCCGGTCTTCAGCAGGTTGACGATCTCGGCGCCGCCGTCACGGGTGCGCTGAATGATCTGGTCCAGCTTTTCCTGGGTGGTCCAGCCCATCTTGACCATGTCCGGCAGCGGAATGCCGGCAACGGTGGAATAACGGGCCAGCGGAACCATCGTGTCGCCGTGGCCGCCCAGCACGAAGGCGGTGACGTCTTCCACCGAGACGTTGAACTCTTCCGCCAGGAAGGTGCGGAAGCGGGCGGAATCCAGAACGCCGGCCATGCCGCAGATCATGTTGGCGGGAACGCCCGAGAAATGCTGCAGCGCCCACACCATCACGTCCAGCGGATTGGTGATGCAGACGATGAAGGCGTTCGGGCAGTTTTCCTTGATGCCCTTACCGACGGATTCCATGACCTTCAGGTTGATGCCGACCAGGTCGTCGCGGCTCATGCCGGGCTTCCTGGGCACGCCGGCGGTGACGATGACGACGTCCGATCCGGCGATGGCCGAATAGTCGTTGGCGCCGGAATAGGAACAGTTAACGCCCTCGACCGGAGTCGACTGCAGGATGTCCAGGGCCTTGCCCTGGGGGACGCCTTCGGCGATATCGAACATCACCACATCGCCCAGCTCCTTCAAGCCGATGAGATGGGCGAGCGTGCCGCCGATATTGCCGGAGCCGACGAGAGCGATCTTCTTGCGTGCCATGAATTGTTTCCCTCGAACTGGGGTTCGGAGTTCTGGTCGAACGGGTGGGCCACGACAAAACGCGGCGCGCGCCTCGGGTGGCTTTGGTAACCCGATTCGCGCCCCAGAGCAAGGGGGTTGCCGCGTCCGCGGCAACATTATGAAATGCTGATATTGCCTGTTTTTTATCGGCTTGGCGGCCGCAACCGAGGTATTTCGCCCTAACCCTTTGGACTTGTTCGAAATTACCCTACCCGGGGCTGGTTTGGACCTACCCGAAAGGGTTGGTGCGGCTTTTGGCGCCGGCCGGGCCGAGTGGTGGGGGAGCTACCCCCACCAGCGGCCCCTGCGGGGGCAGCCCCGCATCGCCGTCCGGACCCTGCGGGGGGGTCAGCCCCGCAGCACCCCTCCGGTCGCCTTGACCACCGCGTCGACGATCTTGCGGCCCACCGCTTCGATCTCTTCGTCGGTCAGGGTCTTTTCCGTCGGCCGCAAGGTCGCCGACACCGCCAGCGACTTCTTGCCCTCACCGACATTCGGCCCCTCGTACAGGTCGAAGACCGACACGTCGGCGACCAGGGCCTTGTCCGCCCCCCTGGCGGCACGCAGCACGGCGTCGGCCGGCACGCCGGCATCCAGCACGAAGGCGAAATCGCGCTCCAGCGGCTGGAAGGCCGACGCCTTCAGCAGCGGCTTGGCCTTGGTCGCCCGGGCCTTGACCGGCGGCAGGCCGTCCAGGAACAGCTCGAACGCCACCACCGGCCCCTTGACGTCCAGGCGCGGCAGGATGCCGGGATGGACTTCGCCGAAGAAGGCCACCGCCTTGTTGCCCAGCTTCAGGGTTCCCGAGCGGCCGGGGTGGTACCAGGACGGGGCCTCGGCCGCCACCTGGAACGAGTCGGGATTGCCGCCGGCCGCGGCGATGGCGGCCAGCAGGTCGGCCTTGGCGTCGAACAGGTCGACGGCCCGGCTTTTTTCCGACCAGTGGCGCGGCACGGCACGGCCGGCCCGCACGCCGCCGGCCACCGGGCGCTGCTGGCCGGGCTGCGGACCGTCGAACTGTGGCCCGATCTCGAACAGGGCGACATCCTTGAAGCCGCGGTCGAGGTTGCGGCCGACGGCGGCGACCAGATTGGGCAGCAGCGACGGGCGCATGCAGTCCAGATCGGCGGAAATCGGGTTGGCCAGATGCATCTCGGGGGCGCCGCCGCCGAACATCCGGGCCTGGGCCGAGGCCAGGAACGACCACGTCACCGTCTCGACCATGCCGCGGCTGGCCAGATGGCGGCGGACGAACGAGGCCCGGCGCTGCGCCGGGGTCAGCACCGGCTTCGGGGTGGACGGCCGCGGCAGCGGCACCTCGGGCAGCAGGTCGAAGCCGTTGACGCGGATCACCTCTTCCACCAGATCGTGCTCGGCGGTGATGTCGCCGCGCCACGACGGCGGCACCACCAGCAACCCGTCGGCGTGCTCGGCGACGGTGCAGCCCAGACCGCGCAGGATATCCTCCTGCCGGCGCCGGTCCACATCGATGCCGCCCAGCCCGGCGACGCGTTCGGGGCGCAGGACGATGGAATTGCGCCAGTCCGGCTCGGCGCCGGCGACGATCACCTCGGACGCCTCGCCGCCGCACAATTGCAGGATCAGCCGGGTGGCGATCTCGGTGGCATCCCGCAGGAAGGCCGGATCGATGCCGCGCTCGAAGCGGAAGCGGGCGTCGGACAGGATGTCCAGCCGGCGGCCGGTGGCGGCGGTGCGGATGGGATCGAAAGCGGCGGTTTCCAGGAACACGTCGGTGGTGGCCCCGGTGCAGCCGGAATGCTCGCCGCCCATGATGCCGGCCAAGGCCTCGGGACCGGCTTCGTCGGCGATGACCGTCATCGACGGGTCCAGGGCATAGGTCTTGCCGTTGAGCGCCGCCAGGGTCTCGCCCTCGCGGGCCAGACGGGCGCGGATGTCGCCCCGGACCTTGGCGGCGTCGAAGACGTGCAGCGGCCGGGCCAGGTCGTAGGTCACGTAGTTGGTGATGTCCACCAGCGCGGATATGGGGCGCAGGCCGATGGCGGTCAGCCGGTCCTTGAGCCAGGCCGGGCTGTCGCCGTTGCGGACGCCGCGGATCATGCGGCCGACGAACATCGGGCAGGCCGAGGCGTCCTCGGGACGGAATTCCAGCCGGACCCCGATGGGCGACGGGAACGTGCCCTTGACCGGACTGACGTCCAGCGGCTTCAGGGTGCCCAGGCCCGAAGCGGCCAGGTCGCGGGCGATGCCGCGCACGCCCAGGCAATCGGCGCGGTTGGGAGTGATGGACACTTCGATCATCGGGTCGAAGCTCATGACGTCCAGCAGGCGGGCGCCGACGGGGGTGTCGGCGGCCAGCTCGGCGATGCCGTCATGGTCCTCGCCCAGCTTCAGCTCGCGCCACGAGCACATCATCCCCTGGCTTTCGACGCCGCGGACATTGCCCTTCTTCAGGGCCTCGCCGCTGACCGGGATGAAGGTGCCGGGCTGGGCCAGGATGACCTTGAGACCGGCCCGCGCATTGGGGGCGCCGCACACCACCTGGATGACGGCGCTGCCGGTGTCGACCTTGCACACCCGCAGGCGGTCGGCGTCGGGGTGCTTCCCGGCCTCCAGCACATGGCCGACGACGAAGCCGCCCAGGTCCCGGGACGGGTCCTCGACGCCTTCGACCTCCAGGCCCAGCATGGTCAGGCGGGCCTCGATCTCCGACAGCGGAGCGGTGGTATCGAGATGGTCCTTCAACCAGGACAGGGTGAATTTCATCGGGTCAGCCCTCCGGACAGCGTGGGCACATCAAGGGGCGCGAAGCCGTAATGCTTCAGCCAGCGCAGATCGGAATCGAAGAAGGTCCGCAGGTCGGGAATGCCGTATTTCAGCATGGCGACACGCTCGACCCCCATGCCGAAGGCGAAGCCCTGATACTCGTCGGGATCGATGTTGCAGGCTCGCAGGACGTTGGGATGGACCATGCCGCAGCCCAGAATCTCCAGCCAGCCGGCCCCGTTGCCGATTTTCAGCTCGCCGCCTTCCCGCGAACAGCCGATATCGACCTCGGCAGACGGTTCGGTGAAGGGGAAGAAGCTGGGGCGGAAGCGCACCGGCACCTCGTCGACCTCGAAGAAGGTGCGGACGAACTCGGCCAGGACACCCTTGAGATGGCCCATGTGGGTCGACTTGTCGATGACCAGCCCCTCGATCTGATGGAACATCGGGGTGTGGGTCATGTCGGAATCGCAGCGATAGGTGCGGCCCGGCGCGATGATGCGGATCGGCGGCTGCTTGGACAGCATGGTGCGGATCTGCACCGGGCTGGTGTGGGTGCGCAGAAGGTGGCGCGAGCCGTCTTCCTGCTCGCCGAAATAAAAGGTGTCGTGCATCTGCCGGGCCGGATGCTCGGCGGGGATGTTCAGCGCGGTGAAATTGTGGAAGTCGTCCTCGATATCGGGACCTTCGGCGATGTCGAAGCCCATGTTGGCGAAGATGGCGGCCATCTCGTCCATCACCTGGGCGATGGGGTGGACACGCCCCAGGCTGGGGTCGGGCCGCACCGGAAGCGTGACGTCGACGCGTTCGCGGGCCAGCCGGGCATCCAGGGCGGCGGCCTCCAGCACGCCCTTGCGGGCGGCGATGGCCTCGGCCACCTGATCCTTGACCACGTTCAGGGCGGCGCCGGCCGCCTTGCGGGCCTCGGGCTCCATCTTGCCCAGGGTGGCCATCAGGGCGGAAATGCTGCCTTTCTTGCCCAGGGCGGCGACGCGGGCGGCTTCCAGCGCCTCGGTGTCGGCGGCCGCCTCGACCGCGGCCAGCGCCTCGGCGCGAATTCTGTCCAGATCTTCCATCGATCATCCCCATGAAACACGAAAAGGGCCGCCCGTCTTGGGCAGCCCCCTCCGTAACAATACCCGGTTTTGGACCAAGCCTTACTGGAGGGCCGCCTGGGCCTTCTGGACCAGCGACTTGAAGGCCTCGGGCTCGCGGGCGGCGATGTCGGCCAGAACCTTGCGGTCCAGGGCTATGCCGGCCTTCTTCAGCCCGTCCATGAAGCGGGAATAGGGCAGCCCATGCTGACGGGTGCCGGCGTTGATGCGCTGGATCCACAGGGCGCGGAAATTGCGCTTCTTGGCCCGACGGTCGCGATAGGCATAGCGCAGCGCCTTCTCCACCTTTTCGATGGCCACCCGGAAACAGGTGGAGGCACGGCCGCGATAGCCCTTGGCCAGCTTCAAAATCTTCTTGTGACGGGCGGACGTGGTCACGCCCCGCTTGACGCGCGCCATTTACTTCTCTCCGTACGGCAGGTAGTAGGTCTTGACCTTGTCGGCATCACCCTTGAACAGGATGAACGTGCCGCGGGCCTGACGCTTCATGTCCTGGGGCTTGGCCGACAGGCAGTGACGCTTGTTGGCGGCGGCGGCCTTAACCTTGCCGGTGCCGGTGAGCTTGAACCGCTTCTTGGCGGAGCTCTTGGTCTTCATCTTGGGCATTTCGCGATCCTTGCGACAGATGGTGATCGTAGTTCCGAGGCGGCGGGGCATGCCCTTGTTCAGGCCCGCGCTCGCCCGAAGGGTGACGCTTATAGCGGCATGAGGGGCGGAATGCAAGACCCCCACTCTTTTCTTGCCTCGGCTTCCGTTTCCGCCTATTGTCGCCCCCTAGACACATTCTTGCTTCATCTCCAAGAGGCGTCGTCAGGCCGGAGGAGATGATCGTAAGGGTGGGCCATTGGCCCACTTTTTTTGTTTTTTGGACCCTGGATTGGACCGATGGACCTGGAAAGCCGCCTGCAAGACCTGATCACCGCCCCGCTGGAAGCAATGGGGTACGAGCTGGTTCGCGTGCAGTTCCAGGGCAAGACCCACCCGACGCTGCAGATCATGGCCGAGCGGGCCGACGGGGCCGGCATGACCGTCGACGATTGCGCCGAGATCTCGCGCTCGCTGTCGGCCCTGCTGGACGTCGAAGACCCCATCCAGGGCGGCTATGTCCTGGAAGTCAGCTCGCCGGGCATCGACCGGCCGCTGACCCGGCCCAAGGATTTCCAGACCTGGGCCGGCTTCGAGGCCAAACTGGAAACCCTGGTGGCCGTCGATGGCCGCAAGCGGTTCCGCGGGCGGCTGCTGGGGCTGGAACAGGATTCCGTGCGCATCGCCCTGGACACCGGCGAGGCCCTGGTGCCCCTGGCCGATATGAAAAGCGCCAAGCTGGTGCTGACCGACGAACTGATTGACGCCGTGACCCAAGGTTAGGCTTAGACAAGGGATACAGACGAGCAATGGAACGTATCGCAGCCCTGCCCCGCCCCGAATTGCTGCAGGTCGCCGACGCGGTGGCCCGCGACAAGGGCATCGACCGCGACGAAGTGCTGGAAGCGATGGAGCAGGCCATTCAGAAGGCCGGCCGTTCGAAGTACGGCCACGAACACGACATCCGCGCCCACATCGACCGCAAGTCCGGCGAGATCCTGCTGGCCCGCTACATCGAAGTGGTGGAAGAGGTCGTCGAGAACGAGGCCACCCAGCTGCCGCTGGCCCGCGCCCTGAGGAAGAAGCCGGACGCCCAGGTCGGCGACTTCCTGGTCGACCCGCTGCCGCCCATCGATTTCGGCCGCATCGCCGCCCAGACCGCCAAGCAGGTCATCGTCCAGAAAGTGCGCGACGCCGAACGCCAGCGCCAGTTCAACGAATACAAGGACCGCGTCGGCGAGATCTCCAACGGTCTGGTCAAGCGCGTCGAGTTCGGCAACGTCATCATCGACCTGGGCCGGGCCGAGGGACTGCTGCGCCGCGACGAGCTGATCCCGCGCGAAACCTTCCGCACCGGCGACCGCGTGCGGGCCTACATCTACGACGTCCGCCAGGAACAGCGCGGCCCGCAGATCTTCCTGTCGCGCACCCACCCGACCTTCATGGCCAAGCTGTTCGCCCAGGAAGTGCCGGAAATCTATGACGGCATCATCGAAATCCGCGCCGTCGCCCGCGACCCGGGTTCGCGCGCCAAGATCGCGGTGATCAGCCACGATTCCTCCATCGACCCGGTCGGCGCCTGCGTCGGCATGCGCGGCAGCCGCGTGCAGGCGGTGGTCGCCGAACTGCAGGGCGAGAAGATCGACATCATTCCGTGGTCGGGAGAATACGCCACCTTCGTGGTCAACGCCCTGGCCCCGGCCGAGGTCAGCAAGGTGGTGCTGGACGACGAATCCCACACGATGGAAGTGGTGGTCCCCGACGACCAGCTGTCCCTGGCCATCGGCCGCCGCGGCCAGAACGTCCGCCTGGCCAGCCAGCTGACCGGCTGGTCCATCGACATCATGACCGAGGCCGAGGAATCCGAGCGCCGCAACGAAGAATTCCGCTCGCGCTCGAAGATGTTCATCGACGCCCTGGACGTCGACGACGTCATCGCCCACCTGCTGGTCACCGAAGGGTTCTCCAGCGTCGAGGAGGTGGCGTTCGTGCCGCAGGAAGACCTGTCGGGCATCGAGGGCTTCGACGAGGACGTCGCCGCCGAACTGCAGCAGCGCGCCAAGAATTTCCTGGCCGAGCAGGACGAACGCTACGACGCCATGCGCCGCGACCTGGGCGTGGTCGACGAGATGGCCGCCATCGAAGGGCTGGCTCCGGCCATGCTGGTCAAGCTGGGCCACCGCGGCATCAAGACGCTGGACGACCTGGGCGACCTGGCGTCCGACGAGTTGCTGGACATCGTCGGCAAGGACGAGATGAGCGAGGATCAGGCCAATGCCGTCATCATGGCGGCGCGGGCCCACTGGTTCGAGGGAGAAGGCTGATCGCCGAGCTGGACTGCGAAGCCCCGGACGAGATTCCGGTCGGTCCCGAACGACGCTGCGCCGTCACCGGCGCGGTGCAATCCCGGGAATCGCTGCTGCGCTTCGTGGTCGGCCCGGGTGACGAGGTGGTGCCGGATGTCGAACGCCGGCTGCCCGGACGGGGAATCTGGTTGAGCCCCCGCCGGGATGTGGTAAATACGGCCGTGGCCAAGCGGGCGTTCTCGCGGGCCGCACGCCGGCCGGTGGCGGCATCCGCCGATCTGGCCGACCGGGTCGAGTCCCTGCTGGCGCGCCGCGCCCTGGACGCCCTGGCGCTGGCCCGCCGGGCCGGGCAGGCGGTGTGCGGGTTCGAGAAGGTCAAGGCCGCCCTGGCCGCCGGCACCGTCGCGGTGCTGGTCGAGGCCCGCGACGGGTCGGAAGCCGGGTGGGCCAAGTTGGGTCCGAAGACCCGGGGACTGGTGCTGGTGCGTCTGTTCGACGCCGCCGAGCTGGGGGTGATTTTCGGCCGCGATCACGCGGTCCATGTGGGTCTGGCGGCTGGGGGGCTTGCCGGGCGGGTTGCGGAGGTCGCCGGCTTGCTGGCCGGCTTCCGCGATGGAAGTGTCAGTACCATGTGACGACGATACGAAGCTGGGCCGATGGCGGCCCTCCTGTGGCGAAAGAGACGAAGTCAGTTCATGAGCGATTCCGACAATCAAGAGCGCAAGACCCCGTTGAAGCTGTCCCAGCCGGGGAAACTTGAACTGAAGAAGACGGTGGAATCCGGTCAGGTCCGCCAGAGCTTCTCGCATGGCCGGTCCAAGGTCGTGACCGTCGAGGTGCGCAAGAAGCGCACCTTCACCGCCGATGCCGGCGGCGCCATGCACGAAGTGCGCGGCGCCCAGCCCCATTCCGGCGCCGAAGCCGAACTGGCCAAGGCCGTCGCCATCGTCGAGGCGGCCCAGCAGGCGGCCAGCGCCCACGATCTGACCAACCACGAGAAGGTCGCCCGCGCCAAGGCGCTGGAAACCGCCATGAAGACGGCCGAGGAAGCCCGCCTGCGCGCCGAGGAAGAGGCCCGCATCCGCGCCCAGGAAGAGGCCGCCGCCGCCGAGCAGAGCCGGATCGAGGCCGAAGAGGCCGCACGCCGCGCCGCCGAGGCGCCGCCGGCTCCGGAGCCGGCCCCGGCGGAAGCGCCGGCCGCCGGCGAAGCCCCGGCCGCTCCGCCCGCCCCGGCTCCGGCCCCCGTTCCCGCTCCGGCTCCGGCCGCAGCCCCGGTGGCCGCCACCCCCGCCGAGCCGCGCCCGGGGCCGCGCATGACCGCGCCGCCGCCGCCACGCCCCGAGGGCGCCGCCGCCGCCGTCCCCGGCGTTCCCGGGGTCGCCCGCCCGCGCACCCCGGAAGAGGAAGAGGAAGAGGAGGAGCGCGCCAAGAAGCGGGCCGCCGCCCACAAGCCGCAGCCGGTCAAGCGCACCGAACCGCGCCGCCGCACCGGCAAGCTGACCATCACCGCCGCCCTGGACGACAACGACCGCGGCGAACGCGGCCGGTCGCTGGCCGCGGTGAAGCGCGCCCGTGAGCGCGAGCGCCTGAAGCACCTGCAGAAGGGATCGGAGAAGGTCATCCGCGACGTCATCATCCCGGAAAGCATCACCGTCCAGGAACTGGCCAACCGCATGGCCGAACGCGGCGGCGATGTCATCAAGTGCCTGATGCGCATGGGCGTCATGGCCACCATCAACCAGTCCATCGACCCCGACACCGCCGAACTGGTGGTCGCCGAGTTCGGCCACAACGTCAAGCGCGTCTCGGAAGCCGACGTGCTGGTCGGCCTGGAAGGCGCCGTCGACGACGACACCGTCCTGACCAGCCGCCCGCCGGTGGTCACCATCATGGGCCACGTCGACCACGGCAAGACCTCGCTGCTGGACGCCCTGCGCGAGACCGACGTGGTGTCGGGCGAAGCCGGCGGCATCACCCAGCATATCGGCGCCTATCAGGTGACGCTGGCCTCGGGCTCGCGCATCACCTTCATCGACACCCCCGGCCACGAAGCCTTCACCGCCATGCGCGCCCGCGGCGCCAAGGTGACCGACATCGTGGTGCTGGTGGTGGCCGCCGACGACGGCATCATGCCGCAGACCGTCGAGGCCATCCGCCACGCCAAGGCCGCCGGCGTGCCGCTGATCGTCGCCATCAACAAGATCGACAAGCCCGGAGCCAATTCCGAGCGGGTCCGCCAGGAATTGCTGCAGCACGAACTGGTGACCGAGGAACTGGGCGGCGACATCCTGGCCGTGGAAGTCTCGGCCAAGAAGCGCATGAACCTGGAAAAGCTGGAAGAAGCCATCCTGCTGCAGGCGGAAATCCTGGACCTGAAGGCCAACGCCACCCGTGCCGCCCAAGGTGCCGTGGTCGAAGCCAAGATGGAAAAGGGCCGTGGCCCGGTGGCCACCGTGCTGGTGCAGAAGGGAACCCTGAAGGTCGGCGACGTCTTCGTCGCCGGCGCCGAATGGGGCAAGGTCCGCGCCCTGATCGACGACAAGGGCAACCGCGTCGACGAGGCCGGGCCGTCCACTCCGGTGGAAGTCCTGGGCCTGGACGGCGTTCCCGCCGCCGGTGACGATTTCGTCGCCGTCGAGGACGAGGCCCGCGCCCGCGAAATCGCCGGCTACCGCCAGCGCAAGGACCGCGAGGCCCGCGCCAAGGCCGCCGCCCGCGGCACCCTGGAACAGATGTTCTCGGCCATCAAGGCCGGCGAGGCCAAGGAACTGCCCATCGTCATCAAGGGCGACGTGCAGGGCTCGATCGAGGCCATCACCGGCGCGGTCGAGAAGATCGGCAACGCCGACGTCAAGGTGCGCGTGCTGCATGCCGCCGTCGGCCCGGTCAACGAGTCCGACATCACCCTGGCCAAGGCATCGTCAGGCATCATCATCGGCTTCAACGTCCGCGCCAACCCGCAGGCCCGCGACATGGCGCGCCGCGACGGCGTCGACATCCGCTACTACAGCATCATCTACGACGTCACCGACGACATGAAGAAGATGCTGTCGGGCATGTTGGCCCCGACGCTGAAGGAACACCTGATCGGCTATGCCCAGATCCGCGAAGTCTTCAACATCACCAAGGTCGGCAAGGTCGCCGGCTGCATGGTCACCGAAGGCATCGTCAAGCGCGGCGCCGGCGTTCGCCTGCTGCGCGACAACGTGGTCATCCACCAGGGCGAGCTGAGCCAGCTGAAGCGGTTCAAGGACGACGTCAAGGAAGCTCGCGAGAGCTATGAATGCGGCATGTCCTTCGCCAATTACGAAGACATCCGCATCGGCGACGTCATCGAATGCTTCGAGGTGGAAGAGGTCGCCGCGACCCTGTAAGGGCGCGGACCGTGGTGGGACCCGGGCTGAACACGGCCCGGGTCCGCCGCCGTTTTCCGGAGGATCGTCATGCCCCGAGGCCATAAGCCGCCATCCCAGCGCCAGCTGCGCGTGGGCGAGGAACTGCGCCACATCATCGCCAGCATCATCGAGCGCGGCGATATCCGCGACCCCGATCTGGCCGGGCGCGCCATCACCGTGACCGAAGTCAGGATCAGCCCCGACCTGAAGAACGCCACCGTGTTCGTGGTGCCGCTGGGCGGCGGCGAAGTCGCCCCGCTGATCAAGGGGCTGAAGCGGGCACGGGCCTTCCTGCGGCACGAGATGGCCCGCCAGATCGATCTGCGGGCGGTCCCGGACCTGTTCTTCGAAGCCGACACCAGCTTCGACGAGGCCACCCGCATCGAGACCTTGCTGCGCAGTCCGGCGGTGCGCCGCGACCTGAGCCCGGACGCCGCCGAGCCGCTGCCCCCCGCCGACAGCGACGACGGCGCCGACGACGGGGCATAACCCCAGCGGTTCGTTTGCCGGGCGCTATCATACCAACGGCCAATTTCATTGACCGTTGTATGCTCCCTCGCCGGGCGGGCACCTCCGTGCCCTTGGCCGCCGCCGCAATGGCGGCTGCCAACGACCATAAGTCAAAGCTTATGGCCGTTGGTATCAGGCCGGGCTACAACAGCCCGCCGATCCGTTCGAATTCCGCTGCGGCCTGATCCCAGCCCCACTGGTTCTGCAAGGTCAGGCAATCGTGGTGCGCCGACAGCCACAGCGCGTCGTCGGTCAGCACGCGGACGGCCTGCCGGGCGAAAGCCTCGGCCCCCCGCACCACCCAGCCGGTGCGGCCGTCGACCACGCGTTCCTTCATGCAGGCGATGTCTTCCAGCACCACCGGCACGCCCGAGGCCTGGGCTTCGGCCACCGCCGAGCAGAAGGTCTCGCCGATATCGCCGCGATACAGCAGGGCCCGGGCCTGGGCCAGTTCCTCGACCAGCTGCGCCTTGGGCACAGGCCCGCGCAGGATCACCCCCTGGCCGGCCAGACCCTGCGCCCGGTCCAGCACCGGCCCCATGCGCCCGGCCTTGGCGGCGCCGGCGGCTCCATAGGTGGCGGTGCCGGCGAAGACGTGCAGTTCGGCGGCGGGAACCGCCGGCCGGATCCGGCTTTCCCAGATGTCCAGCAGCCAATCCAGCGAACGCATCGGATTCGAGGTGAACAATACCCGCGGCGGCGGCGCCGCGCTACGCGGCCCGGCATGGCGGAACAGGTCGGTCAGCCCGTACAGCACGATCTCGCGGCCACCGGCAAAGGCCCAGCCGGGATAGGTCGAGGCATGGCTGGCCCCGGAAAAGACGATGGTCGGGCGCCGCCATGCCAACTTCCACTGATAGCGCCATTTCAGCAGATAACCGGCGGGATTGTGGATCCAGAAGATCACCCGGCGGGCTGACCTGCAGTGCTTCAGCAGCTTGTCGCCACGATTGGGGACATAGAGGTCGGCATCGTCGGGAATGCCCTGGGCGATGGGCCGCCAGGTCACGCCGCGATGGCTGATTTCCGCCTCGCACCTGTTGCAGACCAGCACCTGATGGCCTCGTGCCGCCAGGGCGTTGGCCATCTCGATGAACGAGGTTTCCGCCCCGCCCAGCGGGCGTTCCTCCAAGGTGCGGCCATCGAAGCCGATGCCGTCGTCGGCCATGACGATACGGGCCATGTTCAGTCCTTTTCGTGCCTGGCTTTCAGATGCGACAGCAGCGGATACAGGCTGGCGCACACCGCGATGATGAAACCGTGGCCGCCTTCCTTCCAGCCGCCGCGACGGACATAGCATTTGAAGAAGCGGCTGACCATCCGCCGGATGTTGGCAGCGGCCGATCCCCAGGTTTCCCCCCGCTCGCGCAGGTCGCGGGCCTTGGCGGTGGAATAGGCGTCCAGACGGCGGATCATGTCCGAGATGTTGCGGTCGACGTAATGGTTCAGCCGTTCCCGCAGCATCGGCCCCTTGCGGCCACGCCAGGTCAGGGACGGATGGACGCGGTCGCGCCCCCAGGTCTTGGCCCCCTTGCGGAACAGGCCGGGATAGGCCGCCTTGCCGTAGCTGGCCCCCCAGCCGTGGCGGACCAGACGGTCGCCGATGTAATTGTCGACCAGGATTTCGTGCCAGTCGAACGGCGTGCTTTCGATGGTGCGGCGGATCTCGGCGGCCAGGGCCGGCGGGACGTGCTCGTCGGCGTCGACTTCCAGGATCCACTCGCCGGAACAGGCGGCGATGCCGGTATTGCGGCGGTCGCCCTCGATGTCCCAGCGTCCCTCGACGATGCGGGCGCCGAAGCCTTCCGCCACGGCACGGGTGCCGTCGGTGCACTTGTCGCACACCACCACCACCTCGTCGGCGAAGGCCAGCTTTTCCAGGCAGGCCGGCAGGCGGGCCTCTTCGTTGTGGGCGACCACCAGGGCTGACAGCTTCATGGCGCCACCCGCGGCCACAGCCGGGTCCGGGCGCGGCCGATGGCGGCGCGATAGGTATCCAGCGTCTGGGCCATGCGGTGGTCGAAGCGCATCGCCTGTTCCGCCAGCCGGCGGGCGGCGGCGGCGACCCGCTCGACCTCCGGCCCGGCCCCGACCAGCAGGGCCAGGGCATCGGCCAGGGCCGGCGGATCGGCCGGCGGCACCAGCCAGCCGGTTTCGCCGTCCCTGACGATTTCAGGCACGCCGCCGACGGCGCTGGCCACCACCGGCTTGCCGGTGGCGAAGGCCTGCACGGCGACGCGCGGCTGCGCCTCGGTCAGCGACGGGATGACCACGCCGTCGCCCATCTGCATCAGTTCCGACACGTCGTCGCGGTAGCCGAGAAAGCGGACGTCAACTCCCTCTGCGCCGGCCAGGACGGCCAGACCGCTTTCATAGGCGGCGCTTTCGGCGGTGGCCGAGCCGGCCAGGACGGTGACGAAATCCAGGCCCCGCCGCTTCAGCAGGCCCAGCGCCCGGATCAGATGATCCTGTCCCTTGTCGGGCCGCAGCATGCCGACGCAGACCAGCACGAAAGCGTCGGGAGACAGGCCGATCTCGCCGCGCAGGCGCGACCGGGTCGCCACCGGATCGGGCAGGTCGAAAAAACGTTCGTCGGCCCAGCCGCCGATCGAGGTCGAGCGGGCCGGGTCGGCCAGTCCGATATGGACCAGATGCTCGCGGGTGCATTCGGCGACGGTGATGACATGGTCCGACAGCCGCCATTGCAGACGGCGGATCAGCGACGGCTTCAGCGGCTGGTTGACATGGCGGGACCGCACCACCGCGCACAGATCCAGGCAGGCCAGCGCCGCCTTGGCGTCGCGGGTGACGTGGGCGTCGATCACCTCGACCCGGCGCTCGCGCACGATGCGGCGCAGGGCGGAAATGGTGGCGGTCTTCCACGGCCGGTCGAAATCGAAGGCGATCACCGGCAATCCCTGGGCCTGGGCCCGGCGAAACGGCTCGCCGTCGTCGGGGGCCGCCAGCCAGACGGCATGGCCGTGCCCGGCCAGCCAGCGCACCTGCTCGATGGTCCGGTGTTCCATGCCGCCCCAGTTGCGGCCGGGAATGGTGTGCAGAATCCTCATGCCCGGACCACGGCGAAGCGGGTCAGCCAGACCGGGGCGGACATCGGTTGCGGGGCGCGCGGGCGAAAGACCGCCGCCCTTCGCGGCGGACGACGCAGAACAGAACCTTCCCCCATCGACCAGGAAATCCCCAAATCGCATATCCTTTCATCAATGCACGACCATCGTGCCACGGGCGCTAGCGTCCCGCCACCTCCAACAGCACGCGGACGGTGGCTTCGGCACAGCGGTCCCAGGTGAAGCGTCCGGCCCGGGCGACGCCCCGCTGCGACAGGGTCTGCCACAGGATGCGGTCATCGAACAGCCGGGCGATGCAGCGGGCCATGTGGGCCGGATCGCCCGGACAGGCGTACAGCGCCGCATCGCCGGCCACTTCCGGCAGGGCTGCCGCCTGCGAGCACACCACCGGCAAACCAGAGGCCATCGCCTCCAGCAGCGGATTGCCGAAAGTTTCCACCAGGGACGGGAAGACGAACAGGTCGGCCCGACGATACAGCTCCGCCACCTCGTCCTGGCCGCACCCGCCCAGGAACGATACCCGCCCGGCAATGCCCAGCTCGACCGCCAGGGCGGTCAGCAGGGCGAAATAATCGGGATCGAGGGGACGTCCGGCCACCTGCAGGGTGACGTCGGGATGGGTGGCGGCCAGGATCGCCACCGCCCGCAGCAGGGTTTCCAGATTTTTCTGCACATAGATGTCGGACACCGCCAGCAGGCGCCGCTCCACCCGGGCGGCCGGATCGGCGGGCGGGCGGAACAGCGGCGAGACGCCGTGATGCACCACATCCAGCCGGGAATCCCCTTCCATGCCGAAGGCTTCCAGGAAGTTTTCGGCAGCATGGCGCGAAACGGCGACCGACCGCGCCGAGGCCCGGAACGACCATTCGGTGGTCAGCCGGACCGCCAGCCAGTAAAGCCGCTTGCCGAGCCGGCGGTCCATCGAGGCCACCTCGAAGGCGTTGCGCAGCAGCAAGACGTTGCTCTGCCCCCGGACCGGCCCGTAATTGGCCGGGGAATAGACGACGGCGGCGCCGATCGCGGCGGCCAGCCGGGGAATCGCCACCTGCTCTTGCCAGAACACAGTCGCCAGCCGCGACACCGACGGCAGGATGTGAAGCGGCAGATCGCCGGTCAGCGGCCGGAACAGTTCCTCCTGATCGGCCTGGATCGCCACTTCGACGGCCAGGTGCGGATGGGCGCCCAGGCGCGGCAGGATGTTGCCGAGATAGGTGATGCCGCCGCCGCTCTTGGCATGCACGGCATTGACCAGAACCTTGCGGCGGGCCGCTGCTTCCGGGGCGGCCGCCCGTGCCGGCACGATCTCCCGCAGCCGGGCCAGAACGGCCCGGACGTGGTGCGTCCAGGTGTAATGGTCCAGGGCTCGCCTGCGGGAATTGATTCCGGCGCTGGCCCGCCAGCACGGATGGTCGACGACGAAGCGCAGGGCCAGGGCCAGTTCGCCGACATCGCCGGGACGGACCAGGACGCCGACCGTGCCGTCGCCGGCCGTCTCGTCCTGGCCGGGCAGGTCGGCCACCTGCGGCGAACCGTTCATCACCTCGGCGATCTGTCCCAGGGCACTGGCCACGGTCGGCCGGCCCATGCCCAGATATTCGAACAATTTGGTCGGCGACCCGAAGAATTCGCTGCCGTCGGCATTGGGAACGTGGGGGGCGACGAAGAAATCCGATGCCGCCAGCAGCTCGGGAGTCTCGTGCGGGGCGACCAGTCCGGAAAAGGTGCAGAAATCGGCCAGCCCGGCCCGGTGCAACCGCTCCTCCACGGTGGCCCGGGCGCCGCCATCGCCGACGAACAGGACGTGCAGGCGCGACCGGCGCAGCCAGTCCATCCGCTCCCGGGCCAGAGCCTGCAGGGCATTGGCCAGACTTTCGGCGCCGTGCCACGGGCCGAACGTCCCGACGAAGGTGGCGACGACCGCGTCGGCGGCGATGCCCAGCCGGGCACGGACCTCCTGCTGGCGGGCATGGTCGAACCGGGCGGGGTCGAAGCGCGCCGGATCGAAGCCGTTGGGATGGACGACGATCCGTTCGGCCTCGATCCCGCGGGCGATCAGCTCGCGGCGCAAAGGCTCGGACACCGTGACCACCAGATGGGCATGGTGCAGGCAGGATTGCTCGCTCAGCTGGGCGACGGCGCGGTTCTTCAGCCGGGTTCCCCAATGGTCGGCGATCCACACCTCGGATCCGTTGTATTCCAGGACCAGGGGAACCTTCAGCCGCCGCGACAGTTGCACCGCCGCCGTGCTGCCCAGCGACATGCGGTGGTAGATGAAGGCCGGAGGACGGCGGGAATAGTGCCCGACCCAATCGGCCAGGGTCCGGTTGTAGCGATGGTTGTTGACCTCGCGGGGGTAGGTGTAGTCATAGGGCAGCGGCACCCTGTGGATCGACACCTCGTCAAGATCGGCCAGTTCCGGGGCCTCGGACGGCGAGACGTAGGTCACCCGCAGGCCGTTGGCATTGAGCCCCTGGATCACGCCGGCGGTGTGCGACACCGAACCGCCGGCCATGACCCCGGTCCACAGATTGGTTTTCAGGTACAGGACTTCCTCGCCGTCGGTGCGCAGGGTCACGGCGAGACGCGGCCGGGCCAGCAGGCGGCGCAGCCCCCCGACCGACAGGATCAGCCCGGCCGAGGCGGCGACGGCACGAAGCACCAACTGGAACGCCGCCAGCAGACTGCCGGCCAGGCCCAGCTCGCGCTGGCGGAACCCGGCCCCGACCAGGACGATGCGGTTCGAGCGCGGCAACCGGGCGATCACCTGCAGCATCGGCAGGAACGGCATCCAGTCGCGGCTGGGACAGGGCAGATAAATGGTGTCGAAGGACGATGCCGCCAGCTGCCGCAAAATATCCAGCGTCCCGCGCCCGTGGATCGCCGAAACCACCAGATTTTCCACCGGCACGCCCAGGCTGTCCTGCAGCCGATCCAGGTAATCGCGGGTCAGGGCGTAATAGGTGACGGCGACATTGGTCCTGCTCATCGGTCATCCTCCGGCCGCAGCAGACAGGCCTGGCGGCACAGCCGCTTGAGATCGCGGGCACCGCCGCCTTCCGCCACCGTCCGCGCCACGGCGTCGGCATCGGTCACCACCAGCCCGGACAGCGCCGCCACGCCATAGGCGAACAGGCGCCGGCTCAAGGGGGTCCCCGGCCCGACCAGGGCGACGCGGGCCTGGTCGGCCAGCCCCATCAGATGCGGCAAGGTCCGGTTGACCAGGGTGGCCGCGGTGATCAGCACGGTATCGGCCTGCGGCAGCAGCCAGTCGGCGGCCTGGGCCGGGAACTGGCCGGCGGCCGGACGGCAATCGATGACCGCCGCCCCCGGCAGGCGTTCGGCCAGACCGGGAAAGGCGCCGACCACCACCATCCGCTCGGACCGCCCCAGCACGTCCAGGCCATTGCAGTCTTCGGCCTTGAGGTCGAAACGGTTGTAGTGGGCGTTGACGGCGGCCATGCCGACCGCCGCCGCCACCGGGTCCCAGCCCAGGATGCCGCCGGCCAGTTCGGCCAGGGGCCGGCCGGCCCAGCCCCCGTCCACCGGGCGGCAGCCGGCGGTGCCGCGTTCGGGCGTCTGGGCCAGGCCGACGCCGTCGGGACCTTCGACCATCGTCCAGTTCAGTCCGACCACTACCCGCCGGGCCAGGCCGCCGCTTACGCCCTGGACCAGATCGCGATACAGGTTGCGCGCCCCCCACCAGCGCCACAGCGCCGCCCTGTCGGGCGGCAGGATCTGCCCGCGGCCGCCGGTGAAGGCCTGCCAGTCCTCGACCATCGCCGCCGGCACGGCGGTCAGCAGCGGCACGCCGTCGCTCATGGCGGCCAGCATCTCGGCGGCCAGCCCGTCGCCGGACTTTTCCGCCTTCGAGAACTTGTTGAGGCACAGCAGGTCGACCCGCTGGGCGATGGCGCGGCGCACCGGGGCCGAGGCCTCGGCCAGCCCGGCCGGGTCCAGCGAGCAGGAACGCGATCCCGATCCCAGTTTCTGGCGGATCGACAGGCGGGCGCCGCTGCCCAGGTCGGTCAGCTCCATGTCGGTCTTGCGGCCATCGGCACCGAAGCGGGTGGTCTGCACCACCCCGCCGACGCGGAAGCCACGCCGCTGCAGCTCGGCGGCGAAGGCGGCCTGCAGCGCCTCGGGCTGGCGGCCGGGGGAATAGACGATGGCGCCGACGGATGGCGCCGGATGCAGCGGATCCAGCATGACACGTCCTTGACGGCCGGCACCCGGGAACATCAACCGCGGGCTTGACCAAGCTTAAGACTCGTTTTCGACCGACCACCCATATTAGGATTGATCCGATCGCGCAACGGCGCGGTTGCAGGAGATGTCGCCATGCTTGATCCGTTCGGCCGCCGGGTCACCTATCTACGGGTTTCGGTCACCGACCGTTGCGACCTGCGCTGCGTCTATTGCATGGCGGAAACCATGCAGTTCCTGCCCAAGGCCGACGTGCTGACCCTGGAAGAGATGGAACGGCTGTGTGCCGCCTTCGTCGCCCGTGGTGTCCGCAAGATCCGCCTGACCGGCGGCGAACCGCTGGTCAGGCCGAACATCCTGACGCTGATCGGCGGGCTGGGCCGGCTGATCGGCCCGGGCGGACTGGACGAGCTGACGCTGACCACCAACGGCACCCAGCTGGCCCGCCACGCCGGTTCCCTGGCCGCCGCCGGCATCCGCCGCATCAACGTCTCGCTGGACAGCCTGGACGGCGACCGCTTCGCCGCCGTCACCCGCGGCGGCAGCATCGCCCGGGTGCTGGACGGGCTGATGGCCGCCAAGGCCGCCGGACTGGCGGTCAAGATCAACACGGTGGCGCTGAAGGGCGTCAACGACGACGAATACGACCGGCTGGTGGAATGGTGCGGCAGCCACGGCTTCGACCTGTGCCTGATCGAGACCATGCCGATGGGCGAGGTCCATGCCGACCGGACCGAGCAATATCTGCCGCTGTCGCAGGTCCACCGCCAGTTGGGGCAACGCTGGACCCTGCAGGAAAGCGACTGGCGGACCGGCGGACCGGCGCGGTACTGGACGGTGGCGGAAACCGGCCGCCGCGTCGGCTTCATCACCCCGATGAGCCACAATTTCTGCGAAAGCTGCAACCGCGTCCGCGTGACCTGCACCGGCACCCTTTACACCTGCCTGGGCCAGGACGACGCCCACGACCTGCGCGCCCCCCTGCGGGCCGGTGCCGACGGCGCGGCGCTGGCCGCCGCCATCGACGCCGCCATCGCCCGCAAGCCCAAGGGCCACGATTTCATCATCGACCGCGCCGCCAGGCCCGGCAGCGTCCGCCACATGAGCGTCACCGGCGGCTGATCAGGACCCGGCCGCCAGCGCCCGTTCCAGGTCGGCCAGCAGATCCCCGGGCGATTCCAGCCCGACCGACAGCCGCAGCAGGTCGGCCGGCACCGGAGAGCCGGGACCTTCGACGCTGGCCCGATGCTCGATCAGGCTTTCCACCCCGCCCAGCGAGGTCGCCCGCTTGAACACCCGGACAGCGGCGGCGGCGGCGATGGCCGCCGCCTCGCCGCCCCGCACCCTGATCGACAGCATGCCGCCGAAGCCGCCCTGCATCTGCCGCGCCGCCAGATCATGGCCGGGGAAATCGGGCAGGCCGGGATACAGGACGCCGGCCACCGCCGGATGGGACGACAGGGCCTGCGCCAGGACCAGGGCGCTGTCCGACTGCCAGCGCACCCGGGGGAACAGGGTGCGCAGGCCGCGCTGCAGCAGCCAGGCCTCGAAGGTGCCCAGAATGGCCCCGTTCTGCGCCAATACGGCGCGGATCGACGCCCAGAAGCCGTCTTCCGCCGCGCAGGTCAGGGTTCCGGCCACCACGTCGGAATGGCCGTTCAGATATTTGGTGGCGGAATGCATCACCAGATCGGCCCCCAGATCCAGCGGCCGGGTCAGCACCGGGGTGGCGACGGTGGAATCCACCGCCAGCCGCGCCCCGGCCCGGTGGGCCAGATCGGCGATGGCGGCGATGTCGGACACCGACCACAGCGGATTGGCCGGGCTTTCCACCCACACCAGCGCCGTCCTGCCGGGACGCAAGGCGGCGGCGACTGCCCCCAGGTCGGCAGTGTCGACCAGATCCACCGCCAGCCCCCAGCGGGTGGCGAACCCCAGCAGCCAGTTCCGCAGCGCCCAGTACATCACCTGCGGGGCGACGACATGGTCGCCCGGCTTCAATGCCTGGAATACCGCGGTGGCCGCCGCCATGCCCGAGGCGAACAGCAGCGTGGCGGCGCCGCCTTCCAGCGCCGTCAAGGTATCGGCGGCGGCGGCGAAGGTCGGGTTGTCGGCCCGGGCATAGACCCTGCCCCGGGGATAGGAATTGTCCGCCGCCCGCTCGAAGGTGGTGGAAGGGTGCAGCGGCGGGATCAGCGCCCCGGTTTCCCGGTCGACATGGCCCAGCGCCTGGGCGGCCAGCGTTTCGGGCTCAGGCACCGGCCTGGACCGTCAGGATCATGGCCGGCGGCTTGGCCAGGGTCTGGAACACCACGCAATAGCGTTCGGTCAGCTTGGTCAGCTGGTCGATGCGGTCCTGCGGTTCGGCGGTCTGCAGGGCGAAGGTCAGGCGGATGTCGCGAAAGCCCACGGGGGCATCCTTGGCCACCCCCAGGGTGCCGCGGAAATCCAGGTCGCCTTCCGCCGACACCGTGCCGCCCTGCAGCTCGAAACCGATGGCGGTGGCGACAGCCTTCAGGGTGACGCCGGCGCAGGCGACCAGGGCTTCCAGCAGCATGTCGCCCGAACAGGCCTGCAAACCGCTGCCGCCGGTGGCCGGGTGCAATCCGGCCTCGACCAGGGCACGGCCGGTGTCGACCTTGCAGGCGATACCGTCGCCGTCCAGTTCGCCCCGAGCCTTCAGGGTGATCACCGCCGTCCCGGGATCGACCTTGTAGCGGTCCTTGATCGGGGCTTGCAGGTTGCGCAATTCATCAGCGTTCATGATGTCTCCACGGGTCAGATGGCGGCGGCGGGGAAGGTTTCGTCCCCCGTCGGCTTGCGGCTGGCATGGTCCAGTTCTGCCAGCAGCTTGTACTTCCAGTCCAGGAATTCCGGGTCCAGCCGATCGCGCGGCCGGGCCAGGGGCGGCGACACCGAGACCCGGATACGGCCGGGATCGGGCTGCATCACCACGATGCGGTCGGCCAGGACCAGCGCCTCCTCGATGTCGTGGGTCACCAGGATCATGGTCGGGCGGTCATAGGCCCAAAGATCCAGCAGATGGTCCTGCAGATCCTGGCGGGTCAGGGCATCCAGGGCGGAAAACGGCTCGTCCAGCAGCAGGACCTGCGGCCGTCCGACCAGGGCGCGGGCCAGGGCGGCGCGCTGGGCCTGGCCGCCGGACAGCTCGCGCGGCCAGTGCCCCGCGTGCGAGGCCAGCCCGACGCGGGACAGGGCTTCCGCCACCCGCTGGCGGCGCTCCCCCGCCGGCAGGTGGCGGATGCCGAAGGCGACGTTGTCGTCGATGGTCAGCCACGGCATCAGCCGCGGCTCCTGGAACACCATGCCGATCTCGGCCCGCGGCCCGACGATCGGGGTGCCGTCCAGGTCCACCGATCCGGCGGTGGGGCGGTCCAGGCCCGAGACCAGCCGCAGCAGCGTGCTTTTGCCGCAGCCAGACCCGCCGACGATGGCCAGGATCTCGCCCGGGGCGACGGTCAGGTCCAGGCCGGCCAGGGCCAGCAGGCCGTTGGGATAACGCTTCCGGACATTGGCGATGCGCAGCATGACCTTACTCCGCCGGCTTGAAACTGTCCTGCCAGCGCAGGAACCGCACCGAAACGGCCGCCAGCAGCCAATCGGTCAGCTTGCCCAGGCAGGCGAAGGACACGATCGAGGCCAGGATCACCGCCGGCCGCCCGGTCTGCTGACCATCGACCAGCAGGAAGCCCAAACCCTGTTCGGCCCCCATGAACTCGGCGGCGACGACGAACATCCAGCCCAGCCCCAGGCCGCCGCGCAGGGCGATGACATAGGCGGGCAGCGTCGCCGGCAGCAGGATGCGGGTGATCATCTCGCGGTGGCTGAAGCCGAAGATGCGGCCGACCTCGACCAGCTTGCGGTCGACGCCCAGGATGGCCCCCGACAGCGCCAGATAGATGGGAAAGAACACTCCCACGGCGATCAGGATGATCTTCGACGTCTCGAAGATCCCGAACCACAGGATGAACATCGGCACCCAGGCGATCGAGGGAATGTTGCGCAGGGCCTGCAAGGTCGGATCGATCAGCCGGCGCACCGCCGTCCAATAGCCGCTGACCGCCCCCAGCACCGTACCGGCGGCGACGCCGAACACGAAGCCCAGCCCGACCCGCTGCAGGGTGGCCAGCACATGATCCAGCAATTCGCCCGAAGCGGCCAGACCGGCCAGGGTGGCATAAATGCGCGAGGGCGTCGGCAGCAGGCGGCCATCGGCCCATTTCAGGGCCACCGCCATTTCCCAGCCCAGCGCCAGGGCCAGCGGCAGGATCAGCCCCGCCAGCCAGCCCAGCCGCCGCGCCGACCCCTGAAGGCGGCCGGCGGCCACGCTCACTTGATCCCCAGCTTGGCGGCGAAGGACGGGTCGACCAGCGCGGCGGCGGCGGCGGCGACATTGACGTCGGCGGCAATGACGCCGGCCTGCTGCAGGGCAAGTCCCGCCCCCTCGATGGTCTTCCGCTGCCGGTCGCCGATGGCGGCGGTGGACAGGTCGGTGCGCTCCAGCTGACGGGCGGCCACGGCATCGGACAGCTTGGCCTGTTCGGCGATGATGCGTTTCAGCTCGGCCGGGTTGGCGACGGCGAAGGCGCGGGCCTTTTCATAGGCCTGCAGCACCTTGGCCACCAGCTCGGGATGGTCGGCGGCGAAATCCTCGCGGGTGTTCAGCACGCCCCAGGTGTTGATCTCGGCGTTGCGATAGAACAGGCGGGCGCCGTCGTCCAGTTCGGCCTGGGCCATCAGGGGGTCCAGCCCGGCCCAGGCGTCGACGTCGCCCTTGGCCAGGGCCAGCCGGCCGTCCTGGTGCTGCAGCAGCACGATCTTGACGTCCTTTTCCGTCAGGCCGTTCTCGGCCAGGGTGCGGATCAGGAAGATGTGCGGGTCGGTGCCGCGGGTGGCGGCGATGCGCTTGCCCTTCAGGTCGGCGACCTTGGCGATGGCGGAATCCTTGCCCGCCACCAGGGCGGTCCATTCCGGCTTGGAATAGACATAGACCGACTTGACCGGATTGCCGTTGATGCGGGCCAGCAGGGCGGCGGCCCCGGCGGACGAGCCGAAATCCAGGCTTTTGGCGTTGAGATATTCCAAGGCCTTGTTCGAGCCCAGCGACTGCACCCAGCGGACCTTGATGCCGTCCTTCTTCAGCTCTTCCTCAAGCCAGCCCTTTTCCTTGAGGACCAGGCTGACCGGGCTGTAATAGGCGAAATCGATCTTCACCTCGTCGACCTTGTCGGCGGCAACGGCAGCGGCCGAGCCGAACAGAACGGCGGCGGCGGCGATGGCGCGCAGGGGGCGGAACCAGGAATGGAGAGCGGACATGGGAACTCCGTTGCTCATGTGATCTCTGACGGGATCAGACTACACGCCGAATAGATTTTGACAATAAAAATGTGAAATCTTTAAATTTCACACTTCATTTTCGGCAAATATCCGGATCCGCCGGGCGGTCAGCCCCACCGGCTGACCGGGACGCAGGGCCAGGCGGGCATGGGTTTCGCGGTCGATGGCCGCTTCGACGGCGGTGCCGTCGGCCAGGGCCAGATCCAGGCGGACCACCGGCCCCAGCACCACCTGATGGCGGATGGCGGCGACCGGATCGGCCAGATCGACGTCGATCTCGTGCGGGCGGATGAACGCCACGCCCGGCCCGTCGGGAATTCCTGGCGCCGCGACCCGCCAATGGCCCACCCGGGCGACGCCGCCCGCGATGCTGGCCTCCAGGCGGTTGGCGTTGCCCAGGAACTGAAAGACGAACGGCGTCGCCGGATTGTCGTAGATCTCGGCCGGGCTGCCGATCTGTTCGATCCGCCCCTTGCTCATCACCACCACCTCGTCGGCCAATTCCAGGGCTTCTTCCTGGTCGTGGGTGACGAACACGCTCGTCAGCCCCATCTCGTCGTGCAATTGCCGCAGCCAGCGGCGCAGATCCTTGCGAACCTGGGCGTCCAGGGCGCCGAACGGCTCGTCCAGCAGCAGCAGGCGGGGTTCGACCGCCAGGGCGCGGGCCAGGGCGACACGCTGGCGCTGGCCGCCGGACAATTGCGACGGATAGCGCCCGGCCAGACCGCCCAGTTGCACCAGATCCAGCAGGGTCCCCACCCGCCGGGCGATCTCGGCCTTGGCCGGCTTGCCGGGGCCTTTCCTGACGTTCAGGCCGAAGGCCACGTTCTCGGTCACGCTCATGTGGCGGAACAGGGCGTAATGCTGGAACACGAAACCGACGCGGCGGTCGCGGGTCTTCACGGCGGTGGCGTCCAGACCGTCCAGATGCACGGAACCGGCATCGGGGTGGTCCAGACCGGCCAGGATGCGCAAAAGCGTGGTCTTGCCCGAACCCGACGGCCCCAGCAGGGCCACCAGCCTGCCGTCGGGAACCGCCAGCGAGACGTCGTCCAGGGCGGTGAAGGCGCCGAAGCGTTTGGTGAGATGCTCGACGTGGATCATCGCGTCAATGCCGTGCCGCGGCCGCGAGTTCGTCCCTGTGCCACCATTCGAGGGCACTTTTGGCCCCCAGGGTGACCAGAGCGAGGACAGCCAGCAGCGAGGCGACCGCGAAGGCGCCGACGAAATCATATTCATTGTAAAGAATCTCCACATGCAGCGGCATGGTGTTGGTCAGTCCGCGGATATGTCCCGACACCACCGAAACGGCGCCGAATTCCCCCATCGCCCGGGCGTTGCACAGCAGCACGCCGTACAGCAGCCCCCATTTGACATTGGGCAGCGTCACCGAGAGAAAGGTGCGAAGCCCGCCCGCCCCCAGGGTCAGGGCGGCTTCCTCCTCGTCGCGCCCCTGCTGTTCCATCAGCGGGATCAGTTCGCGGGCGACGAACGGGAAGGTGACGAAGATGGTGGCCAGCACGATGCCGGGCACGGCGAAAACGATCCTGACGCCGTGGTCGCGCAAGGCTTCGCCGAACAGCCCCTGCGCGCCGAACAGCAGGACGTAGATCAGGCCGGAGATCACCGGCGACACCGAAAACGGCAAATCGATCAGCGACACCAGCCAGGCCTTGCCGGCAAAGTCGAACTTGGCGATGGCCCAACTGGCGCACAGACCGAAGATCAGGTTCAGCGGCACGGCGATGGCGGCGACGATCAGGGTCAGCCGGATCGCGGCCAGGGTGTCCTCTCCGCCCAGGCTGGCGGCATAGGCGCCGACCCCCTTGCGCAGCGCCTCGGTCAGCACCGCGGCCAGGGGCAGGGCCAGGAAGGCCAGCAGGAAGGTCAGGGCCAGCGCGGTCAGCGACCAGCGGACCCAGGCCGGGTCCTTGAGGGCGGCGCGGTTCACGAGGCGGCTCCCATTCGTTGGCGGTTCCACTTCTGCAGCAGGTTGACCGCCAGCAGCATGGCGAACGACACCAGCAGCATCAGGGCGGCGATGGCGGTGGCGCCGACATAATCGTATTGTTCGAGTTTGGTGACGATCAGCAGCGGCACGATTTCCGACACGCCCGGCAGGTTTCCGGCGATGAAGATGATCGAGCCGTATTCCCCCACGGCCCGCGCGAACGACAGCGATATGCCGGTCAGCAGCGCCGGACCGACGGCCGGCAGCACCACCAGCCGGAAGGTCTGCGGCCGCGACGCCCCCAGGGATGCCGCCGCTTCCTCCAGTTCCGCGTCGACATCCTGCAGCACCGGCTCGACGGTGCGCACCACGAAGGGCACGCCGATGAAGATCATGGCCACCACCACGCCCAGCGGCGTGAAGGCGACCTGGACCGGCAGGAACCGGCCGATCCAGCCGGCGGGGGCATAAAGGGCGGTCAGGGCGATGCCGGCGACGGCGGTGGGCAGGGCGAAGGGCAGATCGATCAAGGCATCGACCAGCTTGCGGCCGGGAAAGGAATAGCGCACCAGCACCCAGGCGATCAGCAGTCCGAACAATCCGTTGACCAGGGCGGCGGCCAATGCCCCGCCGAACGACAGCTTGAACGCGGCCAGCACCCGGGCGTCGGTCAGCGTGTCGAGCCACTGCGCGGCACCCATGCCGGCCGCCTTGAGGACCAGGGCGGCCAGCGGGATCAGCACCACCAGCGACAGATAGGCCAGCGTCAGCCCCAGCGTCGGCGCGAAGCCGGGGATGATGCGTCGGGCGATCCCTTTCGCCATTACTTCCTCGCCATGATGCGGTCGAAGGTGCCGCCATCGGCGAAATGCTCTTTCTGGGCCTTGCCCCAGCCGCCGAACACGTCGGCGATGGTGAACAGGCGGACGGAATGGAAGTCGCCGGCATACTTCTTCTGGGCGTCGGGATCACGCGGCCGGTAATGGTGCCGGGCCGCGATCTCCTGGCCCTCGGGGGTGTAGAGGAAGTTCAGATAGGCCTCGGCGACCGCCCGCGTGCCGCGGCGGTCGACCACCTTGTCCACCACCGCCACCGGCGGTTCGGCCAGGATCGACAGGCTGGGCACCACCACTTCGAATCCGCCGCCGAATTCCTTGTTGGCCAGGATCGCCTCGTTCTCCCACGACAGGAAGACATCGCCCAGCCCGCGCTGGGCAAAGGTGGTCAGCGCACCGCGGGCGCCGGAATCCAGCACCGGGACATGCCTGAACAGCTCGGCAACGAAGGCTTCGGCCTTGGCCTGGTCGCCATTGTTCTTGTCGAGGGCGAAGCCCCAGGCGGCCAGGTAGTTCCAGCGCGCACCGCCCGACGTCTTGGGATTGGGGGTGATCACCTGCACGCCCGGCCGGATCAGGTCGTCCCAATCCCTGATGGCCTTGGGATTGCCCTTCTTGACCAGGAAGACGATCGTCGAGGTGTAGGGCGAGCTGTTGTAGGGCAGGCGCGTCTGCCAATCGGGGGCCAGCAGCTTACCCTTCTCGGCCACCGCGTCGATGTCGTAGGCAAGCGCCAGGGTCACCACGTCGGCCTCCAGCCCGTCGATCACCGCACGCCCCTGCTTGCCCGAGCCGCCGTGCGACTGGTTGACCTTGACCTCCTCGCCGCCCGTTGCCTTCCAGTGGCGGACGAAAGCGGCGTTGACGTCCTGGTAAAGCTCACGCGTCGGATCGTAGGACACGTTCAGCAAGGTCCTGGTCTCGGCAGCCCGAGCGTCCCCCACCACCAAGGCCGAGGCGGCAGCCAGACCGCCCGCCGCCGCCAGTCCGATGGCGAAACGCCCGATATCCCTGAACAACAGCCAATTCATGTCAGCCCCCATCGGTTCATGCGACAATTCTGATCTAAAGTCTATAAATCTATAGACTATTATTTACAGGAGAGTCAAACATCCTGTGGCGGCCGCCAGAAATCAGTGTCCGGCAAAGGTGCGTCC
>Ga0172373_10000634_pt1 | contig 57411 bp, 47 predicted proteins | sample Lak10m_2_FD_114546 | JGI IMG/M metagenome (GOLD analysis project Ga0172373, IMG submission 114546) | Freshwater microbial communities from Kabuno Bay, South-Kivu, Congo - kab_092012_10m | ecosystem: Environmental > Aquatic > Freshwater > Lake | place: Democratic Republic of the Congo... | reverse complement strand
GATCTACGGCCGAACCCCGGTTGTGCATAGATCCTTTGCGTGGGTCGGCGACATATCGGGCATCCGGTACTTTTTTCCAAAGATTCCACTGCACCGATAGGGGGCGGTAGCAATCGAACATCTTGAGACCAAGCCCTTTCTTTTGCAGATACTGGTGCGCTCGCACAATGGCTTTGGCCACGGCTGGTTTTAGATAACACTTTGCGCAAGGGTACATCGGTGTTTTTACGAAATTGTTGGCTGTGGCATATCGGATATCCAGCCGGATACTGGAATCGAGTAGAATCAATTCAATCCACTGACTGCTATCTGGAGAAATAGCCTTCGTTGGAGCAGTGTTTGGTGCATAAGGAGAAATAAAATATTGCGTGGGGCTAAAAAAGCTGCTTAATAATACGGTAAGCAGTACGGCGAAGAAAGAGACTGGACGTAGAATATTCATTTTCAAAACCTTCTATTTAATGAAACCTTGTAGTTTTGCAGCATTGAATCCAGGTAGCACGTTTACTACCCAGGCTTGACAAAACAGCGGCTACCAGGTACCTTTCGGTGAACGCAGTTCAATGGCTGTTTTCTTGATGCTTTCTCGTTTGAACGGTGAGTCTGACTCGCTAGTTGAATTCTGACTTGTGTATGCAAAATACAGTAAAAAAAAATGTGCTGTTCATTCTGGCAGTGATTCTGATATTTCCAGCCTTGTTGATTAATCTGGGGGTGATGACGTTCATCGACGATGAAGCGATAAGGGCATTGGTAGCGCTGGAAATGAAGTTGTCGGGCAATTATATCACCCCTACCTTGCATGGTGTTTTTTACTACAACAAACCGCCTTTATACAACTGGATATTAGGACTCTTTTTTGCGATATCCGGATCGTTTGATGAGTTTACTGCCCGATTTCCAACGATTCTTGCCCTGTTGGGATACGTTTCGAGTATATTCTGGGTTTTTAAGCGGCGATATGGCTGGGCGATTGGTTTTTACGCTGCTTTTACGGCCATAACCTGTGGAAGAATCCTATTCTGGGACTCGATGTTGGCGTTGATAGATATCCTGTTTAGCTGGGTTGTATTTGTGCTTTTCATCGTCGTGTATTTCCAGTTTTCCAGGCAGCGCTGGTTGGCATTGTTTTTAGGGGTTTATGTATTGACAGCGCTGGGGTTTTTATTGAAAGGCCTCCCTTCACTTGTATTTACCGGTATTACATTGCTGGTTTATTTTTCTTATAAGGGTGCATTCAGGCGCCTTGTTTCTTGGGCACATGTAGTAGGTATTGCCGTATTGGTGGTTATTGTAGGTAGTTATTACCTGCTGTATAGTCAGTACAATGGGTTGGATACGGTTTTTCAGACCTTGATTAGCGAATCGTCCAAGCGCACCGTTACTGCGTATGGGATGGGTGCTACGGTACGCCATTTTTTTAGCTTTCCATTCGAAATGGGGTACCACTTTTTCCCCTGGTCGATACTGGTGATTTATTTTCTGGATAAGGCTGCCATTCAAAAGGTACGGGAGGATTCGTTTCTGGTGTTTCTGTTTCTGGCATTTCTGGCGAATGTCCTCATCTATTGGCTTTCACCGGGTATTTTTCCGCGGTATTTGCTGATGTTTATTCCGTTGGTGTTTGGATTGGGGATTCGCTTGCACGAATGGAATCGCGATCGGCACAACTGGCGGTATCGGCTAGTCGAATGGGTGCTTCTTATTACGAGTATGTTGATAGGAATCGCTCTTTGGTTGCCGGTTTTTTTTAAATCCCTTGATTTTGTGCCTTTTCGGATACCCAAAGCCCTATTGCTCGGTTCGATGGCTGCGCTGATCGGTTATTTTGCTGGGTATCGGTCAAAAAATACGATGCTGCTTACCGTGTTGCTTTTGCTGTTGGCGCGCATTGGTTTCGACTGGTTTGTCATTCCTGCCCGCAATAGGGACGATTTTGGGGCACGCTGCCGGGAAAGTTCGATAAGGGTTGGTACTGCACATAGGGGGGAGCAGCTACTGGTTTTTGGGAAAGCAGATATGCAGCCTACAAATTCATTTTACCTGACTATGGGACGCGGTGCTATTATTCCTCGTGTGCTGGATACATTGGAACAAAACACCAAACTGGACCGCCATGCACTGTATATTATTGACCACTATAATTATCCTTGGGTATCGTATGAGAAAAAAGACTCATTTCAGGTCAGGCACGGTAAATTGACGTATGAAGTGGGGTATTTAAACGAGAACCTGGTTAAGGGTTTTATTCAAAAGTAAGTACCCATAAATGTTTGTGATATGTCGCTTAAGTTATCCATTGTTGTAACTGTTTACAACGAGGAAGAAAATATTCGTCCTTTGGTAGATCGGATTAGTCTGACGCTGCAAGGGTATGCGTATGAAATAGTATATGTGGATGATGGCTCCACGGATGGTACCTTGGCAGTGCTGAAATCGTTGGATAATCCACGGCTCAAGATTGTCGAGTTGAAAAAAAACTATGGGCAAAGTCTGGCACTTATGGCAGGTATTGACTTTGCAGAAGGGGAGTACATTGCCACTATGGATGGCGACCTTCAAAACGACCCGGCGGATATTCCTGCTATGTTGGAGCTGGCTGAGCGTGGGGGCTGGGATATGGTAGCCGGGAATCGGGCTAATCGGCAAGATGGGTTTTTCCTTCGAAAGGTTCCCAGTAAGATGGCCAATTACATCATCCGTACTACGTCGGGAGTTCACCTGAAAGACTACGGGTGTGCCCTGAAGGTTTTACGTGCCGACTTAGCCAAAGATCTCGGTCTTTATGGAGAGCTTCATCGTTTTATCCCGGTGTTGGCGCGTCTGGAAGGTGGAAAAATTACCCAGGTGGACGTTCGGCACCATGCCCGACAGTTTGGGAAATCAAAGTATGGAATCAACCGGACGTTTAAGGTGGTAAGCGATTTACTACTGATGCTTTTCTTTAAAAAGTACATGCAAAAGCCTATGCACCTTTTTGGGAATACCGGTTTATTTCTACTTATGCTTGGGTTGCTGATTAACGGGTATCTATTGGCGGTCAAGCTCATGGGGCAGGATATTTGGGGTCGTCCGTTGCTTATTCTGGGAATGATACTGCTGTTGGCAGGCATACAATTCATCACCATCGGAATTACGGTTGAAATTCAGATGCGCACTTATTTTGAGTCTCAGAAAAAGAAGCCGTATAAAGTACGTCGGGTGATTGCGCCGGGCAACTGATTTTCTTTACATTAGGGCTTATTTGTATGCCCGGACTGCCCTATATCGGATACGGGGTTACTACCTAATCAGCACACCATGAGTAAGCGCCTTTCTTTCCGCCAGGGATTTTCCAGTATGTTGTTTTGGTCGATCATTTCGGCTGCATTTATCGGGCCGGGTACGGTTACTACGGCTTCCCGGGCGGGTGCACTGTATGGAGGGCAGCTAATCTGGGCTTTGTTGTTTTCTACGTTGGCTACTATTCTGCTACAGGAAATGGCTGCTCGTGTTACGATAGCTTCCGGCTACAATTTGGGGGAGATTATTGGCAGGCAGTATGGTGGGCGCCGCGGGGTAAGATGGATGATTTTTTTGAGCCTCGCGTTTGGTTGTGCGGCCTATGAGGCAGGAAATCTGTTGGGAGCTATGTCGGGTATGCAATTGCTTACCAATTGGCCTCGGCAATGGGTTACGCTTGTGTTGGGACTCATTGCTGCGTGGTTGCTTTGGTGGGGAAATTACCGGTTAATTGCCCGGTTTATGGGTATGCTTGTTGCCGTTATGGGGCTGGCATTCATGTACACAGCTTTTTATACCCCGTTAAATGGGCAGGATATATTGACAGGGGCACTGTTCCCTTCTTTTCCGGCCGATGCTACCCTGTTGGTAATGGGGTTAATTGGCACGACGATAGTACCTTATAATTTATTTCTGGGATCGGGAATTGGAAAAGGGCAGCAGGTATCGGAGATGCGGTGGGGTATTGGGTTGGCAGTACTCATCGGAGGCCTGATTTCTTTTGCTATTTTATTAGGGGGATCTCAGATACAGGGAGAATATTCTTTTGAAAAGCTTTCATTGGCTATGGAAAGCCGGCTGGGTATTGCCGGGCGTGTTTTATTTGGTATCGGATTATTTGCAGCAGGTTTCAGTTCGGCTATTACTGCACCCCTCGCGGCGGCGATTGCCGGTTCGAGTTTGTTGGGGCAACCCCAGGAGGATGCTCACAAGGGGCTGGGTTTTCGGCTGACCTGGGCGGTGGTCTTGGGCGTTGGGGTATTGTTTGGGGTACTCAATATCAAACCGATACCGGTAATTATTATAGCGCAGGCTCTGAATGGCCTATTACTTCCTATAATGACCTCATTCTTACTTTTTGCTGCCAACGACAAGCACTTACTGGGGCGTTATGCCAATGGCTGGAAAGCCAACCTGCTGACCTTGGGGGTGGTGTGGATAACGACGCTGTTGGGCTTACATCAAATTCGCCTTGCCATGGACGCTACATTCCATATTTTTGAAACGGGGGATTTGCTGCCTGTTTATGGGATTGTATTGATTAGCCTGTCGGTCACAGTGCTGTTGGGATATCGCCTTTTTCAACTCGGCAAAAAATAGAAAAGCCACCCTTGGGTTGAAACCGAAAGGGTGGCTTTTTGAGTACGCCGAAAGGAATACTATCAGGCGATTATTTCCATTTCTTTGTTATATACGCCGGATTCGAGTTTGGAACGAATAGCGGAGAAGGCATCTACGGTGAGTTTGATGTCCTCATCCGTATGGTTTGCTGTTGGAATCAGTCGCAGCAGAATCATCCCTTTGGGGATTACCGGATACACTACGATAGAGCAGAAAATATTATAAGTTTCCCGCAAGTCTTGTACCAGGTGGGTGGACTCCTGAACAGTACCGTGCATGAACACGGGAGTAACGGAGCTGTTGGTTTTACCCAGGTCGAATCCAGCAGCGCGAAGGCCATCCTGAAGGAGGTGTACGTTGTGCCAGAGTTTTTCGCGCAGCTCTGGTCGGGTACGGAGAAGTTCGAGCCGCTTCAGGTTGCCGATTACGATGGGCATAGGAAGCGACTTAGCAAAGATCTGGGAGCGGGTATTGTAGCGGAGGAAATCGATGATATTTTTATTCCCGGCTACAAATGCGCCGATGCTTGCCATGGATTTGGCGAAAGTACTGAAGTATAAATCGATTTGATCCTGGCAGCCTTGGGCTTCGCCGGCGCCGGCGCCAGTTTCGCCTAACATACCAAATCCATGTGCATCATCCACCAGAAGACGGAAGTTGAACTCGCTTTTCAGCGCCGCAATTTCTTTGAGGATACCTTGTTCGCCCCGCATACCAAATACCCCTTCCGTAATTACCAGGACGCCACCACCACTTTCCTGTGCTGCTTTGGTGGCTCTTTCGAGTTGTTTGCGTACGCTGTCGATATCATTGTGTTCGAAGGGAAAGCGTTTTCCGAGATGCATCCGGATACCGTCGTAGATGCAGGCATGGTTGTCTTTGTCGTAAACGACGGCATCATGGCGGTCGAGCAGTGCATCGATGACAGACATAATCCCCTGGTAGCCATAGTTGAGGAGCATACCAGATTCTTTATGTACAAATTGAGCGAGCTCGGATTCGAGTTGCTCGTGGTATTTAGATTCTCCAGACATCATGCGTGCGCCCATAGGGTATGCGAGACCCCATGTTGCCGCAGCTTCTGCGTCAGCTTTGCGTACTTCCGGATGGTTAGCCAGACCGAGGTAGTTGTTGATACTCCACACAATACGCTCTTTTCCCTGGAACATCATGCGGTTGCCCAGTTCTCCTTCCAGCTTGGGAAAAGAGTAGTATCCATGTCCTACCCGTTGGTATTTTCCCAACGGACCCATGTCGCTTAAGCGCTTTTCAAAAATATCCATTGCCTGCTTTTTTAATGATCGCAAATTTCGGCACAAAGTTACCAGAAAATTGTGAATAATGCATATCTGCTTTATTCAATTCTATTGGGCCCTTCCCCTGTTTGGTCGCTGATTATCATGCCATTTTCGCAAAATGGGCGGAGGGTTCCCTGGATGAATGGCTGAACCTGCGCGGCGATGGTGTCGGGATAAAGCAGGTGAATATTTGGCCCTGCATCGAGGGTGAAATATATAGGGAGCCCGCTTTCCGTACGGTACTGTTGGATATGGGATATCAGTGCCAGGGTATGTGGTTGCAGCAGAATAAATGGCGGGTTGGAAGCCATCATTAGTGCATGAAGGGTAAGGGCTTCCGACTCGGCAATTTCACCAAAAAGCGCGAGGTCGCCAGTTTGCAGTGCGTCCGATAATTGCCGGGTATGCCGACTGGCCTGCGCATATCGATTCTCAGCGTAGGGGTTGTTTTCCATGAGTTGGTGGCCTGCCCGGCTGGATACACTCTTTTCTTTATTGCTCACAATGAGGATGTCATCGTGGAAGGAGTGGAACACGGGATGACAGTGGTCGCTGAATGGAATCGCATATAAGTCGGATGACTCGGGGTGTGCTTCGCTGTGGCCCCAAAGGGCGGCGTGCGGATATACGGATCGGCACGCAGATCCCGAGCCCAACCGGGCGATGAAGGATGCTTTTTTAAAGAAAAGGCTGGAGTCGGTCAGGGTATGAAAAAGCTGTTGCTCTACGTCGCACAGGAGTAATGCCAGTGCGCTCATACTCGATGCGGAGGAGGCGATACCGGCGGAATGGGGAAAGGTGTTGTGGGTATCTATGCGTATATGCAGTTGTTCGATAAAAGGGAAATATGGAATCATTCGTTCCAAAAACTGCTGTACTTTCTGGCTGAAGGCCGGCCTGGGGTTTCCTTCAAAAGTGAAATCGAGGGATATGCCCGGGCTATCCGTTTCTTTGGGCCGGTAATCCAGCTTGGTTATAGTGCGGGCGGATGAAAGGGTTAGGCTGATGGAAGGATTTCGAGGTAGCTGGTCGCCGTATTTTCCCCAGTATTTGACAATAGCTATGTTAGACGGGCTCTGCCATTGAATAGATCCTTGGGCATTGGTTCCGGGGTGTAAGCGCAATGCCGGGTTTTTGAAATCGTACATAGACATTGATTGTTCGGTAAATAGCTCCAAATAAGTGATAAGGCAAAGGTAGAGGAATTCATGGCAATGCACCTAACTCGCTATAATGCGTTTTTGACAAAGCGGCCTAATTCCTGTACAGCCACCCCAAAGCAGGGTGAATAATTTTAAATATATTACCTGAATTTTATGTTTAAAAAATTGATAATCAGTATATAGTGTTTTTTAAATATGAAAACAGCCCTATTTGTCATGTGAAAAACAGCATTGAAAATGAATGCGGTCTATAGCTATCTCGATATGATATAAAGGCTCTGTGTGCGGTATGTGCCGTCTCATAAATGAGGTCTTCCATTTTAATCTGTTGGGGTTTAAGTAGGGCACCCTGCCAGAAAGATACCGTTGGATGCGGAATGGGGCTCCAACGGTATCTCGCAGGGATAACTGGTAGGAAGCGTGCTTAGCTTAGTTTTTACCGGTGTTGCGTTTCGCGCGTTGCATAGGGTTTTCCTCTTGAGGGAATCCTCCGGTTCTGCCCCGGAACATTTCGAAGCGGTTCAAGGTGGGCTTTGCAGGAAAAAAGTTGTTCGACATATCCACGTCGGCTGTTTCGAGATACGGGTCGAGGGTTATCTGAACGATTTCCTTATCGGTGATAAACACCTTGGATGCTTTATCGTTATTGAGCAGCCATACTTCGGCTGGGATGCGGTGTTCTTCGGTGCTTCCGTCGGCAAAATCGAATTTGAGTACGAGCGGCATGACCAGTCCGCCGAGATTAGAGAACGACAGCTCATAAAAGTTTTTACCGGATTGGAGGTACTCCTTTTCTTCTTTGGTTAGTGTAGAAAGATAGCGTTCGTAGTCGGCTTTATCTAAGGAGCTGACGGCAAACGGGTCATAGGTGGAGTAAAAATCGCGGAGACTTGGGTCTTTTTCATCTTGCGTCTGGCTAATTTCCCGGGCATTCCGGATTCCTCCGATGGGTTTCAGTGCCTGCTCCTGTTCTTTTCGGGCGAGGGGTTTCTCTGTATCGGGGTTTTTGGTATCCATTCGATACCAGGTGACCTGGTCGAGGGAGATATCTACGTGATCGGTAGTATAGAACCAGCCTCTCCAGAACCAGTCGAGATCCACTCCGGAGGCGTCTTCCATCGTCCGGAAGAAATCGGCGGGGGCGGGGTGTTTGAATTTCCATCGGTTGGCATATACTTTGAAGGCATAGTCGAAGAGTTCTCGGCCGAGTACGGTTTCTCGTAGGATATTGAGTGCGGCGGTAGGTTTGCTATATGCGTTGGCTCCCAGGTTAGAGACGGATTCGGAGTTGGTCATAATAGGTTCTAGGAGTCGCTTGTCGGTTTTCATATAATCGACGATGAGGTTGGATGGGCCGCGGCGGTGTGGGTAGTTTCGCTCCCATTGTTGTTCGGTGAGGTACTGTAGGAAGCTATTGAGTCCTTCATCCATCCATGTCCATTGGCGTTCGTCTGAATTGACAATCATGGGAAAAAAGTTATGCCCAACTTCGTGGATGATGACGCCTATCATACCGAATTTGGTGCGTTGCGAGTAGGTGCCATCTTTTTCTGGCCGGCCTCCATTGAAGCAAATCATGGGGTATTCCATTCCGATAGCATCGGAGTGAATGGACCATGCGACGGGGTAGGGGTAGTCGAAGGTATAGTGCGAGTACCATTTCAGGGTATGGGCGACTACTTTGGTAGAATATTGCTCCCAGAGGGGATTTCCTTCTTTGGGATAGGCGGACATGGCGAGGGTTACCTGGCCATTGCTCATAGGAGTGCCCATGGCGTCCCAGATGAATTTACGGGAGGATGCAAAGGCAAAATCCCGGACGTTTTCGGCCTTAAAGTGCCATGTTTTTTCTGTTTTGGCTTTTGTTTTTTCAGCTTGTAGCGCTTCTTGTGGTGTAACGATGAATACGGGGTTATTTCTTTCCTTTTTAGCTTGCTCCATGCGGGTTTGTTGTTCTTTGCTGAGCACCTCTTTTGTGTTTTGGAGCACACCGGTAGCTGCCACTACGTGATCAGTTGGTGCAGTGATTCGCACATCGTAATTTCCGAAAGGCAGGGTAAATTCACCTTTTCCTAAAAACTGTTTGTTTTGCCAGCCTTCGATATCGTCGTACACGCACATGCGTGGATAGAACTGGGCGATAGTATAGAGGTAGTTATTATCCTCTGGGAAGTATTCATATCCGGAGCGTCCCCCTAGTTCCATGCGATTATTAATATTATACCACCATTTGATGCGGAAGGATATGGACTCTCCTGGTTTGACCGGGTTGGTAGGGTCAATGCGCATCATAGTTTTCACGACGGCGTGTGCCAGACTTTTTCCTTCGCTATCCTTCACATATTCCAGCTTGAATCCGCCGTCAAAGTCGGGGTATAGGTTTTTTATTTGACTGATAGATAGGCGGCTGTTCATCGTACTATTGGCCACTTTGTATGTATCCGAATCTTTAGCCCGCTGATTTTGGTCTAATTGTACCCAGAGGTATTCCAGGATATCCGGGGAATTATTGGTGTAGGTAATGGTTTCTTCCCCGTATATGCGTTGGGTGGTATCGTCCAGCCGAATGGTTATGACATAGTCTGCTTTCTGTTGCCAGTAAGCATGGCCGGGAGCCCCTGCGCCATTTCGGTACACATTGGGGGTAGGTAACTCTTCGTAGAGCTGTTTGAATTTGTCTGTTTTAACCTGTGCCCAATTGGATGTGGCAAACAGGAGGCACCCAAATAAAAGAGTGAAGAGCTTGGTGCGCATAGTTGCGAATTTTGGTTAAAGAGTAATAATGCAATCGCCTTAAAGATAGCAAGGTGCCGGATAAAAACAAGAAAGCCGTATGTTCCACGTGGAACATACGGCTTTCTTGTTGCGATAGCTCTTTATTACCTGAGCTGTTCGAGGTAGCTCTTGAGTTGTTCGTACGCTGGATTGATATTGGTCGCTGATTTGGGTAAATCAGCGAGTGCAGCGAGCCTTTCGGGAATAGGCAGATGGAATCCAAGTATGCGTTCTGTTTCGGAAAGAAATTTAGTTGGGTGCGCGGTTTCGAGGATAATACCCCTGGTTTTTTGATGGTCTTTTTGAAACCTTTTAAGCGCGAGATAACCTACAGCTCCATGTGGATCCATGGGGTAGTGATATTTTTGGTACACTTCTTTCATTGCCTCCTCCGTGCTCATGTCATCGAAGTGCCAGCCGCTAATTTGCTGCTTCATATTGTTCCACGTGGAACTATTGTCAGACCCCAAAAACAAATCTACCATGCGGGCAAAATTGGATGGATTGCCTACATCCATCGCATTGGATAGGGTAGGGGTGGAAGTTCTGGGTGTATATTCTCCCGTATTTAGATAATGAGGGACAATATCATTAGCATTGGTAGCTGCGATAAAATGAGCGATGGGAAGACCCATTTTCTGCGCCATGAGCCCGGCACTTAAATTGCCAAAATTACCGCTGGGTACACTGAACACAATGGGATTTCCTGCCTCCGGGAGCTGTTTAAATGCCTCGAAATAATAAAAAGACTGGGGAACCAGTCTGGAAATATTTATTGAATTCGCAGAACTCAACCGCATTTTTTGGTTCAGATCGTTATCGAGAAACGCTTGCTTCACCAACGCCTGGCAATCATCAAAACTTCCATTGACCTCCAGCGCGGAAATGTTGTGTCCGAGTGTCGTTAATTGCTTTTCCTGCAAAGGACTTACTTTTCCAGAAGGGTAGAGGATAACCACCCGAATTCCCGGCGTTTTGTAGAAGCCCGCTGCCACAGCCCCTCCGGTGTCGCCCGATGTAGCAACAAGAATAGTCAGCTCTTTGTCGGCATGGCGATTGAAATACCCCATCAAATGAGCCATGAAACGCGCCCCAAAGTCTTTGAACGCCAGGGAAGGCCCATGAAATAACTCCAGTACATACGTTTGTTCGTCCAGCCGCACCACCGGTGCCGGAAAATTCAGCGCACGCAAAATGAGATTTTCCAAATCATGGTCGGGAATAGCGTTCTGGAAAAGCGCCCGAGAAACCTGGAACCCAATCTCCTGGAACGAATAACTCCGTAAATCCCGAATAAACGAATCCGATAGCGTAGGAATCTGCAACGGCATGAATAGGCCATTATCATCCGGAAGCCCTTTCATAACAGCTTCCTGAAGCGAAACCCGCAACTGGTGGTTTTTTGTACTATATAAAAACATGGCTTAATAGCTGAAACCAAAACAACCGCGATGCTATAAAACAACCGCGCCCTCTTGGTTGATGGGAGAAATAAATAAATGACTCGCTATTCCGGCCTTTCGGAATATTTGCTGCATCGACTGGCCAATAGCCTCTGCCGTCTCCGAATCCGTACTCAATGCAAAAATAGATGGCCCCGCTCCGGAAATACTACACCCCAACGCTCCGGCTGATAGCGCCGCATCTTTCACCGCATAAAAATGAGGGATTAGTATCGCCCGCTGTGGTTCAATAATAACATCCTCCAACGCCCGGCCAATTAGCTGGGTATCTTCCCGAAATAAACCTACAATGAAGGCACCCAAATTGCCGCTCTGCTGAATAACCTTGGGAAGCGATACCTCTCGCTGCAGAATACTCCGCGCTTCCCGGGTCAACACTTCTACCTCCGGATAAATAACGGTGGCGTGCAAACATGCCGGCGTATGCAGTGAATGTACATCCAACAACTCATTGCTCCGGATGAAAATAATACCACCGAGCAATGAAGGCGCTACATTATCTGCATGATAGGCTCCATCCGCTATCTGCTCTCCCGCTACCGCAAACGGCAATAACGCCCGCTTATCCAATGGCCGCCCCAATAGCTCGTTGACCGCCATAACACCACCTACCGCACTCGCTGCACTGGATCCCAGCCCACTTCCAAACGGCATTTTTTTGTGTATCTCCAACCCAATCCCCCGCTGCGTTTCCCCCAAATGCTCCAACAACTGGTAGGCCGCAAAGCCCGCTGTATTCTTCTGGACATCCAAAGGCAGTTGCTTACTGACTCCCGTAATCTGCGTAATTTCCAAACCCGGCGTATCCTTGAAGTAGGCTACTACCTCATCCCCCGGCTTGTGGAGTGCAAACCCCAGTATGTCATATCCAACCGCTACATTCGCAACAGAAGCAGGGGCGAAGACCCGTACTTTTTGGCTCATCGATTCCTTAGCTTAAATAATTTCCAATCTTAATTACTTCAGAGAAAACACCTGCTGCCGTTACTTCTGCTCCCGCTCCCGGACCTCGTACGACCAATGGCCGCTCTTTGTAGCGCTCAGACGTAAATACAATCATGTTATCACTCCCGCTCAGTTGATAAAACGGGTGCTGTACGTCCACTTCCTGCAACGAAATCTTTGCTTCCTGTTGCTCCATCGACGCTACAAACCGAAGTACCTTCCCACTTGCCACCGCCGCCTGAATCCGTTGTTCAAACAGCGCATCCGCCTTCTCTAATGCACTGAAAAATGCATCTACTCCATCCGCCTGTACGCAAGCTTCCGGCAAAAAGGATTCCATCGCTACCTGACTAGGCTCAATCGCCAAGCCCGCTTCCCGCGCCAAAATCACCAGCTTCCGACGTACGTCCAACCCCAGCAAATCCTCCCGTGGATCCGGCTCGGTGAAGCCCAGGTTTTTGGCTTCCCGGACAATCTCGCTGAACCGCCTGCCCGGAACAAAGTTGTTGAATATATACGACAAAGAACCTGACAACACCGCCTCAATACGCTGAATCCGATCCCCACTTACAATCAGGTCGTTAAGCGTGGAAATGACCGGCAACCCCGCTCCTACATTGGTCTCGTACTGAAACAATACCCCCCGCTTCCGGGCAATCGCCTTCAGTGAACGATATTCCTCATACGAAGAAGAGGTGGCAATCTTATTGGGTGTCGAAATACAAATACTGCCGTCCAGAATAGACGCATACTGACTCGCTACGTCCGAACTTGCCGTATTATCTACAAAAATCGTATTCGAAAGATTCATCTGCTTCATCCGCGCAACAAAGGCTTCCATCTTCATGTGCTGCGAAACAGCATGATCTCCCAGCGCCTCTTCCCAGCCGTCCAACGAAATGCCCTTCTCGTCAAACAACATACGCCGGCTATTCGCTAACCCAACTACCTTAATCTCCAAAGCATGCTCCCGGAAAAGGTACTCCTTCTGCTTTTGAATCTGACGAAGCAAGGTCTTGCCAATCAGCCCAACTCCTACTACAAACAAATGCAGCACACTGGTACCCGACAAAAAGAAAGCCTCATGCAGTACATTCAAGGCCTTTGCCTCATCCTCCCGGTTGATAACTACCGATATGTTCAACTCCGACGACCCCTGCGCAATAGCGACTACATTGACACCATTTTTGCCAAACGCCTGAAATAAACGCCCCGCAATACCCGGCTGATACCGCATCCGCTCACCAATCACCGCAACTACCGAAAGCTCATCCTCCAACTTAACCGGCTCAATCAACCCCGCATGCAACTCCCCTTCAAAGGCCTCTTCTACTACCTTCTTTGCCTTCAGCGCCAAATCAGGCTGTACCGCAAAACTGATGGAATGCTCCGATGAGCCCTGCGTAATCAGAATGACATTGATCTTACCTTGCGCCAACGCTCCAAATAAACGCGCCGCAATACCCGGTACCCCAAACAACCCACTTCCCTGTAAGGTCAGTAAAGCCATGTGGTTGATAGAGGAAATGCCCTTCACCGGCGCATCCGGTACACTCAAATCGGAAACCGTGGATACAATCGTGCCCGGAAACCCCGGGTTAAACGTATTTTTTATCAGCAACGGAATGTGCTTGTCCAACGCAGGTTGAATCGTCGGCGGGTAAATTACCTTCGCCCCAAAATGCGACATCTCCATCGCCTCCGCATAGGTCAGACTCGGAATAGTAAAGGCCTTTTTTACCTTCCGGGGATCCGCCGTCAATACGCCATCTACATCCGTCCATATTTCAATCGCCTCGGCATCCAGCCCCGCTCCAATCAGCGCTGCCGTGTAATCCGACCCTCCCCTCCCCAGCGTAGTGGTAAGCCCTCCTTTAGCCGCCGAGGCAATAAATCCGGTAATTACCTGTATATCATTTGTTTGCGCAAAATGATCGCGTATATTCTGATAGGATAAACTCAAATCTACCTTTGCACTGCCAAACGATTTATCCGTCTTTATTACCCGCCGGGCATCCAGGTACTGTGCCGGCAAACCCGCCTGCTGCAATACATAGGTAATGAGGTATGCTGCATTGCGCTCTCCAAAGCTCAACACGTAGTCCATCGTGCGAGGTGATACCTCCCTGACTAAGAAAATGCCATACAGCAGATTCTTTAATACTTCATGGTTGTTCTCCAACTCCGGAAGGACCTTTTCCAGAAAAGGCGGAGCCAATAAGCTGTGCGCCGCATGAAAATGCCGCTGGCTGAACGCCTCGAAATGGACGAAATAACTGTCATCCCCCTTCTCCGCTAATCGGCTCATCTGAATCAACGAGTCCGTTACACCCCCTAATGCAGAAAAAACAACCGCGAATCGCTCCCCATTCGCGTAGTACTCCCGGAGTATCTCGGATACCATCTGGATGCGGTCGGGCTGTGCTACCGAAGAACCGCCGAACTTTAGAACTTTCATGAAAATAAATTTTAGAACCCGTTTTCCTACGGGTTCCGTGGGTTAGAATAAGCCAATGCACAAAGGTAAGGGAATTAACCTATTCTTATGGATTTGAAAAGAAAATTGAATACAATGCCGTTTATTTTTGTTAATTGTTCAACAAAAATAAGGATGTATTGAAATTGTTGTAATTTTTAGAAAGACTGCAGGTTCGTGGAAATACCTATATGGTTGGCTCCTCCCGCCAAATGGTAGATGCTTCGGCCATAATCGAGCCGAAACCGGTTGACCTTGACGCCCGCTCCAAACGAAAAACCCGCCCCACTTCCAAATCCTCGGGTGCTGAGTTCCTTGCGCTGCCGATGGTTATAGGCCAGGCGCAACCTGAAATTCTCCTTGGCACCAATCAGCAGCTCCCCACTGAACAATAGATGCCGGAAAAAATTATCTACGTTGATGCCGAACGCACCGGGTTCCTGTGCTACCTCCCCAAACAACAGGGCGTCATTCTCCGCATTGGGATCATCATAGCGCACATTCCAGCGCTGAAGATTGGTATATACTACCGACATACGAAATGGTAAATAGCGAAGCTGCTTGGATAAACCAATCTGCATCTCAAACGGAAGCGGCTCCCTATCAGCCGAAACACCGGAATACGTACGGAGCTGCCTACCCCAATGCCTTGCCGAAAAGGCCAGACTCAATTTCTGCGCGGTGTCCTGATATATCAACCCCCAATCCATCGATACGCCAACCGATTGCAACGTACCCAGCGACGAACTGATAAACCGGGTATTCATTCCTGCCCGGATACGCTCGTCAATCGGAATGGAAACTCCAGCCATAAACGCATTTTCCTTTACACGAAGGTCTCCGTACGATTGAAAATAAATATCGGTCGCTTCTATTACCCCGTAATCAATATACTGAACACCAAGCTGAACCGTAGCCTGGGTTGATTTTATGTGGTGGCCGTATGCCGCATACCCATGCGTTACGCCACCCGCCAAAAAACTATGACTAAAGGAAAGCTGCTGGTGCATCCGGGCATTTAGTACAGCCGGATTGCCGGCGCCCAGATTGATATCGTCATCAGCAACACTTATTATGGTGCCACCTAACGCTGAGACGCGGGGACTCGCAGGAAGCCCCAAAAAACTAAACGTGGATCGACCCCCCGTCCATTGTCCATGCACTAAATAGGAAAAGCTGCAAAAACAAAGCACGAGGAGGCGATTCATAATACACGTGGTTTATTTTTCTGTGTTGGATGGGTTCAAAAGAATCCCTGGGTTGACAAACTCAATATACAGGGCGCCCTCATCACGCGGGCTTCACTTTGCTGCCGATGGTTTCCCTACCAATACTCTCGTAGTAAAAACCATGCTCCGCTATCATCTCAAGGTCGTACAAATTGCGCCCATCAAAAATAACATCATTTTTCATCAGCTCCTTCATCACCGAAAAACTGGGCGTACGGAAAAGGCTCCATTCCGTGACTATAGCCAGCGCATCTGCCTGAATGAGCGCTTCATACGGGTCTTTACACAACTGAATTTGAGACCCAAACAGTTTTTCAACATTGGGCATGGCCTCCGGATCATACGCTTTTATGATGGCCCCTTCCCGCAACAGCTCCTCTATGATGTAGAGCGCAGGAGCCTCCCTAATATCATCCGTATTGGGTTTGAAAGCAAGCCCCCAAAGCGCAATCGTTTTTCCCTGGAGTTCATAATTAAAATACGCCCGGATTCGGTCGGCCAGCAGCAGACGCTGGCGGTCATTCACGCGCATAACGGCATTGAGTATCCGGAATTCGTAGTGGTGATCCTGCGCTGTTTTGGCCAAGGCCTGTACATCCTTCGGAAAACAGCTTCCACCATATCCCACCCCCGGAAACAAAAATCGCTTCCCTATCCGGTTGTCCGTACCCATGCCCATGCGTACCATATCCACATTGGCACCTACTATATCGCACAAATTGGCAATCTCATTCATGAAGGAAATCCGCGTAGCCAGGTAGGCATTGGCCGCATACTTCGTCATCTCCGACGACCGCTCATCCATAAAAATAATGGGGTTGCCCTGCCGAACAAAGGGTTCGTATAGCTGCTTCATATACTTTTTTGCCCGCTCCGATCGCGTGCCGATGACCACCCGATCCGGCTTCAGAAAATCTTCTACAGCTACGCCTTCCCGTAGGAATTCCGGGTTTGATACCACGTCGAAAAGAGTCTCACTCAAATTTCTGGCGAGAACGGCGTGCACCTTTTCCGAGGTACCTACCGGAACGGTACTTTTATCTACAATGACTTTATAAGTGGTAATCATAGTAGATAGCTCTTCCGCAACCTGCATGATATACGACAAATCAGCCGCCCCATCGCCACCCGGCGGCGTCGGCAGGGCAAGAAAAATAATCTCTGCTTTATCCACCGCTTCCTGTAAGCTGGTGGTGAAGTGAAGCCGACCCTGGCGGCTATTTCGCTCAAACAATACTTCCAGCCCAGGCTCATAAATAGGCACGTACCCATTTTTCATACGCGCGACCTTATCCTGGTCAATATCTACGCATATTACGTGGTTGCCCGTTTCAGCAAAACAGGTGCCGGTTACTAAACCAACATATCCGGTGCCAACAACAGCTAAGTTCATGTGCTACGGTTTGAGTTGTTACATGGTTTGGGAAAAAGACGACGGAAGCATAGAATCAGCGGTATTGGTATAATAATCCCCCGATTCTATGCACCTACCACCGGATATGGCTATATCCAATGCATTATTTTTTAGAATACGAAATTCGGTAAATCACATCGGCATAATCATCCGACACGAGCATGGAGCCATCGGGCAAAAACTCCAAATCTACTGGTCTGCCCCATACATCATCCTTTTTTGGATCTAGCCAGCCTTTGGCGAAAGGCTCATATTTAACCGCCTTAAATTGCTCGTCGAGCGTAACCAGCGAAATTTGGTATCCCGATTTCTTTGAACGATTCCAGGAACCATGCTCTGCAATCAAAATTTGGTTTTTGTAAGTGCCAGGAAACTGGGTACCGGTATAAAATTCCAGACCGAGTGGTGCTACGTGCGCTCCCAGATTTTGAACAGGTGCTGTAAAGTCACTGCACGGACGCTTCGCGCCAAATTCGGGGTCGGCCAGATTTCCCTGGTGGCAATATGGATACCCAAAATGCATATTATCTTTTGGTGCATGGTTTAATTCGCAGGCGGGAATATCATCCCCCAGCAAATCGCGGCCGTTGTCCGTAAACCAGAGTGCTTTGGTGTTGGGATGCCAGGTAAAGCCTACCGTATTCCGGATTCCTTTCTGCACAATTTCCAGATTGGTGCCATCGGGGTTCATACGGGTGATACTCGCATAAATCTCTTTTTCCGGCTCGCAAATATTGCATGGTGCTCCTACCGGTACATAGAGCTTGCCATCCGGCCCAAATGCAATATACTTCCAGCCGTGATGTTTTTCGGTTGGAAGCTGGTCATAGACTACCACGGGCGCGGGGGGATTGTCCAACTGTGCTTCGATTTGGTCGAAGCGAAGGATGCGGTTGACCTCCGCTACAAATAGGGCACCGTCCTTGAACGCTACCCCGTTGGGCATATTCAGGTCTTTGGCCAGGAGGTACTGTTTGTCGGCGTGCATATCGCCATCGGTGTCCCGTAGGGCATATACATTGCCTTTGTCGCGGGTACCTACAAACAGCGTCCCGTTGGGCGAGAGGCACATGGACCGCGCATTTACTACATTCTCCGCATAGATTTCAATCTTGAAACCTTCAGGCAGCTCAATCCGATTCAAAGGAAGCTTGTTGGCATCTTTTGAATTAAAAACTTTGGGAGAGGGTGGGTTAATGTTGGCGCAGTTGAGCAGCGACACTGTCAGCAGACCTATGAGGAGGTTCTTTTCTCTCATGGACGTTCGATTTTATGGTAGTTAGGAAAAAAATGGATAAATGGATAAGTAGGCTCCGTTGGAATGGGAGGAGCCGCCACATAGTGTGTGTTCATTGCGGATGAAGGTAGCCGTAGCCCGGAGCGATTGTTCTGACCCATTTCCGGAAGGTAATCCATAAAATAGGCGGCATATAGGTCGCGTTCGCCGTATCCATCTTTTCTGGAAGAAGCAAAAAAAGCCGTGTATCCGTCTCTGGAAAGGGAAAAATGGGTCTCGTCTCCGGCACTGTTTATCGGAACGCCTAAATTGACCGGGCTGCTCCAGTGCCCGATGTAAGGGTTAAAAACCGTCTTTAAAATATCGAATCCTCCGATACTGTACTCCGGGTTGTTGGTGCTAAAGTAGAGCGACTGGCCATCGCGGGCTAAAAAGGGGGTGGTCTCATCGTAGGCACTGTTTATCTCCGGGCCTAAATTTTGTGGGGTGCTCCAATTGCCCTGACTGTAAACCGTGCGGTATAAATCCAGCCCTCCATATCCTCCCGGACGTTGGCTTGGGAAAATGATGACACTGTCTTGTACAAAAAAAGGTGCGCTGATGCCGGCAATGGGTTCTACTGGACTATAGAGAATATCAGAGCTGAGGATATTGGTCGTTCCTACCCGAAAACTGTCTATGAAAATCTGGCCTTGTGAAAAATTGTTGCCCTTGAAGTAATACATCACCGACCCGTCTTTTCCAAAACCAAACGCGATTTCATGCTTGGGTGTATTGACCAGATAGCTGATACCACTCGGGCTCTTCCACTGGCCGTTTTGCAGCTGGGTAAAAAAGATGTCGCAGGTATATCGGCCGTAGAGCTCGTCGGGCTGTCCGTTGCTGTTGCGAGGGCCTCCGGAGCAACCGGGCCGGGCGGATGAAAAATAGAGCCGCTCATTGGTAGTCGGACTAGGAATTGGTCCAAACTCATCAAAAGCAGTATTTACTTCTGGGCCCAGATTTTCGACGATAGCCAGCGGCTTCCGGTACTGCCACTGAATGCCATTGGAACAGCGGCGGATGGCTTCGCGCACCGCACTCCGATTGGGTGCATTGGGGGATAGTACTTTCAGGTAGGCCTTGTAGTATTCGGTAGCTTTTAGAAACTCATGCCGGTCGTGAAAAATACGCGCCATGTACAGCCAGCTTTCGGAATAGGCCGATCGGGTATTGATTAGGTTCAGCAGAATCGTTTCAGCCGCATCGAGGTCATTGAGCTGATACAGGCAGAGCGCCATCAAAAAATTTGTTTCGGCATCGGGCTGTCTGCCGTCTCCTGTCGACTGGAGCAGATGGTAGGCTTCCTGATAATGCGCACTTAGAAATAATTCTTTAGCATGCCGTTTTTTTTCCGCTAAGCTTCCTTGGCCCCATGCCGTACCGAAAGCAGCGAACGAAAAAAACAGCCATAGAAATAATGCCCGCATGCGAGTTAGTTTTTGTAAAAAGTTCAAACAGGCGGCATGAAAAAGGGTTGCTTAAATGCCCCGCTCCGGATCAAATGCTTCCAGGTAGTCGCCCACCCGGCGTAGGAAGGACCCTCCCAGGGCTCCATCTACCACGCGGTGATCGTAGGATAAAGAAATAAACATCAGGTGGCGTATGGCGATAAGGTCTCCATACGGAGTTTCAACTACCGCTGGTTTTTTTCTAATAGCCCCGACGGCCATGATGGCTACTTGTGGCTGATTGATGATAGGGGTACCCATCACATTGCCAAAACCGCCCACATTCGTAAGGGTAAATGTACCTCCCTGCACTTCTTCCGGCCGGAGTTGATTCAAACGGGCACGATTGGCCAGGTCATTTACCGCTTTTGTCAATCCCGCCAGATTGAGTAAATCGGCATTCCGGATTACCGGTACGATGAGGTTACCGGACGGAAGCGCGGCAGCCATTCCAATGTTAATATCTTTTTTGCGCAAAATGGTGTACCCATCCACGGATACATTTACCAAAGGAAAATCGCGGATAGCCTTCGCCACCGCTTCAATGAAAATAGGGGTGAAGGTGATTTTTTCCCCGTACTGCTGTTGAAACTTATCCTTAATGCGATCGCGCCACTTCACCATCTCCGTTACATCTACTTCTACGAAAGAGGTAACATGAGGCGCTGTATGCTTCGACATGACCATGTGGTCTGCGATTAGGCGCCGCATCCGATCCATCTCGATAATTTCCGTCTGGCCATTGATGGAGCTGGCTGCTTTCGCGGGGGCTGCTTCTTGTGGGCTATTGGAAAAACCAGCCGGGCTACTTTTTCGGCTGGCCAGAAAATGCAAAACATCCTTTTTGGTTACGCGACCCTGACTTCCTGTACCGGGCAGGCTTTCGAGCTCCTGGATGCTGATGTTTTCCTGCTGCGCAATATTTCGTACAAGCGGGGAATAAAATCGCCCGCTCAGGGTCTGACTTTCAGCGGGTGGCGGTACAAGCGCCTCCTGCTGAAGGCCCAAAGGCTCCAATAGCTCCGTCAGCTGTTCCGGGGCAGGCGCCTCCTCTTCCGATGCGGCAGACACCGCAGCAGGTACCTCCATCTCCGTTTCAATGATGGCAATCACCTTTCCAACTTCAACCGTATCGTTTTCATGGAAGCGTATTTCAACCAGTTTACCACTGACCGGGGAAGGAACTTCGGAATCGACCTTATCTGTTGCGATTTCTACCAGGTTTTCCTCCATTTCCACCAGGTCGCCCACTTTTTTGACCCATCGGAGAATAGTGGCCTCCATGATGCTTTCGCCCATTTTGGGCATAATGAGTTCAAACTGAGCCATAAAATTGTTTTTGTGTATTGGCAAATGCTGGTCTTTGGATAAACGCTGCAAAGCTACAAGGAAAAAAGAGCTATTGCAAAAAAGGCGCTATAATCCTAATGGGTAGGCTATTTCAAATCCGGGTATCGCTGCAGTATAAAAAGCCGTAGCTGGTTCAATGCCATGATACTGCTGAACGCCGTATTTTTACTCCGGTCTCGGCCAGCCTGTATTTTTATGGTTTGTACTTCCTGCTTGTCTCCGACGGCAATCCAAATCGTGCCTACTGGTTTATCCGCGGTGCCTCCATCGGGTCCGGCAATACCGGAAACGGCCAACGCAATATCGGCCCCCAATAAATCCAACGCACCGGATACCATTTCTTTTACACAAGGTCCACTCACCGCCCCGTGCTGGGATAAGGTGTCGGCAGAAACCCCGAGTACTTGTTCTTTTACGGAATTTGAGTAGGCTACTACACTGCCTTGAAAGTAAGCGGAGGAGCCAGGTACAGAGGTGATTAAGTGGGCAATTTGGCCACCGGTACAGCTTTCTGCCGTTGCCAGCCGGAGACTGCGCGATTGGAGCATCCGACCGATAGCTGCTTCGAGCGTGTCCTGTTCCACCCCAAATAAACAGTCGCGCACGATATGCGCCAACTCGGCTGCTTTGGCGTCGAGTTGTGCATTCAAGGCCGCCGCCTGGTCGCCGGATCCGCTAATGCGGAGGCGAACCTGTGCAATGGCCGGCAGGTAAGCGAGTTTTAGGTTGTCGGGCAGCGCCTCTTCCCAGCTTCGGATGCGATCGGCCAAAAAAGATTCGCCTTCTCCTACCGTCAGAAGGGTGCGATGTGCAATGGGCTTTCCCGGAAATTGCGCCTTCAAACGGGGGATTACCTCAAACTCCATGAGGTATTTCATTTCAAAAGGTACACCGGGCATGGATACCAGCACTTTCCCGTTCCATGGAATCCACATACCGGGCGCAGTTCCCATCTTGTTTGGCAATACTACGGCATTGGATGGGAGCATGGCCTGTTGCCGGTGCGCATCTTCGACCGGCCGATTGTATTTTTCAAATATTTTGCCAATCCGGATGAAAGTAGGCTCATGAAACTGAAGCTCGACGCCGAAGTAATCAGCCAATGCTACTTTCGTGATGTCGTCTTTTGTTGGCCCCAGTCCCCCGGTCATGAGCACGATATCCGCCGATTCAAAAGCACGCGCTATCCCATATCGTATGGAATCGAGCGTGTCTCCTACCGAAAATATCCGGTGAACCTGGTACCCGGATGCGTTGAGCTGCTGCCCCATCCAGGCAGAGTTGGTGTCCACCACCTGGCCGATGAGCAATTCATCTCCTACGGTTAAAATCGATACATTCATAGCGTATTTATTAGGATGAAGGGGGCTGTACCCACTGTACCTGTTTAATGTCAAAAGCGGCTGTTTGTTCTCCGGAAGCTATCAGCAGGCGGCCGTCGGCGGCTACGCCGGTAATTTTACCCTGAAAAACCGTATTGTCCCCGCGCTGAAACCATGCCATTTTTTCAAAAAGGAATAGGTGTTGTAGGTAGCTACGGTCTAATTCGTTCGTCCGCCCGTCGCGCAGCAATAAATACCATGTTTCTATGTGCACGCATAGGGTGAGCAGCGCTTCCTCCAGGGAAAAAGATTTTCCGGTTTCCAGCAATAGAGAAGTGGCATTGGGCGCTTCCTGGAAAGAGGCCTGGTTTACATTGAGACCCACTCCAAGTACGGTGCTCTGGATATGCTTTCCCTGAAGCACGTTCTGGATGAGTATCCCCGCAATCTTGCGCTGCCCGACGTAGATGTCGTTGGGCCATTTTACCGACACCGTCGCTTGTGGGATACAGGCAGCTACATACGAACGTACCCCAAGAGCAAAGGCTTTGTTTAAAAGAAATTGATCGATGGCAGGCAAAAAATCAGGGTATAAAATAATGCTGAATGTCAGGTTTTTACCAGGCGTACTTTCCCACGACCTGCCAATTTGGCCGCGACCCGCTGTTTGGTTATAGGTCGAAATGACAGTTCCTTCCGTTGGCCTGCTTTTTGCCAATAATTCCATGGCATACAGATTGGTAGAAGGAAGCTCGTCAAAAAAATTCAGAACTTTTCCGATGAAATGTATGTTGGTATCGAACACCTGAAAGGATTGAGCATTGAATAAGAATGGGAATACGCCGTCGAGCTGCGCGAATTCACAACATTTTTAGGTAATATTACGCAAAAATAACAGAACACATCTTGAGTACGCAAGTTCGAATTAAACAACCAAAACCCGACCTGGAACAGCTAAATGATTTAATCATCGACAGTATCCAGGACATCAAAGGAAAAAATATCGTAAAGCTGGATCTACGCACTCTGGGAGATGGCCCATCCGATTTTTTTATCATTTGTGAAGGGACTTCCACCACGCAAATCCGGGCTATTTCTGAAAATATCCAAAAAAGGGTCAAAGAAGAAATGGGTATTCACCCAAGCCACGTAGAAGGGGTGCATAGTACAGCTCAGTGGATTTGTATGGACTATTTCTATACGGTAGTCCACATCTTCTATCCGGAAGCACGGGCTTTCTACGAACTCGAAGAGCTTTGGAGCGACGCGAAAGTAACAGAATACGAAAGCCTGTAGGTAAAAGAGCCCTTTTAGGACACACAGGCAACGATTGGCAGGTACAGGCGTTTTAAGAAACAAGGGCTGTTTATCCTGTTTATTCAAATGATGACTCCGGTATTGTACTTGTGCAATGCGGGAAAAGGCAAAAGCAAATTAAGTTGATGGAAGATAATAAGAAAAACGAAAATAACGGCAATCCACCCCGGTTCAATACCTTCTGGATCTATGGGATTATTGCCTTGGTGATTATTGGCATGCAGGTATCCTCCCTGATGAATGCCAGCCAGCAACCGCTTACCTTCACCCGACTGGGCAAGATGCTCCAGGCCGGCGACGTGGCTAAGATTGAAGTAATCAATAAGGAACGCGCGAACATCTACCTGAAAAAAGATGCGCTCGATAAATACGAGGACGCCGCTAAAACAAATTTTGGAGGAACCGACCGCTATCATTTTTTTCTCGAAATCGGCGATGTGCAAATGTTCAGCGATTTTGTGGAAAAACAACAGGAGCTGGCCGATATCAACCCCGACAGCTTTATACGGCCTTCTTTCGATACCAAAACCAACCTCTTCCCCATTCTGATTAGCTGGATTCTTCCATTCATCCTCATCGTGGTGGTATGGATGTTCATTATGCGTCGGGTAGGCGGGGGAGGTGGGGGCCCAGGTGGCCAAATCTTCAACATCGGTAAGTCAAAGGCTACTCTATTCGACCAAAACAGCAAGGTCAACATTACTTTCGCGGATGTAGCCGGTCTGGACGAAGCAAAGGAAGAGGTCGTAGAGGTAGTGGATTTTTTGAAAAACCCTAAAAAATATACCGCGCTGGGGGGCAAAATCCCCAAAGGTGTTCTCCTGGTAGGCCCTCCCGGTACAGGAAAAACGCTGCTGGCAAAAGCAGTGGCCGGCGAAGCAGGCGTACCCTTCTTCTCTATTTCCGGCTCCGACTTCGTCGAAATGTTCGTAGGGGTGGGTGCCTCCCGGGTTCGGGATTTATTCAAACAGGCTCGCGAAAAAGCACCCTGCATCGTCTTCATCGACGAAATCGACGCCATCGGCCGCGCACGTGGGAAAAATAACTTCCAGGGAGGCAATGACGAACGCGAAAATACACTCAACCAGCTGCTCGTCGAAATGGACGGGTTCTCTACCGACAAGGGCGTGATTCTGATGGCAGCCACCAACCGACCGGATGTACTCGATTCCGCCCTGCTTCGCCCCGGCCGATTCGACCGCCAAATCGGCATCGACCGCCCCGACCTCAAAGGCCGCGAAGCTATCTTTAAGGTTCACCTGAACCATATCAAGAAATCCGAAAATGTCTCTCCTTTCGCCCTGGCTGAAATGACCCCAGGGTTCGCAGGAGCCGATATCGCCAACGTGTGCAACGAAGCAGCCCTGATCGCCGCCCGCCGAAGCAAAAAAGCGGTGGACATGGACGATTTTAACTACGCCCTGGATCGCGTCATCGGAGGCCTGGAGAAAAAAAATAAACTGATTTCTCCGGAGGAAAAGAAAATTATTGCCTACCACGAAGCCGGACACGCCGTGTGTGGCTGGTACCTCGAACACGCTTCCCCTCTGGTGAAAGTGACCATCGTACCCCGAGGTATCGGTACCCTGGGCTACGCTCAATACCTCCCTAAAGAAGAATACATCACCCGTACAGAAGCACTGCTCGACCGGATTTGTATGACCTTCGGTGGGCGAGCTGCCGAAAATATCGTCTTTGGAAAAATATCTACGGGCGCACAAAACGACCTCGATCAAGTCACCAAAATGGCGTACAGCATGATTTCCGTCTTCGGAATGAATGACCAGGTCGGACAGGTCTCTTTCTATGGCCTCTCCAGCGAGTCATTCCAAAAACCGTATTCCGACGAAACCGCTACCCTGATCGACTCCGAAGTGCGCAAAATGCTCGACCGCGAATACCAACGCGCACAGAGCTTGCTCCAGGAACGCCGCGAAGAACTCGAAATAATCGCTCATACCCTGCTCGAAAAAGAGGTGCTCCACAAATCAGACCTGGAACGCCTCATCGGACTCAGGCCTTTCAAAGAATCGGCTCACTTCACCGATTCCACCGACTCCTCTCCAATAGAAAGCACAACCAGCGAACCCCTCCCGGAAGCGCAACCAGAGGAGGCGCTGGATTAATAAATCCTGTATGCCGGATAAACAAAGAGCCGGTGGCGGAAGCCACCGGCTCTTTGTTTATCCGGCTGTCCTCCGCCGTACCAACGGGTACAAAAATACAGACACAACGATAATGGCACTGCCATAGTAAAAACCAGCGCTCATCTGCTTGTTCTCCCCCAAGAGTACCCAGGCCAGCGTAATGCCATACACCGGCTCCATATTGATGGCCAGGCTGGAGGCAAATGCCGAAATATGCCGCAGCGCCCGCAGCGTCAAAACATACCCCAGGGTGGTACATACCAGCGACAACAGCAGCAGGAAAACCCAATCGATCCCCCGTGCCGGCAGTAGTTGAAAGGCAATATCCGAACTAAATAGTTTATAGGGCAGCAACAATAGCGTGAGTAATACCCAAGAACTGCCCAGCTGAATGAACGTGAGCGTAAAAGGAGGCACCTGCTTCGACGAAACCTGAATCTTATTCAACGTGCTAAATAACGCCGCAGTCACCGCCGATAATAAACCGAGGATAATACCCGAAACCTGCGAAAAGGGAACGCTGTCCACAATGAGAATCATCGCAGGGACAATGAGCAACCCTAACCCAAGCTCTATCCGGTTGGGGCGACGCCGGCTAATCAGCGGCTCTAAAATAGCGGTAAAAAAAGCAGTCGTGGCAAACGAAACCAAGGCTATTGAAGCGTTGGATACCTTTATCGCACCATAAAAGCAAATCCAATGTACCGTGACCAGTACGCCTATCCCTATAATCCAGTACACATCCCGCCGAGTAAGCGCATAACGCCCCCGCTCCCGCCAAAAGAAATAAAGTAGGCTCGCGCTGGTGATGCCTACCCGCCACCACACCAAAACCAGCGCGTTGAGCTGTATGAGATTCCCCAATATGGCAGTAAACCCAAATAACAGCACCGCCAGATGCAGCTCCAAATAGGCTCTTTTTGTTTCCGACATGAACTATTTTACCTGATTATTGATTATACATGGCATCTGAAAATATGCTGCATCCATCCCCTCCGGATAATCACCCGGAGCGGCTTGCCTTTTTTCAGATTCTCCGCCGGTTTATTCGGCCAAAAGACGGGTATAAATACACAAAGTTCGTTGTATATAGCCTAGTTTTACACCATTATTTTACAACCACTCAATAGAAAAACTATGTTAAAAGTTGGAGACAAAGCACCGGGCTTCTCCCTCGTTTCTGATAGCAAGCAGGATGTTTCACTGGATGCGTATCAGGGAAAAAATGTATTGCTGCTGTTCTTCCCGATGGCATTCACCAGCGTGTGTACCCAGGAGCTTTGTGCAACCCGCGACAATATAGCAGCCTACTCAGCAGTCAATGCAGAGGTGCTCGCGGTATCGGTGGATTCTCCGTTTACGCTCGCAAAATTTAAAGAAGACCAAGGACTCAATTTTACCCTACTTTCGGATTTCAACAAAGAGGTGTCTGCCGCTTACGGCTGCCTGTATGAAACGTTCGTACTGGGACTGAAAGGAGTCGCTAAACGGTCTGCGTTCGTAATCGACGCAAGCGGCGTCATCCGCTATGCAGAAGTATTGGAAAGTGCCGGTGAATTACCGAACTTTGAAGCCATCCAGCAAACTTTGCAGACGCTGGCATAAAAACAGGTTTTCAAAACGCTGTTGCCTGATCCGCAACAGCGTTTTGAAAAATCTACGCTTACTTGGTGCGTTTTAACCAAACCACTTGGCTACCCCAAAAGCAGCGGCAGCAGTGGTATCCATGGATAAACAACGATTGATTACTTTCGGAGGTCTCAACACTATGGCAACGAATCCAAAGAAGTGGTTAGAAGATGAAGAGGTTGCACTCGCAGAAGAGTGGACAGAGGACGGTACCGGCAACCAAGCTCGGTTATTGGTGTATAATGACGACCATAATACATTCGACTGGGTCATTCAATGCCTGATAGAAGTGCTGGATCATTCGGAAGAGCAAGCAGAGCAGCTTTCCCTTATCATCCATTTCAAAGGGAAAGCTACTGTCAAAACGGCTCCAGTCTCTGTGCTGAAACCCAAAAAGGAAGCGCTCATCGACCGCGGCCTGTCGGCAGTCATCGAAGAAGATGCATCCTGATATCTATACTTCTACGTGCACTAATCGCACAAAACGCTGCACACGCTGCTGTATCTCGTCCTGAGTGAGGTTGCGCAACCGCTCGGTGCCAAAACGCTCCACACAAAAAGAAGCCATCGCAGATCCGTAAATAATGGCGCGCTTCAGATTGTCAAAGCTCAGGTCTTCCGTTTGGGCAATGTAGCCCATGAATCCACCGGCAAAAGTGTCGCCAGCACCAGTGGGGTCAAATACGTCCAGCAAGGGGAGGGCAGGAGCAAAAAAGACGTTCTCCCCCTCAAACAAAAATGCTCCGTGCTCACCTTTTTTGATGACTACATAGCGCGGCCCCATTTCGTGAATCAAGGCGGCTGCCTTGACGAGCGAGTAGGCTCCGGAAAGCTGCCTCGCTTCCTCGTCGTTGATGATCAGCATGTCCACCTCTTTTAATACCTCGCGCAGGCTGTCCATCGCAATGTCCATCCAAAAATTCATGGTATCCAGCGCAATCAGCCGAGGCCGTTTCTCCATTTGCTGAATGACCCGCATCTGAACGGCTGGCGTGAGATTGCCCAGCATCACGTACTCAGAAGCCGCATAGCGCGCCGGAAGCACCGGGTCAAAGTCCGCTAATACATTGAGCTGCGTGTCCAGCGTGTCCCGCGCATTCATGTCGTTGTGGTAGCGACCCGCCCAAAAAAATGATTTTTCCCCCGCTTTGATCTGCAAGCCTTCCTGATCTACACCCCGCGCCTTCAGCTCCTCTAAAAAGGAAACGGGAAAATCTTCCCCAATGACCGAAACTAGTCGTACCTCCGGGGTAAAATACGATGCCGCTAGCGTAATGTAGGAAGCCGCACCCCCAATGGCGTAGTCCACCCGCCCAAAAGGCGTCTCTATATTGTCGAACGCAACCGTTCCAACGGTAAGTAAGCTCATGATTTTTTTTAAAAAAATTATGGTGCAAATATTGCATATTATTCTTTCAGCGCCTAACTTTGCACTCGCATTTTAAACAATGCAAGAGCAGTAATCAAACACTGTTCTTTTAACCGGTAAATTGCCTCAGTAGCTCAGCCGGTTAGAGCGGCGGACTGTTAATCCGTAGGTCGTAGGTTCGAGCCCTACCTGAGGCGCCAACAGGCACGTGTATTCTTGCACGTGCCTTTGTCTTTTCTGTACTTTTCTCATCGCTAAACGTCCTGTTTTTCTTTGTTGGCGAGTTGTCCACAGGCGGCATCGATGTCTTTACCTCGGCTTCTGCGCAGGGTGACCATGATATCCTTAGCGCGCAGGGTGCGGGCAAAGGCGTTGATTCTGTCTTCTGCTGCTTTTTGGAACGGCGCGTTGTCGATGGGGTTATACTCGATGATGTTCACGCGAACCGGAAATTTCCGACATAAGTTGGCCAAATTGAGGGCATCCTGAGGGCCGTCGTTGAAATTTTCAAAGGCGATGTACTCGTAGCTGATGCGGTTTTTTGTTTTCTGGTAAAAATAATCCAGGGCATGCATCAGCTCCCGGAGGTTATTCTGTTCGTTGATGGGCATAATCTCATTTCGTTTGGCGTCGTCCGCTGCGTGTAGCGAAAGGGCGAGGTTCACCTTAGCCTGATCGTCGGCCAGCTTCCGAATCATCTTGGCAATACCGGCAGTGCTGATGGTAATCCGGCGGGGCGACATATTTAGCCCGTCTTCAGCCGTCAGCCGCTCGATAGATGCCATGACGGGCGCGTAGGCCAGCAAGGGTTCTCCCATGCCCATATATACCACGTTGGTGAGCGGATGCCCAAATACCTCCATCGCCTGCTGGTTGACGAGAAAAACCTGGTCGAATATTTCTGCTGGATCGAGGTTGCGCACGCGTTTCATACGTCCCGTCGCACAGAAGGTACAGGTGAGGCTGCATCCAACCTGGCACGAAACGCATACGGTGAATCGCTGCTCCTCCGGCACGGGAATGAGCACCGACTCAATCAGATGCCCGTCGTGCAGCTTGAATCGGGTCTTAATGGTCCCATCCGCACTGTGCTGGGTCTTGTCGATAGTGATGGGAAGGATGGCAAAGGTCTCCTGGAGTTTTTGCCGCAGGCCTTTAGACAGATTCGTCATGTCGTCGAATGAGCGGGCACCTTTTTTCCACAGCCATTCATATACCTGGCGGGCGCGGTACTTTTGCTCGCCCATGTCGAGAAACGCACTTTCCAGTTGTGGGTAGGTGCAGCTTCTGATATCTTTTTTAATCGTTGTTTGCATGCTAAAACGGCGTAATGTTGGACTGTCCTCCGGCGCGCGGAGGGCTTGTATCGGGCTTCCTGGATTCGGTGCATCCCCACCCCGACAAGGGGCACTGGATGGATGGCCATAGCCGCTGCCGGGTGGCGTCTGCACAGGCAAAAGCAGGTGCACCAATCATTGAAAGCGAATTATTAAATAGGGCGGCACTGATCCCTGAGCCAGGCTTGTTCGTCTGGATGGAGCAGCGGAGCCAATTGTTCAAACACTTTTTGGTGGTAATCGTTTAACCAGGCGCGTTCCGTTTCTTCCAGCATAGCGGGTTCGATTAGGCGGGTGTCGATGGGAAACAGCGAGATGGTTTCAAACTGGAGGAATCCGTCTTCGGGTGCCGGTACACAAAGTACGAGGTTTTCAATCCGAATGCCGTAGGCGCCTTCCAGATAAAATCCCGGTTCGTTCGAAGTCAGCATACCGGCTTGAAAAGGGGTATTTCCCCTGGAAGTTGCCGCGCTGGCGGCAAAACCATTCGGTCCTTCGTGCACGCCGAGGAAAAAACCAACGCCATGGCCGGTGCCGTGCCCATAGGATAGCCCCTGTTTCCAGAGTGGAAGACGGGCGAGTGTGTCGAGCTGCATGCCTACGGTGCCTTCCGGAAACCGGGCGTCGGCCAAGGCGATATGACCTTTTAACACGAGGGTATAATGGCGCTTCTGTTCGGCATCCGGCAGACCCAGCGGAATGGTACGGGTGATGTCGGTGGTTCCGTCTAGGTATTGCCCGCCGGAGTCCAGCAGCAATATGCCCTCGGGCTGGATAGCCGCGGCATGGTCCGGCTCGGGCCGATAGTGTATGATGGCGCCATTGGCTCGGTATCCGATGATGGCCGGAAAGCTTTCGCCCCGATACAAAGGTTGTTCGGCCCGAAACGCGCGGAGTGTTTCGGATAGGGTGTATTCGGTGCAGTGTTCACCGCGCTGGAGACAGGATTCCAGCCATCGGAACAGACGCAGCAAGGCTACCCCGTCTTTGCGCATGGCTTGCTTTATATGATGGATTTCCGTGGTGTTTTTTAATGCCTTTTGAAGCGCGATGGGGTTGGGGGCTTCAGTCACCGATGCCAGCGACAGACACGCATACAACTGTATGCTGGTGCCTGCCGGATCTACCAGGATGCGGATGGAGGCCGGCAAATTTTCCAGGTCGTTTTCGATAGCCGCATAGGGGCGGAGTATAATACCGTCGGCGGCTAAGGTGTCCCGTAGCCGGGGTTGCATTTTAAGCGCATCCGCGTACAAAATGACTTCGCTGGGTAATACTAATAGGTAGGCGAGAAAAAATGGATTGCATTCCACATCGTTGCCCCGAAGGTTGAGTACCCAGGCGATGTCGTCGAGGGTGCAGCAGAGGAGGCTGTTGGCCGATTTTTCTGCGAGGAGCTGACGTACCTGCCCGAGCTTCTCCGTCCGGCTAAGGCCCGCATAACTTATGTCGTGTTCGAAGATGGGCTCCGCGGGAAGCGGAGGCCGGTTCTCCCATATCGGGGTGATTAAATCCAGGGTGTAGTCAAACAGAAACTGCTGTTCGGCAAGCTGTTTTTCCAGGTAACGCGCCTGTTGCAATGAAAACAGACGGCCATCCATCCCAATAGTGGAACCGGGGGCAAGATGGGTGCGCAACCAGGCAATGTGCTCGGGCGCATGTGGTATTTGCTGCTGGTGTAGTGCAATCGAACTGCCTTCCAACTGACGCGCGGCCTGAATGAAATACCGCGAATCCGTCCACAGTCCGGCATGATCTGCGGTGATGACCAAAATGCCCGCCGACCCGGTAAATCCACTCAGCCATGCCCTGGATTGCCAGTGGGCACTCAGGTATTCGCTTTGATGTGGGTCAGAGGAAGGAATCAGGTACGCACCGATTCCATGTGCCGCCATGTGCTGCCTTAACTGCTGAAGGTGTGCTTTGATGTCCATAGTTTGTTGGTTCAGGGGTAGCCTCGGGTACCCCACGCGCTCCGCAAAAAAAATATTTCTACAATATAGTGGATGTGCGCTATGTGCCGTGCAATCCGAAAAAATAAATTAGTACATATTAATCAAATTATACATATTAAAGTCTATTTTTGGAACGATTTTTGATGCAACTTGAAACCCAAAATGGGTGCTTTTTGTTAAAAAGAAGAAAAAAACACCACTTTTCGCCGTATGAAAACAGGAATAGGCCAAAGACAGGTTCAGTTGCAAAAACTGTCTCCGCAGCAGATTCAGCTCATGAAGCTGCTGCAGGTTCCTACTGTTTTATTGGATCAGCGCATCAAGGAGGAGCTGGAAATAAACCCTGCCCTGGAAGAAGGAGCGTTTGACTACAGCGATGAAGAGCCGGCATCGGCAGACGAGTACTCCGACGGGCAGGAGACATCCCCGGAAGGGGAGCAGGATGACCTGCCCTACGAACAGGAAGACTACGTAGAGGACTACATGGGAGAAGACGATAGCTACAAGTTGTGGAACGAAAATGGCTATTCGGAAGAAGACGAACGCCAGGCTCCGGTAGTCGGAGAGTCCTCTTTTCACGAATTTCTGGTTCAGCAGCTGGGGCTGCTCGAATTTAAAGACGCCCGGGAAGAGGAAATTGCCCGCCAGTTATTGGGCAGCATCGATGAAGATGGCTACCTGCGCAGGGACCCGATTTCGGTGTGCGACGACCTGCTCTTTTCAAAAAATATGCTGGTCGAAGAGGAAGAGGTGCTCGCAGTACTCCAAAAAATCCAACACCTGGACCCTCCCGGTACCGGTGCCCGCGACTTGCAGGAATGCCTGCGCCTCCAACTGGAGTTTCAGTTGGAACAAGCCGCAGCCGGCATGGACGACGACGAACGGCACGCGCTTGACATCGCCCATAAGCTGATTAGCAAGTACTTTGAGCCATTTTCCAAAAAACACTACGAAAAGCTTCAACGCGCCCTGGGCATTTCCGAAGATTCCCTGAAAGATGCCATCGGTATCATCCTCAAGCTCAACCCCAAACCAGCCAGTGCCTACACCGGAAATGTACGCAGCCAGTCGGCACAATACGTCATTCCGGATTTTGTGATCCGGAATATAGAGGGTACACTCGAGCTTTCCCTCAACGCCCGCAACGCACCGGAACTCCGGATAAGCGATGAGTTTCGGAATATGTTTCATACCTACCATGAGCGTCGCCGCAAGCAAAAGCTGAGCCGGCAAGACCGGGAAGCCATGGTATTCATCCGGCAGAAAATCGAATCGGCCCGTTGGTTTATCGATGCCATTCGCCAGCGCCACGATACCATGTTTCGCACCATGTACGCCATTCTGCAGTACCAACAGGACTACTTTAACACAGGTGACCAGAAGCGAATTCGACCCATGATCCTCCAGGATGTGGCCGATATGACGGGCTTGGATGTATCCACCGTTTCGCGGGTGGCCAACAGTAAGTTCGTACAAACAGAATACGGAACCCGACGCCTGAAGGAATTTTTCTCCGAAGCGCTCCAAAATGTGGAGGGCGAAGAGGTCTCCACCTTGGAAGTGAAAAAAATCTTGACCGACCTGATTGGCGGGGAAGACAAGCGGCACCCTTTGTCGGACGATCGGCTCACCCAGCTCCTCCAGGAGAAAGGCTACCATATCGCCCGGCGTACCGTAGCCAAGTACCGCGACCAACTGAACGTGCCGAAGGCAAGCTTGCGCAAGGCCTTATAAGGGCGTGGCTCACCGCGGCAAATCGTCGAGCGCCGCCAAAATCACGGCACAAGCCTGGTCAATTTCTTCTTCGCAGATAATCAGCGGCGGAGCAATCCGCAAGGCCCGGTCGTTAAACAGAAACCAGTCAACCAGCACCCCGTGCTCCAGGCAATACCGTATTACCTGTTGCACCTGCTCGAAATCCTGCAACTCCAACGCCATGAGTAGCCCGGCACTGCGCAGGTCGCGGATGGCCGGGTGCCGGAGCTGATGCCGAAACCGCGCTTCCTTTGCCGCAACCTGTGCGATGAGATCCGATTCCAGGAGCACCTGCAAGGTAGCCAGCCCGGCAGCACAGGACACAGGATGCCCGCCAAACGTAGTGATATGCCCCAACACCGGATTTTGGCTGAGTACCGACAGGATCTCCTGCGATGCAATAAACGCTCCCAGGGGCATTCCGCCTCCAAATGCCTTGGCCAACAATAAAATGTCGGGTACTACATCGTATGGCTCAAAGGCAAACAGGGTGCCGGTGCGCCCATAGCCCGCCTGCACCTCGTCCAGAATCAGAAGCGCCCCGTTGTCGGTACAACGCTGGCGCAGGGCTTGTAACCAGGCTTTATCCGGCTTCCGAACCCCCCATTCGGCCTGTACGGTTTCGACGATGACCGCAGCGGTATGCGGGGTGATTTTGTCCAGACACCACATGCAGTTGAAATCGATATGCCGGATGCCAGGCAATAGCGGGTGGTACGCCCGGGTAAAATCCGTAGGCCACATCAGACTGGCAGCTCCCTGGGTACTGCCGTGGTAGGCATAGCTACAGGAAATGATTTCAGCCCGCCCGGTGTACCTCTTGGCTACTTTCATCGCCCCTTCCGTAGCTTCTGCCCCGGAGTTTACAAAGTAAGTGTGCGACAGATTGGGAGGGAGCTGTGTCGCCAGCAAGCGGGCTAACAGAACCTGTGGTTCGAGCACCAGCTCCCCATACACCAGGGTGTGCATATATCGGTTGAGCTGTCCTTGCACCGCTTCGAGCACCCTCGGATGCCGATGCCCCAGGCTGCTAACACCAATTCCGGCAATTAAATCCATTATTTTTTTTCCCCCCGGCTCGTAAAGCCAGATGCCTTCGGCGTGTTCTACTTCCACCAGCAGAGGTGCCGGGCTGGTCTGGGCTACGTGTTGCAGGAATAGCTGTCGCAGATGCATGTGGTACGCTGTTTTGGCCGACAAATTATCATTTATATCCGGGATAAAGGGGTATCTATCATCAGATCCCCCTTGCAGAGCCGGCAAAATCGACCCTGGAGCGAAGGGTTCTCCCGAATGCTGCCAGCACGTGCATACCCCTTCCGCAGCCCTTCTATCCTGCTGCTTTTCAGCTTGGTATTTCAAAAAATATGTATTTTCACCACAGCAGATGCACGCTGAATTACCCAACAGACTAAAAGCCTACGCTGAATGCCCATTGTTTTTACCATTTTTGCGAATCCACACGGCGATTTACTCCTGACCGAGGAGCAAAACGGAATCCAGGACGCCTTAAACCCGCTGGTATCCTCTAAAAAAATAGAGCATCTGATTCGCACCAGCGCCAATCTATCGGATTTTTTCGATTTTGTGAGTAGCCGTGCCAAGAATGAATTTGCCATTCTGCACTTTGCCGGTCACGCACACCAGCACATCCTTCAGCTGCAAGACAGGCAGGTGTCCTTCGAAGAAATGGCAAGGCATCTGATGGCGCACAGCAAGGAGAGCCTACAACTGGTGTTCCTGAACGGCTGTTCCACGCACGCACTGGTAGATTCCCTTCTGGAGTTAGGCGTTCCGGCTGTGATTGCCACCTCGGTGCCGGTACCGGATGTGAAAGCCAGGGATCTCGCGATACGGTTTTATAAGCATATTGCCCAGCACGATTCCATACAGGCAGCCTACCAGAGCGCCGTGCGCTATGTCAATAGCGCCGAGCTAGATAACACCCGCAAAATCGAAGAAAACCCCAAAACCCGCGATATTTTATTTCCATCCAACGCGACACAGGAAGAGTTCCCCTGGGGGTTATATGTAAAGGAGGCGTATCAGGGGAAGGAACTGAGGATAATCCGCAAAAAGACATACAATGAATTCCTGGTTCGACAGCTTATAGATGCCATAGGTGACCAATGTGATCCGATTCGTCGCTTCAGAGAGAAAGTGTCAGGTAGAATGGCCTGGGAAACAGAACAAAAGATTGCCGATGCGGCAAAAGCAATACTGGCGTATAGCTTTGTGGGCGTATTGGGTCTTCAGGTTCAAAAATTATTTGCCATAGGCAAAGAAGATGATACCGAGGCCAAACTCCGACAGTATATCGAAAAGTGTGTTTTTATTGCGAATGTCTGCCTGGAGCTGCTCAATTTTTCCTTTATGTCGCAGCTTTGGGATTTACAACGAAACAATCAGCTGATATTACCCCAAGAAATTGCCAATCGAATGGCAACTTCTTTTGAATACGATCTGGAAGAACAGTTTTTGCTGCTGGTAGCTCTATTCGATGTGTTCAATCAGGCATCGTATCCCCTTCCTGTACCGGAACTAAGTACTATCGCAGCCGAACTGGTATCCGGTTCTTCGCTCCATCAAAGTATTAGAGAGCTGAAAAACCGAAATGACCAACTGGGAGCTACCTTGCTGGATAGAGCACTTTGCTATCAGGCGGAGGAGCACCTGACGCAAGTGCTAATCACCTTTCGGTTTCTGACCAACTATCGTATGGTTTCTATAAAACATATTGGATACCGACAAATACGGAAAGTACCTCCTCGGTTTGTCCACCGATACGCAGCGCTCGGTATCGACAGCAAAGCGCAGGAGAATACTGAAAAAATAAAATATACCGACAGGCCAACGCATACGGACTCCGTACTGCTGTATAGAGGAGATGATTATGAGCGGGGCATCAACTTATCTCCTTTTGTGATAGATTACCACGCCCTTACCTTTGAAAAGGGTACCCGAATCGGTTTCTTTAGCCTGGAAAACCTCAATCAAATAGTGGAATACAGAATGCTGGACGACAACAGCCGCTTGCTGATGGAAGAGAGTACTATCCGGCAGGAAATAAATATGGACGAAATGTTGCTGGATGACGAAAAGAGAAAGGCGCTCAATTTAGCAAATGTGGTTTCCGACTTTCGCGAAGCCCAGCGGCTTCTATCGGACGGAATGCCTGATTTTAGTGATCTCTAACCCCGTTTAAACTATGCAAAAACGATACCCGTTCAAATTTCTCGACGCTTATACCCGCGAAGACCGCGATATTTTTTTCGGCCGCGACGAGGAGATTGCAGCGCTGTATGAAATGGTCTTCCAAACGGATTTACTCCTGGTGCAAGGACCTTCAGGCGCAGGCAAAACAAGTCTTATTAAATGTGGTCTGGCCAGTAAGTTTCAAAGTCACGACTGGCTGGCATTGGATATTCGGAGGGGCAGTAACCTCAATGAGTCGCTTCGACTGGCATTGCTACAGGCTGGAGGAATCGACTCTGATGCGCCAGAGCAGGAGGATCTCGACTGGCTGGACGAAGATTTATCCGTGTCGGACGTGTCGTACCCCCTGGCAGTGACTCCGCTCCAGTCCCCTTTAACTCGAAGCCTCAAAGCACTTTATCGGAAATATTTTAAACCGGTTTACCTGATCTTTGACCAGTTTGAAGAGCTTTATACGATTGGTGACAAAGCAGAGCAGGACGATTTTGTGGAACAGATAAAAGAAATACTACGCGTCCAACTGCCCGTCAAAATTATCCTGTCTATACGGGAAGAATACCTCGGGCACCTCTACGACTTTGAGCGAAAGGTACCGGAGCTGCAGCGCAAAAAGTTGCGCGTGGAGCCGATGAATCTCGAAAAAGTAAAAGAGGTCATTTCAAAAGCTGGTAAGCACAGTAATGGAAATGTTCGGCTAAAAAGTGGTGAGGAAGAGGCCATCGCCACTAAAATTTTTGAAAAAATTAAAGAAAAAGAAAAAACCCTGGTAGTAGAATTACCTTACCTCCAGGTGTTTCTCGATAAATTATACCTACAAATTACAGGGGATGAAAGTAGGCAGGCAGAGGCCGTGTTCTCACTTGATAGACTAAATACGCTGGGGGATATGGGCGATATCCTCAGGGACTTCCTCGACGAGCAGGTACTTAAAATTTCCGCTGATTTAAACGAAAAACCCGAATCCATTTGGCAGCTCCTATCGCCTTTTGTCACCTTGGATGGTACTAAAGAACCTCTGTCGGAAATGGAATTTCGACAGCGCCTCAAAAACTATTCCCCCGAATTGTTGAATGCGGCTTTAGACGCTTTTGCCAAAGCGCGTATCCTTCGTTATTCAGAACAGGATCAGCGCTATGAAATTAAGCATGATTCCCTGGCCAAACGCATCCACGCCAAACGCAGCGATGATGATATCGCACTACTCGAAGTACAACGCCTAATTAAAAATCAACTGCTCCCCAGACCAGATGTACGGGAGCTCTTTACAGAAAAACAGCTTGGGTTCATCGAGCCCATGAAGGAAAAACTAACGCTGCTTCCCGAAGAAACTGACTGGATCCGCCAAAGCGAAGAAAGGGTGGCAGCAGAGAAAAATGTGCAAGAAGAGGCTCTCAATACGGAACGGCAGTTGAAAGAGAAAGCGATAGCGAGCGAGCGCCGCGCCCGTACCTGGACAAATATAGCGGGGGTAGTTGCGCTGCTATCTATAGGGCTATCATTTATTGCGTGGGTGCAATACCAAGCAGCGGAAGATGCCTTGTCGGAAGTGGTACGGTTATCCCTGGCGGAATCGGATAAGCTAATTCTGTCAATGGACTATGCTGCTGCTACGGAGAAAATAAGGAGCCTGGTTCCGTTGGGGGTATCAAAAGAAGATTTAGGCAGTGCGTTGCTGGAACCGGTCTTTTGGTACACGGAGAGTGGGGATTTGCAGAGGGCGCGCGGGTTGTTGGATACGGCATACGCGCTGCGGGGTTCAAAGCTGGTGATGGAAGGTGGGCTGAGCAGGGCTGGACTTCGGGCTTCGCTGCGACGATTGGATGGTAGCCGGGATTCGATGTTGGAGCGTCGGTATTACCCCTATATGGTGCGGGTATCTGGGGGGAAGTTCGAGATGGGGGATGATTATAATGGTCCGGCGCACTCAGTGGAGGTATCTACGTTTAGTATGGCGAATACGGAGACGACGTGGTGGCAGTACGGGTTGTACGTAGCATCGAGCGGAGGAGCGGTGGAGTTGCCGGAGAAACCTGTCTGGGGAATATCTGGGGATAACCCGGTGGTAAATGTGAGTTGGTACGATGTACTTGATTATGCGAACTGGTTGAGCGATCGGAAGGGTGTAGCGCGGGCATATCCGAAAACGGGAGAGGAGGTGAGTTGGAATGGTCCGCGAAAACCAGGCTATCGCCTTCCCACGGAGGCGGAATGGGAATATGCGGCGCGGGGTGGAAAACAGCAGGAATATGCGGGTACCGATACGATAGATACATTAGCTGATTATGCGTGGTATGGTGAGAACAGCGGTAGTCGCACGCAGGGGGTGGGAGAAAAAAGAGCAAATCCTTTTGGTTTGTACGATTTGAGCGGCAATGTGTCGGAATGGTGCTGGGACTGGTATGATAGCGACTATTACAAATCATGTAAAGAAAAGGGGAAGGTGGTAAATCCGCTTGGTTCAGGAGAGAGTACGTACCGTGTTTTACGCGGCGGTGGTTGGTGCGACAACGCGGAGGACTGCCGTTCAGCGTACCGCAACTCCAGCAACCCCGACGACCGCGGCAACGATATTGGCTTCCGCCTGGTCTTCGTCCCTCAGTGATTCAGTAGGTTATTTGGCTTTGCTTATGAGCAAGGGAGCGGGTGCTGTACAAAAAGGGAGGAAGGCGGAGAGGGACGAACCGCCGCCTTTTTGCACAGCGCGCGCGAGGGGGGTAGCACAGGATAGATTACCGGCGTTAGCCGGTCGAATTTTTAAAATGAGATAGTATGCAGATTAAGCTATTTACGATAGGGATTGGACAGGGTGATGCGGGAGAATCGGAGTTGAATGCATTTTTGCGGGGAAATCGGATACTGGATGTGGAAAGCCACCTCGTGCCTATGGCGGGTGGTGCGAACTGGTGTTTTTGCGTGCGGTATATCGAGCGGGGAATGGGCGATAAGGAGTCGGGGAAGAAAAAGGATGGGAAGGTAGATTATCGTGGGATATTGGATGAGGTTACATTTCGAAAATTTTCTAAACTTAGGGAGATTCGAAAAAAAGTAGCAGCGGCGGAGGCTGTATCTGCCTTCATTGTTTTTACGGATTTAGAGTTGGTCGAAATGGCTCGGTTAGAAGAAATAACCGAAAAAAGCATGTTGTCTATCAAGGGTATAGGAGAGAAAAAGGTAGAGCGATATGCTCAATATTTTATTGCAATTCCCGGTAGCGATGAAGAGACAGGGATACCTTCTTGAGCAGATAGCCGACATGTCCAATCTGGAGCTTGCCTATCATAAGGCGCAGCGGGGAAAAGGGAAATCAGTACAGGTACAGGACTACCATAGGAATTTATACGATAATCTATTTGGGCTCCGGGCGCAGATTTTATCGGGGGATATTCAAGTGGGGGATTACCATTTTTTTACGATTTACGATCCTAAAAAACGGCAAATTTGTGCGGCTCCCTTTGCGCAGCGAGTATTGCACCACGCAGTAATCAATGTATGCTATCCATTTTTTGAACGAAGGCAGACCAGCGACAGCTACGCGAGTCGCATAGGAAAAGGTACGTATGCAGCATTAGAGAAGGCCCGGGTTTGTGCCCGTAGGTATCCTTGGTATCTCAAACTAGACGTGCGAAAATATTTTGACAGTATCAATCATGGCATTTTGCGCAGCCAGTTGTGCCGTATGTTTAAAGATGCCAGGTTGTTACTACTTTTTGATAAAATTATCAGTAGTTATGAAGCGACTACAGGAGTAGGTGTACCTATCGGAAATCTGACGAGCCAATATTTTGCCAATCATTATCTGGCATCAGCGGATCATTATGTAAAGGAGGTCTTACGGATACCGGATTATGTGCGTTATATGGACGATATGGTGCTCTGGCATACGGATAAGGAGCAGCTTTTAGAGATAGGGCATCGTTATCGGGAATATTTTGAGGAGCAGATGGCGCTGACATTAAAGCCTTTCTGTCTTAACCGCAGTGTTAAAGGGCTTCCTTTCTTAGGGTATTTGGTGTATCCAGATACTACCTTGCTGGCACAGCGCAGCAGGAAACGCTATTTGCAAAAAATAATGCGGTATCAGTCCTTTTTGGAAAATGAGGTGTGGACACAATCGGAATTTCAACGGCGGGTTTTGCCCTTGACGGCGTTCACTTTACACGCGAATGCCAAGGGGTTTCGGACAAAAATTCATGTGGAAAATGCTATAGAATGATAAGGGTATCTATCGTGGGTACGAACCGTGTTTTACGCGGCGGTAGTTGGAACAACAACGCGGAGAACTGCCGTTCAGCGAACCGCAACAACAACAACCCCGACAACCGCAACAACAATATAGGCTTCCGCCTGGTCTTCGTCCCTCAGCTCATAAGCAAAGCCGGATAGCTTACTGATGAACAGATAGATATTCCTGCCCCTATTTTATCGTAGGGCAAATAGTAGTATGAAAGCGGATGTTAGTAGGGCGTGCTGGATAGCCGCATGGAACGCTTCCGCTTTTTTTGTTCGTCCAGGCAGCGAACCGATATGCAGAAAATGCAAGCAGTATCGGTGGTGGGCTTACCCGAGATGGAAATCTGTCTGGCAAATCCCGTAGAAGTGGGGAATAATAGCGATATTCGCGGGTTACACGAATATATGGTATTACCAAATCAGAACTATGAGAGTGTTAATCAGCTTACTCGTGCTTGGGCTGGGTTGGGTAGGCCGTGGGCATACCCAAGGCATTGCTTTTTTTGAAGGAACCTGGGAGCAGGTATTGGAGAAAGCAAGAGAAGAAGAAAAGCCCATTTTTGTAGATGCCTACACGACCTGGTGCGGGCCGTGCAAGATGATGGCGCAGCGGGTCTTTCCATTGGAAGAAGTAGGCGCCTTGTACAACGCCCATTTCATTTCCGTACAAATAGATATGGAAACAGAGGCCGGCTTGCTTTTTCAGCAAAGCTACCCGGTGCGTGCATTTCCTACGCTGCTGTATATCGATGCAGACGGCAAGCTGCTCAAGACGGTAGTGGGGGCGCAGCAGGGGGACGCCCTGGTACAGATAGGGCGTGGGGTACTTCGAGCATCGGATCAGACAGAGGTGCTCGCCGCGGCGTATGAAAAAGGAGACCGCAGCCCGGAACTCGTGTATCAGTACATCCGCAGCCTGAACAAAGCGGGCCAGTCGCCGCTGCGGATAGCAAATGAATACATTAAGGGCTGTGCGGAGCCAGAACGCCCCGAAAACCTAAAAATAATCTACGAAGCAACGACCGAAGCCGATTCGCGGGTGTTTGAATCTATGGTTCGCTACCGATCCGCCCTGAATGCGCTTTTTTCGGTGGAAAAAGTAGAGGCCCGCATCTATCAAGCGTGTGGGCAGACGGCGAAAAAAGCACTGGAATACGCCAGTGCGGACTTATTGGAAGAGGCGAAAGCAAAGATGGGGCAGCATATCCCGGAGCGCGCCAAAGCCTTCTCTGCCCGGATGGATATGGAGTGGGCACTGCGCCAGCAAGATGAGAAGGCCTTTGCCCGCGCGGTTCAGCTATACGCCAAAAATGCCGTTTCAGAGCCGGCAGCCGACCTAAAAAGCGCGCTGGATCGATACGCCAGCCACTATCCGGCCAACGAGCAGGTACAGTCGGCCGTGGCGGCGCTGAGAAAGGTGTACACTGGAAAACAAAAATAACAAGGAAAAATGGGCGACAAACGCACGGAGCTGCAAACCCTGGGAGAGTTTGGACTCATCGAGCACCTGACTAGCCGGTTTGAGCTGACACAGCCTTCCTCCCTAAAAGGAGTGGGCGATGATGCCGCAGTAATCGACAATACAGGCTTTCTGACCGTAGTCTCTACGGATATGCTGATAGAGGGGATTCACTTCGACCTTATGTACACGCCCCTAAAACACCTGGGCTACAAGTCGGTGGTCGTCAACGTATCGGATATCTACGCGATGAATGCCCAGCCCAGGCAAATTACCGTGAGCATTGGTATATCCAACCGCTTTTCGGTCGAGGCGCTGGAGGAATTGTACGCGGGTATCGAAGCCGCGTGCCGGCACTATGGGGTAGATTTGGTTGGAGGGGATACCAGTTCTTCGCAAAAAGGACTGATTATCAGTGTTACGGCGATTGGCCAGGGGGAAAAGGGCAAGCTGACCTATCGGAATACCGCTAAAAAGGGAGATTTGATTTGTATAAGCGGCGATTTGGGTGCCGCGTATCTGGGCTTGCAGCTTTTAGAGCGCGAAAAGCAGCTGTATTTGTCAAACCCCGGCACGCAGCCGATGCTGGAAGGAAAAGACTACCTGATTGGCCGGCAGCTCAAGCCCGAGGCGCGAAAGGATATGATTGCCTTTTTTGCCCAAAACCACCTGGTGCCCACTTCGATGATCGATATTTCGGATGGGCTGGCATCGGAGCTGTTTCACTTGTGCAAGCAATCCGGGGTAGGCGCGTTTATTGAAGAAAGCGGGGTACCTATCCATCCGGATGCGCAGATGCAGGCGCTGGAGTTTCAGTTGGATCCGATTACCTGCGCGCTGAGTGGGGGAGAAGACTACGAGCTGCTGTTTACGATTGATCCCGGCGATGTGGAAAAGGTGAAATACCTGCCGAATATTTATATTGCGGGTGAAATAGTGGATGCCCGCGATGGCGTCTGCCTGCATACCACGGGGGGAAACATTCACCCGATCACGGCACAGGGCTGGGTGCATTTTGAATCCTAAGCCCTGTACACCATTAAATAAAAAGACATGAAACCATTCCGCGTAGCAGGGTTTATTTTCCTACTGGCCATTGCGGCCTGTCAAAACGACAAAAAGGCCGATGCGGGGTCGGCCGCCGAAAACGGCGCTGCGGAGACGGCGGTAGCGGTGCCCCGGTTTGATCGGGATAGCGCCCATGCGTTTGTAGCCGCTCAGCTGGACTTTGGTCCCCGCGTACCCAATACAGCGGGGCACCGGGCGTGTAGAGAATGGCTGGTAGCGAAGATGCAGGGGTACGGAGCAGTGGTGATCGAACAGCGGTTTTCGCCCAAGGCCTACACCGGTACTACGTTGGAGGCGACCAACATTATAGCCCAGTACAATCCGGAGAACCCGCAGCGCATGGTAATCGCAGCACATTGGGATAGTCGTCCTTTCTCCGACTCGCCGCTGCATACCGGCAATAAAAATGAACCGGTCATGGGAGCGGATGATGGCGCCAGCGGGGTAGCCGTGTTGTTGGAGGTAGCGCGCCAGCTCCAGGCCAACCCCATCGGCATAGGGGTCGATTTGCTGTTGCTGGATGCAGAAGATTACGGGGATAATGGAGGCGGGGCAGCAGAAAGCTGGGGCATGGGCGCCCAGTATTGGGCCAAAAACCTGCATTATACCAACGGGGTACGCCCTATGTACGGCATCTTGCTGGATATGGTAGGCGGGAAAGGTGCCCGTTTTGGGCAGGAATATTTTTCGCTGCAATATGCAGGCCCGGTAGTACAGAAAATCTGGAAACTCGCTCAAAGTATGGGGTATAGCCATTATTTCGTGAACGAGCAGACCAATCCGGTGACCGACGACCACTACTTCGTCAATACCATCGCACGGATTCCTATGGTGGATATTATCAATCAGCCACCGGATTCGGAAACGGGTTTCCCCGCCCACTGGCATACAGATAAAGACAACCTGGCGGCTATCGACCGATTCACCCTGGGAGCAGTCGGCCAACTCATGCTGGCGGTCATCTATCGGGAAGAAAATGGCAGTCTTTAGAAAAAAATAAAAAAAATACCGGCGGGTATTGTGGTAAATTAAAAATGGGTTTATATTTGCACACGCGAAACGCAAAAGGGCGCATAGCTCAGCAGGTTTAGAGCATCTGCCTTACAAGCAGAGGGTCGGAGGTTCGAATCCTTCTGCGCCCACCCAACATCAAAGACCCTTGCAGACGAATAGTTTGCAAGGGTCTTTTTTTTTGGGGTACAATGGAGAGGGGTAAGTTTGGGGCGTTTTGACCGCCCGGAGTTTTAGGATTACCCCCTTTTCTTAAGGTTCGGTTGAAACCTATTGGTCTCCGGTGTAAATGTTCAAGCGGGTTGGCGCTTCCTCCTTTCAAGTGTTCCACAACAGGCTGGTGGGTGCTCTGTCTATCCTTTCGCCTTATAAGGCATATTGGAGTCGTTTGCGGAGGCACTTGAGCGATCTTCCCATGTGTGATTCGATAGTTTTGACGCTTAGCCCCAGTGATTGGGCGATTTCGCTGTAGCTCATTCCGTTGTCGCGGCTCATTCTAAAAATGAGGCGTCCCTGGGGCGGCAGCGCTTCGATAGCTGCTTCGATGAGGCAGTGGGTTTCGGTTTCAACGAGGATATCGTAGGGCTGTGCGTAGTCGGTGGTGTAGTCTCCTTCCAGCTCATGGGAGGTGAAGCGGCGCCGATGGATGCTTCGCAGCCGGTCGATAGCCAGATTGCGGGTGGCGGTGACCAGGTATGCATGAACCGAAGAGCGGATTTTTATTTCTTCCTGATTTTTCCAGTATTTGACAAACACTTCATTGACGACATCCTGCGCGGCGTCTTCTGTCTGAAGCAGGGTTTGTGCATAGCGGCATAGACCGGGGTAGAATTGATGAAACAGGTGCTCGAAATCGCGATGCGACTGGCGGCGGGTGCTGTTGGTTTCTCTGTTTAGTGGCGCGGATGGTTCGTGGTTGGCGTATCCCATGTTTTTTTGGCAGCGAAATGTGTTGAAAAATTTAACGCAATCGTTTGTTTTTTTAATTAAAAAAATAATACACGTTTTTTTGTGTATATTTTAAATTATTGTATTGAAAAACATTATATAATCATTATTTTTTGAAATAATATTTTACACCGTTGTTTCAGGTGCGCCGAGGAGCACCCGTGCTTGTCTCCTTTCTGGTTCTTCCAAAAAATATTTTTTTCAAATAGCTTTAAAGCAAGGGGTTATCGCGTCGATAAGGTAGTTCGTTTTTTTAAAAAATTACGCAAACGATTGCGCTAATATTTATAAAAAATGGTTTTTGTCAAAATATTTTCCGATTTTTTGGAAACAAATAGGGGCAATTGTGCTTATTTGGCACCTGAACAAGATAAAAGTGGTGCACGTAGGGGCACTCGGCGGAGGAGGGAAAGCAGGCGGGCGCGTGGCTTAAAAAGATAGATTATGATGTATTGGATATCGAAGGGCATATTATGGCTGTTTGGCTGGAAAGTGGACGAGCAGCATATTCCGGCGGAAGCGGTGCGTTGTGTCATGATTGCTGCTCCGCACACTTCCAATTGGGATTTGTGGTACGCGCGGTTTGCGTTTTTTGTCATGCGGATTCCGTTAAAGTTCACGATAAAGCGCGAATGGATGCGCTTTCCGCTCAATTTGCTGATTGGGCCGATGGGGGGCATTGGAATAGACCGGAGGTCGCATCGGGAGGGCCGAAAAGAAGCGGGCAGTTACATTGCCATTATGGCCAACCTATTCAAGGAAAAGGACAAACTGGCTTTGCTGGTAACGCCGGAGGCGACGCGTTCGAAGCGCAGCGAATGGAAAATGGGCTTTTACCATGTAGCTCGAAAAGCGAATGTGCCGATTTGCCTTGGATACCTGGATTACGAGCGCAAAGTGGCCGGAGTAGGCGGACCGGTATTTCTATCGGATGATATGGAGGCCGACTTACAGAAAATCATGGCTTTTTACCAGCATATCCCAGCCAAATATCCGGAAAAATTCAGTACAGATATCCGGTATCAGGCGAAGGATGCCGATGCCATACCGGGGCAAAAACACTAAGGCATCAGGAGGAAGCGGGCAGCGAGCAGTTGGGCTACCAACCCAATCAGATAGCCCCCCCATACATCGGCGGGCTTATGGGCACCAAGAAAGAGCCGGGAGCTTCCGGTAAGTCCGGCCACTATCAGGCCGGCAGCGAGGAGGTATTCCTTGCCCGGTACACCGGCTCGGTGGAAAAAATAATCCGGATACCTCGTTGTCAAAATCCCCAATGCGCCGAGCAGTCCGCCCATACCCAGGGCATGCAGGCTGATTTTTGAAAAGATATTGACAAAAAAGGCGAGGAAGAGTGCGATGGTAGCCCCTAACGTAAAGCTGCTAAACAGCACCGGAATCTGGGTATTGTCGAGAAAATTTCGGAATAGCCAGATATAAAACAATCCGGTAATAATGAAAGGCGCAATCCGATCCTGTTTTTCGGGCATTTCGATGGAAGAAAGGAGGCCGGTAAAGCGCAGCATGAGCACGGCAATGCCGGGAATAAAGCAGGAAGAAATAAATACGCGCAGGAGCAGGATATGCGCGTTGGGGTCGTTCCATTCTAGGATTCCAAATAGGTAGGGATTTATCCATAAGAGCATCCAAAGCATATAGGTGAGCATCAGCAGAGGATGCGTGAGGTAGGCAATCAGTCGGGCAGAAAAGTAGGACATAGCGTATATTCCTGGTTTATAAGTCTGCAAAGGTAGCCTACTTTCTTTTTTTGCACGCCCCAAAAAAGAAACAAAAAAGCGCGGCGCTCCGCCCAACTGCGTCGGTAGGCGGCAACCAGAGAAAGAAATATTTTGCTACCGCAACAGTTTCAATACAACATTTGGCATGATATTATAATCTCTTAATCGATGCCCAGGTACTGCACCAGTAATAAGGTGTTTTCCGGTTGGCGTACGAAGGGTTAAAACCGGGTTAAAAAGCAATCATACATCGCTTTCCTGCGCCAACCAAACGTTCAGTGAGCATAGATTCAGGTAATAGTACGCTGGGATGGATTACCGACACGCCTGATTAGCACCAAAAATAAGCGTGTAAAATCAGGACGAAGTAAGTTTTTGAGCCACCAGGAATGCGATTGTACGGATATTCTGGTCTCAAAATAGACTTTTAGGTTATTTTCGCAGCGATTTAGTCATTCATAAAAAAAAAGAAGCATGAGAAAAAGTGGAATGGCTTCCAGTTTAATCAAAATGATGGCCACAGCGGCTATTCTCTTTGCGGGCCTTGTGTCGGCCCACGCACAGCGGATTGCCTATGTGGATGTGAACAAGATTTTGGAAAGCGTGCCGGAGTACGCTACTGCTCAAAGTGAATTAGATGGGCTGGCTGCCCGTTGGAGGCAGGATATTGCGCAGGAATACGACAAAATCAAAGGTATGTATAACCGCTACCAGGCGGAGCAGGTGTTGCTGAGCGATGAAGCGCGCAAGCAGCGGGAGGACGAAATTATGGCTATGGAAAAGGAAGTACGCGATATGCAGCGCGTCAAATTCGGACCCGACGGTTCCCTGTTTCAGCGGCGGCAGGAATTGGTAAAACCGATTCAGGATCGCATCTATGCAGCCATTGAGCGCTATGCACAGGAAAAGGGGTTTGATTTTATTTTCGATAAAGGCGGAGCCGCCGGGATCATTTTTTCCAACCCCACCTACGACAAAACGGAGGATATTATTCGCACATTGAAATAGAAAGTAGCACGCGGGCGAATGCAGACAGGAAATTCGAAAAATTTTACTTTTGTACCGCTCAACGGAAATCTCAATTATTATCAAGGAAAAGACAACAAAATGAAAAAGAGCATTAAAATTGCTGCCCTCTCTCTGATTATCACTGCTGCCGGCTTTTCTGCTGCTCAGGCACAAAAGTTTGGATATGTCAATTCGGCTGCCCTGCTCGCAGAGCTACCCGAGGTGAAGCAGGCAGATGCCAGCATCGAAGCATTGCAAAAACAGCTCCAGAAGAAAGGCCAGGATATGGTAACGCAGTTTCAGACGGACTACGCAGAAGTACAGCGCAAAGCGGATAGTGGAGAATTATCGCCTAAGCAGCAGGACGAAGAAGCTAAGCGCCTGGAGGCCGCACAGCAGAAAATTCAGCAATTTGAGCAGGAAAGTATGCAGCAGATTCAAACCAAGCGCAACGAACTACTCAAGCCGATCTACGACAAAATCAACCAGGCTATGAAGGAAGTTGCCGAGGAAAACGGGTTGCAGTTTATTTTCGACCAGGGCGTACTGCTCTATTACGACCCCTCTGCCGATGTATCTCCGATGCTCAAGAAGAAGCTTGGCATTATGTAATAGCTGCAAAAAGGCAGCACCCCTCCGTTTCCCGGCAATCAGGAAAACGATTTTTTCGGGATGGGGTAAAAAAGTTCTTCGCCTTCGGGGCGGAGAACTTTTTTTGTTTCCGTACCCTGCTTTTTCCGGATGCGGCGAAATAGCCGATAAGCCCTTGGCAGCAGCTTGAGGTGGTATGAACAGGCGGATTAATAGAGTTGGAAACGAAGGTACTTGATAGTCTTTCCGGCGGCGAGGTGTTGTCGTTCGTAGTAGGTTTTGATGGCGAGTTCCGGGTAGGGGAGTTCGGGAAGCGCGTAGATATCATCGTGCTGGAACTCAATGTGGGCACCCGGATAGGAAGCAACCGTTTCGACCGAAAACTCGAACAGTCCCGGGTCGTCTGTTTTGAGATGGATATATCCTCCCGCTGGAAGTAAGGATTTGTAGATATCCAGAAAGGCTGGAGCAGTAAGTCTCCGGTTTGCTTTTCCGTTTTGAGGGAAGGGATCCGGGAAGGTAATCCAGATTTCACTGATCTCCCCTGGTGTAAAAAACAGGCTGATTTGTTCGATGCGGGTACGCAAAAAGGCAATATGAGTCAGGCCTTCTTCCAGTGCAATTTTTGCGCCCTGCCAGATACGAGCCCCTTTGATATCGACGCCAATAAAGTTGCGTTCGGGAAACAGCCTACTCAGTCCGAGGGCGTATTCCCCCCGTCCACAGGCCAGCTCCAGGGTGATGGGGCGGGCGTTTTTGAAATGATTCGAGGCCCACTTGCCGGTAAGGTCTGCGAGTACCCCATTCTCCCCCAACAAACGGGGGTCTTTAGGGTTATAATTTTCATAGACGTTTGGAAATTGCAGAACTTCTGCAAACTTTTGAAGTTTGTTGCGCTTACTCATATAAGGTACTTCCAAATGAATGTTACCCGTATGCAACGTGCGCGCGCTGGATAGACAGAATGCCTAAAAAGCGTATCTAGCTAAAAATCCTGCATTCGGGGCGACAAAAATAGTAAATCTTTATGCTCGGTTTTTATTTGTACCGGCGGCAAAGTTGCAATATATGCCTGACTTCCGCCGGTGTAGTGGATTCGAATGGGTGTTCATATTGAAAACCGTACGGTTTCTACTGCTATTTTTGACTAGGTAAGCTAAAAAAAAGAGTATGTGCCGTATTGCTTATTTGATGGTATTGGGGATGCTGGGTGGGTTGGCTTCTACGTATGCGCAGAAGGTGACGGTATCGGATGAGTTGCCCATTCGGACGGGCCTGACCTACGAGATTATCGGTGAACTGCGAGGGCATGTATTATTGTTTCGCGACGAGTCCAACCGCATGAGTATTCAGGCGTTTGATGAAAACATGCGCTCCAGTTGGGATAAAGAAATCGAGTTGGACAAACGCCTGGTGTACAAACTCGGGCTGAACGCAGACACCGCTACTTTTACGTTGTTTTATTTTTTCAGAGAGCGGGGCAGTACCTTGGTCAAAGCCGCCCGTTACGATGCGTCGGCCAACTTGCGGGATTCGGTATCCATTGCTGATTTAGGGTTTCTTTTTATCACCCCGAATTTCAAGTTTGTCGTATCGGAAGACAAGTCGAAAGTGCTGATTTTTTATGAAGAGAAAGACCAGGTATTCCACGCCATCGCTTTTGACAACCGCCAAATGAAGGTATTGTGGGATAAGCGTTTCCAGGATACGGATTTCAATGAAACGGATGATGTATATCACCTGCTGCTGGGAAACGACGGGGGGCTGCACATGATAACGGAAAAGGACCATTTCCACAGCAAACAGGAGCGGCATCGGTTTCAGGTATTTGAATTCACCGGAGAAGGGGGCGAGCAGTTTCGGCAGTACATGGTTCCGATGAAAGAAAAGATAACCTACGATGTACAGTTTACCTATGACAACCTAAACCGCCGGGTGGCTGGGGGCGGGTTTTATTTTGAAAAAAACCCGGAGCGGGCAGAAGGATATTTTGCTTTGTTCATTCCCGAAGACGAGCACCAGAGCAAGTTGAAGTTTTATCCTTTTGACGAGGACTTTATCGAGCGGGTAGCGGGTAAAGAGGTGAGGAGTAAAGGCATATTGACCCTGGAGGAGATCGAAGTGCGCAACCTCGTATTGCGACGCGACGGGGGGCTGTTAATTTTTGGGGAAGAAGCAAAAAACTACTATCGGCGGATGACTACTGCGGTAAGCCGGAGTACAGCATTTGACAACGGTAGCCGGAGTGTAGTGGATTATTTTTACGATGATATTTTTGTGATGGCGGTGCATCCGGATGGGTTGCCGCATTGGAATGCGGTACTCCATAAAAAGCAGTACTCTCAAGACGACGACGGGGCGTACTCGTCCTATTTCCTGTTTAAGACACCGGCATTTTTGCGCTTGATTTTCAATGATGAAATCAAGCAGGAGAATACCGTAAGTGAATACGTGTTACAGGGAACCGGCAATTTTGAGCGCAACAGCATATTGAGTACCGAGCGGCTGGAGCTGCGAATCCGGTTTCGGGATGCGGTACAAACCAGTCCACAGCGTATTCTGGTTCCAAGTGAACGCAGAGGGCGGTTGCGCATCGCGCGGATTGATTTGCTGTAAGCGGGTATCAGGTCAGACATAAGGCTGATATTCCCTATCTTTGCGCCGCAATAAATGAAAAAAGCCAATGGAAACTTTACAACAACTGATTGAAACCGTTTGGGAAGACCGCAGTAAGCTGGCCGACAGTACCTATCGCGAAGCGATTGAGCAGGTGGTAGCCCGTCTGGATCAGGGTACTTTGCGGGTAGCGGAGCCTGGGGTTTCGGGCTGGCAAGTCAATGAGTGGGTGAAAAAAGCGGTGGTACTCTATTTTCCTATTCGCCAGATGGCTACCATGGAGGTAGGTCCTTTTGAGTTTCACGACAAGATTCCGTTAAAAAAAGGATACGCGGAGATGGGTGTTCGGGTAGTTCCCCATGCTATTGCGCGTTATGGGGCCTACTTGGAGAAAGGAGTGATTATGATGCCCAGCTATGTCAATATTGGTGCCTGGGTGGGAAGCGGAACCATGGTAGATACCTGGGCTACCGTCGGATCCTGTGCGCAGATTGGCAGAAACGTACACTTGAGCGGGGGCGTTGGTATCGGTGGTGTATTGGAGCCATTGCAGGCTACCCCGACCATCATTGAAGACGACTGCTTCATCGGCTCTCGTTGTATTATTGTAGAGGGTGCCCAGGTAGAGCGGGAAGCGGTATTGGGAGCGAATGTGGTTATAACCAAAACCACGCAGGTAATCGATGTGACGGGTTCAGAGCCCGTGGTGTACCGCGGAAGGGTACCTGCCCGTTCGGTGGTCATCCCCGGATCCTACACGAAAGAATTCCCAGCAGGAACCTATCAGGTGCCTTGTGCGCTCATCATTGGGCAGCGCAAGGAGACTACGGATAAGAAGGTATCGCTCAACGATGTACTTCGCGATTACAATGTAGCTGTATAATTGCCTGGGGATGAAGTATTTAATCGCAGGCCTTGGAAATATTGGTGCAGAGTACGAGCATACGCGGCATAATGTGGGTTTTCTGGCATTGGACGAGCTGGCGGCTGCTTCGGGAGGTACCTTTGCCTCGGAGCATCTGGGGGCGGTGTGCAGGGTTCGGCACAAGGGCAGAATATTTGTATTGCTGAAGCCCTCTACCTATATGAATCGGAGCGGGAAAGCAGTGCAGTACTGGTTGCAGAAAGAAAAAATCCCCAAGGAAAACCTGTTGGTAGTACTGGATGATATGAACCTGCCTTTCGGCAAACAGCGTGTAAGGGGTAAAGGCAGCGACGGGGGGCATAATGGGCTCAAAGACATCGATCAGGTTACGGGAGGGAACGACTATGCCCGTTTGCGCATTGGAATCGGCAATGATTTTCCAAAAGGCCGGCAGGTCGATTTCGTACTTGGTGAGTGGAGCAGCGAAGAGCGGGCGGCACTCCCCGATGTGCTTAAAAACTCGGCTGAGATAATCAAGAGCTTTGGCACAGTCGGGCTGTCGCTAACGATGAACCAATACAACAGTAAATAAACGGGTAGTAGGTATCAGGCGTGCATCTGCCGGAAGAGGTCGTCCATGGCATCTTCCAGCAGGTGATTCGGTGCTTCGAGGCTAGGAAATCCATTGAATTTAAGTGCTTCCGGAATATCCAGCAACAAATTGACCTCATCCTGACTACGGGAGAGGAAGAATCCTTTTTCAAAAAGATAGTCAGACAGGTACTCCTGTTCGGTTTGGCCGGGCGTTGGAATGAGGAGTGCTTTTTTTCTGCAGGCAGCCAGGTCCATGAGGGTACTATAGCCCGAGCGGCAAACGACGAGGTTACTCTCAGCAAAAGCCTGGTTGAGTTCGGCAGAAGTGAGAAATGGAATGATGGTCAGGTTGCCGGATTGATGTATCTGTTTTTCCTGGTCTGTTTTTCCCTGTACGAGCAGAATATTGCCAGGGAGTTGTCCGGCTTGATCCCGTAGCAGGTTTTCGAGGCGGGTTCGTTGAGGTTCGGGGCCGGATAGGAGGATGAATACGTCGTATCGGGTAGGTGCTTCGATATAGCGAATACGAGAGAGGGGGCCAATATATTTAGTTTCGGGTCTGCTCAGAGGGGGATGGTCGAGGGTGCCGGCGAGGCTGTCTGCTTCCTGTTCCCAGTCGGGAATCCAGCAGGTATTGAATTGTTTGAAGAAGCTGTAGTGAATCCGGCGAACAGGCTTTTCGATTGCTGCGTGCTCTACTTTGAGGTGGAGCTGGTGTGCGATAATCACCGAAGGAACGCGTGCGTTGAAGCAGCCCAGTCGGTGGTCGGAAATCAGGGCATTTAGTTCTCGTTTTTTTACGAGGTCAGCAACGATACGGTTTTCCAGGGCAACGGCCTTTACGATTTGGGGAATCTGGGTTGCTACATTCCAATAGATATTGTTGGTGGGGTATCGGACGTCGTAAGGAGGAAGTTCGATGGCTTCCAACTGGGGAAACTCTTTTTGAAGCAGGGCCAGGGGGCGTCCATTGGATGCGATGATTACTTCGGCATTGCGTTGGAGCAGCGACTGGATAACGGAAATACTCCGGGCGGCGTGGCCTAATCCCCAGTCTAAAGGAGCAACTAAAACCCGTTTTTTTGCCATATTGTACCCTTGAAAATGAAGGTGAAAGGTAAATCCAATTGAAATGAAAAAAAAGCACCGACAGGTAATGTATTCGTTAATTTTCGTGCTGCTGCAGTTGGTGTTGCAGGGATGCCGAACATGCGGATGTCCGATGGCATAAGGCAGAACGCCGCGCGAAGGCAGTTGATTTGGTTTCGGGTGGGAGCCGGTTGGGCACCAGCAATGCTTCCCACAGACCGCGCAACGAAGTAGCGGTCTGTGGAAAGCTGCCGGGTACGTTAGTTATTCAGTCGAATCTCGTCCTCTTTTCCATCAAAAAACTGATACTTAGTGAGATGGAAATTGGGATTACCCTGGATTTTGATCCATTTAAAGTATTCGAAGTACCATTTCCATTGGAAGTCGAATAGACCTTTTTTGAGGAAGGCTTCGATAAAGGGGTGTACGACGAGCTTAATTTTGGATTTAGGTCTGGATTGGCAGATGAACATCAGGTCGCGTTGGATATCATCCATGATGAGGATGGGGGCGTTCATTTTGCCGGTTCCGTTACAAGTGGGGCATACTTCGGTGGTATCGATTTTCACCTCCGGCCTTACCCGTTGGCGGGTAATTTGCATGAGGCCGAATTTGCTGAGCGGGAGAATGGTGTGTTGTGCCCGATCCTTGCTCATGGCGTTGCGCATAATCCGATGGAGTTCTTTTTTGTGCTCCGGATTTTTCATGTCGATGAAATCGACGATAATGAGCCCACCGATGTCGCGAAGGCGAAGTTGCCGGGCGATTTCCTCGGCGGCTTCAGTATTTACTTTGAGGATAGCATCTTCAGCGCTGGTACTTCCGATTTTATGTCCGCTGTTGACGTCGATGACGTGCATAGCCTCGGTATGTTCGATGACGAGGTATGCGCTGCTGGGCATGGTGGCGGTTTTGCCGAAAGAGGATTTAATCTGTCGGGTAATGCCGTAGGTTTCGAAGATAGGTTTGGATCCTTTATATAGGGAAACAATATCCAGTTGATCAGGTGCTATAGAGGATAGGAAGCCACGGATATTTTGGTAGAGATCGCGGTCATCGACGACGATGCGGTTGAAGGAGTCGCTCAGGAGATCTCTCAGGATGCTGGAGGTTTTATCTAATTCGCTCAAGAGTTTGACTGGCGCATCGGCATGGACCATTTGCCGGAACATTTCATCCCATTTTTGGGTCATCAGGGTGAGTTCTTCGTGTAGGTCGGCTACTTTTTTGCCTTCTGCGGCGGTGCGAACAATGACTCCGAAATTTTTGGGTCGGATGCTTTCGATAAGGGTTTTCAGGCGTTTCCGTTCGTCGGGGTTTGCGATTTTCTTTGACACGGCAATGATGTCCGTGAAAGGGGTAAGTACCAGGAACCGACCGGGAATCGTAATTTCACAACTTAGGCGGGGGCCTTTGGTAGAGATAGGTTCTTTCAGGATCTGTACGAGAATCTGTTGGCGCTTGGCGAGCACCTGGTCAATTTTGCCCGTTTTTACGATTTCGGGCTCGACCTGAAAGTTGTCCAGACTAGAAGAAGGGTAGCTACCGGCGACGGCCGCATTGGTGAACTTCAGCAGGGAGCGGAGCTTTGGGCCGAGGTCGGTATAGTGTAAGAAAGCATCCTTTTTATGTCCGATGTTGACAAAGGCCGCGTTGAGACCCGGCATTAGACGATTGATTTTCCCTAAAAAAATATCTCCAACGGTAAAATTGGTATTGGTTTTTTGGTAATGAAGCTCAACAAGTTTCGAGTCTTCTAACAGGGCAATTTCAACGTCTGTGGGGGTAGAATAAATAATCAGTTCTTTTTCCACAGGAAATGCAATTTAAGTTGGCTTCGGAGCACGACCTCCGGAAACTCAGGTCTAGACAATTGAGAAGGGCGAAGCATTATCCCACAGCAGAAAAAGAGAGTATTTTTTTACGCAGGGTGGTAGCCCACACGGGGAACCGTACCACTTGGGATGCAGGCAGGGGCTTATACAAAGGGGGTATATCGCCTTGTCTCAAACACAGAGACCAGAGGCTTTTTCACGGTGACGCACGGAGTCAAGCAACCAAGTGCCTACTTTGCGCATCGTGAAAAGACCTCTGGCGTGATGACGCCCGTAAAAAAGCCCGGGCGTTTGCACTAAAAAACCTGGAAACATAGGATGTGTTTCCTCGAAGCCATGTACAAATGACTACCGGTTTTTCTTCTTATGGCGATTCTTACGCAGACGTTTTTTCCGTTTGTGTGTAGCGATTTTATGCCGCTTACGCTTCTTACCACATGGCATACTACTTCGTTTTTAAGATTAAACCATCAGATTTACAAGTCGCCCGATTAGGGCATATTCATCAAAAGCGTGCTGGCGCTTCGGATTTTTTAAAGGGAGTGTTTAAAAGCAAGTACTTTTAAACGGATTCACCGGAAGGCTTCGTAAGGTACGAAATGTAAAACGAAATCCAACAGGGAGTAGTTGAAAGACTTATTCGTCCTCGTCTTCAAAATCCTTAGGCATGGACGTTACCTGGCCTTTTACCTGCTCTACAAAAACTTTAGCTGGTTTGAAAGAAGGTATAAAGTGCTCGGGAATCTCAATGGCTTCGTTTTTCTTGATATGACGACCAATCTTCTTGGCTCTTCGCTTGATGACGAAACTGCCGGACCCTCGTATATATACGAGGGTTCGGCAGTTTC
>Ga0172373_10000633_pt1 | contig 57493 bp, 39 predicted proteins | sample Lak10m_2_FD_114546 | JGI IMG/M metagenome (GOLD analysis project Ga0172373, IMG submission 114546) | Freshwater microbial communities from Kabuno Bay, South-Kivu, Congo - kab_092012_10m | ecosystem: Environmental > Aquatic > Freshwater > Lake | place: Democratic Republic of the Congo... | reverse complement strand
TGGTTTAGTGGCCCGAAACGCATGGCAAACGTTCCGTCGGGTGATTTAGCATATGCCATCGAAATAATCAGGTGATCGCACTCATCGCCTTGCACTTCCTCCAATGCTTTAAAAAATAACCTGCCCGACTCCTCAGCCTCATCAATTGTTGTTTGCATATGAACGGGAATAGCAGCACGAATATGCAAAACCTGCTGTTTGGAAAAAGCCAAAACTCCTATTTGGTCAGTACCTTCCAAGGCTTGTATTACGTGTTTGATGACCTCTTGGGCCTCTTGGGTATTGACGCGATCATCATAACACCCCTCTGGTAGGTAGGTCCAGGTTAAAGGTTGCTGCACGGCTGCTTTGTGTGGTACAACGCGCAAAGTATCCTTGTAAAAATGCCTGTTGGAAAAACGAATTAAATCTGGGTGTTCACTGCGGTAATGATAGCTTAAGGCCTGACGAGGCAAATAATACTGTGCACGATCCAATAATGCCTGCTCCAAGGCAGCAGAACCGGATTTAAAATAATATGTCGGTGCCATTTGTTGTTCATCACCAGCAATCACTAATCGGTTAGCACGCTGAATCAAACCCAATGCATGATGCCAAGGAATTTGGCTGGCTTCATCAACTACCACCATGTCGACTATATGGTCGATTGCAAATACACGTGACAAATTTGCAGGATTTGTAAGCCATATGGGGTGAAGCAATTCAATCCAAATACGCGCATCACTTTGTAGGAGTTGCCGAACAGGCATGTGGTTGCGCTGCTTCCCAAATTCCTTCACGAGAATTGATTTCCCACGTTTGAGTTTCAGCCTCAAGGTACGATCTGCAGTAGATAATTTAGCCGGAACAGATTGCAACAGGGCATGATACTGTTGAAAGCGGCTTGCACGTGAAGAGCGAATTTCCATCGCGACGCGCTCTCCTTCCTCATTTTCCTCTGCAAGCAATGATCTGGCCATTCCTTGCATGGTTTCAGGTGTCAAATTAGACAACAGCGGAAATGTCTGGCAGGTATTGACCCAAGTTAGTTTCAGTACGGCAAGGTATAAATCTTCGAACGCATCATAAACACCCAACGCCTCACGCAACGCGGATGGTATCGTGGCGAAGTCATGAGCGTGCAACAACAGTGCGTCTACCCGCGATTGTATGCTTGTTAATACAGGCAGCACTTCTTGTTCAGGAAAGACATGTAAGATCGAGCGGGTATGTTGTAAGATGCGGTTCAAAACTTTGTTTTCTTCCGCAAGGGCCTGTTTGTCTTTTAGGGAACGTTGGTTCACTTCTTCCGAAAACTCCACGTTCCATTGTTGCAGTTCAACATAGACCAAATCCAGTTCAACTTCTGGTTGCATGATACCCATTTCACAACAAGCACTATGCAACGCTGTGTGCTTTTCCTGAAGTTGGTGCCAATGATTCAGTACCTCCAATGCCTTCGGTGCTTGATCATAGGGTAAGGTTGTAAACCTGCTCCATGCCTTTTTTCGCCGAAACCTACTTCGTATACGTGCGGAGGACAAATCAGTCAGTAAGGCCTGACATTCCAATGGTGATGGCACCTGGAGCCAATGTGAATTTTGGGAAGCCGCTTGCGCTAAACTTGGCGCCAGTTTTTTCCAACTTTTATAGAGTCGAACAAACTTTTTATACCCTTTCCCAGACTGATCCAATAAATGGTCTAACCCTTTCGCATGCAAGTTTACCCACTGCTGACAACTTACGGCTAAACGCATGCGGGCGTACAACTGATCGAGGTGAAAAACATGTTTTTCGCTCAATACTTGCCACATACTAATCAGGCTATCGATAGTTGACTTAAACTCTTTGATAAAGGGCTCCGTCAAGGTCGTTTTATGGATGACTGCGAACTGCTTGTTGAGTCCTGCTGCATAGATGCGTTCCACTGCCAGTTGAGCAGGTATAAATTCGTTCAGTGCAGGAAGTTTAGGGTTGATATGTACCTCATCCAGCACGCGATGAGCGCGAAGATTCTCAAATGTATGGAAGGATTCGCCTCCAAAACAGCTGGGATGGTGCAACAAGTCGAGGCGCTGTTGCAATTGACCAAGGTAATTGTCTCGTAAATAGGTTGTTGTCTTCGGGAATGCGTGTTGCTCTTCTACAGTCAACCAGGTAGATCGTAATGAAGTAATTAAGGCTTTGGCTGTATGATTTTCAGTCAACACAACAGCAAAATCTCCCAGTTGCATGCGGTCTAGTTTTTCCTTCACTACCGCTAAAGCAACCCGTTTCTCAGCACATAACAGGGCCGTTTTGTGTTGCCGAATGGTATTGGCAAGGATATTTGTAATCACCTGAGATTTTCCTGTTCCGGGTGGACCTTGAATGATTGAACCCGCTGAGGAACAGGCTAATTGAATCGCCTTCCGTTGATCAGAATCACATGGATAAAGCATACCCGGCTTCAACTCCAGTTCCTCTGCGCTTGGCTTACCTGTACCACTTAGTAATTGAGTTAATAATGCCGATGGTCCGGCGTTACCAATTGCATCCAGCTCACGAAGTACGTCGAAACGGTGCGGATGAAATAACCCCAATCGGACAGATGTATTGTCCAATTCCGTAAATCCAACTTGTACAAGTAGCGTTATGAGTTCAGTCAAGGTATATACCTCAGGAATCATGAGGTCAAACTGCTCTTTTAGGATTACGTACACAAAGGGATTGACGAAGGGATCTTCACAGGCCTCCACCGTAAAATGACTTGTAGCGGCTTGTTTTTTGTATGAAACAGGCTGAATCATTAAAGGGGTGAGGCACAATTTATTGAACACCGTCCAGGTGATACTGCCCGTTGCCAGGCACAAGGAACGAATACCTAATGCCTTGAAATCTTGGTCTGCTGACCTGAGCAGATGCTTTGCGCCTTCCTGACCGAACTGAAATTGTTCAGGTTCAGATTTGATCCACTGTGCCTTTTTAGCATGCAAATCCATGAGGGTATCCTGCGTGGATAAAAAACGCAATTCCTGACGAATTAGATTCAAATCGTTGTGCTCCTGCATGCCCTTGTAAAGCTACATAAATTGCAAGTTGAAACCATAAATTTGATTGGAGTGGCGTGAAAAAAGTAACTTCACTGCAAAATAGTTAATAATGAATTTCCGTTTCCCCATCCTGTGTCTGATATCCTGGTGTTCTGCAGCAATTCATGGACAAGTGAATTATACCGGCCTTGCAAACGATAATTTTTTTAACAGCGGCAACGCTATCAATAATCCCTCAACTATTGTAAATAGCCCAACACGAGTAGCTGTATCAACTGGTTTATCCTCAAGCACACTCAGTAATTTCTATGCTAGAAAGTTTTTCATTTATGGCATCAATGGTCGTTATGCCAAGCACCGACAACCTGGATATAACCGTCAACAACAACTTATTGATATCGCAAATGTTAAAATAGAGCTCAATCATAATCATGCCATCGCCTATGCATTAAGGTATAGAACGCTTGAAAATTACAGTGGAATTCACGCCACATGGGCACAAGCGAGTACCACAGGATACAGTGAAATCAATACCATGACGCCATTCGATCTCAAAAATTTCGGATGGACGAAGATGCAATTCACCGAACACGCCTTCACTTACGGCCAAACACTTTGGAACAAAGAAACTCGTTACTTGAAAGTTGGAGGAACTGTCAAAATTTTGAACGGACTCAACGCAGATTATTTTCGTTTCACGGATGGCACAGGCAACTTTTTTGCGCCATCATCTTCAACAATTCAATTTACTCAAACGGCAGCAACCTTGGGGGCATCAAGTACATTTGGTCAATCCAGTTACAAAAATTTTGGATTTGGCCTTGATATAGGTGCTACATATGAATTTCGACCTACTATAGAAAGCCACCATTATGACATGGACGGTGAAACACATATCGAGCGCTATGATCAGGTAAAATATAAGTGGAAAGTATATGCTTCACTAACAGATCTTGGTGCAGTAAGGTATTTTAAAGACACTACATACAAGGATTTTTCAAATGCAACGGCTACCATGAATGCCAATGCCATTCTTGACCTGTCTGGATTAAATTTAATTACACCATCTGTGCCGTTAAAAGGTGTATTGCAAGCCGTTGGTACTGCAGCGCCATCATCGGATTTATCTTTTCGGATGAACTTGCCAACAACGCTCCATGTTGGTGGCGACTACCATTGGCGCGATGCATTTTTTATTGCTTACAACGCTACAATACCATTACACTTTTCGACAGATGCGAGTAGCTTCAAATCTTACTTCATTCACACCATCACCCCACGTGTAGAGCATGCCAAGTGGGGCTTACAAATGCCGCTTTCACAATGGGGAAATGGACGGCTCTCTTTAGGTGTTTCTGGTCGCTTTATTTTCTATGGCTGGAGTGTTTATCTGGGATCTGCTAATGCTGCGATACTCTATGGTAAAAAATCATCCTTGTCTAGAAGTTTCTTTATAGGCGGAGCTTTTCAACTACCCTATACCGTTCCAAAAGATCGCGACAAGGATAAAATATCCGATTTAAAGGATAATTGCCCAGACGATTTTGGTTTGCTTTCACACAACGGTTGTCCGGATACAGACGGAGATGGAATTATTGATCGTATTGACCATTGTATCTATGACGCTGGTCCAAAAACCACCAATGGTTGTCCGGATGCGGATGGTGACGGTATATTGGATTTAAATGATATGTGCCCACAAGACGCTGGTTTGGCCATACACTATGGTTGTCCGGATAAAGACAAAGATGGGGTATTGGACGCTGCAGATCGTTGTCCGGATGTACCCGGTATAGAATTGAATAACGGCTGTCCGTTTGAGTTGAAGTCGTGTTGTGAGGATGCAGATGGCGATGGGATTATGAATACCGAGGATAAGTGTCCGAAGGTATCCGGTTCGGTATACAACCAAGGTTGTCCTGTTGATTCAACCAACATCAATTCAATTCACTTAAACGAAAAGAAAACCAGCTTGGATCCAAATCATGCAGCTACACAACTGAAAGACTCCATTTTAAAAGACATGAAAGCGAACTTGATTACCAATCAACAAGATTTGCAAAAGCTCTCAAAAGATAAAAATGTTGTTTTGGATTATGTAGTTTATTTTGATGTTGATCAAAGCACCCTACGCCAACCTGATGGAAAAACCTTCATCGACGAATTTACACAATTGAAAACGGTGAGTAATTTATCTTTTATTTTAATTGGCTACACGGATCGAGATGGAAGTTTGGATTACAACCTCATTTTATCTAAAAAACGTGCTGAAACGGTTAAACGAAAACTCATGGACCTTGGTTTTAGTGAAGCGTCTATTTCATTGTACTACTATGGTGAGACCAAATCTCTTCATAAGGGTTCATATACCAAAGAAATGAAACAGGAAGACCGGAAAGTTGAAATTAAAGTCATCCAAAACTAAGTAGAATACGCTATTTTTGGCGCAAATTGATCATTATGAAATTCGGAACAAAAGCAATACATGCCGGTGTAGAACCAGATCCAACAACCGGTGCAATCATGACACCTATATACCAAACATCAACCTATGTTCAGGAATCACCAGGTGTCAATAAAGGCTATGGTTATGCCCGCGGAAAGAACCCAACACGAGAGGCTCTGCAAGGTGCTCTTGCTGCATTGGAAAACGCCGCTCATTGTGTATGCTTCAGTAGTGGAGTTGCTGCAACAGACGCAGTATTGAAGTTGTTGAACCCTGGAGATGAAGTAATTACAGGAAACGACCTTTATGGTGGAACGTATCGCTTGTTTACTAAAATCTACGAAAAGTTTGGCATCAAATTTCATTTTATTGACCTTACGAACCCAAACAATATAACTAACTATATTACGGATAAAACCCGCTTAATTTGGGCAGAAACCCCTACGAACCCAACCATGCAGGTCATTGATATTGAAGCTGTAGCGAAAATCGGAAAGGCTCATGGATTGATAGTAGTGGCAGATAACACGTTTGCATCACCTTACTTGCAAAATCCACTTGATTTGGGAGCAGACATCGTTATGCATTCTGCTACAAAATACTTGGGCGGGCATTCTGATGTTGTGATGGGAGCTTTAATGACGAACGATGCAGCATTACATGAACAACTCTATTTTGTGCTCAATAGCTCTGGCGCTAATCCTGGTCCGATGGACTCATTTTTGGTTCTCCGAGGAATTAAAACACTTCACTTGCGCATGGAAAGACATTGTCATAACGGCAGAATCATTGCGCAGTTTTTGAAGAACCATCCTAAAATTGAGAAAGTGTACTGGCCAGGGTTTGAAGATCATCCAAATCATGCGGTAGCGAAAAAACAAATGCGTGATTTTGGTGGAATGATATCTATTGTATTGAAAGACAAATCGATTGAAAACACCTTTAAAGTAGCTTCTTCGTTTAACGTGTTTGCTTTAGCAGAATCACTTGGCGGTGTAGAATCATTGATTAATCACCCGGCAACGATGACCCATGCTTCTATTCCGAAAGCAGAACGCGAACAAGCCGGCGTGGTCGATAACTTGCTGCGTTTGAGTGTTGGTGTAGAGGATGTTGAAGACTTAATCTCCGATCTAGAACAAGCATTAGCATAATGTTGGTTTACATCACCGGATGTTCTATAGGTCTTGGTAAAGCATTTGCAGAGGTTTGTTTGGAACGCGGAAATACCGTTATTGGGATTGGAAGAAAAAATACTATTCAGCACGAACGTTTTCAATTTCAACAAGCAGATTTACGTTCGGTGGAAGCAATCAACGCATTGGATTTAAGCATGACGGATAAGACCGTCATGCTAATCAACAATGCTGGAATCCTAGGGTCTATTCAACGCAGTGTTAGCTTGGATGATGCCACAGACGAAGACGTTATGGCAGTAAACTACCTGGCTCCTGTTCGGTTATGTCGTAAATTCATACAAGAACAACCTGCCGATAGCTCTTTAATTGTTGTAAACATCAGTTCAGGTGCAGGCAGACGTTCTATACCCGGTTGGGCTGCGTATTGTTCCTCAAAAGCTGCGTTAGACAGGTTTTCAGAGACCTTACAACTCGAGTTAGAAGAACTTGGAAAATCGATTCGCGTCTTTTCAATTGCCCCAGGCATTATAGATACCGCGATGCAAGAGCACATCAGAGCAGCCGAACCCAATCAATTCTCTTCATTGGATACATTTCAATCTTACTATCAAGCAAATCAATTGCAAACTCCTGCAGCTACCGCTACTATTCTCTTGGACGCACTGGCAAAATCGCGTTTTAAACAAGTAATTTGTTCGATAAAAGACGTGGAATAATTGCCATTTAACTCAATCAAAATACCATTTAAGGAGATTTTTTAATGGAAATCGCGTAACTTGTATATCTTAAGCCTCTAAACTAAATGATGCATCCATGGGAAAACGTATACACCTCATCGCAATAGCACTATTTTTTATCATGTTTCGGGGCCTAACCCAACAAACGCTAATAGATAAAAGTAATTGTAGGGACGGCGAGCAAGTTGAGTATTGCTTACAACATAAAGTGCAACGTGCTTTAATGAACAATCCTGCTTACTTAGAGCAATTGAAAAAAGATGAAATCGTTAGAAGTCACGAGGCAAAAAATAACACGATACAAAAAGGTGTAGTTTATAAAATTCCTATTGTATTCCATATTCTACATGACAACGGTAGCGAGAACATCAGTGACGAGCAAGTGATGGATGCATTGGCTATTTTAAATCGTGATTTCAGGAAGTTAAACCCAGATACAGCAACAATATTTAAAGATTTTGATGGTAAAGACAACTTGACAGGTTTACCATCGAGTATAGAACCTAAAGCAACTGATGTTGAAATAGAATTTGTTTTGGCAACCAAAGCACCTAACGGTCAATGTTTTAAAGGAATTACCCGAACAACATCTCCACTTGCTTATGTTACCTCCATTCAAAATGGAGAAGGATTTGATCAGGTAGATGCCATTAAAAATGGAAATGATGTCTACCAAGGAAATTGGGATTCAGAAAACTACCTCAACATTTTCATCTGTGGAAATATTGGTGGTGCTGCAGGGTATACTTATAAACCGTCAAATTGGAATACGGGTGATATGTCTAACGGAATCTGGATACTGCATACGTATCTCGGATCAATTGGCACATCAACTCCATACTCTAGTCGTGCGTTGACCCATGAAGTAGGTCACTGGTTGAACTTATCGCACGTATGGGGAGATAACAACAGTCCGGGCGATGTAAATTCTTGTGGTATAGGGAACGATTTTGTGGATGACACACCAGACTGCGTTGGTTCAACTTCTTGTTTTACACTGAAAAATTCGTGTTCGACAGACAATGCATATTGGGGATTTGATATAACGGATAATATTGAAAACTATATGGAGTATTCTTATTGTGCAAAGATGTTTACACCAGGACAATCGAGCCGCATGCGACAAGCCCTAAACTCCTCTATTGGTGGAAGGAACAACCTGTTTCAAACATCTAATTTAATCGCTACAGGAACCAATGGTAACGCAACACTTTGTAAGGCAGAATTTGGTGCGAGCAAAACCAATGTTTGCAGTGGTACAACCATTCAACTGCAAGACAAATCATATAACAAAGCAACCTCTTGGAATTGGACGATTACACCTTCAGTGGGCTGGTCTTATATGTCGGGTTCAACTGCAACGGATCAGAACCCAAGTATTCGGTTCGACTCAACTGGTATCTATCAAGTGACATTAAGTGCTTCAGATGGATCCACTTCAGATAGTGAAGTAAAAAATGGATTTATTCGTGTCTTGAAAGAATCTGCAGCTCTTCCATTCTTCGAAGGGTTTGAAACATACACTTCCTTCAATACAATTACGAACTGGGGTATCGAGAACCCGAATAACAATAATTCATTTGAGATAAATACAGGCACAGGTCTTAACAGCAACAAATCTGTAGTACTTCAAAATTTCAATCAAGCTTCTGGAAGCGTGGATGAATTGGTATCTTCTCCGGTAGATTTAAGTAATAATTCTGGATCCTTAACCTTGAGCTTTCGTTATGCTTATCGAAAAAGACAATCTACAAATGGTGAGATTTTGCGTGTATATGTATCCAAAGATTGCGGCGAAACCTGGTCACAACAAAAAGCCATTGGTGGAAGTTCCTTATCTTCTGTAGTTGTAGCCACATCTTGGGCTCCTCAACAGTCAAGTGACTGGAAAACGGTACATATTACAAACATATCGTCTTCATTTTGGGTTTCTAATTTCCGGTATAAGTTCAGGTTTGAAAGCAATGATGGTAACAATCTATACTTAGATAACATAAATATTTATCAAGGTAGTCCTTCTGATGAACCCATTCTCGGATTAGAAGACCATCAAGTGACCCAAGAAATGAACGTCTATCCTAATCCTGCAGATGAGGAAGTACATGTCGATTTCAATGCATATGCTGCTGAACAACTTGAGATTAAATTGACAGACATTTCAGGTAAACAGGTACAAACATACCGCATATCCAGTGCGATTGGAACAAATGAAGTTATCCTGAATACACAGTCTTGTACACCGGGAATTTATTTTGTAACCGTACTTGGAAGTTCGACTTCATGCATCAAGCCTGTTGTAATCAAATAAAAGCTGAATAGATCAGCATTTAGGGTAAAGGCACAAACAGTGTCATTGGTTTAATTTTATTGCTTACATATATAAAATTCAATAACTAATTAAACTATGAAAGCACTACTTGCTACCTTAATTTTTTCGTGTATCGGTTACACCTCTTTTGGTCAACAACAATTTGAAAATGCCAACGGTAACAACGTCATGTTCTTTGACGAACCCAATGAGATGGCTATGTATGAACTTATTGTTGATCCAACGGGTTACCATTGCGAATGCGAGGACTTTACCCAGTATTTTCATTTTACTGGCAATAATACTTACATCACTGATGATGGGAATGTTACTTTAACACTTCTTTCTGGAAATAGACTGAAAATAGAGGTTGAAGACAACTCCTACTGTTGCACAGTTAAAGCTGGTATTTACGACTAAACTAATTCTTTACAATAGTTTGTGTCGTACTTCCTGAAGTGCTAAACACCGTTAACAAGTACATGCCATTAGCAAAAGGGCTTAAATCGATGAGGATTTGCCCTTCATGTATTTCCCTTTCGGCAATTATTTTTCCTTGTATATCTTTTATTACTATTGCTGAGGCATCACCCATAATAGTAACTTTGGATTGAGTTGGATTAGGAAATACCCTGACTTTTGTATTTAGTTGGTTTTCTGTTTCAGCTACCAAACAAAAGGATTGATCATTAACAGAAAAAGATTGATTCGAAGAAAAATCTACCAAAACACTCCCCAAAGGATCTTTTAACATATATCCACCTGCGATTCCGTTACAGCCTTGCCCAGACATCCCATCGCCATACTTATCAAACAACTTAAAGGTGTAGCAGCCTGCATTTAAACAAAAAGAATCTTTCACCACAACAGCGTTGTCATCAGCATATGCTGGGCTAGTATATAATGCGGTATTTTGTGCATTCACAACCTGCCAAGACGTTTCTGACCCCCAACAATCGAGCAATAAGTCAAGGTGTACATAGCTCCCCCCTACCACTAAATTAAAATTGGACACCAAAGTATCATTCGTTGTATTTTGATCGGAAAAACCATTGGGCATTTGAGTGATTACCGTTAACGTATGCGTACCCGCAGGTAGGTTGACATAAGGCAATTGAAGCACTGCAGTTTCATAACGCGCTAGTGCACCGGTCCAAGCCATCGATTGAGTAATTTGTCCGTCATACCCAAAATGGATGGCTGCGGCTTTCAATGTATCCAGGCCCGCGTTCATGATGGTAATGCTCGGTTGAATTTGATCAGAACAATAGGTTTTGTTTGCTCCTACGATCAACGATATCGCTGCATCATGGTTTACAGTTGTTCCAAGCGGATCATAACCGTCAATAGTAACTGCACCAGAATTATTTGGATCCAGCCAATCTTTGACACGGGTAGAGGCGCTCCCTCCACCATCCCAAGAAACGGCTAATTTGCCGTAATCGTCAGATAGATCACTGCCACCACAAGAGGAGTTACCTCCGTGTAATTGTCCTATAAATCTGCGGTTCAAATCAAACAAGGGCGAACCTGAAGATCCCGGCTCTGTCACACCTTTATCCCAGCTGGGAACTTGCCAATGACTATTGCTGGGCGTATTTGCCCAAGTAGATGAAGTAAGCGTACTTGATTCTAAAGATATTTTTTTAATATCACCTGATGGATGATGAATGCCCACCGCACCAACTGGAACCTGACCGCTGCGATCCCATCCGGCATAATAAATATTCCAAGACGGCGACGGAGATGAATTTAATTCCATTAAAAGCACATCAGAACCGCTCCAATTCGCTTTTAATTGCGCGCCGTTGATGTTCATGTTTTCAAGACCGTTACCTGAATTTCCCCCTGTGCCACAAACCGTTTGCCCTGTAGGAGCCTCCCACCTAAATCGAAATACCCAACTTGCTGGGTTGGAACCACAGTGATTAGCCGTAATGACATAAGGTTTAACGGTATTTGATGCCTGATTAATTAAAGCTCCCGTGCAAAACCCGCCACCATTCACCAACATCACAACAGACTTTATTTGATCTTGCCAACCTGCTCCTTCGGGGCAATTAACATCAAAATGACAATTCCCAGAACTACCCAAACTTTTAGCTAATTCATTTGCATTTCTAAAACCGTGCACAACAGTACCCAAACCCAATACCGATGGTGTTTCGTTCCGTTTTTCCTCCAGGATAATAACTGCTTGATCACCAAATAAAATCTCAGTGCCCAGGACATTAGCAACATTGTTATTAAGCGCGGTATAAGCTCCTAAGTAGGCTTTCGTTTTAGGATTGTAAAGGTATAATCGTGCAGATGGGGACAATTTGAATGCAGAAAAAATCAAATTGATTGAATGCGCACCGGGAGATGAGATGGTGTAATGTGAAAGGCGAATTGAATCAAACAGCATGACTTCTGAAGCAGACTGTATATCAACCGAAACACCTATTTCTTTTCCAAAACGATACGCTTTTTCTGCTGATTGAAGCACTTTTTCCAATTCTTGGCGATTATCAACAGGATCTAAGACATGTGCTTTTGCCTGCCAATTCACCTCTTGTTTCAAGAAAAACGGTGTGGTATTCATCACAACTTGTTCAAAACTTGCTGTTGGAGCCAAGAAACACATCAACCAAACAAGAAAAATTATACGCTTTATCATTACACTACATACTTTAAACCCATGAATATACATGAATAATCAACAACTCAGGAGTGAATCATGTAAAGTGTACGTAATCCTGTATGGAAGGGTTGTATGATCTACTCAAAAACTATTGAACCAAATCTTGCATTTTACGTACAAAGGCATGAATATATGCGTAAACCTTATGTGATCGGTCTTTTTGGAGGTAGTGGAGTTGGAAAAACAACGCTGGCACATTCTCTTGCTTTGGAGCTGCAACCAATTCAAACCACTATACTCTCAGCTGATCATTTTTACAAACCGATTTCAGAACAAGTATTGGATGAAGCGGGTGAAGTCAATTTTGATTTACCAACAGCCTTGAATGAAGAAGCACTTTATGAGGCCTTTGATTTCCTTTGTGCAGGAAAGTCGGCTGTGGTGCCTGTATATACATTCAATACGAGTCCAACCAAAACGGAGGTGCTGCATGCTCGTGAACTCCTCCTTATTGAAGGCCTTTACCTGCCCTACTTCAATCGCCTAAAGGAACGCATTGATTTATTGATTTATGTGGAAGTGGACCCAGCTATTCAACTTGCACGAAAAATTGAGCGCGACATACAATCTCGAGCTGGAGAAGAGGAAAAGATACGCTATCAGTGGTACAATCATTGTATCCCCTGTGAAGAGCGCTACATAAAACCGTATATTGCTGATGCCGACTTTCGAATTGACACTGGTAATTGGAAGCTACAGAAACACTTACCACTTATTCAAACTATAAAAAGGCATTTCATTGAAACAAGACTGAATGATTAAACAACTCCTATACTTTCTTTTTGGGTGGCTTTGTCTGTTCAGTTCTTGGAGCGCATATCGCTCACTTCATGAACACACGGTTGAAGCAGATACCAAAGCTTTTCAGATACAACTGGATGTACAGGAAGACGAAATGATTCGCTTGTTACGTTCAGGAAGTATCTCTCAGATCAAAAAGCAAGTAAAACAGCTGAATTGTGACTTTTTCCTTTATCAACATGATTCTTTAATTGATTGGTCTAGCAATTCCATACCCGTTTCTCCATTTGCCGATATTCATTTTCCTGATAACGGACTTATCCAACTTCAAAATGGTTGGTACATTGTACATTTCAAGACTTTCGGTAATAAGAAATTAGCGATCACCAACCTCGTTCAAACAACTTATCCCATTGAAAACAAGCACTTAATTAATCAATTTACAGGTGGTTTTTCGGCTTTCAGTGGAGCACTGACTTCAAATTCTGATGATGGTGCAGTAATTCATGACAAACTGAGTTCACGAAATTTAGCCTTTCGCGCAGATAATCAAACGTATTTAACCCCCATTTCATCCCTACTTATTGAACTTACTGCATTGTTTGGAATTGGGTTGATACTCTATTCCATACTGCTATTTTTACAACAATTGCCGCTAACCTATCGGCGTATCGGCTTAGTACTGATAACCTTGGCATCTGCAATTTTTATGCTCTTTTCATCCAAATTTACAGGTGAAGGAAGTATAGGATTTGATCCAACACTTTTTGCGTATAATGCCTGGATACCTAATTATTTTCAGCTCATACTATTCCTAACCTTATCCCTGCTGCTACTCAGTTCTTGGTCGAACGCTTACGAGCAAAAAATAAAAACTACACGAAGAGGTTGGTTCTTGCAACTTGCTGTTCACTTTACCAGTTGGTTTGGTTGGCTCTTTTTAATTGACATATTGATTCAAAACTCAACCTTGGAATTGGACCTTCAAAACTTATTTGAGTTTAATCCATATTCCTGGCTTACTTTCTTGCTTATTGGTTTTGTGGGATATAGGTGCTTCCGATCGGTTGAAAAATCAATTTTGATTGCTATCGACTCGGGTGTTAAACCCATTAACTTAATCCGAGATCTCATCACTGCATTTGGTTTGATGATTGTACTAAAAGTCCTTGTATTCAACATAGATCTTTGGGATTTTATCCCCTTAATACTCTGTATATTGATTGGACTTCAAGGATATACAACAAAGCTTAAAAACGGCTTGGTTTTTCGAGTTTTGGTTATCGGATTACTTGCCATTAGTATCGTTACACGGGTAGATTATGAATTATTTAATAGACAACTCGAAGAGGCCAAACTGTATTCGCAAAAGCTGGCCAATGAGCCAGATTACTCCTTAGAAATAGACTTCCAAACGATTGAAAAAAAGCTGGTTTCGGAGGCTACAATTGGTAATTTGTTGCAAGATAGCCAAACAAAAGAATCGGTTATTCAGCGTATTTTGGACGAGCGCTATTTTGAAGATGTACTCACCCATTATGCGTTAAAATACAGTTGGTTTCCTCAAGACAGCTCCACACAGCAACAAGATTACTCTGAAATAATTAATAGACATTGTAGAAAATCAGAATTGGACACTTGCCTTTATTATGTCAGGGATTATGCGGCACAATTGAGTTACCTCGCACGCATTGCTCTAAATAATACACACCACCTATACATTGAATTTCGATCTAAAAAAATTCCAGAAGAAATTGGATTCCCCCGATTACTTATTGCACAGGAAGGCGTAAACATTGAAAAGTTAGAACGATACCATTTTGCAAAATACAGCCAAGGTGTATTGGTCAATCATTACGGTAGTTTTCGATATCCGTCACAACTGAACAAAATCAAAAATTGGGATGAGCTTAAACTTAAATCTGGCTGTTTCGTTTCTGGTAACTTCATCCATTTTCTAGTTGAAAACAGTTACGGTTCAGCTGGTGTTTTGTCCTTCGCACGGTTGCGCTTGATAGATTACTTTTCACATTTTTCCCAGGTATTTGTGGCATTCGGCTTGGTCTTGTTAAGTATCTACCTCGTGAAGAACTGGAGTCGACACCGAATTCAATTAGGAACGAAAATTCAGCTGGTATTGGGTGGATTAATTTTTGTTGCAGTAGTTAGTTACGGTATTTCAGCTGGCATTCAGCTTACCTCGCGATACAAAGCGCAACAATTAATGACGATACAAGAAAAGCTGGATGCAATTCAGCACAGACTAACCACAATTCTGTCAACACAACAGGCAGAGAAAAAAACAAAACTTGTTGAATTACTCTCAAAAAATGCTGATCAATTAGCAGATAATTTTCAAACCGATATCAATATTTATAACACCGCTGGCAACTTAATTCATTCTACACAACCTCGTATCTATAATCTGGGGCTACTTGGAGAGTTTTTGCATCCCGATGCAAAGAAAACGCTCTTAACAGGAGACGAAACCGAGATCATTCAACGCGAAAAAATAGGAGACTTAGAATTTTATGCTGCCTATCACCCCTTGTACAATAAACAGCAAAAGGTGATTGCCTACTTAAACTTACAATATGTCGGAAAAGAAACCATTTTTAATGCTCAAGTCAATGAATTACTCATTGGTTTAATTGATGTGCTTATCGTGTTATTGTTAGTGACATCAATTTTTGCCTTTATTGTATCGAATTGGCTAACCGCACCATTGCGCTTATTGCGAACCAACCTTTCTGAATTGGATTTGAACCAAACTTCACGACACATCACGTATACCAAACAGGATGAAATTGGTGAATTGGTTGAGGCCTACAACAACAAAATCAATGACCTGCGAAGCGCAGCTGAACAATTGGCTAAAAACGAACGAGAAATGGCGTGGAGAGAGATGGCTAAACAAGTTGCTCACGAAATTAAAAATCCTTTAACCCCCATGAAATTGAGCATTCAACATCTACAACGCAGTTTTGATCCTTCAGACCCCAATGCACTGCGGCGTATCAATACCTTAGCGGAATCGTTGATTGAGCAAATTGATGGATTAACGCATATTGCCAATGCCTTTTCGAACTTTGCTCAATTGCCTGCGCCGAAAATAGAAATCCTGAACATCCATGAGCTCATTGCTAATGTGACAACACTTTTTCAGCACCAAGCGTTGTCACTTTTCATTGAAGATGAGAACACCGATTTTAAAATCCGCGGCGACAAGGATCAGCTTGTCCGGGTATTTAATAACCTTATTACCAATGCATTTCAAGCCATTCCAAGTGAAACCACTCCCGAAGTTTCGGTTACACTTATACAACGAGAACAGCACCTGGACATTCTTATTAAAGACAATGGTATAGGAATATCTTCCGATACCACCAAGCATCTTTTTGTTCCCTACTTTACAACAAAAACTACGGGTACTGGTTTAGGGTTGGCCATGGTAAAAAACATTGTAGAAAACCATAACGGGATTGTTTGGTATGAACCAAACAATCCCGTCGGAAGTATCTTTACGGTGCGTCTTCCGCTACACCAAAGCGAAGTATAAGATCAACGCAATATCAATTATTACTGAAGTTAATGCGGCAGCATAAATTGCACGCATAGGGGCAACAGCAAGCAGTAAACTCAACGTTAACATGGTGGGCACCACAACCAGTATCAATGCAAAAGTGCTCGTAATCGCACCTAACCCCACTGCCGTACCACCTAAACAACCTACTACGGTTAACAAAACGCAAATAATTCCAAATCGGTTAAATTCTGATTGAGCAAGTAAGCCTGTTGATGTCGCTGTTTTAAGTTCATTTGTTTTCATATCCTATCCTATTTTACACTACAAAGATGCTGTGGAGATGAGAATTAAAGTATGACCTCAATTCCTGTAAAAACATGATAGAAATCAGCATTGACCTCATGCCTCAAGTTAATATACCGGAAATACCGATTACAAATAAATCGTTAACTTTGCTCAACTCATGAAAATGGTGAAAGAACCGAATATAGCAATCATTGGTGGCGGTAGTTGGGCAACAGCACTTGTAAAAATCTTGTGTAACAATGTTAACGCCGTCAACTGGTGGATGCGCAATGAAGACGCTGTTCAACACATCATTACATACAAACACAACCCCAACTACCTGCAGTCTGTAGAATTTGACATGAATAAAGTTCACGTCAGTACAGATTTAGTTGCAGTTATTGAACCTTCTGATGTGGTTATCATCGCAACACCTTCAGCCTTTTTAACGAAAATATTTGAAGATTTCCCGGCGGAAATCATGAAAAACAAACTCGTTTTTTCTGCAGTGAAGGGTATCATTCCCGAGTATAATGCCATTCCTGCGCGCTATATCCATAAAACATTTGGTACACCGTATAAAAATATTGGTATCATCTGCGGTCCATGTCATGCGGAAGAAGTAGCCATGGAGCGACTTTCATACCTGACTATTGCAAGTCCTCGCGATCAAGTTGCAGAACAAATGGCCGATTTATTGAGTTGTAGGTATATTAAAACAACCACTTCAGACGACTTGTTTGGCACCGAGCTGTCGGCTGTGCTCAAAAATGTTTATGCCTTGGCTTCAGGAATCTGTTCTGGATTAGGTTATGGTGATAATTTTCAATCCGTCTTGATTTCAAATGCCATTCAAGAAATAGAAAACTTTATTGATGTAGTAAGTCCAATTCACCGTGACGTGAAGTCCAGTGCTTACCTGGGCGATTTACTGGTTACGGCTTATTCTAAATTTTCACGAAACCGCACATTCGGATTCATGATTGGAAAAGGATACTCGGTTAAAACTGCACAATTAGAAATGGACATGATCGCTGAAGGATATTATGCCACCAAATGTGTTATGGAAATTAACAAGAAGTTTCAGGTTGAAATGCCCATAGTTGAAGCCGTTTACAACATTTTATATGAACGTATTTCACCCGTTATCGAAATGCGCATTTTAACGGAGAAACTCAGTTAAAATCTAGACATCTTCGTCACATACTAGCTGTATGTCCTGAATTAATTGACTTACCTCATCAGGGGAAGTCCCATCATAATAGGCACGAATACGACCTTTTTGATCAATTAAAACAAAATTATTGGTGTGTATAAAATCACTGCCAACATCTCCTTGATTTTCGACTTCAGCAGGCTTTAGTAAAAAATAGGATCTCCTCGCTATTCGGTAAATAATCTCTTTTTCACCGGTAAGAAAGAACCATTGACCAGGATTTGCTTGATGACTTGTCGCATATGCCTTTAATTGTTCGGGTTTATCATGCTCAGGATCTACTGTAAAACTAACTAGGGCTACCTCACGGTTAGCTTTATAAGCTTGTTGCACGCGCATCAGTTGTTTATTCATTCTTGGACAAATCGTACCGCATGTAGTAAAGAAAAATTCAGCTACATAAACTTTTCCGTTCAACTGTGCACTCGAAAAAGACTTACCATCTTGATCAATACAAGAAAACGGAGCTATTTTGTGGCCAAAACCTACCCGTTCAATGGCATCTTCAACCATACTGGTGTCTAAATCTATGGGATTCAAAATGGGTAAATCAGCTTTTTTTTGTTCTGGTTTTAAAAAAATGTAGGTGGTAAGTATTCCCACAATACAAAAAGCCATCAAAAAAAGAAGTGTTCGCATACTGCAAAAGTAGGTTAAGCAAGAACATCTTGAGTGTAGTTCAAATATTATTTTCAACTTTGAGTTATGAAAGTCCTCGAAACGATTTTCTTTACCCTTGCTGAAACCGACTGGATAGAATGGTTGGCCGTTTTGTGCAGTTTATTGTACGTGATACTCATATCCTATAAAAAAAACAGCGCTTGGTTATTTGCTATAATCAGCGCAGGATTGTATGTATACCTGTGTTATAGCACTCAGCTTTATCTAGAAGTTGGGCTACAAATATTCTATATTTTCATGGCCATATACGGCTGGTATTCTTGGTATCAAGACGAACGAAACGACCAACCCATTGATCCAGAATCATTTGCTGAAAGCAATGAGGGACGAATCATTAGATGGAACGTTAAACAACACCTGCTTAACTTAATCATCAGCGGGCTATTCATGCTCCTATTGGGCTATGCATTTGAAAACTACACCAATCAAGCCAATCCGTATGTAGACGCGTTCACATCCGTTTTTAGCTTCACAGCAACTTTCATGGTGACCAGAAAAGTGTTGGAAAATTGGATTTATTGGATTGTGATTGATGCCATTTCGGTTTACCTCTTTTATTCCAGGGAATTATACGTTACTGCCGGTTTGATGTGTTTGTATAGCCTCATTTCCATTTTTGGTTTAGTGAAATGGTACTTAATCTATAAGCGACAAGATGATTAAGATTGGAATAACTGGACCGGAATCATCGGGTAAAACTACCTTGGCCAAGGAACTAGCAACATTCTTAAACTGCACTTATGCTCCTGAATATGCCCGAAGTTGGCTTAGTGAACGTCAGGGAAGATATCAAGTAGAAGATTTGGATACTATGGCTAAAGGCCAAGTAGCGTGCTGGCAATCTTCGGGTCCCATGTTGATCTGCGACACAGATATGTTGGTTTACACAATTTGGTCCCAAGTAAAATTTGGTAAAGTAAGTTCAACAATTGAACAACTCGCACAAGCACATGTAATGAACGCTTACCTACTTTGCAGACCAGACATTCCTTGGGAGGCGGATCCATTGCGAGAACACCCTGAGCAACGTGATGAATTATTTGAACTGTATCTGCAAACTTTAAACGAAAAAGGCCTTCCATATTGTATTATAGAAGGCCCTATGAATCAGCGTTTAGCGGATGGTTTAGCTTATCTGTCTCACTTAAATTTGATCTAAAGCTTGTTGAATATCAGCGATGAGATCATCATAGTGTTCTACACCAATTGAAAGTCGAATCAATTTTTCGGTGATGTGCATCACTTTTTTATCTTCATAAGGTACATCGGCGTGCGTCATGGTCTGTGGGTGCTCAGCCAAACTTTCTGTTCCTCCCAAGGAAACTGCAAGTTTGATTAATTTCAAAGAATCTAAAAACTTAAAGGCTTCAGCTTCACCACCAGTTATGTCAAAAGAGATCATAGCACCAGCAGAAGAATATTGTCTTTTATAAATGTCGCGTTCAACTTGCGAACCGCACTGCGGAATAAAGCCAAGGTAATACACTTTTTCTACTTTAGGATGATGATTCAAATACTCAGCAACAAAGCGTGCATTTCGAGCTTGTTCTTCCATACGTACCTTCAATGTTTCAAGACTACGCATCAACAACCAGCCCGTCCAAGGTCCTGCCATGTTACCCAAAAAAGTACGCAGACCTTTTACCCTTGCCATTAAAGCCTTTGATCCCAGACACGCCCCTGCAATCACATCAGAATGTCCACCGATATATTTTGTTGCAGAATATAAAACAAGATCCGCCCCATGCTTCAATGGATGTTGCCAAATTGGTCCCATATAAGTATTATCAACGGATAATATCACTTGTTTCTCGGAGGTCGTATAGTGAGCCTTTATTTCCGCACACATAGCAATGTCTATCAAAGCATTTGTGGGGTTTGCAGGAGTTTCTATGTGAATCATCGACAAACGGTCAGCTCTTCCTGTAGCGTCAATACGCGCCATTATTTCTTCTTTCGAATCGGTAGCATAAAAGCCAACGGCTTCAATGTTCAATTTTTTCAAAAAGTGATTGATGAAATGATCTGTACCACCATAAACTGGCCTACTGTACAACAATAAATCTCCGGGTACCATAAACTCCATCAATGCAGTAGATATGGCCGACATACCGCTTTCAAACACAGCACAATCTTCGGCTTGATCCCAAAGGCAAAGTCTATTTTCAAGGATCTCCAAATCAGGATTATTCAATCGACTGTAGATGAGGCCTAATTCTTCCCCTGTTTCCTTTTCCCTCAAGCCATAAGCTAGTTCAAAAAATTTCTTTCCTTCCATTGCCGTGTTAAACACGAAAGTTGAGGTTTGAAAAATTGGGCATTTAATAGCGCCTTCGGATAGGGATGGTTTGTATCCGTAGCTCATCATTAAACTTTCTGGGTGCATCGATTTATAATCCATGGTGTTGATTCTTTTTGATTACAGACCAAAAGTATATTCATTCTGTTTTAAATGCTTTTGTTTAGTTTATTTTTCTTTAGATATTTATTTTTGAAGTTTTTCTTGCTAGTTTTAGGCATAATAATAACCTCTTAAAAGAAAATTCAACTGCATGCATAAACTCGACGACCAAGATCATTTGATATTAGCCTTGTTAAAAGCCAATGCCAAATTGGGAACTAAAACTATTGCAGATAAAATTGGATTATCAGTAACACCGACATTTGAACGTATAAGGCGTTTAGAGCGTTTGGGAATTATTACTGGATATCATGCCAAACTAAGTGCAGCAAAATTAGGTTTCGGGTTGAAAGTCATTTGTCAAATTTCACTGAAATCGCACAACATTGAACTTATCGAACAATTCGAAAAAGCTGTCAAAGCGTTGGTGGAGGTTAGTAGTTTTCATCACATGGCAGGCAACGTGGATTACCTGTTATTTATCGAGGTAGCGGACATGGATGCCTATCAAGATTTTCTGCGAACAAAATTGGCCTCAATCCCAAACATAGCGAATGTTCAATCTGCCTTTGTTATGAAAACCTTGAAGGATTAAAAGGGAAAAGCTCCCACGCGGGAGCTTTTCATGCAAGCAGAGAGCCTTTATACGTTCAACATAGAACCTATGAACTATTTCTTCGGTTCTTTTATAAAGATGGACGAAAAGTCCAATACTTCCATGGGGTTTATTTGAAAATCACGAACGTGGGCGTTAACCATCACCATAAAATCGTCCGTACATAAAGGAATTGCAGGGACTTCTTTCAACAAGAGTTGATCACACGCCACATATAATTCATTCCTTTTAACCGGATTTGATTCGCGTAAAAACTGGTTATACAATTGATCAAATAACTGGTTACTGAAACGAGTTGCATTCACTTCAGATGAATTAGATCGAATATGACCCGAGTAAAAAAGACTGAAGAAACTTTCTGGATCTGGGTAATCGGCAATCCAACCTGTTCTCCAAATTTTTGCTTTACCTGATGTCACCGCATTGTCGCGCTCTTGACGCGTGCACAACTTGACAGAAATATCAACATTTAAATTGGACTTTAATTGATTCGCAACCGCTAAATATAATTTGTGTGTGGCAGTACCTTTCTTTGCATTGACATAAATCTCTAATTTCGGGAAATCTGAACCATCTTTATACCCAGCGTCAGCTAACAGTTTTTTCGCAGCCTCGATATTCGTCACCGTGCCAATCACCATTGCATCGTTGTAGGTATCCATTGCAGGTACAACCCCTTTTTTTGCAGGCCATCCCTCACCTTTGAGGTGATTATCAACCAAATCCACCTTATCTATTGCCAGTGCAAAAGCTTGGCGAACACGAGCATCTTTAAATTCAGGACTGTTGAAGGCAAATGACAAGAAATTCATATTAAATGCCGGTACAGATTCTACTTTGTGTTTTACATTTTTCCCCGCTTGTGCATCTGCTAAAGATCCAATCATGTTATCAATTTCTTCCACAGGAATTTGCAATACAAGATCTATCTCTTTGTTTCTAAAGGCAAGTAATTCACTTTTCTTACTCTTGGCGTAAGTCATCACTACTTTATCCAAGAACGGCAACTGATTGCCAAATTCATCTTTTCTCCAATAATTCGGGTTACGTGTTAAATTCACGCCCGATTCATCATACGTTTCAAGAACAAAAGCACCCGTACCTACAGCATGATTCACCACATCTTCGTCATAATACTCAACCATTTCTTTGGGGAAAACACCCAAATTGGCGTGAGTCAATATACTTGCAAAACCTGCAAACGATTCCTCCAACTCAATTTTTACTGTGGAGGCGTCTACTACTTTTACACCAGAAACCCCTCCCGCTGGAAGAGTAGATTTGGAGTTTGCAAAAAACGCTTTAGCACCTTTGATTCTGTTCACCAACAAGTAGCTCATCTTGTTCAACTGTAAACCTGAACAAGCCATATCAAGCGTATACTTCACATCTTCCGCAGTCAGTTCCCTTCCGGCCGAACCAGAAAAACAAGCGTCATCATGAAACTTTACCCCTTTGCGAATTTTAAACGTAAATGTTTTGGCATTAGGGGACACCTGGTAAGACTCAGCCAATGCTGGTTCAACTTCCATTGTTTTCGGATTCAAACGCAACAAAGACTCATAAATTTGAGCAGTAATGCGCTGTGAATACACGTCTACACTGGCAAGTGTAAAAACACTGTGCACCTTTTCAGACGACATAAATTTAAACTCACCACCATAAACTTTGCCTCCAACAGCTTTCAATTGTTGCTTAGGCTCATTAGAACATGCCGTTAATATGAAAAGTGAAAGAAAAAAGAAAAAACCTAATCTCATTATATATGTGTTTTTACGCGATGAACAAAGATAAAATTAATATCCTACTTTTTGACGTACTCGTTTCAGCACTGAATCAGCCACAGTAGCTGCTTTTTCTGCACCCAATTTTAATGCCTGATCAAGTTCTGAACGGTTGGTCATTAAAAAGTCATAATGTTCTCGCTCCTTTTTGAATTTATCCAAAATTGTTTCGAATAGTGCCTGTTTGGCATGACCATAACCGTAGCCACCTTGTTCATATTGCTGGCGCATTGTTTCAATTTCAGCTGGTGAAGCAAGTAGTTTATACAAGGCAAATACATGACAAGCCTCCGGGTCTTTCTGATCTTCCAACCCTTTACTATCTGTAACGATGCTCATTACCTGTTTTCTCAATTGCTTTTCCGGTAAAAAGATATTGATGTAATTGTTTCTGGATTTACTCATCTTCTGACCATCCGTACCCGGAATATACATGGTTTCTTCCGAGATTTTAGCCTCTGGCAACACAAATGTTTCTCCCATTTGATGATTAAATCTCGCTGCCACATCACGAGTCATTTCTATGTGCTGCAATTGATCTTTACCCACCGGTACGTATTGCGCATCATACAAAAGAATGTCAGCTGCCATTAACATGGGATAGGTAAATAAACCGCTGTTCACATCTTCCAAACGATCAGCCTTATCTTTAAATGAATGTGCTAACGTGAGTCGTTGATAGGGAAAATAACAACTGAGATACCACGCTAACTCCGCAGTTTGAGGCACGTCAGACTGGCGATAGAAAACAACACGTTCTTTGTCAAGTCCACAGGCTAACCAGGTGGCAGCAACGCTGTAGGTATTTTCCCGAAGTTCTTCACCATCCTTTATCTGTGTCAAAGAATGCATATCAGCAATAAACAAGAATGAGTCGTTATTCGGATCATTTGCCATCTGAATAGCAGGTTTAATCGCGCCCAAAATATTTCCCAAATGGGGCGTTCCTGTACTTTGAACACCTGTAAGAATTCGTGCCATGCAAAACAATTTTGGACGAAATTAGTTATTTTCGAACGATTTTGGTTGAAAACAACGCACCAAAACAAGAGGTAAATTGACACAAAGAAAAGGTTTGATTTCAGTTGGTTTGGGTGTGCTTTCCTTGCTGTGGAAATGTTACATCGGTACTATTTTTTGTGTCCTTGCATTGGTGTTGTACCCCATCTTTCTTATTGTTTTATCGCGTAAATCTTGGAAAAAGTACAGCTTCAAATTATTCGTGCTGTGGAGTTGGTTAATGCGGATTTGTTGTTTGTACCGCGTAAAGTTTGTCAAAAAATCAGATTTGCCTGAAGGACCCTACATCATCATTGCAAACCACGCTTCATACCTCGACATCTTCTTTATGTACTCCATTTTACCTAAGAACCGATTTTTGTTTCTAGGAAAAAGTGAAATTCTCTCCTACCCCATCATTGGCACCTATTTTAGGGGGTTAAATATCCCAGTGGATCGGAAAGACAGAACGAAAGCGGCTATTTCGTTAACTAAAGCACAAAAAGCTGTGAAAGAAGGTTGGTCTATAGTTATCTTTCCTGAGGGCACTATTCCCGATGAAAATTGCCCCGTTATGTTGCCATTTAAAGCAGGGGCATTTAAATTAGCTAAATCACTATCCATTCCAATTGTACCCTTAACATTTACAACAAATTTCAAGTTATTTTCTGATCCGACAGATCTTCTGGGACCTGCACGCCCAGGAATTTCAAGAGTATATTTGCATCAATCCATTCCGGTAGACTTTATAACCGAGCTGGATGAGCGTGATTTAAGAACCTTATGCCACAACATTGTGAATGAACCCTTGCTTCAGGAATATCCGCATTTGAATCAAAATTAGTACTTTTGCTCCATGAAAATCAGTAACGAACTTGTTGAACATATTGCTCATTTAGCTCGGCTAGAGTTTGAGGGTGAAGATTTAAATACCATCCGTCAGGATATGGAAAAAATCATCACGTTTATGGATAAATTAAGTGAGTTGGACACGGCGCATGTTGAACCTTTGATTTTTATGAATCCGAATTACAATGTATTACGAGAGGATGTTGCCCGAACAACAATTTCGCAAAAAGATGCATTAAAAAATGCACCTAAAAAGGATTCGGACTATTTTAGAATACCAAAAGTTCTAGACAAATAATTCCTATGGGGTCTTCAACAAAACACGACCCGTTTGCAGCACTTCGTTACAAGGAATTTTTATTCTACTTAACCAATCGATTTTTTCTTACCATCGGCATTCAACTGCAAAGTGTAGTAGTTGGGTGGCAAGTCTATTCAATTACACACAACGTACTGGATTTAGGCATTATTGGTTTGGCTGAAGCTATTCCTTTTATCATTGTTTCCTTATTTTCGGGGTATGTAGCTGATTCTTACAGCCGGAAAAAAATCATACTCATCTGCTTAAGCATCTACATCCTGATAACTGGAATATTGGTTTATGTATCAACGCCTGACTTGTTCAATTTGAATGCTACAGGAACATGGCCTATTTACATGGCAGTATGTGGTATTGGTATAGTACGTGGATTTGTAGCAGCAGCATACCCATCATTTCTGGCTCAACTCGTTCCAAGATCTGCCTACGCAAACGCAGCTACCTGGAACAGTACGATTTGGCATATCGCGTCTATTCTTGGACCAGCCTGTGCTGGATTTTTAATTTTGTTGGGTTATCAATTGGCCTATTTCATTGATATCATTTTTATCCTCATCGCACTGCTTGCATTTGTTTTCATCGCTGCAAGGCCAGTACCTGCAAGAGAAAATACTGAAACATTGATGGAGAGTTTGGGCGCAGGAATAAAATTTGTTTTTAAAAATGAATTGTTACTCGGCGCGTTATCCTTAGATCTTTTCGCCGTATTATTTGGTGGTGCGGTTGCTCTTTTACCCGCATTTACAGAAGAACTTTTGCATTGCGGACCCAATGAACTTGGTTTGCTTCGAGCAGCACCTGCACTTGGAGCGGTAATTATGGCGCTTCTAATTGCTTACAAACCGCCAAAACAAAAAGCTGGCATGAATCTACTGGTTAGCGTTGCCCTATTTGGATTAGCTACTATTGGTTTTGGATTAGCTACCAATTTCTATGTTGCATTTTTATTTTTATTCTTGACGGGAGCTTTCGACAATGTCAGTGTTGTTGTTCGACATACTATACTGCAACTATCGACACCCGATCACATGCGTGGTCGCGTATCAGCAGTCAACAGCATTTTCATCGGATCATCGAATGAAATTGGAGCGTTTGAATCGGGCGCAACAGCACAACTAATGGGGCTAAGGCCTGCCATTGTATTGGGAGGCGGACTTACCCTTTGTGTTGTTGTCGGAATAGGAACATTATCCCGAAAACTCCGACAACTCAATATGGACAGTATTTAGAGATTGCTTAAAAATCCCAATCGAACGTATCTAATTTCAGCAAACAAGCGCGCAATAAATCAATACTTCCTTGAATATCATCTTTGTGAGCCATTTCTATAACTTGATGCAAATGCCTTGTGGGAATAGAAATTGCTCCAGCAATTGAACCACCTTCTGTCATGCGCTGAACACCAGCAGTATCTGTGCCTCCCGCAGTTAATATTTCAGGTTGCCATTTAATTCCTTCCTGATCAGCAACATGTTTCATGTAAGCCACCATACGGTAATCACAAATTGTTGAGGCATCCATAATTTTAATGGCCGTACCCTCACCCAATTTTGTAATCATTTCATGCGCTGCTGCACCAGGTAAATCAAATGCAATTGTTGTATCCAAACCAAAGCCAAAATCAGGTTTAATGCGCAAAGCTGAAACATTAGCACCGCGTATACCTACCTCTTCTTGAACAGTGAATACACCGTAAACATCATATGGTGTCTCGATATCTTTTAGCTTTTTCAGTGTCTCAATTAAAATAAACACGGCCAAGCGGTTATCCAAAGATTTGCCATTTACACAGTTCCCCATTTCGATGAACTCACGTTCACGCGTAATAGCATCTCCCACCTGAACCAAGGCTTTCACCTCATCCGCCGATAAACCTGTGTCGATAAAATAATCTGATAATTTGGCTACTTTTTCTCGCTCTGCAGGGGTCATGACATGAATGGGTTTTGATGCCATTACACCAATTACATCCTCTTTACCATGAATAATTACACGTTGAGCGGTAAGTGTTTTCGGGTCAAAACCACCAAGGGTATGAAACCGTATAAATCCTTTGTCATCAATATGAGTAACAATAAAACCGATTTCATCCATGTGCGCAGCAACCATGGCGCGTTTATTATTACCTGGTTTACCTTTTTTGATGGCGTAAACATTTCCCATATTATCGATCTCTATTTCATCAACATAAGGCGTTACTTCTTTGATTACAAGATCACGAATGCGCTTTTCAAAACCAGGGGCTCCAGGTTCTGTACAAATAGCTGATAACAATTGAATATCCATAATACTGTATTTAAAATGAACGAAATTAACCAAACGTTTAAAGATTGGCATAAGGTTTGAAAAGAAATCATCTAATTTTACCACATGAACAAAATGTATTTTTTAGGATTTCTACTGGGCTTATTCGCTTTGAGCTCCTGTATAGAAATCAGTGATGATTTAACCGTTCACAATGATGGTAGCGGTTCTTGGAAATACAAAATCAACCTCAGTTCGAGTAAACTAAAGATTAACTCCTTACTAGCTTTAGATAGTTTAGATGGAAAAAAGGTGCCCAGCTTGAAAGAAATTGACCAAGAATTTCAAACCATTAAAAGGAAATTGGAGGCTAAATCAGGTATCTCCAATGTTATATTGGAAACCAATTATGTCGATTATATCTTCAAAATTAGTTGTGATTTCTCATCGCTTCAAAACCTGCAAGCAGCCGTAAAAGAATTGGTTGAGGCCGAAAATACGGATAAAAATCTGCCTGAATTGGGTCACAATTGGATCAGTTGGGATGGTGAAAAATTAATTCGATCCATTCCGGAATTGACCTTAAAGAAAATGAATGAGTTGAATCAAGAAGAAATCAACAACCTTAAACAAGGCATATATACTTCCATCACGCGTTTCGATAAACCTGTTGTCAAATGTGATAATAACGCTGCTATGATATCAAAAAACAAACTTGCGGTGATGCTCAAAACTAATCCGTATAGTTTGATCGTCAATCCAAATTTTCTGGAAAACACAATCTATCTTTCGAATCCAAAAAACTAGCCATCATTTTTCGTATTTTCGTACATATTTTTTCTTGATGAAACACCATCACATTACTTACCTGATTGCCACATTCTTCACCTGTTCCTTCTTAGGTGCATTTGGCCAGCGTTCTGAAGATTTAATCCCGCAAGAAGCCGTAACTGTATTTAGTATCAATAACATATCCCTGTTGTCTAAAGTCTCCATGGATGAATTGATTACGTATGAGTTCATGGAGGAAATTCAGCAAGAAATTTTTGATGGATCAACACAAGGAAAGACATTAAAAGACAGCGGTATCGATTTTGATCAAAAACTGAATGTGTTTTACGGTCAAACTGAACGCTATGAATTGGCAGGGTTTACGTTCGGAATAAAAGATAAAAAACAGCTGTTTTCTGTTTTCGATGATTTCGAACAAAAAGCAAGTAAATACCCCGGAACTGAATTTTACAGTTCATTCTTTAACAACCTCATTATCAAAGGAAATAGTGGTTTATTAATACGCATTGAACCAACCGGAGAAAATATTGATGAAGTTGCTGACTCGATTTGGTATGAACGTGGAAATGAATCACCTTGGATAGAATCTGGTTCAACAGACGGAATGGATGGTGACTTTCAGGAAGAAATCTTTGAAGAAGCCGAGGAAGAGGCAGCAGAAGGAATAATTGAGGAAATTCCGAACGTAGACAAACAGACCAGTGAACTTGAAAAAAACTATTACGAACTCCGTGATAGTGTTCAAGTTGTTTTACAAAATCAATTATTAGATAAGCTGATTGAAGATTTAATTGCTAAAAACATTAGTCTAACCTCGCAAGACGAACGTTTTAGAGCTCAATTGGCTCACACATCAGATGGAATATTTTACTTGGACAATTCAAGAAGTGCGCAAAACCTGAAAGGCCTGTGGTATTTTCAAACGATGTTTCCAAGTTTATACCAAGATCTCCGGTCACTCTACAGTGGTAATGTCCTGCTCGGAGACTTGACATTAAACGAGCATTCTGTCGGGTTCAATATGATTTCCAACTATGGGGAAGAGCTAGGCGAAATTTATCAAAACATGAATAGTGCCAAATTCGATAAACATGTTTTGGACTACATTCATGAGGATAACACTGCTTTTTTCACTTACAATATCGATTTAAGAAAAGCGTACGAAAAGGCCTATGAAATCATCATGCCTATCCTGGAGGATGAAAAAAATGCACAAATATCTGCCAATGTTCTGACCATTGAATTATTGAATGAGTTCATCAATAAAGATGCTTTATTCAATACCTATAAAGGAAGTATGTTCGGTACCTTTAATGGAATCAAAAAGATCAAAACCACAAAAATAGAGTTCTACTACGACGAAGAAACTTTTGAATATGGCGAGAAAGAAGTGGAGGCAGAAGAAGACATGCCGATATTCACCGTCGGATTTACTACCGCTCGAGGAGATATTCCTGAAAAGGTATTAAATCACCTGTCACGTTTGACATCTAGATTCCATGAGGAGGATGGATATTGGGTTTATGAAGATGCTATTCTTGAAAGTGCCCCCTTGTATATGATCAATGCAAAAGGGCTTTTTATTTTTACGAATGATGAGGACCTCGCAATGAATCATACAAATGGGTATGGCAGTGAATCACTGAGTAAAAAAGAACGCAAACGTGCGAAACAAAGTGGCTTCATGTATGCTAAAATTGATTGGGCGAAGGCAATCGATCGATTCCCATCAGATTTCTTCAATGACCGTCAAAACGAGATCATAAATGCGATGCGTGGAAAAACAGGCCTAATGGAATTAACCACGAGTAAAACCTCCAAAGAAAAGACAAGTTTTGACTTGGTTTATAATTTCGCTGGACAGTATGACTCGGCAGGAAAATACCTTCTCGATTTATTGAATAGCATCTATGTGATTGTCAAATAGTCACGATATACATGTTCAGAAAAGTTTCGCTCATTATCATTCTTTCGGCTGCTTTAGGAACATTCCTTGTGCTTAGGCCTTATTGGTTTAGAAAAAGTATTCCAGCCAAACTAGAAGATCGTCTGCCTGACGCAGACTTTATTGCCAAAACTTCCCTATTGGATTTAGCACGTGAAACCAGTGCAATGCTTTTTTACCATAAAATTCCTTTTCGTGATTTATTTTCGCACGAGTTTATCCTGAGTCAAAGCAAACAATATGGTCTAAATCTACAAAACCCATCTTACCTCTTTGCAGAAGAAAATGGAAATTGGGGCGCCTTAATTGAAGTTGCTGATAGCAGTAAAATTCCAGAAGGTATTGAACGGCTCAAAAAATTCATGGAGTTGCAAGACACCATCATACATGAACACAAAGTATATACCTATCCAGAAAAAAATGGGTATTTAACTTATGATAAAGGCTATTTGTTCATCTACAAGGGAACAGAATTTTTACATGCATTTAAAAAAGTATCCGGCGCTAAACGAGGAGACGTGACGCCTACCTGGAAAGCGTTTTTAAAACAAAAGCAATTCAAAAACGAAAAACTCATTATTTATACCAATTGGAAGCGACTTCAGGAGTATGGTATTCAAACGGCGCTTTTTGCACACGACAGTGACTCAACGAGTTTCAGTTTACATGCTTATGCTAAATCAATTCGCCCTATAAAAGTAAGTTCAAAAGGTAATGGCCTTAATTTCAAAGATCAACTCGGCACAACTCACCAGTTAAATATCCATTTAAACCCCACAGACTTAACCTTGGATAAAACAGATCCCATATACCTGTGGCTGGCTAAAATGGCACAAAAAATCAATTTCCCGTTGGATAATTTTCTTGCAGCTTGGATGGGCGATTTGTCATTCAAACAAGGAGGAATAGAAGTTGCAAAAGAAGCCTATGTAGAAACTGAATATGACGAGAATTTCAATCCGACAGAAGTCAAAAAAACGCGTGAAGTTATGGTACCTGGTTATGCCTTACTGATGTCGGTAAATGAAAAAGGATCTATTTTCTTTAATCGATTACTCCAAAAAGGATTGTTGCGAAAAGAGAATCAACAGTACCGATTTTTGTATTCACCTTTGCTCACATTTACCCAAAAAGACAATTATTTCATGTTTCATTCGGGGAGCAATAACCCTGAATTAATTGGTAACAGCAGTAACTACGGGCATATTACACATGACGGCACTCAATTTGATTTTAAATTAGACCGATTGACACAACACGAACTTTTTGGCACAGTATACATCCCTGTAAATCGATTGATCTCTAAAAATCGTTTTTTACGTTAGACTTTCACACAATAACTTGTAAATAAAAGAGTTGTTAAAAGTCCAAGGAGGTTATTAGATTAAGATTATCTTGGCACAAAACAACCACATTATGGCGAAGAAACAAAAGATCTACGTGCTTGACACATCTGTACTACTACATGACCACCAAGCCATTACAAATTTCCAAGAAAATCACGTTGCAATACCCATTACCGTTTTGGAGGAATTGGATAAATTCAAAATCGGAAATGATACCAAAAACTTTTCTGCTCGGGAAGTCATCCGATACATTGACAAGTTGTCTGGCAGTGGAAATCTTCAGGATTGGATTTCATTAGGAAAAGGCATGGGTAATTTTCGTGTAATCCTTGAAAATAATCCTCGCGAATTGAACGCAGAATATGTGTATTCTGTTGGCAAAAACGACCATAAGATTATCAATGCGGCTTTATTTCTGAAAGAAACGGAAATCAAGAAAGAAGTTTTTCTTGTTACGAAAGATATCAATCTTCGCATCAAAGCCAAGGCATTGGGTATTATAGCCGAGGATTATGAAACGGGGAAAGTAGATAACAATCACCTTAAAGAATCATCAGCGTACAGTATAGACGATGTAGATTCTGAAATCATCAGACAAATCTTCACTTCAGGTAAAGTAGAAGAGAACGGCATTCTAGGGTCTAAAAAAATACCAAATGGATATTATATCTTAAAGAACGGTAAGACCTCATCATTGGCGGTTTACAATCACCTAACAGACCATATCGAGCGTATAGAGAAAGAATATATCTATGGAATCAAACCAAAAAATGCAGAACAAGCATTCGCTTTTAATGCATTGATGAACCCAAACATCAAATTAGTTGCCCTTCAAGGAGTTGCTGGTACGGGAAAAACACTGCTTGCCCTAGCGTCTGCACTCGAACAAAGTAAAAACTTTCATCAAATAATACTTGCCCGACCAATTGTTCCACTTTCCAATAAAGACATCGGATTCCTTCCAGGAGATGCCAACGACAAAATTGGACCTTATATGGAACCGCTATGGGACAACCTGAAATTCATCAAAGCCCAATTCGGAGAAAATGAAAAAAAGCATCGGGCCATTTTGGATATGGAACATGATGGTAAAATCGTGATTACGCCTTTAGCATTTATCCGCGGTAGAAGTTTGTCAAATATCATGTTCATTATTGACGAGGCACAAAATTTAACGCCACATGAAATTAAAACGATCATCACACGAGCTGGAGAAAACACGAAAATTGTTTTCACCGGAGACGTGCATCAAATAGACACACCATACTTGGATGAATACAGTAATGGATTAGCCTATTTAATAGATCGACTGAAAGGTCAAGAACTGTTTGCGCACGTTAAATTAGAAAAAGGTGAACGCTCAGAACTCGCAAATTTGGCTAACGACTTATTATAAATTTAAGGCTGCTAAAGCAGCTTGAAGGTCACGATAACGGAATTTAAACCCTAGTGACTGAATAAATGCATTTGAACTACGTGAGCCTTTGAGCAAGATGTCAGACATCTCGCCGTAAAGGCTTTGCATGATAAAACTTGGTACATTGGGCATCCAAAATGGTAATCGAGATGTCTTTGCTAATAAGCGCATGAAGTCTTGGTTTCTTGTGTTATCAGCAACAGCATTTACGGGACCCTGAACACGTTGCTCGCAAGCAAATAGAATAAGTTCACAGAGGTCTGTGATGTGAATCCATGACATCCATTGGTTTCCAGAACCAATTGCGGATCCCAATCCCATTTTCATGGGATACATCATTTTTGTGAGTGCACCACCTTGGTCTGATAGTACAACAGAGATACGGAGATTGGTAACTCCACATGAAATGGCACGGCTACTTTCCTCCCATACTTTCACCAATTGCGACAAATAGTCTTCCCCAAATGCATCTCCTTCGTGATGTTCAAATTCACCAGAATCAAATCCATAACAATTAATTCCTGAGGCACAAACGACATGCTCTAAACTAGAAAGTGCAGGAACCAACTCAGCCAGAAATTGATTGGGCTTTACACGCGAATTCGCAAGCTGCATTTTTCGCTCATTCGTCCAGCGTTTTTCTGCGATATTTTCACCCGTCAAATTCACGATGTAAGTGGCGTCTTTAATGCGATCAAGATCTATTTCTTTCTTATTTGGATCCCAATAAACATGGTTGTCTGCGGTTGGTCTGCGGGTCAAAATACTGACAGTGTAGCCTTTACTTATTGCTAAATCGGTGAGTGCACTACCAATCATCCCCGTTCCACCAGCAATAACCAACTTTTTCATACGTATTTTTTCTTTAAACGATTAAAAGTAACATGTACTATTGAGCCAATTGGTAAATTCACAAGTTGAAAAGACCAAAAATCATTACGATTTTAACAAATAGATAGTGGAAGTGTTCAATCGAAAAATAAGCGCCCGTTAATCCATTCCGGATCTAGAACTGCTGATTTTTTTCTGTAGAAATCAATTGCCGATTTATTCCATTCGAGTACTTGCCAATCCATACGCTTAACTCCGCGATCTTGAGCAATTTGTACAACACGATCAAAAAGTGCAGACCCTATACCATAGCCCCTCATGCCTGGTTTAACATAAAAGTCCTCTAGGTAAAGACATTTACCTTTCCATGTAGAATAGTTGGTAAAATACAAGGCAAAACCAACGATTTCGTCATGATTCAAGGCAACCAAAGCCTCACACACCTGCTCTTCAAACAAATGAATCTTTAAATCGTCAGCCGTATTCACAACTTGTTCCGGTGCGCGCTCGAACGCTGCCAATTCATGAATGAGAGCCATGATTCCCAGCTCATCACCTAAATTAGCTTTTCGGTAGGTTATGTTTATCATTGAACTCCAGCTAGATTAAACCTCAACTTAAGACCTGTACTCATGTTTCCAGTTGGGAAAGAAGTCGCAATCTTTGGTGTATTTATCACCTGATCAAAATAGAACTGTAATACTAAATTCTGGGATAAATTATAGTCGGCCGTAGACTTGATGGAAACAACACGTTGCCCAGCTGTCGCTTGATTGGTGTTTTCCACCACCTTTCTAACAACGGTCAAATTGTCCCTAAACGAGAAGTCAAAACGAACGTTAACATCACTCACAGGTACTTTTTCAATTGGTAGCTTAACCTTAGTAAACTTGTAACCCGCTCCAAATACCCATTCATTGCCTAAAATTTCAGTTACCTGGTTGTTATTTAATGACAATGTAGCACTTCGATCACGCTTGATCTCAAATTTAGTCGTTAAACTTTGACCTTTAATTAACCACGTTGCATCCAGTCCAATTAATGGGGAAAAACGCTCCGATATTGTAATGTTTTGAAGCTGTTTAGGCGCAATGAAATTAGCGTTGATATCCGTTGCATTCGCATTTCCATTCGCATCAAATGTTGCATTCAAATTGGTTTGCATTCCTGCAACACTTACTGTTGAACTGTATGCATGTCTAACTACAAAATTCTTAACTAGCTTCTTGGCAAAATTATATTTCGATAAGCCATTATAATTTATCGTCCAATTGGGCAACGGAATGTTCTTCACTGGATTAATGGATTTATCCGTAACACGCTGATTCGAATAAGCTGTCAAAAATGCACCCGTAACCACTTCTTGCTGACTGCCACTGTATCCATAGAAATAACCCGAATTGAGTGCATAGGATGATGTATTAGACGCGCCCAATTGAGCTGAAACTGCTTTTCTCAAGTCTAACATATTCGAGAAAGTCTGAGAACTGTAGTCTTTTTTAATGGCATTAAACGCACTTCCCATCGTCATGTTGGTATAGGTTAACGTTCCAGTCTGCACCTGACTTTGACTTTCGTAGGCCTGACTTGTTTCATTCCAACGGAAAAACGAACTCGTATTTTCAGTAAAATTGCGCGTTAGTGTCATCTCAATCATGACATCTTTTACAGGCTCAAGTGAACCTCTGAGACTTAGATTCTCATTATGGGTAGTTGTAAATTGTTTGTTAAGTCCCTCATTTTTGACTAACCAACCATTCGAAGCTGCGCCTTGGGCAACATTGTACCCATTTGATCTTCCCCAAATATCGTATTGTTGTTGTCCAAAAACAAAAGATCCCATAGTAGAATTAAACGAATTGTTTAACCCAAGTACCGATGTTGATTGATTATAGCCTGGTAATAGGGTTCCATCTGTCATGGTAAATGTTCCGGACACGTTCTTAACAGTCATGACCATTCTGCCAACAAAACTGGTAACTGGATGAACTTTACCTTTTTGTTTCTTTTCGCGTTCTTTTAAACGCTTGTATTTTTTCTTTTCGCGTTCCCATTTACGTTTTTCCTTAGGGGTCATTTCTGACTCAGGTTTAGCAGGAACAGGTTCTTTTAGTGTCGTGTTTTGATTATTCGTATTCACCGATGATCGACCCGAAGTACCCGCGTTGGCAGTATTAATTTTCTTCAACAACGGAACTTTGTTATACAAGTTCAAGAAATTTAATTGTGTACTCATGTTTACACTTCGGTTATTCTGAATTGTATTCCCAAAATCTGTTTGTCCGAGTGGTGCTGTTATCCAGTTGTACGTTCCACTGTATTTTGCATTGGCCGTGATCCAATCAGTAACTGGAAATTTATCAAATGGCAGGGTATAGCTAAAATTATAGGTGTGGTTATAATCCATTGTTCTTCCAAACATTGCCATTTGAGATCGAATGGTATCCCTGAATGTTTGATAACCAACAGGATCAAGTTGTTTATCCACACGACCATCAGCTTCGGCAAAAATGGCCTTATTCACCGCACTAAATGAAAACTTTAAGTTTTTAGTGATGTCATACCCTAAGGCATACGTTCGTGTCCAGTTGAATCGTTTCACATAAACCGGTGCAAACTCATAATCAGGAACTAAGTTATTGCGCACCTGACGTTCGTTGTATGTTCTTACGATATCATTATTGAAGGAAATATTTTTAGGTGCTAAATAAATATTAGCATCCTTAAGTAAACCGAACCATTTACTCTTTTGGAAGGCTTTAACCTTTTTGAAAGGCTCAAGTGGTTTTGTAGAAAAGGAATACGCATAATTGAGCCCACCATCCCAATTTTTGGAACGATCGTAATTGGTATTAAAATCACGTTTAAGGTTTTCTGAATAAGCGTAACTAGCAGACCAGTTCGAAATACGCCAAAAATGACCGGTAGCGCCAGGCTTAAGCTCTTTTCGTACGTTGGTAAAATTATACGAACGGCGTTCGTTAAAATCTTGTCCGGCCTTTGCCTTTTCTTTACGTGTCGCCAAATCATAATCCCTCAACTTCACATCAGGATTGAACGGATCATACTCTGGATTTATTACACCAAGTGAGTATGCATAAAAGAAGGGTAAGGATACACCTGCACGTTTACCGAAAAACTGTCCAAGTTGTACGTTGGAGTTCATGTCCACCCCAATTTTCTCATTACGCTGACGTTCCTGAACCCGACTTTCGATGCTGCCCCAATTGATCCCTGCATAATTACCAGACATATTGACATTGGCAAAATCTGCTAATTTGACCTGCATTTGACCAACCGCAGCAGAGCCGCCTTCACTCACAAAATCAGTAAGTCGTAATTCATTGATCCAAACAATTGCACACTTATCTAAACCGTCATCTGGCCAGGGGTTATCTTCTATCTTTGACGGGTTTCTGATACCGACGGTAATGGTTTTTAAGCCTTGTAAGTTTGGTGAACCTTTAACTTTTAATCTTCTTTTGGCATCCACCGGATCCGTACCAATATATTCAGTGGTATAACTCACCCCTGGCGCACCCGATTCCAATTGTACGTTTCTTGTTTTCTTAAGTTCAAGTAGGTTGTCAAAATCTATTTCAACGTTATTTGCTTCAGGCCAAATATTTTCAGGTGATGTTGAACCCCATGGGGTAACGGATAAAGGCAATTCATATTCGTAGTAATTGTCCTCGAAATCAGTACCGAGTCTTACAAACAACGTCAAATCTTCATTTACCAAAGGAGAGGTTGAACTCACTTCTTCAGCATGTACATACATTTTTAACTTTTTGTATGTCCTTACATCAAACAGCACATTCTTGTATGCAGCGCGTGCATCACCATCTTTTAAATCGCAAACATTCAACGAAAGAGATTGCTCATTCAACTGGCGTTGATAGGTTTGCGATGGATCTATTTCCCGAACAATTCCGGGTGGGATTTCATACTTAACCGGACTGCGTTGATCATTTTCTTCAACATTTACTGCACCGATATTGAACGTGGTTAGGTTTGGATCTGTTTGAATATTCTCGCCGGGCTGAGCCAAATCTTCATAATATACGCGCCATTCACCACGGATAAATTCTAGTCGGGCAAAGCGAAGAACAACTTCTTCATCAAAATTCTTCATGAACATGCGCATAAAGCGTATGGACCTAAAATCTTGAATACCATTTATCTTCTTTTCATATTCATTTAATGGAATTCTGAATTGATACCAATGTTCTGTTTTTGTTCCATTGGTATATGTTTGTTTATTGGTGATGAAATTTTTACCTTCTTGTAAATCTCCCGGTCTCAAACTAATTTTATATTGAAAATAACTTTCAGATTCCGATAAATTGTTATCCTGATTGATATCCTCTAAATCAGGCATATTACTGGCTTGGGTAGGATACCCCCCTGTATTTTGTGCTGTAGACATTTCCGTTGTAGGAGAGTTCCCTTCAGGGCCATTGTACTTCTTGTAACGCTCAAGAATGTTTAATTTCTTAGCGTCATAGTCATCATCACGATAGAAGTTGTAATCATCAGACGATGGATCAGCAGCCAACAACGCTTTTACAGCAGGATCCAGTGTTGAATTGTTTTGAGTCCAATTGACGTAATTCTTGAATGCTTCTTTTTCTTGATTATCACCCCATCCATCCAAACCAACATCTTGATTAACACGTGAATTGGGATCAGTATCAAACGCATTGACCACCACTTGCTGTGTCGGTATTCTAGCCCAAGATGTTGTATCTTGGTTGTCTACTATGGCCTGACCTGTTGGAGGCAATCCGTTTTCATAGCTCTTACGGCTATCCGTCAAAACATCCTCAGAAATATTACCCAAATTCAAATACAAATCTCCTCCCGAATGAGGCTTTGTTGGATCAACCTTCTCAGCATCTTCATTGAAGGGATCAAGTACCCAAAATTGAATGAATTGAACATTAGCTAATTCGAAATCGTTTGTTGTCAAGGCGCGTGAAATACCAGCCCATCTTTCTTCTGGATCAGCAAATGTACCATCCGGGTTAACCGTATTGGTTGTATCGTAGTTATACATCCCACGTTCCTTTGGATAGTAAGCCAATTCAAGTATTGGAATGTTTGTTGGTGTTCCATACTGTTGCTGAAGGTTTGGGAATATATCTGAATTGTTAACCAATCGCATTCTACTATCTGCTAACATCGTGGGATCATCTCTAATATGTTGAGGTGTAAGTGCATTAGCTTGATAAAATAACGGATCAATTGTATACCAGCTCAGTTTCGATCGCTTGAAGCCTGAAGACAATTGTTTTGTAGCTGCCTCTGGAAATAAGTCGGGTTGACCTTGAGGAATAGAGGCCAGTCTCCAAGCTGTTACCGTTCGCAAATCAATGGTACTTTGTGCACCTTCAAAATCGTCAACATATGATGTTCCACCCTTATTGATTGCCTTGGGTTGTCCAGGAATCAAATGAGCAACTTCACCAGATATTGAAAATGTTGATTTTTCTGTTGTAGAAATGACCGGTAATAAGTCCACCAATTTTGTCAAAAACGGTACTTCCGTTCGAAATGCAAAGTCTAAGCCAAGCATATTGTTTTTGAAGGGCTCAGTACCGATATCTACCTTTTGTGTTACCGGTCGCTCCATCATACGCATCCATGTACCACCAACATTAAAACGATCAGAAAAACGGTAATTGTAATGACCTCCGATCATAGACCTGGCCTGAAATCCAAATACCGAGTTACTCTCAATTGAAATTTTAATGGGGGTATTGGACTCGAGTATACCTGAATTTAAAATTTTAACCCGGCCCAAATTATAGTCTACCGTATAGTCGGTCCCTTCCATAAGTTTAATTCCCCCGGCTGTAACCGTAACCGCACCTTGTGGCACATTCAAGGCATTCAAAGGGATATCAGATGATACAGAAGATTGGTATTCACCTTTAAATGTGAAGCGATTTTTACTTGGCACCTGCTGAGCGGCCGTTTTGGTAGAATCGTAGAGTTCTGTAAATGCTACTTGCTTCACAACAACTTCCGGTATGCCTACGGATTGTAACTTCCTCGCCAGAGTTTTACCGAATGGTTCTATGGTCGAAAAGTAAACGCGGCCATTTCGTGTATTGATGGTTCCACCGTTTTCAGCCTTATTACCAGATAAACTGATTGGAACATAGTCAAATACCCCATCAGAAAATGGTTGTTGATTCTGATTTAACTTGTCCATTTCCAACAAGGTAACTAACTGCTTATCATCCACACCGTCCATTGGGAAAAACGGTACCATGACAGACGTTTCAGGGTTGTTGTACAACAAATCTATTTTAAAGCCAACCTGATCAACCTGATAAGCCCCAATGGAATATACATTTTTCATCATGAGATCCCAAACCTTGTTTTTAGGGTTGGTAATCGTTGGTTTTAATAATTTAAGCAACAAGGCCTGTTGACCTGAAACACCATCAGTAGAAAATTCACCTACTTGATAGGTCTCGCCTCTATAAGTATATTCATAAGCAACAGCTAAAACCTCGTCGTTATTGAGCGGCAAATTCAATGAAATGTATCCTAAAAGCGCATTGTAAGAAAACTCTTGGTCTGTTAACTTACGTGCATTCTCTACCTTCTCATAATGAACAGCTTGCTCAAAAGGGCCAGGAGAAGTTACTTGAGAACTTAGAGCAGTAACAGCATTTGCGAATCCACGGATTAAAGGTTGAGATTTTGCCCAATCATACAATCCATTGGATTCATTATCTGGCATTTCAGAGACCACAAAAGCGCCAGGATTACCCTGACAATTTTGTTGTTTTGATTCACCTAAATCGGCCAAAGCAATAATGTTACGCGTGTTTTCCGTACTGTTTGTTCTGTTTGTCAACCAAACCTCCATACGTGTAATGTAAATGGAGGAATTTACAATTGGTAAATTGGCCATTGCCGTGTCGTAATGATCACGGTGGTAGTAATTCAAAAAATAGTGCCGATTAGCCTCGTAGTTATCAGCAGATAGCTCAAACTTCTGCACTTGTGCACCACCAGCAATATTAATCTCTTGCTTTTTACCCTTAGAAGATGCTGCTATTAAATCTACCGTTGCACGACCAAATTTCAGTTGTGTTTTTGCTCCAAATAACGTCTGAGACCCCTGTATAAGTGAAGTTGGAAGTTGCATAGATACATTACCCAACTCAATCTTTTGCATGATTTGGTCTTCATTACCAGCATACTCCAACTTTGAGATATTATCGAAATCAAACGCTGCCTGGGTATTGTAGCTTGTTCCAATTTTAAGCTTTGTACCTATCTGGCCTACTAAATTCAGCTGAATCTGTTGCTGAAAATCAAAGCGGGTAACACGCCTAAGTTTGACAGGTAAAATGGGGTTATCATAGCGTGAAGAATTCACACCAAATGTTAACTCAACTGAACCCTGTGGTCGAATAGTAATTTGATCGGAACCAAAAAAGTTTTCAAAGACCTTACTTCCGATTTTTATTGGAAATTCTAACGGTTGGCCTGCGGCGGTTTGTTCATCAATCTTGTCTTTCCAGTTTTGCTGTTGTGTTTTCTGTTGTTCATACTGCAAATACTCTTGCAAGGTCATCACCGAAGGATTTCGATAGAACAAACCGTTACCTAAGACCTCTCTAAATACATACTTATCTGTCTTTGGATCGTAGACAATTTGTTGTTGCAATGAAGTAGGATCACCTAAATCAAAGCTTTGTTTTTGCGTAGCAGCGGGATCAAAACTTTGATTAATGGGAAAACGCAAGGTATCCTGAGCAAATAAGCCTTTAGAAAAGCAGAAAAGGGTTACCGAAGTAACCCAAAGAATAAGATTTATATGGTTTGATCCTTTTGACAAATTTTTCTATAAAATTCGAAGCGCCTCTTTGATTATGTATTCAACTGTATCGTCTGCAGTTGATACTTTTTCAATCGCTTTTTCAGCCGATTTCTTATCAAATCCTAGCGAAACTAGTGCTGTTAACGCATCCAAACGGTTTGTATTGTTTAGACCAATTAAATTTTCTATAGAAAAATTCATTTTAAGGACTTTATCCTTCAAATCAATCACAACGCGTTGTGCAGTTTTAGCACCTATTCCTTTGATGCTTTGAATAGTTTTGATATCCTCTGAAATAATAGCATGAGCGATCTCTTCCGGAACCAAAGACGATAACATGATCATAGCTGTATTTGGACCAATGCCAGAAACAGAAATCAACTGAGTAAACATTTCACGTTCCTCTTTGGTATAAAAACCATAAAGAATATGTGCATCTTCCCGAACGATTAACCGTGTAAACACCTTTACAGCTTCTCGATCACCGATGGCAGAATACGTGTGTAATGAAATTTTGACCTCATAGCCAACCCCGTTGCATTCAATAACCAATTCTGTAGGGTTTTTCTCAGCTAAACGTCCATTCAAGAAACCTATCATGAATTATTTGTTTTGGGCGTCAACAACAGCAACCTTCACCATATTCACAATTTCTCGTACAGAAGAACCCAATTGAAGCACATGCACAGACTTCTTAAGTCCAACCAAAACCGGACCTATGGCCTCGGAGTCGGTCATTTCTTGGAGCAATTTATATGCGATGTTTCCTGCAGACAAGTTTGGAAAAATCAATGTATTCACCTGTTTATTTGCTAATTGAGAAAAAGAAAATTTCTCCATCATCAAGTCATTGTTCAAGGCAAAGTTTGCTTGTACCTCTCCGTCCACAACAAGTGTCGGGTGCTTTTCATGCAGTATTTTGACGGCTGCAGACATTTTTTCTGCATCAGGTCCAATTGAAGAACCAAAATTAGAATAACTCAATAACGCTATACGAGGTGTAACCTTAAATTTCCTAATCATCTTAGCTACATTGCTAGTGATTTCTGCAATTTGTTCAGCTGTAGGATCTAAGTTTATAGTGGTATCTGCTAAAAAAATTGGGCCTTTTTTCGTCACTAAGATATACATCCCTGCAACCACAGAAACATCTTTTTGAAGTCCGATTGTTTCGATAGCAGGACGAACAACACTTCTGTAGTTCCTTGTTACACCTGAAATCATGGCATCAGCATCACCTACATCAACCATCATTGCTCCGAAGTGATTACGCTCGCGCATGATTTGAACGGATTCAAACTCAGTAAATCCTTTTCGCTTGCGTTTTTCGAAGAACAGTTTACCGTAGGCAGTTCTGCGTTCTTCCTCCTCTTCAGACTTGGGATCTATTATTTGAACATCTGGAATCTCAATACTGTATTCTCGGATCAAAGCTTCAATCTTCTTCGCTTTACCCAATAAAATTGGAGTAGCTACACCTTCTTCAAATGCTGTTTGCGCGGCTTTTAATATTTTGATGTTATCTGCCTCAGCAAAGACAACGCGTTTCGGATTATTTTGCGCTTTTGCTGTTATGGTTCGAACCAATTTGTTGTCCAATCCCAACCTGTTTTTAAGTTGCATTTCATAGGCTTCCCAATCTTGAATTGGGTTCAGCGCAACACCAGACTCCATAGCGGCGCGTGCAACTGCCGGAGCAACATAATAAATTAAACGTGGATCAAGTGGCTTAGGAATAATTTGATCGCGGCCAAAAGAAATGTTTTTTTCGCCATAGGCCTCAATCACCTCTTCCGGAATTGTTTCCTTGGCCAACGAGGCCAATGCTTTAACTGCTGCTAATTTCATTTCCTCATTGATAGCCGTCGCACGAACATCCAAAGCTCCACGGAAAATAAATGGAAATCCTAAAACATTATTAACCTGATTCGGATGATCAGACCTTCCAGTTGCCATAATGATGTCTTTACGAACAGACGTAGCATCTTTGTAAGAAATCTCAGGTTCTGGATTTGCCAAAGCAAAAACAATCGGATCATTGGCCATGGTTGCAATCATTTCTTTCGAAACAATGTTTCCCTTGGATAAGCCCAAGAACATATCCGCTTGCACTAAAGCTTCTTCGAGTGTTAAACCAGTTTTGTGAGTTGCATAGATTTTTTTCTGTTCATCCAAATCTGTTCTACCTGCATGAATCATCCCTTTTGAGTCAAACATCCAAATATGCTCGACCTTTGCTCCCAAGGCACAATACAATTGTACACAAGACATAGCTGCAGCACCGGCACCAGAAACAACGATACGAATATCCGCTATATTCTTTTCTGCCAACTCCAAAGCATTCAATAAAGCAGCTGAAGAGATAATTGCTGTTCCGTGCTGATCGTCATGCATAATTGGAATATCCAATTCCTCTTTTAATCGACGTTCGATTTCAAAAGCTTCTGGCGCTTTAATATCTTCAAGATTAATTCCACCAAAAGTTGGTGCAATCGCTTTTACAGTTTCTATAAATTTTTCAGGATCTTTGGCATCCACCTCAATATCGAACACATCGATATCAGCAAAAATCTTGAATAAAAGGCCTTTACCTTCCATAACAGGTTTGGAGGCCTCCGGGCCTATATCACCTAACCCAAGTACAGCTGTACCGTTAGAAATAACGGCTACTAGATTGCCTTTGCTAGTGTATTTGTAAACATCTTGTTTGTTCTCCGCAATCTTAAGACAAGGTTCTGCAACCCCAGGAGAGTATGCTAAGGATAAATCACGTTGAGACGAGTATGGTTTTGTTGGAACTACCTCGATTTTTCCGGGCTTTCCTGAAGCATGATAATCGAGTGCATCTTGTTTTTTAATTTTTGCCATATACGCATTATTGAAGCTGGCAAATATAACAAATACGAGCGAGACAACATCGTGTTATTCAAGCCTTAGGAATAAATAAAAACGGGCATCACAAGGAATGCCCGTTTTAAAATTTAATTCAGTTGAAAATTATTCGATAATTAGGTTTTTCGTTATTTGTTGACCATCAATGCCAACGGCAACAAGATACGATCCTGGTTTCAAACCGATTAATTGCACATCGATTTGAGATCCCGAAGTATATCCTGCTTGTTCTGTAACTATTCTACCTTGTAAATCAATTACTTGTAAGGTATAATCACCCGTTTGAGTAAGCGATACCTTCACTTGATCTTTAGCTGGGTTAGGATAAAGTTGGATCTCTTCGGCTGTTGCCTCATCAATTCCCAAATTACAAGCTACATTACCAACTGAAATTTCATCTAAAAAGATATTATTCCCATAATTGTTTGTTGCTAAAAACTTAACAAATACTTTTCCTTGACCCGCATAAGCAGATAAATCCACACACTCTTGTCTCCAACCTGAAGTACTTGGTGAATAAGCCGATGTAGTGGCAGCTGCGGTTGCCAAGGTAGCACCTTTTTTATCCCAATGCGGTGTCCAAGTTTGGCCACAATCCGATGAAATGTAAACTTCTAACCGATCATTACTGGACCAAGACGATGTTTTATATTGTGCATGAGCAACTTTAAATTTCAAGCTTGGATTTGATTGCCCTGTAAAATCAAGCGGCTCCAAAATAAAAGCATCTTTAGCACCATTAGCACTATAGTTGTAGCAATTTAATCGCAATGAACCGCCATTTGTGGACATACGAGACCAAGTCAAGCCACCATCAGGATTTATTAACGACCAATTTGTGTAAGGGAATGTTGTTGTTGTAAATGAATTTGTGTAAGGAACAAGTGTTGGTGTTGCCATATTCACAAAGAACTCAAATGACATTTGGTTATTGGTATTATTATTATCCGTTCCACCATTCGGATTCGTAACTGTTGCTGTTAATGTGTGTTTGCCAGCTGTGAGTGTTTCTTGCGCTAAAGTAAGTTCAATTCCTTGTTTCGAAGCCACAGAACCTGTCCATTGGATTGTTTTTGCCGCTCCATTGTCAATGGTGTAAGCGATGTCACATGATACCAGTGCAGTTTGTCCGTTATTAAATAAAGTCATTGTTGGATTCACTACGTCCGTACAAGATAATTCTACAGGTCCGTTTGCAACATAAGGGTCATTTTGAAAAGTACAACCATTGATAGACGCAACTAAATTCGCAAGCGGCTCTGTACCTACTTCGCTAATTTTATTATCCGGACAAACCTTGTAAACAGTTGGGAAATAAGATATCCCATAATCATCATTAAAATTATCTGCAGTTGTTCCCGTTGGATTGAAAATTGGATACGGTGTACCTGTTATCCAGTCTCCATGTGTATTTGATCCAGATCCTTGCAAATCAGCTAGTGTTGTAGTCTTGTCACCTTCAACAAAAAAGACCATCACATCCTGGGATTTCGTTCCAGTTGGACCATGTTGTTCATATAAACTTTTTAAGGCATGTTCGTTATGATATCCCCAACAAGGTCCACACCAAGTCGCAGAAATATCAATAAATACAGTTTTACCCTGAGAGGTTAAGTCATACAGGGTCCACGACTGACCATTCAAATCTGTCAAGGTGAAATTAGGTGCTGTTGAACCATCAGGTAATTGTGCAGATGCCTTTTGAGCTACTAAAGACATACCTATGATCATTGCAGAGAGTAATATTCTTTTCATGTCAAGAAATTAAATTAATTCTGGTAAATTTAGAAAAAAGGCTGACTGAATGATAAAAATTGTCGCCGAACAACTTGAAATCCTAGATTATTACTTTTTGTTATTTTTTTAACTTTTCATGAAAAACAAAAATATTGTAGTATTCAGTGGCGCAGGAATGAGTGCTGAAAGTGGGATCTCAACTTTTAGAGATAGCTTAGGATTATGGGAAAATGTAGCCATAGAAGACGTTGCAACACCTGAAGCTTGGAAAAGAGATCCGGAGCTCGTACAATCATTTTATAACCAACGCAGAAAACAGATATTGGAATCCCAACCCAACAAAGCACATCAAATCTGCAAAATGTTGGAGAACCATGGTCACGTGAATATCATAACACAGAACATAGATGATTTACATGAGCGAGCTGGCTCTCAACAGGTACTGCATCTTCATGGAAACATACGTTTAGCCAAAAGTAGTGGACCTCATACAGAAAACCAGTATTACCCCATCGAAGGATGGGAATTGAAGTTAACGGATTGTTGTCCTGATGGATACCCGCTGCGTCCCCATGTGGTTTGGTTTGGCGAGGAGGTGCCTGCATTATTAACGGCTGAAAAAATTATAAAAGAAGCAGACATATTTATTGTTATCGGTACATCACTTCAAGTATATCCCGCAGCCGGACTCATTTATGCTATAAAACCCAACGCAAAATGCTACCTGATTGATCCACGAGCACATGAACTTCAGGCACCACATTCATTTAAAAAAATATCAAAAACAGCCAGCGACGGATTGGATGAAGTTATTTCATCTTTAGCCTAAAAAGAAGTGATAAAAAAACGGGACATCTTTTCAAATATCCCGTTTTTCAAATCCATAAATACTTTTTCTATTTCTTTTTAAGTTGGTCTTTAACAAACAACTCAATTGCGCCAGTCATGGAAGGAGCATTCGGTTGAGGAGCATGAATATCCAACCTTAAATTGTGTTTCACTACCGCATTGGCCGTCGTAGGTCCAAACGCAGCAATTTTCGTTTCATTTTGTTTAAAGTCTGGGAAATTCTTGAATAGCGATTCAATTCCTCCAGGGCTAAAGAACACGAGCATGTCATAGTATACATTCTCTAGATCCGATAGATCAGAAGCAACAGTGCGGTAAAGCATTGCTTTTGTGAAATTAAACTTGTGCTCTTCTAACGTAATAGGAATTTTATCTCGCAAAATATCTGTGCAAGGAAGCAAATATTTTTCATTTTTATGCTTCTTCATAACGTCAACTAAATCTTCAATGGTTTGCTTTCCAAAGAAGATTTTACGTTTGCGATAAGCAACATATTTCTGAAGGTAATATGCAACAGCCTCTGAGATACAGAAGTATTTCATCGTATCTGGAACCTCAAAACGTACTTCTTCACAAATTCTAAAAAAGTGGTCTACAGCTGTTTTAGAGGTCAAAATGATAGCAGTATGCTCAGGAATATTCACTTTCTGTTGTCTAAATTCTTGAACATCAACTCCAACCACTTGAATAAACGGTCGAAAGTCAATCTTTAGATTGTATTTCTGGGCCAAATCGAAGTATGGTGACTTATCCCCTTCAGGTTTCGGTTGCGAAACTAAAATCGTTTTAATAGCCAACTTTGTAAAAATTAATTTAACTCAAATTAAGTCGAAAGTGCTCACTTATATAGATATACACTACAAACAGTGGTAAAATTTCGAGGGTGCAAATGTACAAAATTATATAATACCACTTCACACCATTCCCGAGAACCGAGATTGAACTTTTAAACAATCGAATCAGGTATTTTAAACAAAAAACCCCAGCCAATAATAAAGCCAGCAAGTTGCCCAGGTCTCTTTCTGCTATCCAAAAAAGAGAAAGTAAGAGTAAAATAAAACTAAAGAATTGCGCCGTACTAAACGTGTTCACAATGGCCGGATATATTCGTGATCGTTCTCCAGTAAACCAACCAATTAAATTCAACAAGACAAAGTCTAAAATAAATTGACCAATTAACACGAACAATGTGACTAACAAGATGTTTACTGCTGTCATTTCTGTTAATGATTTCAAACATAAAAATGCACACAAGCCAAATGAAACATAATAGTTCAAAACCAACATTACTGAACTGAACGAGTTCAACCGCATATTTTCTTTTAGGATGTTCTCGGTGCCCGCCAAGCGCACAAATAATAACCCAACCGCATAGAATGACTTACTGTTGGAGAATTTGGCAGCAGCCATAATACTGCAAACAACAATGACCAACAACAGTGCAATCCGCAAATCACCCGTTTGACGCAAGCCAAGTTGCTCGGGAACTTCAATGGATTCGTTGGAAAAAAATAGACTCAACACTGTATTGGAATTTGAGACAAATTTAAGAAGCAAAAATCGCTTTATTATGTGCTCTGTAAAATATATTTTAAATTTGCCTCACTAAAAAAAGAAACATGAGAACTGACTTGTATGTACATCCTGATTATTACAACCTGGATGATTTACTTTCTGATGAACACAAATTGGTAAGAGATGCTGCACGAGCATGGGTGAAAAAAGAAGTTTCACCGATTATCGATGATGCATATGAGAAAGCTACCTTCCCGATGCATTTACTTGCTGGATTAGGAGAAATCGGTGCTTTTGGTCCGTATATTCCAGAAGAATATGGGGGTCCAGGATTAGATCAAATTTCATACGGTTTAATCATGCAAGAATTGGAGCGTTGTGACTCAGGTTTACGCTCTACTGCCTCTGTTCAATCCTCTTTGGTGATGTATCCAATTTGGAAATATGGTTCTGAAGAACAAAAACAAAAGTACTTGCCAAAATTAGCCACTGGTGAGATGATGGGATGTTTCGGTTTGACTGAACCTGATCATGGATCAAACCCAGGTGGTATGATTACGAACTTCAAGGATGCAGGGGATCACATAATCTTGAATGGTGCCAAAATGTGGATATCCAATGCACCTTTCGCAGACATCGCGGTAGTTTGGGCAAAAGATGAAACGGGACGTATTCACGGTGTTATAGTTGAGCGTGGTATGGAAGGATTCTCTACTCCTGAAATGCATGGTAAGTTATCTCTTCGCGCTTCATCAACAGGTGAATTAATTTTTGTAGACGTTAAAGTGCCTAAAGCAAATATACTTCCGGGTAGAACTGGACTTGGTGGACCACTAAGTTGTCTTGATTCTGCTCGTTTTGGAATTGCATGGGGAGCACTTGGTGCTGCAATGGATTGTTATGACCAAGCACTTCGTTACTCTAAAGAACGTACGCAGTTCGGTGTTCCAATTGGCTCATTCCAGTTGATTCAAAAGAAATTAGCTGAGATGATCACAGAAATAACCAAAGCACAATTCTTGACATTCCGTTTAGGGCAATTACGCAATGAGGGTAAAGCTACTTCTGCACAAATTTCGATGGCAAAACGCAACAATGTTGAAATTGCATTGAACATTGCACGTGAAGCACGTCAAATCCATGGTGGTATGGGTATCACAAGCGAATATTCGATCATGCGCCACATGGCAAACCTAGAGTCGGTTGTAACCTACGAAGGAACGCATGATATCCACTTATTAATTACCGGAATGGATGTAACGGGTATCCCAGCATTTACAAGAGAAATGCCTGATATCAAGTAATTCAAAAACACTTCAAATAATTTAAGGCTGTCTAGTTTAGGCAGCCTTTTTGGTTGAAATAGCTTGAAACCGAAACTCAATCGGCTAATCCAACACCTCTTTGATGATTGCGATGGAACGTGATACATCAAAGTTCGGTATGTGTAATGTAAAAAAGTCTAACATGATATTCATCGCTTCACGATAAACGCTTCTAGCAAGCGCATTTGAATGTTCTTCTTCACGCAACAAAACCTGAATCAGTTCAACAGCAGCCCCTTCCCGTTCATGTAATCCTTGTCGTGATGCATTAGAAAACTCTCCCTCATCTAAATGAAAAATAAGTTTGTTTTGCGCTTCAACCGCAGGCAAAATGCCAAGATGTGAACTCAAATGGATCAGAAACAAAACAGGGATAGTTTGTACATCAGTGCTAGCTAGCAAGGTTGTTAACTCCTGTTGCACATAGAAAAATATTTCCTCATCAGGATGATTAGGCTTTAAACACTGTAATAATACTTCTGCCATAAAAATTACAACCAAGGATCGAACGGGTTCTTGTTGTAATTGAATTGTTGTTGATTGATCAATTAGCGCCAGTTTACTGATTTTTCCCAATTCACTTTCTGGTCTTTTATAATACTCTAATTCAATGTGCTGAAGTGGGTATATGTTTGAACCCTTTTTTTTGCCTCCTTGAAACATGAAGGTCTGCTTGCCATTTCTGCGTGTAAAGACCGTAACAATTGTACTGGAATCCCCGTAGGGTATTCGTTTTAGAAATAAAGCTTGGTCAACTTGTTTCACTTAACTAAGAGTACTTTACCAACACATTTACCTTTTCCCTCATTGGCAGCTGTCCATATTAAATAAATGCCTCCTCCAACTTGTTCTCCAGTAGTTGTTTTACAGTTCCAAGTTGCCGTCCCTCCATTTGATGTGGTTTGATAGACTAACTTCCCCGACACGTCTGTTATTTTAATGTCAGAGTCGTAACGAATACCCTGAATAGTAACTACACCAGAATAATCGGGTTTCACAGGATTCGGAAAAACAGTAACTGCAGAATAATTTGGATCCTCGTATGTAGCGTCTGTACGGTATGAAACAAGGCCTTTATCGGTAATGATAAATAACTCTCCGGTTTGATGATTCAACTGGATATCAATTATTGCATTTGAGATCAAAGGAGAGTTTTGTGTTGTAAAATTTTGAATGATTTCGGTACCATCGGCAGAGAGTAACACTAATCCTGAATTGGCTGTTGCCATCCACTTTCGGTTTCCGCCATCTACTTCGATGTCAACAATATTTACGTCATTTAAAACGAATTCATACTCAGAATCATATTTGACTTTAATTTGTTGAGCATTGTAATTGCCCGCTGTGGCCGTAAAGGCATTTTCAGCGTTATACAAGACAGCGAAACCACTTTCTGTACCAATCCAAATTTCATTGTCAAAATCAACAGCAATAGTATTAACCGTTGTGGAAGGAAGATCCCCGGTATAATCGCCCGCATTCAGGGTAACAATGGCATCGTCAGCCGTATTGTCAAGCGTACCGTTATCCTTGTATCCTATTAAACCAACATCACCTACACTGAACCATTTATTTCCTTTGTAGTCTACAACTAATTTTTTGGGAAATTTATTCTTGACTTCCGACCCACAATCATAAGCATACCAGTTTCCATCTTTGGAACGAACCGTTAAAGGCGTTTCTGATTTGAGTAAGGTCCATAGGTTTCCTTTTTCATCAAATTTAACAGAAGTAACCAAACCTAAATTTGTGTAGGCAAGTGCAGAGTTTGTTCGGGTAAATGTATCGGTAACTTGCCCGTTTAGATCCAATAACGATACTGGAACCGCAGAAACGGTACCAATGCCGATTTGATTTGTATTGGTTGGGTTAATGGAAACAGTTAAAAAATCACGCACCGTATTTTGGTTCCATTTGACCATGTTTTCATGGTTGTATAGTTTCCACTGCTCGTCTTCAAAAAGATAAATTCCAGCATCATTGTACGTCGGATCCACACCAAAAAGACCTCCACTGGCAACCACTAGTTTGTTTGCTTGACAATCCATGGCATAAAACTTACCTCGGGGAGGACCATCAAAGCTAATTTCAGCCAAATTTTGTGGATTTGAAAAGACACGTAATCCTTTTGTTTCATCTGCGATATAAAGTATATTGTTGAGTTGACAACTGGCCATTGGATTAAACCAAGTTCCAACCTCTCCAATAGAATAATAGTTCCCCATCGTTGTGCCGTTGGTATAAAAAACTACAAATCCAGCAGCATTGATCACCAATTGACTCGCTTGTGATTCAAGGCTATTGATTTGAATATCAAATGTATAATTCGTCACCAACTGCCTTGTTCCTTGTTCCAGGTAAAAAACAGAGTCTTTTCCATATGCTTCATGCTGTTTAAGGATGGAGTAGCCCGAGGCGTTTGGCTCGATATCCGTATAACTTAATTCGGATTGAACCAATTGTGGTACATAGGTTACCGTTGCCCAGGTAGAAGGATCTGAGATTGCTGGATGGTCTTTTTTCGCTTTCAAGAGTTTCTTATTGGAAACTGCAAACAGTGTGTCTCCAATAAACGCAATATCTTGTATTGAGCCACCAGAAGATAAAGGATAATAGGTGTCTTTTACTTCATTGCGTGCCAGATCAATTTTAACGATACCAAATCCAGTTGCACAATAGATATAACCATCGTAAAAAACAATTCTATTAATGCGCTTACTTCCTGTCAATTGCGCAATTTTTATATCGGGTATGTTGGTGACCGTATTGTTTTCCAACTTATCAATGTTTCCATTTTCATAGCCAATATAAACGGCATCGGTTGCCATAGAGCCCCTACTTAAACAAGTAATTCTGGTATCTGATAAGCCATTAACAGGAGTCCACAAACGTTTTTCTTGATCCGTTGTATTGTATTCAAAAAGTCCTTCAGCAAATGCCGTATAAAGCGTTTTTCCCCTGGTAACCACATCAATGGCATGATCATTTGGAACATGTACACGCCACTCACCTGTGCCAATTTGTGCATAGCAAGCTAATTGAATAAAGAGGAGAAAAAAGAAGAACAAAATTTTCATTGTGAACTTTAGTTTATTAGACTATCGAGTAATTAACGAAAATAGTTCAACATTATTGAATTTATACAAGCGATTTTTAGCGAATTGGGCTATTGTATCATCCCATTTATCCCGTTCTAGGATCAACAAATGGGTTGCTCCTTGATCAATACAAGTATTTATACTTCCAGTTCTATTTAAAGGATCAATGCGCATTCCAGTAAATCCTTTTCTCATGATGGTAAACAAATGTACATTGGGTGAGACATCAGACAAGCACAAAACCTTCGCCTGTTTGTCTAGTATTCGCTCTAATCTTGTAACAGATTTTTGCAATTGTAAAAGGTGGTTTTCATGATACCAATGAAAGTATGCTTTGTCTTCCAAAAGTTCTTTTTTGACCATTAAACTGGAAAACTTGGATGTGTGATTAACACCAAAACAGGCACTTATTAAAACCATTGACTTTAAAAAGACAAAGGGCATTAAGACAAGAATAAATGCTCGGGTAATAATTAAATGCTTGGCAGATGTTAAATTTTTCAACATCACTGAAAATAGAATTATTGGTATAAATAATAATTCTATGAGGTAATAATCATGGACATCAAAGACACAAAACCACAAAATAAAATAGGCTAACATGGCAAATAAACCTGTTGCAATAGTCATATGTACAACTAAAGATAATTTACCTTTTATTGCTAATAGTACATAAACGATTATTACCAGTATCAATAAGAAACTGTGATGATACATCGGGAGTTGTTTTTTCCAAATTGCATCCCATACTAAACTCCGTTGTTCAGGTGTAAAATCCCAAAATGGTTTAATAGTAGTGGAAAAAATATTTGATCCATGATTAGCGTTGTATCGAATTGCATAAGCATACCAACTCACCATAATTATTATGGAAAACGTAAAAGATAGGAAAAGGAATAATACGTTTGATTTGTAGCGCTTCCAGTCTGATCTATTTAACCAAATAAATGTCAACATTCCCATGATTATCGAAGCGACTGCCATTAAAGCTGTTATCTTGAACAACAGGGTTAAAGATAAGCAAATGGTAAAAGCCACTAAATTTCGAATACTTGACGTATCCCAATATCTTTTAAAATAAAAGCAGGCCATCAATAAAAAAGAAAACGAAGATATATTGGGTAAACACGAATCAGCATAAGTCACCAATACTGGTGAAGTATAAACAAAAAACAAGAGTGCTAAGGATTTCCAATGCGATTTAAAATACTCATTACTAAGCAAGGCCAAATGAACAAGACCGGTAAAAAGTAACATCAAAGAAAATGATTTGGCAATCAAAATGTGACGGCCAAAAAAATACCACAATTTCCCTACAAGAAAGTAAATTAAAGGAAATTCTGCTGCAGCGTTAGTTTTTCCATTAGGTAAAATAAAGTTTGTATGTGGCTGAAAAAACTCATTTGAATCGATATAATTCAATGCAAAGACCAAAGAATCTGCTTTTCTCCATTCATGGATTGGTAATATATCCTGAAATAATCCGATGATTGCACCAGAAAAAACATGTAGGAACATTAACAAGATGAGTGACTTTATAATCAAACTGATTTGATCATCGCCTGAGAGGTATTTGTTAAAGATTTGTTTCATCAACAATATAGTTTGGACGGCCTTTTGCATTATTGAAAACTTTGCCGATATACAATCCAACTATCCCCATAACGATTAATTGCATTCCTCCAATGAATACGACCGACACTAGTGTAGATGTCCAACCTGCAATCGCATTTTCTGTAAAGAATGCTATATAAAGTGCATATAGACCATAACAAAATGATAGAAAAGCCATAATCGCACCGAGGTAAATTGATAAATATAATGGTTTAACACTCGATGATGTAATGCCCACGAGGGCGAATTTGGCCATTTTTTTTACGGAATATTTGGTTACTCCAGAATGGCGTTTATTGGGTTTGAAATATAACGGTACTTGTTTAAATCCAAGACCTGAAACGAGACCCCTGAAAAACAATTCCTTCTCGGTATATCTTCTGATCTCTGCAACCACTTTTTTATCCAACAGCCTAAAATCTGCTGCTCCATCGATAATTGGATGTTCTGACAAGCGATTTACCAACCAATAAAACCCTTTGGATGTAAGGCGTTTAAAGAAAGAAATGCCCTCTTCTTGCTGCCGGATAGTATAGACTACTTGAGCACCTTGTTTCCAAAGTCGAATCATTTCACCCATCAATTCGGGTGGATGTTGCAAATCGGCATCCATAGATATAACCGCATCTCCGCTAGCCATATCCAATCCCGCCTTCAAGGCATACTGATGCCCAAAATTTTTGCTAAACGAAATATACTTTACATGTTGATCTAGCTCGGCCAGTTGTTTAATTTTGTCTAACGATTGATCTGAACTACCATCATTGACAAAAATGATCTCAAAGCTTTCTAAATTTAAGCGAGCAACCTCATCACATATGGCCTGATACATGGGATCGACGTTTCCCTCCTCATTATAAGTAGGTATCACAACAGATAACTTGTAATCAGAAGATAATGGATTCAATACTTGCTTGTTTGGTAGGCCAAAAATAGACAAATCACACTTAAATGCCTTGGAATAAGAGAACGAATTATCTTTATCCCGTATTGTTGGTAAATGCGCATGATCAATTCATTTAAAAAATCACCATTTGGACTACTTTTTTTAAGTACGTTAAGTGCATTTATTAAACCTATATTACTCTTTAGATCAACAATTTTAGTCCGCGATTGGGGTTTATTTAATTCGCTTAGTCTATTTAATCACTCCTGTTTTACTTATTACAAGACCTGGCCCGTGCACAATCCCTATGTTTTGGGAGGAATGGATGTGTTGGCAAATCCACAGGCAAGGTCCTGTAGCCCATTGGTATTATTTGACCTTTTTTTTCATGCTCCAATAGCTAATTTGCTAGCGCTTTTCACACTATCCTGTATTGGCATTTTGGGGTTTTACAAGTTGCTGATTTACCTTGGACACACCAATAAAACTGCACAGTTGATGGCCTTTATTTTTATTCACGCATCTTGGTTTCATTTACATTTTGCTGAAGGTCATATCATCTTTGGTTCGTTTCTGCTGATTGGTTGGATTATGCTGTGCGCCTTGAGATTTGAAGAAAATCGATTCAAATTATTGCTCGCGGTTTTTTTAGCATTCATGTTGCTTGATGGCGGGATGTATGCTTTTATTTATTCAACCTTGACCATCTTACTCCTTCACTTATTCAGGTTTGAAGGCTTATCTTTTAAGCGATTATGGAAAGCCATTCGATCAGAGTCTGTCGCAACTGGACTAGCTGTATTGAGTTTTGTTGGTTTGGCTGCATTTAAAATCATTCCTTTACTTTCCCTTCATGCAAGCAGAGCACCAATTTTGGAATGGATCAGACTTGATGTGAAATCCCTGATATATGCATTTTTCTATCCTTTTGGGCACATCGAATTAAATGACCCAGATGCCAACTTTAAGCAATTCGGGAATTTCCACGAAATAGGCACGTACATTGGCCTATGTGCAGTTTTTTTAATCCTTGTTTACCTCATTCGAAATACAACCCGGCAGCTCATACCTTATGTTTTAATTCTATTCACCTTTTTATGGATGGGAAGTGGATGGTTGTGGACTTGTAATCCATGGAGACTAATTCAAAAAATCCCGCTCATCAACAATGCACATATCCAAACAAGGTGTTTTTTTCTCGTCTTCTTTATAAGTTTATTGCTCTTGGCAAAAGCGTTGCAATGGCTCGAAAGTTCACGAAAAACATGGTGGATTATCGGAAGCTTCCTCATCCTTGAATCGAGTTGGATGGCTTTTTACCCGTACTATAAGTTAAGTCAAAGCGAAGGGTCGCATATGCCACGAACACATTTTCCTAGCTGCATTAAAAATCGACGAATTGATGTAACCCACCT